>Ga0315899_10000941_pt1 | contig 34036 bp, 29 predicted proteins | sample LakEriMetagenome_2_FD_203518 | JGI IMG/M metagenome (GOLD analysis project Ga0315899, IMG submission 203518) | Freshwater fungal communities from buoy surface, Lake Erie, Ohio, United States - Buoy 4 MA112 | ecosystem: Environmental > Aquatic > Freshwater > Lake | place: USA: Lake Erie, Ohio...
GGCTATCACGGTGGCGAGCGTGGCGAGCAGAACGAGGGGCAGAAGGGCCCAGTCGGGCGCCATGAGATAAAACGGATTGGAGAGGGCCGCCGGATTGTCGATGATCAGCGCGCCCTGTCCGAGGTAGTTCAGCACCAGCGCGGGGAAGACGAAGAAGATCCACGCGGCCTGAATGGGCTTGCGGCCGAAATGGCCCATGTCGGCGTAAAGCGCCTCCGCGCCCGTCACCGCCAGAAAGACGCTGCCCATCACGACGAAGCTGATGAGCCCGTGGGAGAACAGGAAGCCCACGGCGTGAACGGGGTTGAACGCCTGCAGAATTTGCGGCGCGTCGCCGATATGCGCCACGCCCAGCCCCGCGATCGCGGCGAACCAGACGAGCATGATCGGGCTGAACCAGGTTGAGACGCGCCGCGTGCCGCCGCGCTGCACGGCGAACAAAGTCACGAGGATCGCCACCGTGATCATGATCACGTAAGGCTCGAACAGCGGCGTGACGAGTTTCAGACCCTCCACCGCCGAGAGAACCGAAATCGCCGGCGTGATGATGGCGTCGCCGGTGAACAGGGCCGCTCCCATAATGCCCAGCACGAAAATGATCGGGCTGCGCCGGCCGAAGGCTTTCTGCGCCAGCGCCATCAGGGCGAGCGTGCCGCCCTCGCCGCGGTTGTCCGCGCGCAGGATGAACACGACGTATTTCAGCGTGACGACGAGAAACAGCGCCCAGATCAGCATGGACACGACGCCGATCACGTCGGCGGGCGTCACGGGGGCGCCCTGCGACGCGTGGACGAGGGATTCGCGCAAGGCGTAAAGCGGGCTCGTGCCGATGTCGCCGTAGACGACGCCGATGGAGGCGAAGGCGAGGGCGACGAGGCCGCCGGGGCTTTGGGCGTGGCCGCCATGGCCGTCGCGCGCGCCATGGGGGGCGGCGCTCGGAGAGGCGTCCGGTTGAGAGGCTGGGTCCGTCAGCATGACAGGGCCTTGGGGAATCCTGTGGTTTCCAGCCCGCAGAGCGGACCCCTGCCGTGCGGCCGGCCCGGCCATCGCGGCGACGGGCCTATAGCGCGTCTTGCGCCTCCCTACAACGCGCTCGTGGGCGTAGGCGACGAAAGGGGAAGCTTGCGGCCCGCGCCCGGGGGCGCCATCAACCCGGCATGGAATTCGACGCCCCCCTGCCGATCGACGGGATTTTGCCTCAGGTCAAAGCCGCCCTCGCCGCGGGGACGCGGGCCGTTCTGGTCGCCCCGCCGGGGGCGGGCAAGACCACGCGGGTTCCGCTTGCGCTCATGGACGAGCCGGCGCTCGCCGGCGGGCGCATTCTCGTGCTGGAGCCGCGCCGGCTGGCGGCGCGCGCCGCCGCCAGCCGCATGGCCGCCACGCTCGGCGAGAAGGTCGGCGAGCGGGTTGGCCTGCGCGTGCGCATGGAGACGAAAGTCTCTGCGCGCACCCGCGTCGAGGTCGTCACGGAGGGGGTGTTCGCGCGCATGATCCTCGACGATCCCGCGCTTGAGGGCGTTGGCGCGGTTCTGTTCGACGAATTTCATGAGCGTTCGCTCGACGCTGATTTCGGGCTGGCTCTTGCCCTCGACGCCCAGACGGGTCTGCGCGAAGACCTGCGCCTGCTCGTCATGTCCGCCACGCTTGACGGCGCGCGCGTCGCGGGCCTGCTGGAGGGCGCGCCCGTTCTGGAGAGCGAGGGCCGCGCCTTTCCGGTGGAGACCGTCTATCTCGGCCGCGACCCCGCGCAGGACGTGGTTGAGGCGGTGACGCGCGCCATCCTGCGCGCGGTCGAGCGCGAGAGCGGCTCCATCCTCGCCTTTCTGCCGGGGCAGGGCGAAATCCTGCGCGTGGCCGAGCGTCTGCGCGAGCGCCTGCGCGCGCCCGATGTGGATGTTGAGCCCTTGTTCGGCGCCATGGAGCGCGGCGCGCAGGATCGCGCAGTGTCGCCCGCGCCGGCGGGCCGCCGCAAGATCGTGCTCGCCACCTCCATCGCCGAGACCTCCATCACCATCGAAGGCGTGCGCGTGGTGGTGGATTGCGGCCTCGTGCGCGCGCCGCGCTATGAGCCCGACGTCGGCGTGACGCGGCTGGAGACGATCCGCGTCTCGCGCGCCTCCGCCGATCAGCGGCGCGGCCGCGCGGGGCGCACGGAGCCCGGCGTCTGCTATCGCCTGTGGGAGGAGGCGGCGACCGGCGCGCTGCCGGCTTACGCCACGCCGGAGATTCTTTCCGCTGATCTCTCCGGCCTTGCGTTGGATTGCGCCGAATGGGGCGTGCGCGAGCCCGCCAGCCTGCGCTGGCTCGACGCGCCGCCGGCGCCGGCGCTCAACGAAGCGCGCGCCTTGTTGCAGCGGCTCGGCGCGGTGGAGGCGGACGGCGCGATCACGCCGCTGGGCCGGCGCCTGCGCGCGCTGCCTTTGCCGCCGCGCCTCGCGCGCATGGTGCTCGGCGCCGCCGACGAAGGGCGCGCGGGCCTCGCCGGCGAGCTCGCCGTCGTTCTCTCCGAACGCGGCCTCGGCGGCGACGATCCCGATCTGCGCGAGCGCGTGCGCCGCCTGCGCGCGGATCGCGGACAGCGCGCGCAATCCGCCCGCGCAATGGCGCAATCCTGGGCGCGCATGGCGCGCGAGGGCGCGGCTGCGGCCGCCGCGTGCGGCGGCGATGATCTGGACGCCTGCGGGCGCCTGCTCGCGCTGGCGTGGCCCGACCGCATCGCCAAAGCGCGCGGCGCGCGGGGCGAATTCCTCATGGCCAATGGCCGCGCCGGCGCGGTGGAGGCGCATCTTTCCCTTGCGCGCGAGGGCTTTCTCGTCGTCGCCGATCTCGCGGGCCGCGCGGCGAGCGCGCGCATTCTCGCCGCCGCCCCCATTGCGGCGGAGGAGATCGAGGCGCTGATGGGCGCGCAGATCGAAGCGGGCGAGGAAATCGTCTTCGAGCGCGCGGATGCGAGCGTCAAGGCGCGGCGCACGCGCAGGCTCGGCGCGCTCATTCTCGCCGCCCAGCCCCTGCCGGCGAAAGGGCCGGAGGCTGCGCGCGCGCTTGCGCAAGGAATCGCCGCGCTCGGCGTCGCGCGCCTGCCATGGACGAAAGCGCAGAAGCAATGGCGCGACCGCGTGGCCTTCCTGCGCCGCGCAGAGGGCGAGGACTGGCCGGACGTGAGCGACGCGGCGCTCGCCGCCTCCGCGCAGGACTGGCTCGCGCCCTTCATCGACGGGCGCACGTCGCTCGCCGCCATTCATGCGGATGATCTCGACGCGGCCTTGCGCGCGCTTCTGCCCTGGGACATGCAGCGCCGGCTCGATGCGGAGGCGCCTACTCATTTCGAAGCGCCCACCGGCTCCCATATCGCCATTGATTACGAGAGCGAGGGCGCGCCCGTTCTCGCCGTGCGCGTGCAGGAGCTTTTCGGCCTGTCGCAACATCCCGCGCTGGCGCGCGGGCGCGCGCCGCTCACATTGCATTTGCTGTCGCCCGCTCACCGGCCGATCCAGATCACCCGCGACCTGCCGGGCTTCTGGCGCGGCTCATGGGCCGCGGTGAAATCGGAGATGAAGGGGCGCTATCCCAAACACGTCTGGCCGGATGATCCCGCCGGCGCGACGCCGACGACGCGCGCCAAGCCGCGCGGAACTTGAGGAAGCGAGGGGCGAAATGACGATAAGCGGCGACATGCGCATACGCGACGCCAGCGCGGCGGACTTCCCCGCCATTCAGGCGATCTACGCCCACCACGTGCTGCATGGCGCCGGCTCTTTTGAAGAAGAGCCGCCGGATGTGGCGACCATGCTCGCCCGCTTCGCCGCCGTGCGCGCGCGCGGCCTGCCGTGGATCGTGGCGGAGGAGGCGGGCGCGATCCGCGGCTATTCCTACGCGCGGCCCTATCATGAGCGCTCGGCCTATCGCTTCACGCTGGAGAACTCCGTCTATGTCGCCCATGACGCGGCCCGTCGCGGCTATGGCCGCGCCTTGCTGAGCGAATTGCTCGCCCGCTGCATGGCCGACGGCTACCGCCAGATGATCGCCATCATCGGCGACAGCGGCAATTCCGGCTCCATCGGCCTGCATCAGGCCATGGGCTTTCGCCATGCCGGCCTCCTGCGCGGGGTCGGCCTGAAATTCGGCCGCACGCTCGATTCCGTCCTTATGCAGAAAGCGCTCGCCCCGACCCCCGATCCGCAGGGCTGATCGAGCCCGTTCTATAAATGTTCTTGCCTGCCCTTCCGGCATGAGCTAGGCTTTCCGCGTTTTCATCACGAAACGCTTTTGGGGAAGCCATGGTCGTGCGGGTGCAGACGATCGCGTTCGAGGGCGTTGAGGCGCGCCCGGTCGACGTGCAGGTGCAGATCTCCAACGGCAATGTGGCCTTCGCCGTTGTCGGCCTCGCCGACAAGGCGGTGGCGGAGAGCCGGGAGCGGGTGCGCGCCGCGCTCAACGCCACCGGCCTCGCCCTGCCGGCGCGGCGCATCACGGTCAATCTCGCCCCCGCCGACATGCCGAAGGAGGGCAGCCATTACGATCTGCCCATTGCGCTCGGCGTGATGGCGGCGATCGGCGCCATTCCCTCCGACGCGCTGGCGGGCTTCACGGTTCTCGGCGAACTCGCCCTTGATGGAACGATCACCGCCGTGGCGGGCGTTCTGCCGGCGGCGGTGAGCGCGAACGCGCGCGGGGAGGGGCTGATCTGTCCCGCCGCCTGCGGCGCGGAGGCGGCCTGGGCCTCGCAGGAGATCGACATCCTCGCGCCGCGCTCGCTCGTGCAGCTCGCCAATCATTTTCGCGGCACGCAGGTGCTTTCGCGCCCCGTTCCCGCCGTGCGCGCCCGCGCCGCCGGCTATGCGGACCTGCGCGACATCAAGGGACAGGAGAGCGCCAAGCGCGCGCTCGAAGTGGCGGCCGCCGGCGGCCACAATCTGCTCATGTGCGGCCCGCCGGGCTCCGGCAAATCCATGCTCGCCGCGCGCCTGCCCTCCATCCTGCCGCCGCTGGCGCCGCGCGAATTGCTGGAGGTGTCGATGATCCATTCGGTCGCCGGCGCGCTCGCCGGCGGCGAACTGACGGATCGTCGCCCCTTCCGCGCGCCCCATCATTCCGCCTCCATGGCGGCGCTGACCGGCGGCGGCGCCCACGCCCAGCCGGGCGAAGTGTCGCTCGCCCATCATGGCGTGCTCTTCCTCGATGAATTGCCGGAGTTTCAGGCGCAGGCGCTCGACGCCTTGCGCCAGCCGCTGGAGACTGGCGAGGTGGCCGTGGCGCGCGTGCGTCATCGCGTGGTCTATCCCGCGCGATTCCAGCTCATCGCCGCGATGAATCCCTGCCGCTGCGGCCATGCGGACGATCCGGGCTACGCCTGCAAGCGGATGCCCAACGAGCGCTGCGTCGCCGCCTATCAGGCGCGCGTGTCGGGCCCGCTGCTCGACCGCTTCGATCTCGCCATCGACGTGCCGGCTGTGAGCGCGTCCGATCTCATCCTGCCGCCGCCGGTGGAGGGCTCGGCCGAGGTGGCCGTCCGCGTCGCGCAGGCGCGCGAGGTTCAGGCGCGCCGCTTCGCGCGCATGGGCCTGCCCCATGTGAGCTGCAATTCCGCCGCCCCGCCCAATGCGGTGGAGGCCATGGCCCCGCTCGACGCCGGCGCGGCCGCCCTCCTGCGCGAGGCGAGCGAACGCATGCGGCTCACCGCGCGCGGCTTCCATCGCGTGCTGAAACTCGCCCGCACGCTCGCCGATCTCGCCGGCGCGGAGGACGTCGCGCGCGTCCATCTCGCCGAGGCGCTGTCTTACCGCGCGCGCGGGCTCGCGCAGGCGCAGGCTGCTTGAGGGGCCGCGCGTCCGCTAACGCCGGATGACGCCGCTCTGCGCGAAGGCCTCGCGCGCCGGCGCGCCGCCCAGAAAGTCGAGGAAGGCCGCGCCGCAGGCCGTTTTGGCGCCTGCGGGCGTCAGCGCCGCGGAATAGGAGAGCACCATCTGCGCGCCCTGCGCGATGAGTCCGCCATGTCGCACGCCCAGCGCGCCGACGATCTCCGTCGTGGGCCCGAAGCCGATGGCCGCGCGGCGGCTGTGGCGGCGCAGCCATTCGTTGACGTCCGCCGAGCGGTCGAAGCGCAGGATCTTGTGCGCGATCTCGTCGGCGAGGTCGAGCCGCTCGAACACGCTTCCCATGTGCAGGCCCGACGGCGCGGTGGTGATGAGAACGGCCGCCGCGCGCCGCAATTCCTGTTTCAGCCCCGCGAGAGAGCCCACGTCCGGCAAGGGCGCGTCGGCGGCGACGACGGCGCTTGTCGCCACCGCGCCAAGGTCCGCGCGCCGCGCGTCGAGCAGGCCTGCGCGCGTCAGCGCCTCGATCATGTGATTGGGCAGGAGCACGCAATCGGCGTCCAGCGCGCCCTTGCGCGCCCGCGCCTCAATGGCGTGGCCGTGGTCGGTTTCGATGGCGAGCGCGCAATCGGCCTGCGCTTCGAAGGCGGGCGCGCAGGCGCGCAGGCCCCGCAAGGCGGAGCCGGCGGCGAGCGCGCGAAAGGCGAGGACGGCGCTCAGCCCCAGATCTCCTGCGCCACTTCGACGACGAGGCGCAGCTTGTCCATCTCCTCGGCGACCGAGAGCTTGTTGCCGCGCTCGCCGCTGGCGAAGCCGCATTGCGGAGAGAGCGCGAGCCGTTCGAGCGGGCAATGTTTCGCCGCCGCCTCGATGCGCCGCTTGAGGTCGTCTTTCGTCTCAAGCACGCCCGACTTGGTGGTGACGAGGCCGAGCGTCACGATCTTGCCGGCGGGCACGAAGCGCAGGGGCGAGAAATCCCCGGCGCGCGCGCTGTCGTATTCGAGGAAATAGGCGTCCGCGTTGATCTCGTTGAACAGCGCGTCGGCCACGGGCTCATAGCCGCCTTCGGCCACCCATGCGCCCTCGAAATTGCCGCGGCACAAGTGAATGGCTTTCGTCATGTCAGCGGGGGCGCCCGCCAGCGCGTCATTGATGATGCGCGCATAGGTGTGCGGCAGTTTTTCGGGATCTTCGCCGATGGCCTGCGCCTGCGCGCGCAGGGCCGGGTCGCACAGATAGGCGAAATTCGTCTCGTCGATCTGCAGATAGCGGCAGCCGGCGGCGGCGAGGTCGGCGATCTCCTCGGCGTAGACGCGGGCGAGATCGGCGTAGAAATCCTCCATGCGCGGATAGGCCTTCGCGTCCACCCCGCCGCGGCCCGCGCGGAAATGCAGGATCGAGGGCGAGGGAATGGTTTGCTTGGGCGTCTGCGTCGCCACTGATTTCAGAAAGGCGAAATGGTCGACGAAAATTTTGCGCGGCCGCGCGAGTTTGCCGACGATGTGAAAGGCCGAGAGCGGGCGCTCGATGTCGCCCTCCGCGGTGCGGAACGTGGCGCTCACATCCGTCTTCACCGAGGCGACGTTGTCGAAGGAGAGCAGGAAATCCGCATGCCACAGCGTGCGGCGGAATTCGCCGTCCGTGACCGCCTTCAGGCCAAGGCCCTCCTGCATGCGCACGGCCTCGCGGATCGCCTCGTCCTCAAGCCGCGTCAGCTCCTCCTGCGAGAGTTCGCCGCGCCGGCGGCGTTCGCGGGCGGCGAGCAAAGCGGGCGGACGCAGCAGGCTGCCCACATGGTCGGCGCGGAAGGGCGGCGCGTCGCGGCGCAGGCTCGCACGCTGGGTCATGGGGCGTTTCTCCATCGTTTCGTCAGGGCGGGCAGATTGGGCGGCGGGCAACGGGGCGTCAAGCTGCGCGGGCGCCCATTGCCTTCGCCGCAACTAAAGTCCAAGCTGTCGCCATTGCCGCAAAGCGATTTGCATCATGGATTCGTCGCAACAGGATCTGGCGCTTTTGCGCGCCGAGAACGAACGCCTGCGCGAGGCTTTGCGCGACGTGCGCGCCGCGCAGGCGCGCGACGAAGCCAAGACGCGCTTTCTCGCCGTCGTCAGCCATGAATTGCGAACGCCCCTCTCCGCCGTGATCGGCCTTGCCGATCTGCTCGCGCTTGGACGTCTGGAGGATGAGCAGCGCGCCTATGTGGAGGCCATGCGCGGCTGCGCGCAATCGCTCGTCGGACTGGTGGACGAGATTCTCGATCTCGCGCGCATCGAGGCGGGGCGGCTGGAGATGATCCGCGCGCCCTTTGCGCCGCGCGCGCTCATGGAGGGCGTGGCGGAATTGCTGGCGCCGCGCGCGCAGGCGCGCGGACTTGAGATCGCGGCCTTCCTGGCGCCCGGGGTTCCCGTCCGCGTCATGGGCGATGGCGCGCGCGTGCGCCAGATTTTGCTTAATCTCGCCGGCAACGCCCTGAAGTTCACGCAGGCGGGCGGCGTGGGCCTGAGCCTGCGCGCAGAAGGCGAGCGCCTCATATTCGACGTAGCGGATACGGGCCCCGGCGTGCCGGAGGACAGGCGCGCCGCGATCTTCGAGGATTTCGAACAGGCCGATGCGGGCGCCGCGCGCGGCCATGAAGGCGCTGGGCTTGGGCTCGCGATTTCGCGCCGCCTCGCTCAGCGCATGGGCGGCGCGCTCACGCTCGCGGCCACAGGGCCGCAAGGCAGTCTGTTTCGTTATGAACATCCGCTCGATCTCGATTTCAGCGCCGCGCCCGCGGCGCAGGAGGATGAGGCGGAGTCGGCGGAGGAGGATGCGTCCGCGCTAACGGGCCTGCGCGTTCTCGTGGTCGGGCGTTCACGTTTCGAGATTCCCTTTCTGCTCGCAAACCTCGCAGCCTTCGGCGCGGGGGTCGTGCATGCGCCCGACGGGCTGGCGGCCGAGGTCGCGCTGGTCGACGGGCCGGCGCCCGATCTTGTGATCATCGATTGCGCTTTGAGCGCGGAGCGGGCGGGCGAGATTCGCGCTGCTGCGCGTGCGGCGGGCGCAGGCCGCGCGCTGCTTTTGTTCTCGCCCTTTGAGCGGCGCGCAGCCGGTCCGCAGGGGCTGGCCGATTTCGACGGCTGGCTCGTAAAGCCGGTGCGCGCGGCGAGCCTGCGCGAACGCGCGCGCGCCAAAAGCGGCGCCGACGCCGCGTCCCGCGCAGACGCCTGCGGCGCCTTTGTCTGGCTTGCGCGTTCTGCTCGCCGAGGACAACGAGATCAACGCGCTCGTCGCGCGCAAACATCTCGCCCATCTGGGCGCGGACGTCGTGCATGTGCGCGATGGGCGGGCGGCGGTGGAGGCGGCCGGCCGCGCGCGCCGCGGCGAGGAGCCCGCCTTCGATGTGATTTTGATGGACATGCGCATGCCCGTTCTTGACGGGCCGGGCGCGGCGCGCGTGATCCGTGCGCAGGAGCGCGCGCTCGGCGGCCCGCCCGTGCGCATCGTGGCGCTCACGGCCAACGCTTTCGCGGAGGATCGCCGCGCCTGTCTTGAGGCGGGCGTGGATGAATTTCTCACCAAGCCCTTCCAGCCGCTCGATCTCGCCCGCGCGCTCGCGCCTGAAAGGCTGGCCTCGCCGCGCCCGCTGTCATAAAATCTGCGCATGTCCGTGGCTTTGTCCGGCAAGGACAGGGAGAGCGACATGCAGGCCATCGACATGCAGGCCATCGACATGCGGATGAGAGACGGTGTGGCGACCACGAGGGACGAGGCGGCGGCCTCCGTTCTCCTGCGCGACATGGGCCGCGTCCGCGATCTCGCCGGCCTGCCGCAAAGCGTCGCGCGTCTGGGCGCGCTTGAGGTCAGGTTCGCGACGACGCGCAGAGAGATCCGCGCCGCGCAAAGGCTGCGCTGGCACGTTTTCTTTGAAGAGGGCGGCGCGCGCGCCGATCCGCTCGCGCGGCTGCGCAGGCGCGACGTTTGCCCCTTTGATCGCGTCTGCGATCATCTGATCGTGGTGGATCATGAAGCGCGCGACCGCGCTGGGGCGCAAGCGCCGCAGGTCGTTGGCTGCTATCGTCTGCTGCGGGGCGACGTCGCGGCGGCGCATGGCGGCTTCTACAGCGCGCAGGAATTCGATCTCGCGCCTTTGCTCGCGCGCCACGCAGGCGCGCGCTTTCTGGAGCTGGGGCGCTCCTGCGTCGCGAAGGACTATCGCGGCAAGCGCGTGCTCGAACTTCTGTGGCGCGGCCTGTGGGCCTATGCGCGCCACCATCGCATCGATGTGATGATCGGCTGCGCTTCGCTGCCGGGCGCGGAGTCCGCGCGCCATGCTGAGGCTCTTGCCTTTTTGCGCGCGCAGGCGGGCGCCCCGCAGGACTGGCTGGCGCACGCCTTGCCCCATCGCCGGGCGCAGCTCAACGAAGCCGCCCCGCTTGCGCGAGACGCCGCGCGCCGCGCGCTTGCGTCCCTGCCGCCGCTGGTGAAGGGCTATCTGCGCGTGGGCGCATGGTTCAGCGCGGAGGCGGTGGTTGATCACGCCTTTGGCGTCACCGACGTACTGGTGATTATGCCGGTGGCGAACATCGGCGCGCGTTATATCGAGCATTTCGGCGCGCGCGCCGATCTCGCGGCCTGAGCTAACGTCCTTCGCCCTGCGCGAGCAAAGCGCGCAGCGCCTCGCGATAGGTGGGAAAGGCGAGCCTCACGCCGAGCCGCTCTTTCAGCGCGCGATTGGAGACGCGCTTGCACTCGCTGTAGAAACTGCGCGCCATGGGCGAGAGGTCGGCGGTCGCGAAATCGATGTCCGGCGGCGGCGCGACCCCCAGAAGATCGGCCGCGAAGGCCACGACGTCCTGCGGCGCTGCGGGCTCATCGTCGCTCACGTTCCATGCCGCGCTTGCGCCCTCATAGACGAAGGCGGCGTCGATGGCGCGCGCGATGTCCTCCACATGAATGCGGTTGAACACCTGTCCCGGCTTCACGATGCGTTTCGCCGTTCCCGCCTTCAGATTGGCGAGCGCGTTCTGACCCGGCCCGTAAATGCCGGCGAGCCGCAGCACGTGCGCGCGCGCGCCGCGCGTCTCGGCGAGCGCGAGCCACTCGGCTTCGGCGGCGAGGCGCCAGCGGCTGCGCGCATTGGAGGGGCGCGGCGTCGCGCTCTCGTCGATCCACGCGCCGTCATGGTCCCCATAAACGCCGATGGTGGAGAGGTAGACAATGCGGGTCAGCGCCGGCGATTGCAGCAAGGCGTCGCGAAAGCGCGCGAGAATGGGATCGCCCGCCTCGCCCGGCGGGGCTGAGACGAGAACGGCGGCGCAGCGCGCGAGCGCATCAAGCAAAGGCTGCGCGTCGGCCTCGTCCTCCAGCGCGAAGGCGCGCAGGCCCTGCGCGCGCAGGGCGTCGCGCTTGGCGCGGCTGCGCACGCTTGCCGAAATCGCGCGCCAGTCGCCTGCGCGGCTCGCTGCGTAATGGCCCGCCGAATAGCCGAGGCCGAAGATGAAAAGCTCTTCCTCGCGTTTCACGCCGGCGTCTCCTCGTCGCGTCCCGCGATCCATTCGGCGCGCACGTCGTCGTCGCGCTCCAGCGGCAGGGCCTGCGTGCGCAGATTTGCGAAGGCCTGCGCATCCAGCAATTGCGCCAGCGCCCAGACCGCCATGCCGCGCACGAGCGGATTTTCATCTGCGAGCCGCGCGCGCGCATGGGGCGCAAGGCTCGCGTCGCCGCTTGAGCCGATGGCGACGAGCACGTTGCGGATGAAGCGCCCATGGCCGATGCGCTTGATAGGCCCGCCGGCGAAGAGCGCGCGGAAGCCTGCGTCGTCGAGCGCGACGAGATTGGCGAGGCGCGGCGCGCGCAGCTCCTCGCGGGCGTGCAGCTTCATCTCGCGCGCGGTCTGCGCGAATTTGTTCCACGGACAGGCGGCGAGGCAATCGTCGCAGCCATAGATGCGCGCGCCCACGCCTTTGCGCAGGGCGCGGGGGATTTGCGTCTTGCTCTCGATGGTGAGGTAGGAGACGCAGCGGCGCGCGTCGATCACGTAAGGCGCGGGAAAGGCGTTCGTCGGGCAGGCGTCGAGACAGGCGCGGCAGGCGCCGCAATGGTCGCTCTCGGCCGCGTCGGGCTCAAGGGCGAGCGTCGTGAACACGCTGCCCAGAAAGAGCCAGGAGCCAAACTCCCGCGAGACGAGATTGGTGTGCTTGCCCTGCCAGCCGAGGCCGGCGGCCTGCGCCAGCGGCTTCTCCATCACCGGGGCGGTGTCGACGAAGACCTTCACGTCCGCGGCCCCGCCCTCTTTCACGATCCATTGGGCGAGGGTCTTCAGCTTGCCTTTCACCACGTCGTGATAATCGCGGTTGCGCGCATAGACGGAGAGGACGGCGCGATCCGGGTCGCGCGGCTCCTCAAGCGGGTTTCGCTCCGGCCCATAGTTCATGGCGAGAACGATCACGCTGCGCACGTCGCTCCACAACGTGCGCGGATCGGCGCGGCGCTCGGCGGTCTCCGCCATCCAGTCCATGTCGCCATGGGCGCCGGCGTCGAGCCAGGCGCGCAGGCGCTCGCCCGCCTGCGGAATGGAATCGGGGGCGGCGACGCGGCAGGCGTCGAAGCCGATCTCGCGGGCCTTCGCCGCGAGGCGCTGTTTGAAATCCGCGCTCAGAAGTCGAGGTCGGCGTAGGCGGGCGACGGCGTCAGCCCCGGCAGGCGGTCGTTCAGCAGCGCGCGGAACGAGGGGCGCGACTTCATCCGCGTGTACCAGTCCTTCGCCGCTTCGTCCTCGCCCCATGGCGCGTCGCCCAGAAAATCCACGCAGGACAGATGCGCCGCCGCGGCGAGGTCCGCATGGGTCATGCGCTCGCCCGCCAGCCACCGGCGCGTGGAGGCAAGGTAGCCGATATAGCGCAGATGGTAACGCACATTCTGGCGCGCCGCGCGCACGCATTCCATGTCGGGCGGCCCGCCGCCGCCCAGCTCCGCGGGCATGTAGCGCTTGTAGATCTTCTCGTTCACGAGCGGGGCCGAAACCTCCTCGTAGAATTTCTGGTTGAACCAGTCTGTCAGCCGGCGCGTCTCCACCCGTTCGGCGGGGCTCTCGGGCAGGAGGCGGTGGGGCCCAAGCGCGAGGCCGCGCGTCTCGTCTAGATATTCGGCGATCACATTGGCGCCGGGCACGATGAAATCGTTCTGCTCCACCATCACGGGCAATTCGCCGGCGGGATTGGCGATGAGGAAATCGCGCCGGCGCTCATAGGTCCGTTCCTCGATCAGGTCGGGCTCGATCCCATATTCGGCCAGCAGAATCCGGACGAACCGGGAGCGGGGGCAGAGGGGATAATGAAACAAACTCGCCATGCGGAAGCGCGATCCATAAAAAGGGCTGGCGGACCAAAGCCCGCAGCCCGTTAACCTTTGGTTTACGCGCGACCGCTTTGGGCCCCGCGCGCGAAAAATAAAGGCGCCCCTGCGTCCGCCTTCTTGCGCGGCGGGCGAAACCGCCTAGAAGCAGGAGGGCCGAGGCTTTGGCGCGCGCAAGGGATTACCCATGATTCTGGACCTCATCAAGGCGACGATCCTCGGCGCCGTGGAAGGCTTCACCGAATTTCTTCCCGTCTCGTCCACGGGACATCTTCTTCTGATCGGCCGTTTTCTCGGCTTTGAATCCAAGGGTAAAACCTTCGAAGTTCTGGTGCAGCTCGGCGCTATTCTCGCGATCCTCATCGTCTATGCGCGGCGCATCATGGAGCTGATTGCAGGATTGCCGCGCGATCCGGCGGCGCGGCGTTTCGTCGCCTGCGTGCTCGCGGCCTTCCTGCCGGCGGCGATCGTCGGCGCCTTCGCGCATTCCTTCATCAAGTCCGTGCTGTTCGATCCCATGATCGTCTGCACCGCGCTCATCGCCGGCGGGCTCGTCCTGCTCGCGGTGGACGAGATGAAGTTCGAGACGAAATATTCCGACGTGATGGACTTCACCTTCCCCATGTGCCTGAAGATCGGACTTGCGCAATGTCTGGCGATGATTCCCGGCGTGTCGCGTTCGGGCGCGACCATCGTCGGCGCCATGGCGCTGGGGGCGGACAAGAGGGCGGCGGCGGAATTCTCGTTCTGGCTCGCCATGCCGACCATGGCGGGCGCCTTCAGCTACGACCTCTACAAGAATTACAAAATTCTGGAGTTCCATGACGTGGTGACGATCGGCGTGGGCTTCGTCGCCGCCTTCTTCGCCGCGCTCGTCGTGGTGCGCGGCTTCCTCGCCTTCGTGTCGCGGCGCGGCTTCCGGCCCTTCGCCTGGTGGCGCATCGGCGTGGGCTCAGTCGGCTTCGTCGGGCTGTTGCTCACGCGCTGAGGCGCGATCAGATGCGCAATCAGATGCGCAATCAGATGCGCTTGTCGCCGGATGCGCACAGATCGGCGACGAGGCAGCGTTCGCAGTCTGGCCGCAGCGCCTTGCACACATAGCGCCCGTGCAGGATCAGCCAGTGGTGCGCATGCAGCCGATAGGGTTTCGGCACGCGTTTTTCGAGCCCGGCCTCGACCTGTTCGGGCGTCTTGCCCGGCGCGATGCGCAGCCGGTTCGACACGCGGAAAATATGCGTGTCCACCGCCATCGTTTCCTGACCGAAGGCCATGTTGAGCACCACATTGGCGGTCTTTCGGCCGACGCCGGGCAGGGTGACGAGCGCGTCGCGATCCGCCGGCACCTCGCCGCCGAAGCGCGCGATGAGCTGACGCGACAGCTCCACCACGTTCTTCGCCTTGGTGCGGAAGAGGCCGATGGTCTTCACATAATCGCGCACTTTGTCTTCGCCCAGCGCGAGCATTTTCTCCGGCGTGTCGGCGACCTTGAACAGCGGGCGCGTCGCCTTGTTCACGCCCGCGTCGGTCGCCTGCGCCGACAGGACCACGGCGACGAGAAGGGTGAACGGGTTCACATGTTCAAGCTCGCCCTTGGGCTCGGGCTCCGCCTTCTGGAAGCGCGCGAAAATCTCCTCGATGACGTCCGGCCCCACGGCGCGGGGCGTCGTCTTGCGGGCGCGCACGGCCTGCACGGCTTTCGGCAGCGGGCGCGGCTTCGGCGCGGCTTTCGCCGCTGGTTTGGCGGCGGCCTTGAGGGCGGGGGCGCGACCTTTGGGCGCGACCTTCGCGGGGGGCTTTGCGGTCTTTCCGGGCTTTCTTGCGGGCATGGGCCGACTATAATGGCCCGATCACAGGAGCGTCAGCGCCTTGTCGCAGTCCGACCCCATCAACGCACAGCTTTTCGCCGCCCGGCTCACGCCGCACCGGTCCCTGAGCCGCAGCCATTTCCGCGTGCTGCTGATGGTCTTTTGCGCCTGCGCTTTCGTCTCCAGCCTGCCCTTCCTCATCCTGGGCGCCTGGCCGGTGGCGGGTTTCATGGGCCTCGACGTCGCCTTGTTCTACTGGGCCTTTCACGCCAATTACCGCGCCGCCCGCGCCTATGAGGACGTGGTGGTGACCCCGCTCGCGCTTTCGGTGGCGAAAGTCTCGGAGGCCGGCGCAAGGCGCGAATGGTCCTGGCATCCCGCCTGGGTGCGTTTGGAGCGCCAGACCCACGAGGAATATGGGCTGGAGCGCCTGTCGGTCGTCTCGCGCGGCGCGGCGACCGAGATCGGGGGTTTTCTGGGGCCCGACGCCAAGGCCCGCTTCGCCGACAGCCTCGCCGGCGCGCTGGCGCAGGCGCGCAAGGGCCCGCGCTTTTCCTGAACCGGCGCGCGTTTTCGGGTGGCGCGGCGGCGCGCCTGATTCCATCTTGTCGCACATGACCGCCGCCCCTCCGTCTCCAGATCCTGATCCGCTGGCAGTCTCTCTCGCCGATTACGATTGCGTGCGCCGCGCCGTGGAGTTCATCGGCGCCAACCAGCGCGCCCAGCCGACGCTGGAGGACATCGCCGCCCATGTCGGCCTTGCGCCGGCGCGCCTGTCGGTTCTGTTTCGCCGCTGGGCGGGCGTGACGCCGAAGGATCTTCTGCAAGCCTTCACGCTTGATCATGCGCGCCGATTGTTGCGCGCCCGCGCCTCCGTGCTCGACGCGGCCCATGAGACGGGCCTTTCAGGTCCGGGCCGTCTCCATGATCTTTTCGTCGCCCATGAGGCGATGAGCCCCGGCGAATACAAATCCGGCGGCGCCGGGCTGGAGCTTGTTTACGGCTTCCACCCTTCGCCCTTCGGTCATGCGCTGGCTGTGGTCGCCCCGCGCGGGCTTGCGGGCCTCGGCTTCGCGCCCGACGGCGAGGATCCGGCGCGCGCGCGCGAGATGGCGCTCGCCGACATGGCGCGCCGCTGGCCCGCCGCGCGGCTGCGCGAAGACCCCGCCCTCACCGCGCCTTTCGTGCGCCGGATTTTCGATCCCGCCGAATGGCGCGCCGACCGGCCCCTGCGCATCGTGCTCATCGGCGCTGATTTCGAAATGCGCGTGTGGGAGCGGCTTTTGCGGATCCCGCTCGGCGCCGCCGCCACCTATGGCGAGCTCGCCCGCGATCTCGGCCGGCCGACGGCCGCGCGCGCGGTGGGCGCAGCGGTGGGGCGCAATCCGATCTCCTTCGTTGTGCCCTGTCATCGTGTAGTGGGCGCGTCGGGCGCGCTCACGGGCTATCACTGGGGGCTTGCGCGCAAACGCGCCATGCTTGGCTGGGAAGCGGGGCGGCTAGCGGGCGCCGACGGCGAGGACCAGCCCTAACGCGCGGCGGCGCGTGCGGCGCCAGGCCTGCGCGTCGCGCCCACGGTCTCATCGTTATCGAAGGCGGCGGGGTTCAGCCGGGCGCGCAGGGCGACGGCCCACGCCTCCGTCACGCGCGAGGCGTAGAAGCCGTGGCGCTCCTCGCCGGCGTAGTCGCCGCATCGTTCGGCGCGGCGCGAGGAGAAGCTCGCCTGCTCGGCGGCTGCCACGCGCACCTTGTCGCGGTCCTTGCCGGCGGCGGCCACAAGCGCGCGGTAATTGGCCATGGCGTTGCGCTCAGCCGTCGCGCGCGCGCGTTCGATCTGCGCGATGTCGGCGTCGCTGATCGCGCTCGCCGCCGGTCCCCACACGCCCGCGGCGAAGGCGCGGCAATCAGCGGCGGCGAAGGCGCAGGCGCCTCCCGTGGCGCCGTCGCCGACATGCGTCTGTAAGGCGCCGGTGAGAATCTCCAACGTCAGCGGACAGGCGGGCAGGTTCGCCTCATAGCGGCGCAGGCCCTCGACGCGGCGCAGGGGCTTCAGCGGGAACGGCCCCTCCGCGATCTCAACCTCGCAGGCCTCGCCCCTGCGCGAAAGGCGCTCGCCGGCGAGCGTGAGGCGGGCGATCAGCAGGTCCGATCCCCGTCGCTCCAGCCTGATGCGGCCCTGCGCGCCGTTGAGGCGAAGCTCGCGGCCGACCACGCCGGCTTCCTCCGGCGCGCGCACGGGGACCCCCTGTTCGGCGGGAGCGGGAGCCGCAGCGGCGCCAGCGCCAGGCAATTGCATCTGGGCGCGCGCGGGCGGGGCCAGCCCCGCCGCCGACAGAGCCAGGAAAGCGCAAAGACTGATGGTATGGTGACGCATAAGCTCAAAAGAGCGCGAAAACGTGAAGAATTGTTGAGCGCGAGGCGCCCAAAACCCGCATTTTCCGGGCGCGCGCACCGCCTCGGCGCAGGCTTGAGCCCGTCTTGCGGGTGAAAAAACCCGTCCTTATATACCCGCCAGCCTTGCGGTTCGCCGCGGCGATCACAATCTCGGGAAGCAACGGGGACCGGGCGGCGGCCGCGCATGACGCGCGGCGGGCCCGCCCACGAACCGGACCGCTTCGGGGTCCGGCGGTTCTGCGTGGAAAGGAATGAACATGGCTAAGGTCATCGGCATCGACTTGGGCACCACCAACAGCTGCGTCGCAGTGATGGAGGGCACGAGCCCCAAGGTCATTGAGAATTCGGAGGGCGCGCGCACCACCCCCTCCATCGTCGCCTTCACCGACGACGGCGAGCGCCTCGTGGGCCAGCCCGCCAAGCGTCAGGCGGTCACCAATCCCGAGCGCACGTTCTTCGCCATCAAGCGCCTGATCGGCCGCCAGTTCACCGATCCGATGACGCAGAAGGACATGGGCCTCGTCCCCTACAAGATCGTCAAGGGCGGCAATGGCGACGCGTGGGTCAACGCCGACGGCAAGGAATATTCGCCCTCGCAGATCTCCGCCTTCACCCTGCAGAAGATGAAGGAGACCGCGGAGGCCTATCTCGGCCAGCCCGTCACTCAGGCCGTCATCACCGTTCCTGCTTACTTCAACGACGCCCAGCGTCAGGCCACCAAGGACGCCGGCAAGATCGCCGGCCTCGAAGTGCTGCGCATCATCAACGAGCCCACGGCGGCCGCGCTCGCCTACGGCCTCGACAAGAAGGGCTCCGGCACGATCGCGGTCTATGACCTCGGCGGCGGCACGTTCGACGTGTCGATCCTCGAGATCGGCGACGGCGTGTTCGAGGTGAAGTCCACCAACGGCGACACGTTCCTCGGCGGCGAAGACTTCGACATGCGCCTCGTCGAACATCTCGCCGCGGAGTTCAAGAAGGAGCAGGGCATCGACCTCACGAAGGACAAGCTCGCCCTGCAACGCCTGAAGGAAGCGGCGGAGAAGGCGAAGATCGAACTCTCGTCCTCCGCGCAGACCGAAATCAACCTGCCCTACATCACCGCCGACGCCTCGGGCCCGAAACATCTGGCCCTCAAGCTCACCCGCGCGAAGTTCGAGGCGCTGGTGGACGACCTCATTCAGCGCACCATCGAGCCTTGCAGGAAAGCGCTGAAGGACGCGGGCCTTTCGGCTGGCGAGATCGACGAAGTGGTGCTTGTCGGCGGCATGACGCGCATGCCGAAAGTGCAGGAGATCGTGAAGTCCTTCTTCGGCAAGGAGCCGCACAAGGGCGTCAATCCTGACGAAGTGGTCGCCATCGGCGCCGCGGTGCAGGCGGGCGTTCTGCAGGGCGACGTGAAGGACGTGCTGCTGCTCGACGTCACCCCGCTGTCGCTGGGCATCGAGACTTTGGGCGGCGTGTTTACGCGCCTCATCGACCGCAACACGACGATCCCGACGAAGAAGAGCCAGGTCTTCTCCACCGCCGAGGACAATCAGACGGCGGTGACCATCCGCGTCTTCCAGGGCGAGCGCGAGATGGCGGCCGACAACAAGCTGCTCGGCCAGTTCGACCTCGTGGGCATTCCGCCCGCGCCGCGCGGCGTGCCGCAGGTCGAGGTGACCTTCGACATCGACGCCAACGGCATCGTGTCCGTGACCGCGAAGGACAAGGCCACCAACAAGGAGCAGCAGATCCGCATTCAGGCCTCCGGCGGCCTGTCCGACGCCGACATCGACAAGATGGTGAAGGACGCGGAAGCCCATGCGGCCGAAGACAAGAAGCGCCGCGCGCTCGTCGACGCCAAGAACCAGGGCGAGGCGCTCATCCACTCGACCGAAAAGTCGCTGGCGGAATTCGGCGACAAGGTGGGCGAGGGCGAGAAGAGCGCCATTGAAAGCGCCGCTGCGGCCCTGAAGACCGCGCTCGAAGGCGAAGACGTGGAGGCCATTCAGGCCCGCACGAACGAGCTGGCGCAGGCTTCGATGAAGCTCGGCGAGGCCATGTACAAGGCCCAGCAGGCCGATGCGGCCGCCGGCGGCGGCGCGGAGGCCGGCGCGGGCGCGGGCGCCGACGCCAAGAAGGACGACGTGATCGACGCTGACTTCAAAGAGGTCGACGGCGACAAGAAGAAGGGCGCATAAGGCGTCCGTCCAGAGGGCCCCTTCCGCCGGAAGGGGCCTTTTGGATGCGTATAAGGGGCCCGGCTTCGAGGCTGGGCTATTGCGCAAGGCGCGCGGGCGGGGATAGGTGAGGGGAACGATCCCTCCTCAAGGTCGAACGACCTCCCTCTCGCCGCAGGTCAGAGGGCCGGGCCTCCAGAATGTCCAAACGCGACTATTATGAAGTTCTCGGCGTCTCACGCACCTGCACGGAGGCGGAGCTCAAATCCGCTTTCCGCAAGTCGGCGATGCAATGGCACCCCGACCGCAATCCCGGCGATGCGGCGGCGGAGCTGAAATTCAAGGAAGTGAACGAGGCCTATCAATGCCTCTCCGACGCGCAGAAGCGCGCGGCCTATGACCGCTTCGGCCACGCCGCCTTCGAGAACGGCGGGGGCTTTGGCGCCGACGGCTTCGGCGCCTCCATGTCCGACATTTTCGAGGACCTGTTCGGCAACATTATGGGCGGCGGGCGCCGCTCAGGCCCCAGCAACGGGCGCGAACGCGGCGCCGACCTGCGCTACAATCTCGAAATCTCGCTCGACGACGCCTTCAAGGGCAAGCAGGCGCAAATCGTCGTGCCGACCTCCATTTCCTGCGAGCCCTGTTCGGGCTCGGGCGCCAAGCCCGGCTCCAAGCCGCGCGTCTGCGGCACGTGCGGCGGTCAGGGCCGCGTGCGCGCGCAGCAGGGCTTCTTCGCCATCGAGCGCACGTGCCCCTCCTGTCAGGGCCGCGGCCAGACCATCGACGATCCCTGCGGCGCCTGTTCGGGCGCGGGCCGCGTGAGCCGCGAGCGCACGCTGTCGGTCAACATTCCGCAGGGCGTTGAGGACGGCACGCGCATTCGCCTCGCCGGCGAGGGCGAGGCGGGCCTGCGCGGCGGACCGGCGGGCGATCTCTATATTTTCCTCGCCATCAAGCCCCATCCCTTCTTCCAGCGCGATGGCGCCGATCTCTATTGCCGGCTTCCGATCTCCATGGTGCAGGCGGCGCTCGGCGACGAAGTGACCGTGCGCACGATGGACGGCGGCGAAGCTCGGGTGAAAGTGCCCGAGGGCACGCAATCGGGCCGACAGTTCAAACTGCGGGGCAAGGGCATGCCCGTTCTGCGCTCGCGCGAAGTGGGCGACCTCTACCTGCAGGCGGTGGTCGAGACTCCGCAGAACCTCACGCGCCGCCAGCGCGAACTTCTGGCGGAGTTTCAGGCGGAGTCCTCCAGCAAGACGCATCCTGAATCGGCGGGCTTCTTCAGCCGCATGAAGGATTTCTTCGGCAATCTCAGCGGCGCGTGAGGCGTCCCGCAGCTTTGCCGGACGGCGGCGATGGGTTAAATGGGCCCATGATCATCGCCATCGACGGGCCGGCGGCCTCCGGCAAGGGCACGATCGCGCGCAGGCTCGCGCGCCATTTCAGCCTGCCTCATCTCGACACGGGCCTGCTCTACCGGGCCACCGCCCGCGCTTTGCTCGACGAGGGCGCGCGGCTGGACGATCCCGAGCGCGCGGAGGCGGCGGCCCGTGGGCTCGCCCTCACCGATTTCGACGAGGAGCGCCTGCGCGGCGCGCAAATGGGCGAGGCGGCCTCGGTCGTGGCCGCTCTTCCGCGCGTGCGCGCGGCTCTTCTGGATCAGCAGCGGCGTTTCGCCGCCCGCCCCGAAGGCGCCGTGCTCGACGGGCGCGATATCGGCACGGTGATCTGCCCTGACGCCGACGTGAAGCTCTTCGTCACCGCCAGCCCGGAGACGCGCGCCCAGCGGCGCGCGCTCGAACTGCGCGGGCGCGGGGAAGATGTGGACTTCGCGGAAGTGCTGGCGGACATCCGCCGGCGCGATGAGCGCGATTCCGGCCGTTCGAGCGCCCCGCTTGTCGCGGCGGCCGACGCGCTGCGCCTCGACACGACCGACCTCGACGTGGAGGAGGCGGTCGCCGCCGCCCTCGCGCTTGTCGCCCGCCGGCGCGCCGCGCAAACTTAAACCAGACTTTACCAATCGCGGAGATAAATGCGGTCCTCATCAAGGAGCGCGCATGTCGACGTCGAACATCATTTCCGCTCAGGAGCCGCTGCGTCTGCGCCTGCGTGAGCGCGTCGCGCTGCCCGCCTTCGCCGGCGCGCTCCTGCTGTCCGCGTTTCTGCTGTTCTCCGTGCAGCCGATGTTCGCGAAAATGATTCTGCCCAGCCTCGGCGGCTCGCCCGCCGTCTGGTCGGTGGCGATGGTCTTTTTCCAGTTCATGTTGTTGCTCGGCTATCTTTGGGCCCATGCGCTGACGCGCCTTCTGCCCCTGTGGGGAGCCGCGCTCGCCCATCTGGGCGTCACGCTTGGCGCCTTCGCCGCCCTGCCGCTGGGCTGGCCCGATGCGCCGCCGCCGGCGCAGGGCGCCCATGCGCTGTGGCTTGTCGGCGCCTTCGCCGCCAGCGTCGGCCCGCCCTTTTTCGCGCTGGCGGGAAACGGCCCGCTGCTTCAGGCGTGGTTCGCCCGCTCCGGCCATCCGGCGGCGGGCGATCCTTATCTTCTGTACGCAGCGTCCAACGCGGGCTCCTTCGCGGCGCTGCTTGCCTATCCGTTCGTGATCGAACCTGTTCTGGGCCTGCGCGCCCAGAGTCTCGCATGCGTGGGCGGCTATGCTGCGCTGAGCCTTGCCCTCATCCTGTGCGTGGCGCTTCTTTACGGCGCGTCGCAAGGCGACGGCGCGTCAGCGGCCAGACAGGACGCGGGCGCCCGCCCGCGCGTCGTCTGGCGTGATCGCCTTGTCTGGGTTGGCCTGTCCAGCGTGCCCTCGGGCCTGTTGGTCGCGGTGACGGCGCATCTGTCGACCGACGTCGCCGCCGCCCCGCTCCTGTGGACCGCGCCGCTCGCCCTCTTCCTGCTGACCTTCATCCTCGCGTTTCGCGACCGGCCGCCGCTGTCCGCGCGCGTGCAGTTTCTCGCGCAGGGCTTTCTTACCGCGCTGGCGCTGAGCTTCTGCGCCGGCGGGGTGAGGAGCGTGAGCCTGCAGCTCGCTGTCCATCTGCTGCTGCTTTTCGTGGCGTGCCTCGCCATGCATCACGCGCTCTACAAGCGCCGGCCGCCAGCCGCTGCGCTGACCGATTTCTATTTGTGCATGTCGTTCGGCGGCGCGCTGGGCGGCCTGTTCGCGGCGCTCATCGCGCCCGCCGTCTTTTCCGACGTTCACGAATATCCGATCCTGATCGTGGCCGCGCTCGCATGGGCGCCGGGCCTGTTCGCGGCGCGCAAGGGCGGGCTGCGCACGGCTGTGACGTTCCTCGTCTTCGACTGCGTGACGCTGATGGCGATTTACGCCCTGACGCGCGGCGTGGCGTTGAGCGACGGCCTGCGCGCGGCGGTGGTCGCCGGGCTGGCCGCGCCGATTCTGATCTTGCGCCAGCGCCCCGGGCTGGCCCTCGGCTTCGCCGCCCTCGCCGCTCTGGTCGCAGTGTCCACGAGCAGCCTGTTGTACGGCAAGCAATCCCACCGCTCCTTTTTCGGCGTGCACAAAATCGCCGATTGGGACGGGGGCAGGGCGCGCGTGCTGATGCACGGCACCACGATCCACGGCATTCTGCGCCTGCGCAACGAGGATGGAACGCCCGTCGCCGGACGCCCGCGCCCCACCGGCTATTACACATTCGACGGACCGATCGGCGAGGCGATCCGCTCGGCGCGCCTGCGCGCGGGCGGCCGGCTCGATCATGTCGCGGCCATCGGCCTTGGGGCTGGCACGCTCGCCTGCCACATGCGCGATGGGGAGGCGATCGCCTTCTATGAAATCGATTCCCTCGTCGTCGATCTGGCGCGCGAGTCCGCACGCTTTCCCTTCCTGAGCGCCTGCGCGCCGCAGGCGCCCATCGTGCTGGGCGACGCACGTCTCACCCTCGCAGGGCAGGCCGCGCGCAGCGACGTGATCGTGGTGGACGCCTTCTCCTCCGACGCCATTCCCACGCATCTTCTGACGCGCGAAGCGGTCGCGCTTTATCTTTCGAAGCTCGCGCCGGCGGGCGTCATCGTCCTGCATGTCTCCAACCGCACGCTGGACCTGAGCCCGACGGTGGCGCGCGTGGCGGCGGACCTCGGTCTCGTGGCCTTCCACCGTCTCGATTCAACCACCATGGGCGAGGATTATCACGCTGGCAGCCGCGTCATCGCGCTGACGCGTCAGCCCGCGGACTTCGGGGCTCTCGCGCTCGAGGGCGGTCAATGGTTACGGCTTGAGCCGGACCTCTCGCGCCGTGTCTGGAGCGACGATTACTCCACCATACTCGTCCCCGCGCTCGACATGCGCCGCAGCCGTTGAGGCGCCCGGCCATTGACGCGCCGGCGTCGCTCGTGCGTTCTCCCGTCATGACCCGGAGCTCGCCATGCCCTTGACCGTCGCCGTCCAGATGGATCCCATCGAGAGGATCAACATCGCGGGGGATTCCACCTTCGCTTTGCTGCTTGAGGCGCAGGCGCGCGGCCACGCCATTCTTTATTACACGCCCGACCAGCTCTCCATGCTGGGCGAACGCGTGATCGCGCATGCGCGCCCGCTTGCGGTGCGCGACGTCGCCGGCGACCATTTCACGCTGGGCGAAGCGCGCAACGTGGATCTGCGCGGCGAAGTCGACGTGGTGCTCCTGCGGCAGGATCCGCCTTTCGATCTCGCCTATGTCACGACGACCCATCTGCTGGAGCGCATCCACCCCGATACGCTCGTGGTGAACGATCCGGCGAGCGTGCGCGACGCGCCCGAGAAACTGTTCGTCATGAACTTTCCCGAGCTGATGCCGCCCACGCTCATCACCCGCGACCGCGCGCAGATCGAAGCCTTCCGCGCCGAGCATGGCGAAGTGGTGATGAAGCCGCTCTACGGCAACGGCGGGGCGGCGGTGTTCAAGGTCGGCGTGCGCGACCCCAATTTCGGCTCGCTCTACGACCTGTTCGCCGCCACCTTCCGCGAACCCTGGGTGGTGCAGCGCTTCCTCCCGCAGGTGAGCGAGGGCGACAAGCGCATCATTCTGGTGGACGGGATCGCCATGGGCGCGGTCAACCGCGTGCCCGCCGAGAACGACATCCGCTCCAACATGGTGCGCGGCGGCGCGGCGCGCGAAACCGATTTCACCCCCCGCGAACGCGAGATTTGCGCGAAAATCGGCCCGGAATTGAAAAAACGGGGTCTGATTTTCGTCGGAATCGACGTGATTGACGGCAATCTCACCGAAATCAACGTGACCTCGCCCACCGGCGTGCGCGCCATCAAGCGCCTCGGCGGCCCCGATCTCGCCGCAGCGATCTGGGACGCCATCGAGGCGCGCCGCGCCGGCGCATGAGCATAACGCCCTGGGCGCGCGCCCGAAGCTTTGTGCTAGACTGAAGCCATGAGTCTCGCCCAGACCCTTTCTTCCGACGAGGCGCCTACGCGCCGTAAGCCGCGCGCCGCGCGCGCTCAGCTCGTCGACGTCGCCGCGCTCAACGCGCGCATCGACGCCCATGCGCAGGCGCTGGGCGACGACCGCACGGCGTTGCGCAAGACCGCCGTGGAGGAATTCCGCGCCGCGCTCGCGGAGGGACGCGACAAGGCGCGCGCCGATCTTGAGGCGAGCGGCGACGGATACGCCTGCGTGACAAGCCTCTCCCGGCTTGAGGACGAATTGATCGGCGCGATCTACCGCTTCGTCGTGACCTATATTTATCCGGCGGAGAATCCCTCCTCCGCCGAGCGCATCGCCATCGCCGCCGTGGGCGGCTATGGCCGCGGCACGCTTGCGCCCGGGTCCGACATCGATCTCCTGTTCCTCCTGCCTTACAAGCAGACCGCGTGGAGCGAGAGCGTCATCGAGGCGGTGCTCTACATCCTTTGGGACCTGCGCCAGAAAGTGGGTCACGCCACGCGCTCGGTGGATGAATGCATCCGGCAGGCGCGCGAGGACGTGACGGTGCGCACCGCGATGCTCGAGGCGCGCTTCATTCTGGGCGATGAAATTCTTTTCGAGGAGATGCGCACGCGCTTCGAAAGCGAAATCGTGCGCACGACGGCGCGCGAATTCGTCGCCGCCAAACTGGCCGAGCGCGACTCGCGCATCGCGCGCGCGGGCGCCTCGCGCTATCTCGTCGAGCCCAACGTCAAAGAGAGCAAGGGCGGCCTGCGCGACCTCAATACGCTCTTCTGGATCTCCAAATACGTCTACAAAGTGCGCGAGGTCGAAGACCTCGTGCGCGCGGGCCTGTTCACGCAGAAAGAGCTGCGCACTTTCCGCAGGTGCGAAGACTTTTTGTGGACCGTGCGTTCGCACCTGCATTTTCTGACTGGCCGTTCAGAAGAGCGCCTTTCTTTCGACCTTCAGCGCCAGATCGCCGAACGGCTGGGCTATGTCTCCCACGCCGGCCTCTCGGGCGTCGAGCGCTTCATGAAGCATTACTTCCTCGTCGCCAAAGACGTGGGCGACCTCACCGCCATTCTCTGCGCGGCGCTTGAGGAGCGGCAGGCCAAGCCCCGCGCCATGCTCGACCGCTTCGTCGGCAAATTGCGCAAGCGCACGATCAAACTGGAGACGGATGACTTCGCCGTCGAGTTCGATCGCGTGACGGTGGCCTCGCCCGACGTCTTCCAGCGCGATCCTGTGAATCTCTTGCGCCTCTACTGGCTCGCGGATCGGCACGGCCTGCCGATCCATCCCGACGCCATGCGCCTCGTCACCTTGTCGCTCAAGCGCATCGACGACCGCCTGCGCAACAATCCCATCGCCAACAAGCTGTTTCTGGAAATCCTCGCCTCGCGCAATTTGCCTGAGACGATCCTGCGCATGATGAACGAGGCCGGCGTGCTCGGCCGCTTCATTCCCGATTTCGGCCGCATCGTCGCGATGATGCAGTTCAACATGTATCATCACTACACGGTGGATGAGCATTTGCTGCGCTCCATCGGCGTTCTGGCGAACATCGATTCCGGCCGGCTGAAAGAGGATCATCCCGTCGCCAGCGAGGTGATGCCCTCCATCACCAATCGCATGGCGCTCTATGTCGCTTTGTTCCTGCATGACATCGCCAAGGGCCGGCCGGAGGATCATTCCATCGCCGGGGCGGAAGTCGCGCGGAAACTATGCCCGCGTCTGGGGCTGTCGGAGAGCGACACGGAGACCATCGCCTGGCTGGTCGAAAACCATCTCATCATGTCCAACGTCGCGCAGAGCCGCGACCTGTCGGACCGCGGCACCATTCTGGCTTTCGCCAATCAGGTGCAGACGCTGGAGCGCCTGCGTCTCCTGCTCATCCTCACCGTTTGCGATATCCGCGCCGTGGGTCCGGGCGTGTGGAACGGCTGGAAGGGCCAGCTCCTGCGCACGCTCTATTGGGAGACGGAGCTTGTTCTCTCCGGCGGCCATTCGGCCATCGATCGCAAGCAGCGCGTGCTCCATGCGCAGGATGAATTGCGCCGCGCCTTGCCGCTGTGGTCCGATCCCGATTTCGAGGCCTATTCGCAGCGCCATTATCAGCCTTATTGGCTGAAGGTCGATCTTCCCCACAAGGTGAAGCACGCGGAATTGCTGCGCGTGTGCGAGAAGGAGATGCGCTCGCTCGCAACCGAAGTTGCGACGGATTCCTTCGCCGGCGTCACCGAGCTGACCGTGGTCGCGCCAGACCATCCGCGTCTTTTGTCGATCATCGCCGGCGCATGCGCGACGGCGGGCGCCAATATCGTGGACGCGCAGATTTTCACGACGACCGACGGGCTCGCGCTCGACACGATCTCCGTGAGCCGGGCTTTTGATCGCGACGACGACGAATTGCGTCGCGCCGAACGCGTGGCGAGCGTCATCGAAAAGGCGCTGCGCGGCGAAATCCGCCTGCGCGAGGCCGTCGCCGAGAAGGCCGGCGCCCCGCGCGAGCGCGAACGCGAGAAGACCTTCGCCATCGCGCCCAATGTGGCGATCGATAACAATCTGTCGGGTCAATATACGGTCATCGAAGTCTCGGGCCTCGACCGACCCGGCCTTCTGTTCGATCTCACCTCCGCCATCTCGCGCCTCAACCTCAACATCGGCTCCGCCCATGTGGTGACCTTTGGCGAGAAGGCGGTGGACACGTTCTACGTGACTGACCTTACGGGCCTGAAGGTCTCCAATTCGGCGCGGCAGGCGGCGATCCGCCGGGCGCTCACGGAGGTCTTCGCCCCGCGCGAGGCCGAGAATGAGCCCGCCCGCCCCGCAGGCCGGCGCAAGGCGGGGGACGGCTGAGCGCCCACGCTCACGCGCCAGGCTCCCGCGCAAAACGTGGGCTTGAGGCTGTCCACAGCTTGATTTTTGAGCCCCGCGACCTGATATCGACATCGACTTCGATATCCACTGTGGCGCCTGCGGGCGCAGCCTCCTTTCGACGGGACCGTGATGAACGACAAGGATCAGCAGGATTTGGCCGATGGCGCGGCCCAGAACGCGGACGGCGCGCCGGAGGCGGGGCAGGGCGGGCCTTCCGCGCAGGACGCCTTCGCCGTGCTCGAAAAGCTAAATGCGGAAAACGCCGAGCTGAAGGACCGCATGTTGCGCACGCTCGCCGACATGGAGAATCTGCGCCGGCGCACGGAGAAGGAAGTGGCCGACGCCAAGCTCTATGGCGTCGCCAATTTCGCCCGCGACATGGTGGGCTTCGCCGACAATCTGCGCCGCGCGCTCGACAGCGTGCCGGCGGAGGCGCGCGAGGCCGAAGGAGATCTTAAGACCCTCGTCGAGGGCATTGAGGTGACGGAGCGCGATTTCCTCGCCCGCCTCGCGCGCTTTGGCGTGAAGAAGCTGGAGCCGCAGGGCCAGCGTTTCGATCCCAACATGCATGAGGCCCTGTTCGAGATCCCCGATCCGAGCGTGCCGGCGAATACGGTGCTTCAGGTCGTCGAGGCCGGCTATTCCATCGGCGAACGCTGCCTGCGTCCCGCCAAGGTCGGCGTGTCGCGCGGCGGCCCGAAGGGACCCGTGGGAGACGATCAGGCGCCCGCCGCATCGTGAACGGCTTGTTCCCTCTGCTCCTCGAATGGGTGGGCGTGGCGGTCTTCGCGTTCACCGGCTCGCTGACCGCCGCGCGCAAGGGCATGGACCCTCTGGGCTTCGCGCTTCTCGCCACGGTGACGGGCGTGGGCGGCGGCACGTTGCGCGACGTTCTGCTCGGCCAGCCGGCGGGCTGGGTGTCCGATCCCTCAGGCCCGATCATCTGCATGGCCGTCGGGCTCGCGACCTTCATCATCGGTCCGCATGTGTCGGCCACTCCGCGCGGCGCCTTTCGCCTGCTCATGTGGGCGGACGGCGCGGGGCTGGCGATTTTCGCTGTGGCGGGCGCGCAAAAAGCGCTGGCCGCGCCCTCTCATCCTTTCACCGCCATTGTCTTTGGCGCGATCACGGCCACCTTCGGCGGCGTGGTGCGCGACGTGCTGGCGGGCGAAACGCCGCTCGTGCTGCGCCGGGAGATCTACGTCACGGCCGCGGCGCTGGGCGCGGCGGTCTTCGTGGCGCTTCACGCATGGGGCGCAAGCGACGGGCTCGCCACCCTGTGCGGCGTCGCCATGGCCTTCGGCCTGCGGGCGCTCGCCATTGCGCGCGACTGGTCGCTGCCGACCTATCCGCCGCCTAAGGGATAGGCTGACTTACTCGCCGCAGGGTCAGGTTGATGCGTCCGCCCTGGGTGAGCAGGGTCGACGTGCCGCCATAGATCTTGTCCACCCCGTGGAAGCACAGGCGCGAGGCGCCGCCGATCAGCACGACGTCGCCGGAATGGAGCTTCACCGAACGGGTGGGGTCGTTCCTGTTCGCGCCGCCGAACCGGAAGAGGCAGGAATCCCCCAGCGAGACCGAGACGACGGGCGCGTCGAGCGCGGCTTCGTCGCGGTCCTGATGCAGGCCCATGCGCGCGGCGGCGTCGTAGAAGTTCACCAGGCAGGCCTCCGGCGGCGCGCCATAGCCGCCGGCCGCCCAGGCGTCGAGCGCCAGCGCCGGAATGGCGGGCCAGGCCGCGCCGGTCTCCGGATGGGCGGCCTGATAGCGATAGCCCCCCGCAGCGTCTGAGACCCAGCCCAGAGCCCCGCAATTGGTCATCCGCACGGAGAAGGGCTTGCCCGTGCGCGGCATGCGCGGGGTGAACAGGGGCGCCTGCGCCACGGCCGCACGCAGGTCGGCGACGAGGCGCTCCTGAGCGGCGCGGTCGAAAAAAGCGGGCAGGTGGACCAGCCCCGGGGCGAGCTCGAGCATGGGGGCCATATAGGGCGCGACCGCCTAAAGTGGCCAGCGCCCAGAGGCGGCCCCGGAGTCACGGACTTGACTGTCGTGGACTGTTCTGCGCCTTTCCTTGACGCCGATGGCGAAGTCGGCGACTTATTCTAAGGAATAATGACGCAAGCGTAGCCAGACAAAGAGGTTTCGTGCGTACGCAAGTCGATCCGCCCGAGTCCGGCCGCAGCCGCGAGGGGCTTTTTCACCAGCGGTTCGCCGATGAGGCGCGCTTCATCAAGGCGTGGTTCGAGAACCCGGGCGCGACCGGGGCGGTCTCGCCTTCGGGACGTTTCCTTGCGCGCGCGATGGCGCGTTGCGTCGATCTCGATGCGCCGGGCGCGGTGATCGAGCTGGGGCCGGGCACGGGCCCTGTCACGCAGGCGCTGCTCCAGCGCGGTCTCGCGCCTGAGCGTCTCATTCTCGTCGAATATGATCCCGCGTTCTGTCGTCTGCTCGAACGTCGTTTCCCCGGCGTGCGCGTGGTGCAGGGCGACGCCTACGACCTCGCCGGCACGTTGCGCGGCGTGCTCGACGGCCCCGCCTGCGCGGTCGTCTCAAGCCTGCCGCTGCTCAACCGGCCTGACGCCGACCGGCTGAAACTGCTCGCCGACGCGTTCGAGCTCATTGGTCCGCGCGGCGTCTTCGTGCAATTCACCTATGGCATGGTCTCGCCGATCCCGCGCCGCGCGAAAGACGGGACCGCCCCGCGCTTTGCGGCGGAGGCGTCCCAGCCTGTGTGGCTCAACCTGCCGCCCGCCCGCGTGTGGTGCTATCGCCCGCTCGCAGAAGGCGCAGCGCAGCGCGCCAACGCCGCTGAAAAGCTGATCGGCGAGTTTAAGGCCGGCGCCGGGCGCATGAAGGATGAGATCCTCGAAACCTGCGACCGCATCGAGACCGAGATCCGCCTTGCGCGCGAGCGCGTGCGCATCGACTTCGAACGGCGCGCCGCGCGCGTGCGCAACGAACGCGCCATGAAGCCCGCGATCGAACTGCTCCGGCGCATCGGCGAGCCGCGCAAGCGGCGCTGACCTTCCCGCGCCGGCGGCCCCGGCGCCTCCTGCACGCGAAAGCCGCTCATGACCCTCGACGCCGCCCGCGACAAGCTCATCGTCGCGCTCGATCTGCCCTCCGTCGCCGATGCGCGCGCCATGGTCGCGACGCTGGGCGATGACGTGTCCTTCTACAAGATCGGCATGGAGCTGACCTACGCGGGCGGCCTGCCGCTTGCGCAGGAGCTTTCGCGCGCCGGCAAGAAAGTGTTCCTCGATCTCAAACTGCACGACATCCCCAACACGGTCGCGCGCGCCACCGCGCAGGTGGCGGAAATGGGCGCGACGTTTCTCACCGTCCACGCCTATCCGCAGACCATGCGCGCGGCGCGCGGCGCGCTCGGCGCGTCGAACCTCAAAATCCTCGCCGTGACCGTGATGACGAGCTACGACGATTCCGATCTCGCGCAGGCGGGATACGCCTATGGCGTGAAGGAGCTTGTGGCGCGGCGCGCGCGGCAGGCGCAGGAGGCGCAGGTCCATGGCCTCATCCTCTCGCCTGAAGAAGCGCCCGACATGCGCGCGCTTCTTGGCCCCGACATGCTGCTGGTGACGCCGGGCGTGCGCCCGGCCGGCGCCGAGGTCGGCGATCAGAAGCGCGTGATGACGCCCGCCCGCGCCATCGCCGGCGGCGCCGATCATCTCGTGGTGGGACGCCCCGTCACGCAGGCGCCTGATCCGCGCGCGGCCGCGCAATCCATCGTGCGTGAAATCGCGGAGCAAATGGCGCGCGGCGCTTGATTTTACTGCGCGCGGCGCCTGAAACGCAAAACGCCGGGCGTACCTCCGGCCCGGCGCTTTCGTCCCTGAATCGCTTGCGCGATCCCTGACATTTTCACTCTAGCGCGCGCAGATGAACGTTTGATGAATGGCGCGCGCTCTCCTTACGGCAGGCCGTTTTCCGGTTCGAGGATCGGCGTGAAGGAGAAGGGCTGCAGGGCGTCCGGGTCCACGTCGACGCGCACCGCGTGGACGAGCTTGTCGCCATAGACCTGAAGCCGCGTCACCCCCTGCACGGGCTCGCCGGCGAAATCGACGAAGCGCGAAATCTCATAGAAGTGATAATCGCCCCAGACCACGAGCACGGGCTTGCGCAGATCGCGCGCGCCCTTCGCGGTGGCGTCGATCACGTTGCGGAAGGCGTCCGAGAAGCGGCCGTTGCGCCGCTCCATGCCGGCTGTGACGTTCGCCTGCCAGGCGAGCACGACGGCCTTGGCCTCCTGCGCGCGCGCCTGCGCGAAGACATGGGCGATCCATGCGGCGTTGGCTTCGTCGCGGGCGCGGAACTCCGCCAGCGCGGCGGGGCGCTTCTCATCCATGTTGTTGTTGGAGCCGATCACATGGGCGGTGGCGAAGTGCACGCCGTTCTTCACGAAGCGCACGTTCTCCACATAGGGCGCGAAGCGATCCGCCATCGTCCGCGCCTGACTCTCCACCTCCATCGTCGCGCGGCCGAGCGTGCGGCCGGGCTGCGGAAACATCAGCGCGCGCACTTTGGCCAATCGTTCGAGCGGATCGAAACCGCCGCCGCGGTCGCGGTGGCAATCGGCCCATTCATTGTCGCCGGGCGTAAAGACGAGCGGCGCCTCCAATGCGGCCAGCTGGCGCGCGGAGCTTTCCAGCCTCGCGTCCGTGCAATGAACGGAGCCGGAGATCATGTCGCCCACATGGATGGAGAAGGCGGGCTTCACGCCGTTGATGCGCGCGATCAGCCGGTCGACCTTCACCTCGTCGCCGGGGTTGTAGGGCATGTCTCCCATGGCGACGAAATGGAACGCGTTGGACCCCTGCGCGGCGGCGCCCGTCGTTGCGGCGGCGAGCGCGCCCAAGGCGAGGAGCGCGGCGCGCAGCGGCGCCAGGCGCGGCCGGGACGAAGAATGGATGGGCATGCTTTCCCCTGTGTGACGCTGCATCAGATGCGCGAGGCCGGGCCCGCCGGCAAGGCCTGAAGCTGCGAAAAACGACTCGCCGTCCCTCTCCCCCCGGATTATCACGGAAGCGAGAGGCCGCAGCGCCTGATGGAGGAAAAGCCATGCCCAAGGGTTACTGGATCGCGCAGAACGACGTTCACGATCCCGAGACGTACAAGAAATATCTCGCCGGCAGCGCGCCGGCCTTCCAGAAATACGGCGCGCGCTTCCTCGTGCGCGGCGGCCGCTGCTCGCCCCTGCAGGGCAATATCCGCGCCCGGCAGGTGCTGATCGAGTTCGACAGCTATGAACAGGCGCTCGCCTGTTACAATTCGCCCGAATATCAGGAGGCCGCGAAATGGCGCAAAGGCGCGGCCGAGGGCGATATCGTGATCGTCGAGGGCGCCGAGTGAGCGCGCCGGCGGGCGGGCCCTGTTCGGTCCGCCTGCATGGTCCGCCTGCTTGCTGGCGCGGCTGCTTGTTGACGCGGCTCCTTGTTGACGCGGCTCCTTGTTGGCGCGGCTTGGGGCGTCTATAGACCGCGCAATCCATTCACTTGAACGCCATTCACCCGAACGGAGAGCCCATGCAGACCGCAACCAGCCCGATGCGCCTTGTCGTCGCCGGCGCCGCCGGCCGCATGGGGCGCATGCTCGTGCAGGCGGTCCAGTCCACGCCGGGGGCCGTGCTCGCCGGCGCCATTGAGCGGGCGGGCTCCCCCGCGCTCGGGCAGGACGCGGGCGCGCTCGCGGGCCTTGCGCCGCTGGGCGTTTCCGTCAGCGACGACGCGCTCGCCGTTCTCTCGAAGGCCGACGGCCTTCTCGATTTCACCTCGCCCGACGCCACGACCGCCTTCGCCGCCATCGCCGCGCAGGCGCGCATCGTCCATGTGATCGGCACGACCGGCATGGGCGAGGCGCATCTCGCCGCGCTTGAGGCCGCCGCGCGCCATGCGGTGATCGTGCGCTCGGGCAATATGAGTCTCGGCGTCAATCTGCTCGCGGGCCTCGTGCGCAAGGTCGCCGCCACTCTCGGCGTGGACTACGACGTCGAGATCGTGGAGATGCACCACCGCATGAAGGTGGACGCGCCGTCAGGCACCGCGCTGATGCTGGGCGAGGCGGCGGCGGAAGGCCGCAAGGTCTCGCTCGCCGACAAGGCGGTGCGCGCGCGCGACGGCCACACCGGCGCCCGCAAGGACGGCGACATCGGCTTCGCCGCTTTGCGCGGCGGCACGGTTGTGGGCGATCATGATGCGATCTTCGCCGGCCCCGGCGAGCGCCTCATCCTCGGCCACCGCGC
>Ga0315899_10000942_pt1 | contig 34006 bp, 30 predicted proteins | sample LakEriMetagenome_2_FD_203518 | JGI IMG/M metagenome (GOLD analysis project Ga0315899, IMG submission 203518) | Freshwater fungal communities from buoy surface, Lake Erie, Ohio, United States - Buoy 4 MA112 | ecosystem: Environmental > Aquatic > Freshwater > Lake | place: USA: Lake Erie, Ohio...
GCTGCAGGGCCAGTCGCCTTATTCAGCCAGCAAGTTCGGGTCTGACCAGATCGCCCTTTCCTTTTTTTGCTCATTCCAAACCCCCGTGGTGGTGATCCGACCCTTTAACACCTATGGTCCACGGCAGTCGGCCCGGGCGGTGATCCCTACGATCATAACCCAGTTGGCCAAAGGGAAGAAATCGATACATTTGGGGTCGGTTAGTCCCACGCGGGATTTCAATTTTGTGGCCGACACGGTGGCCGGCTTTGAGGCTGCCCTGAAGGCTGATCATGTGGCTGGCGAGATGATCAACCTGGGCAGCAACCATGAAATCTCGGTGGGGGATACCCCGCGATTGATTGGCGAGATCATGCCGGTGGATTTGGCCATCGAGACCGACGAACAACGGATCCGGCCGGAAAAAAGCGAGGTCGAACGCCTGTGGGCATGTAACGCCAAGGCGAAGCGTCTTTTGGGTTGGGAGCCCCAATACGGACAGCGGGAGGGTTTCAGGCGAGGTTTGGAGGATAATGTGCGCTGGTTTTCCGAACCCGCCAATCTGGCAGGTAACAAAACCGATATCTACAATCTGTGATATCGGTTGAGCAAAAGAATGGGTGGCTTGAAAGAACCGTACAGGCGATCCGTTCCGCCACCGGCCCGGGAAATGTTGGGCTTCACCAACCCGAATTCGCCGGGAACGAATGGGCATATCTAAAAGAATGTCAGGACTCCACCTTCGTTTCCTCAGAGGGGGCATTTGTCGATCGCTTTGAGAGGGAATTGGCTGCCTACACCGGGGCTAAACATGCGCTAGCAGTGGTCAATGGAACCGCGGCCCTGCAGGTGGCGCTACTTCTAGCTGGCGTGGAACCGGGCGACGAAGTTCTGGTTCCGGCCTTGACTTTCGTTGCGACAGCCAATGCTGTCCACCATTGCCATGCGACCCCCCACTTTGTGGATTCTTCCGAACAAACGCTTGGGCTGGATCCTGATGCTTTGCGGGTTTGGCTGGAACCAAACTTGGAAATGATTCGACGATCACCACAGGGGGAGGGGTGGGGCCATCCTGACTAATGACCCCAACCTTGCTAAGGAGGCCAAACATCTGACCACCACGGCAAAATTGGCGCATCATTGGGAATTTGTTCACGATGGGGCCGGTTTCAATTACCGGATTCCCAACCTCAATGCGGCTTTGGGCTGAGCTCAATTGGGGCGTTTGCTAGGATTTGTTACAAGCAAGGGGCAACTTGCAGACAGGTACGGGAAAGCTTTTGCTGGGATCGAGCAATTAGAACTCGTTCGGGAACCATCCAAGTGCCAAAGCAATTACTGGCTACAGACGATTCGGTTGAAAGGTGACGGGGTCGGTCACAGGGATAGCCTTCTTTCCTCGCTGAACAATGCCGGCTCGATATCGCGCCCCGCTTGGAGATTGATACACAGACTTGCCCCCTACCGGCTGTGTCCCAGAACGCCTTTGCCGGTTGCCGCTAATCTGGAGGAAACTCTTGTGAATATCTCCAGCAATCCATGCCTGGTGTCAGGAGCCTGAGGTGAGGAAGCCGGAGAACATCTTGGTGGTGGGTGCTGGGGGACATGCGCTGTCCTGTCTGGATGTCATTGAAAGTCAGGGAAAGTACAGGATCATTGGTTTGGTGGGTAAAGAGGAAGAAGTGGGCCGCGAAGTGGGTTGCTACCGTGTTATTACCGGTGATGAAACTTTGGAAGCGTGCATGAAGCTGTCCGGGAACTTTCTAATCGGCGTGGGCCAGATCAAGACTGCCGAGACGCGGAAGCGATTGTTTGAAGAGATCCAAGGACTGGGCGGTAAGTTCCCGGTCATTGTGTCCTCCAAGGCCTTTGTCTCGCCCAAGGCAGAAGTGATGGCTGGAACCATCGTCCACCACGGGGCGATTGTCAACGCCGGGGCCAAGATTGGCGCGAATTGCATCATTAATTCTGGAGCGCTGGTGGAACATGGTGTAACTATTGGAGATCATTGCCATATCGCCACCGGAGCATTGGTGAACGGAGATGTGGAAATTGGTTCGGAAAGCTTCGTGGGGAGCGGTGCCGTCTTGAGACAGGGAATAAGGATAGGAAGTAATTCCATGATAGGCATGGGGGCTATAGTGAAAACTGACCTGCCAGGAAAGTCTTGGGTTGGGACTGGAATGAATCGCAAGTGATTCGGCCTAGGGCCCTTATCATCGTCGAAGCTGGGGTGAATCACAACGGTGACTTGGCTTTGGCGTACAAGTTGGTTGATGTGGCAGCGGAGGAGAGGGGTTGGGCCTCTTGAATTTTCACGGTCTTTGACGGCTATTCAGAGGCATTCAGATGAATCCATACCTCCCTCATGCCGGGCTGGAATGAAAATTATTCTTTCAGCCATGAGCCGTGTTTTCGGGGTGGGATTACCATGATTGGTTTGAAAAAAAGTCCGGATTGGATTCAGGATTTAGTGGATTCAATAAAGGCAGTGACCGGACCGGGTCCGGTAGCCCTCCATCAGCCTTTTTTTGGTGGCAACGAGTTAGCCTATCTGGAAGAGTGCATAAATTCCAACTTTGTTTCTTCCGTGGGGCCATTTGTCGACCGCTTTGAAGTGGAACTTGCAAAATTCACGGGGGCATCCCATGCGGTTGCCGTGGTAAATGGAACGGCGGCATTGCAAGTTGCGATGCTTCTGGCTGGTGTGGAAACTGGTGACGAGGTGCTGGTGCCCGCCCTTACATTCGTGGCCACCGCCAACGCTGTTCATCATTGCGGGGCGATCCCTCATTTTGTCGATTCCTCCGATAATACGCTTGGCCTTGACCCGGTGGCCTTGCGGGTATGGCTGGAAAAATCAGCGGAGCTAAGTGGCGGGTTCCTCCGAAACCGGGATACTGGCCGTCGAATCAGGGCAGTTGTGCCCATGCATACTTTCGGGCACCCCTGCGAGATGAATGAAATCCTTGAGGTCGCAAGGGAATTTCGCCTGAATGTGGTCGAAGATGCGGCGGAGTCTCTGGGAAGTCTTTACCAGGAAAGGCACACAGGATGCTTCGGCTTGGTGGGAACCCTGAGCTTCAATGGTAACAAGACGATCACCACGGGCGGAGGGGGCGCGATCCTTACCAACGACCCGGACCTGGCTCGCAAGGCCAAGCACCTGACCACCACGGCAAAGATGCCCCATCGGTGGGAATATGTCCACGATTGCGCCGGGTTCAATTTCCGTTTGCCCAATCTGAATGCCGCATTGGGCTGTGCCCAACTGGAGCAATTGCCCGACTTTGTAAAAAGGAAAAGGGAGTTGGCTGCCAAATATTCCGGGGCCATGGCCCAGGTGGACTGCGTTGAATTGATATTGGAGCCGCCAGGATGCCATAGCAACTATTGGCTTCAGACAATCCGTCTGAAAGGGGATAACAATTCGGATAGGGACGCGGTCCTGGGTGCCTTGAATGATGCGGGCGTGATGTCCCGCCCAGTGTGGCGGTTGATGCATCACCTGGAGCCGTACAAGAATTCTCCCAGGGCACCCCTGCCGGTCGCCGAGCGCCTTGAGAAAACCCTGATCAATATACCCAGCAGCCCATGCCTTGCCGGTTAAAGTTTTTGCAGAGGGATTTAAGTATTTTTGCCAATTGGGCCGGCCCGGCACAAATTGATGCCGTGGTCCCCTTCCCGAAACGCTCTTGATTAGTGCCAAGTGCTTACAGTGGGAAACGCAAGAGTGATGGCGGTCTGCTGTTTCCCGGGATTTTCCCGGGAGTTGGCCTGAAGTTCTCCCTTGGGATGTTCCGTTTTTTGCTTGAGGTTATGATGCCAGAATCCCGAAAATATGAATCATTCAGGGATGTGTTAAGGTCGCTGGGCAAGACGCAATCTATATTGAATCTCCCCGTTGTCTGCATTCAGGGGCTAGGCCATGTAGGCTCAGCGATGGCTGCCGCCGTCGCCAGCGCCAGGGATGCGGATGGGAACCCCGTTTACAATGTCATCGGCGTTGATCTGGAAGGCAAGAAAGTTGATGCGATAAACGCCGGAAAGCTCCCGGTCGCCTGTACCGACGCAAAATTCGCCGCGGCCGTCGCTTCCAGTTCCGAATTGGGCAACCTTGTCGCCGTGTCATCACCGGATGCGTACGCCCTGGCATCGGTGATCGTTGTGGATGTGCCCTTTGATGTCTCCGACCTGCACGGGGAGCCTGCGTTATCCTTTGGAATTTTTCGCAAGGCCATAAGGTCTATCGGAGAATTCGCCATGCCCGGCACCCTGGTTCTTGTCGAGACCACGGTGCCTCCCGGTACTTGCGAAATGGTGGTGAAGCCCGATCTGGCCGCCTGCCTGAGGAAGCGAGGTCTGCCGGAAGACTCCCTCCTGGTGGCTCATTCCTACGAAAGGGTTATGCCAGGTCCGGATTATTTCGAGTCAATCACCCGCTTTTGGCGTGTATTCGCTGGCCAGACCCGGGATGCCGGCGATGCCGCCGCCGACTTTCTCACAAAGGTGATTGCGACCGACGAATTCCCTTTGACCCGTCTCAGGGACACCACTGCATCAGAGACAGCCAAGGTCCTGGAGAACAGCTATAGGGCTGTCACTATCGCCTTTGCCGAGGAATGGGGAAGGTTTGCCGAATCGGTTGGAATCGATTTGTTCGAGGTTATCCGGGCGGTGAGGGTTCGGCCAACCCACAGCAACATGCGCCAGCCTGGTTTCGGTGTGGGGGGTTATTGCCTTACCAAGGATCCGCTGATGGCCAAGCTTGCTTCCAAGGACCTCTTCAATCTGAAGGGGATGGATTTCCCCTTTTGCACCCAAGCGGTCCGGATCAATCAGGCCATGCCCCTGGTTTCGCTGGATTATGTTGAGAAGGAACTCCTGGGCCTTTCCGGCAAAAAGATCCTGCTGCTGGGCGTCAGCTATCGTTCCGATGTCGGAGACACGCGCTATTCCCCTTCCGAGACCTTTGTCAGGGAAGCCATGCTCCGCGGGGCCCATGTCGATTGCCACGATCCTCTGGTGACTCATTGGGAGGAAATGGACCTCGATCTCCCGGGACCCATTCCCTCACCCGCTCGCTACCACGCCGTGGTTTTTGCTGTCAACCACCGCGAATACCTGGAAATCGATATGGCGCGGTGGCTCGAAGGGGCGACCCCCCTGGTGTTCGATGCCAACTGTGTGCTTGACGAAAAACAGCGCCAGGCTGCAAAGGTCGCGAAGTGCGTGGTTCGGTCGGTCGGCCGCGGAGTTGGTTTGTGATTTCCTTTATACCATCAGTCGTTATTCCGGGACCAGGACCACTTTAATGAAAGTTCTCATCACAGGCGGGGCGGGATTCATCGGCGGCCATCTTGCAAGGCGTTTGTTGGCGAATGAGGGAATCCGGATTGACTTGGTTGATAATTTCGCCCGCGCGGTTCACGACCCATTCCTGGAAGACCTGAAGTCCGGACCCAGGATTCGCATGGTGGAAAGGGACCTGCTCCAGCATGGTGCGCTGGATGACCTTGACAGCGATTATACCCACATAGTCCATCTTGCCGCGATCGTCGGGGTGGTTCATGTCCTGAACAGGCCTTACGAGGTTCTCCGCAAAAATGAGGGGATGATGTTCGCTGCCCTGGACCTTGCCCACCGACAAAACAGACTTGAAAGGTTTGTTTTCGCCTCCACCAGCGAGATCGTCTCGGGCACACTTCTCCAGTACGGGATTGAGGTCCCGACGCCCGAAACCACTCCGATCTGCGTACCGGACCCGGCCGATGTGCGTCACACCTATCTCTTGTCAAAACTCTACGGGGAGGCTCTGTGTCACCACTCCGGTTTACCGTTTACCTGTGTACGCCCCCACAATGTTTACGGGCCTAGAATGGGATTGGTCCATGTCATTCCGGAACTTGCCAGGAAAATCCATGACTTGAAGGAGGGCGGAGATCTCCAGGTTTTCTCCCCGGACCATAAGCGCACCTTCTGCTTCGTGGATGACGCTGTCGAAATTGTTGCACGCCTGATGGTTGGCGGACCCCAAACCAAGGGGGTCTTCAACCTTGGCACCGAGGAGCTGGAAGTGACCATCCGGGAGGTCGCCCAGGCGGTGGTTGATGTGATGGGAAAACAGGTCAATCTGGTCGATGGGCCAACCAGTCCTGGTTCACCCGCCCGCAGATGCCCGGATATGCGGAAAACAACCGCGGCTTGCGGGTTTGCCTCCCGGGTGCCATTGCGTGAAGGAATCCGGAAAACCCTGGCATGGTATGAAAAATTTGTTTTCCAATCCGGGGGGCCTTCCGCCCTTTAGTGGATTTTTGTGGGGATTTTGACGAAAATTGCCGAATACCCGTTCTCTTTTACGCGCTTTCGACGAATCTGCCGGTTTTCGGATGACCTTTTGATTCAACGCGGGAATTTTGGGAATTGTGTTGGGCCCTTGACTCTGTTTTTTGGCTCTGGTTGCGCATGGCTGTAAAGGGTTTCCTGGTGGGGGTTGACCGTTTTTTGCCTGTGAAAACTCGTGCCCCCGCGAACACGGATTTTTGTGCCGCGAGGTTTTCCCGAGGTTGGAGAAAGCTTAAGTGAGTTGTAAGCAGGCGCTGATAATTGCCGAAGCCGGAGTGAACCACAACGGCGACATGGACCTTGCCTGTAAATTGGTGGATGCCGCTGCGGATGCCGGGGCGGATTTGGTCAAGTTTCAAACCTTTTCCACCGATGCCCTGGTCTCAAGGGATGCCCCCAAGGCGGATTACCAAAAAAGGGAAACCGGTGCCAATGAGTCGCAGTTTGAAATGCTCAGGAAGCTTGAGCTCTCTGTGGAGGATCATCGCCTCCTGATGGAACGTTGCAGGAATCGCGCCATCGGTTTTTTTTCAACTGGTTTTGACCTGAAAAGTGTTGATTTTCTCAATAGCTTGGGCTTTGCACGCCATAAGATCCCATCCGGCGAGATCACCAACTACCAGTACCTCAGAAAGATCGGTTCATTCGGCAAGGAGGTGCTCCTTTCGACCGGTATGGCCGATCTGGCCGAAATTGAGGCTGCTATTTCCCTGCTGGAAGAATCTGGTACCCCAAGGAATTTGATCACCGCCCTGCATTGTACCACCGAGTACCCCACCCCTATGGAGGAGGTGAACCTTCGCGCCATGCGGGCGATTGGCGAGGCTTTTGGGGTCCGGGTGGGGTATTCCGACCACACACTAGGGATTGAAATCCCCATTGCGGCGGTTGCGATGGGCGCCACTGTGATCGAGAAGCATTTTACCTTGGACCGGAACTTGCCAGGTCCGGATCATCAGGCCAGCCTGGAGCCGGATGAGCTGATGCGAATGGTCAGGGCTATTAGGAATGTGGAAGTGGCTTTTGGAGATGGGATAAAAAGGCCAACCCCCGCGGAACTCAGGAACAAGAGCATCGCTAGGAAATCTGTGTTCATTGTCGGTGGAGTCAGGAAGGGCGAGTCTTTCACTCTTAAAAACCTTGGGGCCAAAAGACCCGGCACCGGGGTGGACCCGATGATGATTCCATCCCTGGTCGGTAAAATTTCAGACCGGGATTACAAGGACGGGGATATGCTTCAGCTATGAAAAAAGTTTGTGTCTTCACGGGAACCAGGGCCGAATATGGCCTGCTTCGGTGGGTGATGGAATCAATAAGGGGTAGTGATAAGCTTGATTTGCAGTTGATTGCAAGCGGTGCCCACTATTCGGCCCTGCATGGTTGGACCTACAAGGAAATTGAGGCAGACGGTTTCCGTATCGACCGGAAAGTGGAGATGCTGCTGGCCAGCGATTCCCCTTTGGCAGTGAGCAAGTCCATGGCTTTGGCCCAAATGGGTGTCGCCGAGGCTATCGAGGCACTGGATCCGGATCTCTTGCTTGTTTTGGGCGACCGTTATGAAACCCTGGCCGCGGCAAGCGCCGCGCTGATAATGCGGGTGCCAGTCGGCCATATACATGGTGGGGAAACCACCGAGGGGGCGATTGATGACTACATTCGCCACGCCATCACCAAACTTTCAAATCTGCACTTCGTGGCAGCCCGGGAATACAGGGAAAGGGTCATCCAAATGGGTGAAAGCCCTTCATTCGTCCATCTTGTCGGGGGGTTGGGTATCGAGGCTGCCCGGAAATGCCAATTGATGTCACGGGATGAACTATCGGCCAACTTGGGGCTCGATTGGAAAAAAAACTCCATGCTGGTGACATTCCACCCCGTGACTACCGAGGGCTCTGAGCAGTCTGTCAGTCAAATGAGGGCACTTCTGGCAGCCTTGCATGAGTTCCCTGAATTCACCATAATTCTGACCCGGCCAAATGCGGACCAGTGGTTTGCGGGATTGAACAAAGAAATTGATCTTTTTTTGGTTGATCATCCCAATTCTAAGGCCTTCCCATCACTGGGAAGTCGCCGTTACCTTTCTTGCATGGCCAATGTGGATTTGGTTGTCGGCAATTCCTCCAGCGCCTTGTTGGAGGGGCCTGCTTTTGATAAACCTGCTGTTAACATTGGGGACCGTCAAAAAGGCAGGATTCGGGCTGCAAATGTGATCGACTGCCCGCCTGATGCCAGGCGGATTTCCGATGCCATTCGGCTGGCGGGTTCGCAAGGTTTCAGGTCCGCGATCGCCGGGAAGCCGAATCCTTTTGGGGATGGCAGATCCAGTGAAATGATCACCTCGATTCTTGAGCGAACCGATCTTTCCTCTTTGGGAAGAAAAAGCTTCCACATAATTCCCCTCGGTCTGGGGGATTCCCAGTGATTTCCCTCGAAGATTCCGGATTTATTTCCAAGCTGGTCCTCAAGGGCCCGGGGAAGGTCGGAGACGCCGTCCGCCTTTTGAACGACCATGGCCTGAGGATAGTCCTGGTCGTGGATGACGCCGGCAAACTGCATGGCGTGATTACTGATGGGGATGTCCGGCGTGGGCTTCTCAAGGGCCTAAATCTCGATAGCCCTTTTGCGGATATCGTGAAAACCAAGCCGATTGTTGTGACAAAGGAAGTTAGTTCCTCCCTCGCGCGCCATATAATGGCGGCTAATGGGATTTTCCATCTGCCCGTGGTCTCCCCTGAAGGTCTCCTCCTCGGCATACATATGTTGGAGGACGAGCAGTTCAAACCTGAACGTACTGAACTCTTTGTGATCATGGCCGGGGGCAAGGGGGTAAGGCTTATGCCAAAAACCCTGAATTGCCCAAAGCCGATGCTTCCCGTGAACGGAAAGCCGATGTTGGAACACATCATTGAAAGGGCAAGGGAGGAGGGTTTTCGACGGTTTGTCCTAGCCGTGAATTATTTGGCTGGGGTGATTGAGGATCACTTCAGAAAAGGTGATGCCTTAGGGGTAGAAATAGATTACCTGCGCGAGCAGGAACCTCTCGGCACCGCCGGGGCAATTTCCCTGTTGCCCGAATTGCCCAATATCCCTATTATCGTCACAAATGGTGATGTTCTCACCGATGTGAAATATTCGGAAATATTAGACTTTCACAGGCGCCACGGGGCAAAAGCCACGATGGCTATTAGGCAGTATGAGTGGCAGCACCCTTTCGGTGTTGTGCGAACCAGCGGAATGGAAATCATTGGCTTTGAGGAAAAACCCGTCACGCGAACCCATGTCAACGCTGGAATTTACATACTAGAACCGGAATTACTAGGACTATTGGTCCGAAACCAGCACTGCAATATGCCTGAGCTTTTCACAAAGGCCCAGAGTCTAAGGTACAAAACGATGGCATACCCGATGCATGAGCCTTGGCTTGATGTTGGAAGGCCGGCTGATTTGGAAAAAGCAAACACTAGAAAGGGGAATTAGATGGAGATTATCAGGTATCCTGGAAAGGTAGATACCTCGCTTTTCAAAAGAGACAAGGTGGATCTGGGGGTTAAATATGGCCTTCCTCCGGAGGTGAAGTATTGCCGGGAATGCGTCATTTCTAACCAGAGGCCCAACTCCGCGGTTGAATACGCCCACAATGCTGACTCCATAAAGACCACTATCCATTTCGGTGTGGATGGCATTTGCGATGCCTGCAGGCTTGGGAAGAGGAAAAAAATTGAAATTGATTGGGCGGAAAGGGAAAAACAACTGCGGGATATCTGCGACCAGCACCGGAGGGACGATGGTTCATACGATTGCATCGTTCCCGGCTCGGGCGGAAAAGATAGTTTTTACGCTTCCCACATACTCAAGACAAAATACGGCATGCATCCCCTGACGGTGACCTGGGCACCGCACATCTATACGGATTGGGGTTGGAAAAACTTCCAATCGTGGATCCATGCCGGGCATGATAATTACCTTATGACCCCGAACGGCAAAATTCATAGGCTCCTAACCCGATTATCGACCGAATTGCTTTTTCACCCGTTCCAGGCCTTCATGTTCGGGCAAAAAAGTCTAGCCCCGAAAATGTCCATTCTTTTCAATACTCCGCTAGTCTTTTACGGAGAAAATGAGGCAGAATATGGAAATGCGATCGCTGATGCCGAGAGTCCGAAAAGGGATTGGGCTTATTTCAGTGAAAGTGACCAGTCCCGAATTTTTCTGGGGGGGGTGAATATCCGTGATTTGAAAAATCATTTCGGTGTCGACCAAAATGACCTTATTCCATACCTACCAGCAGATCCTGGTAGGTTGGAAAAAACAAAGACAGAAGTTCATTACTTAGGCTATTACCTTAAATGGCATCCACAAGGTTGTTATTACTATGCAGTGGAGCACGGCAATTTTCAGGCATCGCCTGAAAGAACGCCCGGTACATACTCTAAATATAATTCGATAGATGACAAAATTGACGACCTGCATTATTTCACTACAGGAATCAAATTTGGGATTGGCAGGGCAACATATGATGCTTCCCAAGAGATAAGATCAGGTGAAATCAACCGTGAAGAAGGTGTCGCGCTCGTTCATAAATTTGATCATGAATTTCCCAAAAGGTTTGAAGATGAGTTATTTCAGTATCTCAGTTTACCTGAGAAAGAATTTGCAATTGCTTCCCGTATGTTTGAACAACCAATTATGGATCGGGAATACTTCGATCGATTAACTGATACCTTTAGGTCGCCACATTTATGGTCTAAAGAAGGTAACAATTGGAAACTGCGACATCCGTTGGTTTGAAATGCGATCCATTCGTTTGATTGCCAGGTTGGACATCAAAGGCCCGAACCTTATCAAGGGAATTCGGTTAGAAGGTCTTCGTGTAGTTGGAGATCCAAATCAATTTGCAAAAAAATATTATAAAGCTGGTGCTGACGAAATCATTTACATGGATACTGTGGCAAGCCTTTACGGGCGAAATCATTTAGGTGCGATAATTAGGAAATCAACGGAGGAATGTTTTATTCCCATCACTGTGGGCGGGGGAATTAGGAGTATTTCCGATGTCAAAGCAATTTTGCAATGCGGTGCAGATAAGGTGGCAATCAATACAGCGCTGATGGGCAACAAAAATTTGGTTCGGGAAGTTGCTGAAAAATACGGAAGTCAGTGCATGGTGGCATCGATTGAAGCCAAAAACTGTGGTGTTGGAAAATGGGAAGCCTATTTCAATAATGGTCGAGATCATTCGCATCGCGATGTGGTGGAATGGGCGAGCGAGTTGGAAAATCTTGGTGCAGGTGAGATTCTTCTCACCTCGGTAGATATGGAAGGTACTCGCAAAGGATTCGATAATAAATTGATCGAGGCTGTGACAAAAACGGTTTCAATTCCTGTTATAGCCAGTGGTGGGTTTGGACAACTCCAACATGCCAAGGAAGGGATTGAATCCGGAACGGATGCCCTCGCGTTCGCTGACTGCCTCCATTACGATCGGATATCACTTGACCAGATTCGTAGATACCTGTTGAGCCAGAATATCGAAGTGCGAGAGCGGAATGGCTGAAGTGGCGATATTGGATTACGGGGTGGGAAACCTTCTTTCCGTGGAAAGGGCCTTAAATTGTCTGGGTATCACGAGCTATAGGACAAATAAGGAAGAAGAGGTTTTGCGCGCATCGCATCTGATCTTGCCTGGGGTGGGTGCTTTTGGCGCCGCAATTTCCGTGTTAAATGAAAACAATCTGGACCAGGTGGTGAAACGGTTTGCTCGAACAGGCAAGCCCGTTCTTGGAATATGCTTGGGAATGCAATTGCTTTTCAACGAAAGCCATGAATTCGGGGTGCACTCTGGTTTAGGTTTGATTCCCGGCACAGTAAAACCTATTTCCGGAGCTATGCGTGAAAAAGAAAAGATTCCGAGTATCGGTTGGAAGAACTTGACAGTGAATAATGGTTCACAAAATCCTTTCCTAATAACAACACGAAGCTATTACTATTTCGTTCATTCCTTCATGGGTATTCCTGAAAAAACTGCCGATTTGATTGCCACCTATCAGTATGGTGGTGTTTCGATACCAGCAATCGTTCGTAAGGATAATGTGTTTGGGGTTCAGTTTCATCCTGAAAAATCTGCCCTGGATGGGCTTGAATTGATTCGGAAATTTTCAAGCCTGTGAAAATATTGGCGATAATTCCCGCGCGGGCAGGTTCAAAACGCTTGCCAAACAAAAACAAATTGCCTTTGGGGGGAAAGCCCCTAATAACCTGGTCGATTGATTCAGCCCGTGGTGTGGAATCCATTTGTGACATAATGGTCTCCACGGATGACCCGGAAATCTCTGAAATATCAAAGATGCACGGGGCATTAGTGCCCTGGCTCCGGCCTTCAGAATTGGCCACCGATGAATCCCATGTGGTGGATACTTTGATCCATGCTGTTGATTGGTATGAGAAAAATAAATGCAAAGTGGATGGCGTTTTGCTTTTGCAGCCGACATCACCATTTAGGAAAATAAAAACAATTGAGCAAGCTATCGAAATTTATAATTCCGCAGATTTTTCAACATCTGTTGTTAGTGTTTCAAAGGTAAAAACAAATCCGGCCTGGTGTTTTAAATTGGCAAATGACGATGTTTTGAAACCATTGTTTGATAACGATGGATTTACTAAACGAGCTCAAGATCTAGAAACGGTTTATGGTTTAAATGGTTTAATTTACATCATAAACCCGAAGGAATTGCGGGTCACAAAAAAGGTTGTTGGGGAAAAGACAAAGGGTATTGTTGTCTTAGATACTTGTGAAGCTCTGGATATTGATACGCAAGATGATTTTGATTTAGCTGAATTATATTTGAAAAAACAACTGTGATTACTAAATTTTTTCAACTAGTTTCTTATCGGCTTAAAAAAGTAAGAGATTTTTTGTTTGGTGGGAATTCGTGGAATGAAATTCCTAAAATCGATATTCTTCTGCTCTGCCATGATGTAAACCGCGGGGGAGAGATCGATGGCAAACCTTTTTCACCACTAATTGATATATTGCAACTAGATCTTCAGGAAAAGGGATTATCTTGCGCACAGTTTGCCTATCCCGAATCCAAAATTGTTGGTGCGATGGCTTGGGGTAACCCTTTTCACGCTACTAGCTCATGGGCATTGTCTTGCTTGGTGTCCTGTGCAGAGTTTCGATTTTTTTCAAGAGTAGTTGAAGTTCTGACAATTGGTAAGTTTTCGCCAATCGAGACCTTCGGAAAAGAAGCTTTTTATAAAAAATTGATAAATATAACGAAGCCACGAGCGGTGATTGGCGTAGAACCCTACCCGATGCTTTGCAAAGTTTGCAGGGACAAACAAATACCAATAGTTGAGATATTTCACGGTTTTGGCTACACCGAAAAGGTTTTCACTTACCTTTGGAAAGAAGAACCAACTCCAATTGGCGTACTTGCTTTAGACAGTACTAGCTCCAAAACATTTTCGAGTGATTACTATAGGTCGATGGGAATTTGGTGCGAGTATATCGGTCATCCCTATTACCGCAGAATCATCGGCAATAAAACAAGACCTTTAGATTCAGGTTTATATGATAAAGAACCGTGTTTTCGAAAGGGAGATTCAAAAAAAATTCTTTATTCGATGAGTTGGGGTTATGCTGGTGACCATGGTAATTATTCGGAATTTAAAGACATATTAAAAAATGGAATTTGCCCATTAGAACTATTAGAAACAATTAGAAATCTTTGTGATTCTCATATATTTTATTTTAGGCTTCATCCTGTTCATCTAAGAAATCCAAATAAATATCAATTCATATTTAATTTTCTTGATGATCTGAAAAAAAATAATCCTAATGTTGAATGGGAAAACGCCTCAAGAACTTCTTTAGCTTTGATTTATAAGGATATTGATTGCCAAATTTCTATGAGGAGTGAAACCTGCTACGATGCTTCGTTCTTTGGCGTAAAAAGCCTGCTACTTTGCCCATCTTTAAGAAATGGTGGCGCTATCAGCGGTCATTTTTCTGATTTAGCGGATGCAGGTTTTGTGGAATATTGGGATGGTAATATTGATAGTTTGAATAATTGGGTTCAGACAACAAAAAAAATGAAACCATCTGCACTGGGTATTGAGGAAATGGAAATGAACTTCAAAAGATCAATCGATCGAATGCTTGGCGGGAATTCGTAATGTGCGGGATTGCTGGCTACATTTCCGATTCGCATCGCATGGATAAGGATGCCTTCATTTTTTTCCTTGATTCAATGACTCACCGAGGGCCAGATGGATTTGGGCATGTAAGTTTGAATGAGGGCAGTGTTTTATTAGGCCACCGGAGGCTGGCAATACTTGATCCAAGCGAAGATGGTCGGCAACCGATGACCTTTAGTGATGGGCGACTAACAATAACGTTTAACGGTGAGATTTATAACTTTCTTGAATTGCGAAAAGAGTTGCAGACCTTTGGTTACTCATTCACTACTGAAACTGATACGGAAGTTATTCTTGCAGCATATTCTCATTGGGGAATCGATTGCCAATATAAGTTTAATGGAATGTGGGCTTTTGGAATTTGGGATAAAAGAGAAAAACAGATCTTCCTGTCAAGGGATCGTTTTGGTGTTAAACCGTGTTTTTATCTTCATAGGGATGGTTATTTTATCTTTGCTTCTGAATTGAAAGCGTTCATGCGGTTACCGCATTCAATTCGACCAGAAATTGATGGTGGAATGATCTGCCTGGGTCAGACAATTGAGGCGGCCAGCAAAACAATTCTTCAGAATGTTAGAAATCTTAATGCAGGACATCAGATTATTTACAGGATTGGTAAAGAAGTTGAAATTAAAAGATGGTGGCGTACATCAAGCCACTTGGTCGAAATTCCACGAACTTACCCTGAACAGGTTGAAAAATTTCAAAATATATTTCTTGATTCCTGTAAAATTCGCATGCGTAGTGATGTTCCCATAGGAACGGCGCTAAGTGGAGGCTTGGATTCTAGTTCAGTTATTTGCGGTATGTCCCATATTCAAAATCAACATTCCGGTTGTTCGCGTCAGGTTCGGGATTGGCGTAAAGCTTTTGTATTGGATTATTTAGGTACTTCACATAGTGAACGGAAATATGCCGAATTGGTGATCCAACATGTTTTTGCTGATCCTACTTTTTACGATATAAATTTGGACTACATTGATCCTAATGATCTAGTTAGTATGATTGTAGATTTTGAGGGCGTACAGCAACCCGCTTTAGGTCCTTGGTATATTTATTCAGAAATGCGTAGGAAGGGAATTTCTGTTTCAATAGACGGGCATGGAGGAGATGAGCTGCTTGGTGGGTATTTCCACTACATTCAACCAGCAATGCTTGACGCGGCATTTAGGGTTTTTGATTTCAATCGGTGGCATGATCTGCAGTCAATTCATTCGGGGCTTTACCAAGACCCAGATAGACCAGATGGTTTGATTTCTGTAAAAGCCCCCAGCCGGATTGGCGTTTTAGCGAATGAGTGGTTAATTAAAACAAAAGAATTAAGCTACAGCGTTTTTCCTACAGGTGGAAAAATTCGTAAATTTATTAAAAAACAAAAAAAATATCTTTTAAATCGCGGAACAGTTGACTTTTGGAGGGTTAGGCCCGCAGACCCGGAACTTCTAGATGTTGAGTTCATATCTGGTGAAGATCGACTTAATCGTGCCTTGTATTTTGATTTTCATTTTGGAATGTTGCCAAATATTTTGAGAAATTTTGATAGGTTATCCATGGCGCATGGGGTTGAAATCCGTGCGCCTTTTTTGGATTGGCGGTTGGTAACCTATTGTTTTTCTTTGCCATCTTCAGCTAAGCTTGGGGGCGGATTTACCAAAAGAATATTACGTGACGCTATGAAGGGCTTGATGCCCGAATCAATCCGAACAAGAAAAAGTAAAATTGGATTTGCTAGTCCAATGCGAAAATGGTTGGCTGGACCTCTTAAACCTTTTGTCTTAGATTATATTCGCTCTTTATCTTTGATAAATAGTGATTTTTTTGATGGCCGTCTTTTGAGCTCTGAAATTGAACGGTATTATGCTCAATCCGATTACAAAACTATTGAATATTTGTGGCCCATTATTCAATCAAGCATTCTTGTTAAGGAGTTAACCAAGAGTTCCCGATTACTATGATTCATCCTTTAGCAGTAATTGATCCAGGTGCGATTATCGGCTTTAATACCCGCATATGGCATTGGGTTCATGTCTGCGGTGGTGCGATTATTGGGGAAAACTGCTCACTAGGTCAAAATGTGTTTGTCGGTAATCGAGTTGTCATCGGAAACAATGTGAAGATTCAAAACAACGTTTCTGTTTATGACAATGTGACGCTTGAAGATGATGTCTTCTGCGGTCCTAGCATGGTCTTTACGAATGTCTACAACCCCCGCGCTACAGTCAGCCGCAAGGAAGAGTACAGGAACACCCTGGTGAAAAAGGGGGCCACCCTGGGGGCCAACTGCACGATTGTCTGCGGGGTGACCGTAGGTGAAAACGCATTCATAGGCGCGGGCGCTGTCATCAATCGAGATGTGGCCCCCTTCGCTTTGATGGTAGGGGTTCCTGCGCGCCAAATCGGCTGGATGAGTGCCTATGGAGAGCGCCTTGCCCTTCCCGTCCGGGGGGAGGGTTCGACTATTTGCCCCCACACGGGGGACCGTTACTTGTTAGAAGGAAGTCTTTTGAAAAGGGTGACGTTTTCAAACAAATAAACCCTGAAACCATTCTTATGACAGCCACCACCCAAAAATCTATTCCCTTTATTGATCTGCAATTGCAGCAGTCTAAGATCAAGCACTTGATCGACCAGCGAGTGGGGAATGTGCTGCGCCATGGGCAGTATATCCTTGGTCCGGAGGTGGCCGAACTTGAGGCCGCTTTGGCCAAGTATGTCGGGGTACAGCACTGCATCGCGGTTTCCAGTGGAACGGATGCGCTTCTTCTGGCCCTGATGGCATTGGGGATCGGGCCTGGCGATGAGGTGATCACCACACCCTTCTCTTTCATCGCCACCGCCGAGGCGGTTTTATTGCTAGGTGCCACGCCAGTTTTCCTTGACATTTGCCCCAAGACCTACAATCTTGACCCCCGCCTTGTGGAGGGGGCTATCACCCCCCGCACCAAAGCCATCATGCCGGTCAGTCTTTACGGCCAGTGCGCCGCGATGGATGCCATCAATGAAGCGGGCAGAAAGCATAACATCCCGGTGATCGAGGATGCCGCCCAAAGCTTTGGTGCCACTTATAAATGTAAATATTCCTGCGGATTGACCACTATCGGTTGCACCAGCTTTTTTCCTTCAAAGCCTCTGGGAGGGTATGGCGACGGCGGTGCCTGCTTTACCCAAGATGAAGAGCTTGCAGGCAAGATGAGGCGGATCTCGCGCCATGGACAGTTGCGCCACTACTACCACACCGAAGTGGGGATCAACGGTCGCATTGATACCTTGCAGGCCGCCATTCTTCTGGCCAAGTTGGAGGTTTTCCCCCAGGAAGTGGAAGCGCGCAAACGCATTGGGCAGCGCTACATCCAGCAGTTGAATCTGGCGGGCATTGAATCCACGCCGACCATTCTGCCGCACAATACCTCGGTGTATGCCCAGTTTACCGTTCAAGTGATGAACCGGTCAAAAGTGCAAGCCGAGCTGAAGGACAGGGGAGTTCCCTCTGCCGTGCATTATCCTTTGGTGCTGCACAAGCAACCGGCCTTGACTGGCAAATCCTTCAACCATCCCTGCCCCAATGCAGAGGCTGCCAGTGAGCGGGTCCTTAGCCTGCCGATGCATCCCTATCTGGCTGAGGTAGACCAGGACCACATCGTCCAGTCTCTCGTCCATGCCATTCGTGAGACGGTCTGACATGACCCTGAAAATATCCACCCCCATCCTTGACCGCAAAATCCGCATCGCTTTGGTTGGATGCGGACGGATCGCCTACAAACATTTCGAGGTGATTGAAAAATTCAAGGACCAGTTGGAATTGGCTGCCATTTGCGACAACCAGCCATCCCGGCTGGAACCGGCCGCGCAAAAAGCCGGAGTGCCCGGTTATCTCCATCTGGAGGAAATGCTGGATCAACACAAACCGGATTTGGTGGTCTTGGCAACTCCCAGCGGGCTGCATGCCCGGCAGGCCATCCAGGTGGCCCGGCACCGGATCCATGTGATGACAGAAAAACCCATGGCCACTCGCTGGCAAGACGGTTTGGACATGGTGAAGGCCTGTGACGATGCCGGGGTGCACCTGTTCGTGGTGAAGCAAAACCGCCGGAACGCCACCCTGCAACTGCTGAAAAAGGCTTTGGTGGATAAACGGTTTGGCCGCATCTACATGGTGACCAGCAATGTGTTTTGGCAGCGGCCGCAGTCTTATTACGACACCGATGCCTGGCGTGGGACCTGGGAGTTCGACGGCGGGGCCCTGATGAACCAGGCCAGCCACTATGTGGACCTGTTCGACTGGATGATTGGCCCGCTTGAAAGCGTCCACGCCTACACGGCTACCCTGGAACGCGATATCGAGGTGGAAGACACCGCTGTGATCAGCATGCGCTGGCGCAATGGTGCTTTGGGGACCATGAGCGTGACCATGCTCACCTACCCCAACAACCTGGAGGGGTCTTTCACGGTACTGGGTGAAAAAGGGACCGTGCGCATCGGTGGTGTGGCGGTCAACCAGATCCAGCATTGGGAATTCGCTGAAAAGCGACCTGAGGACGCCAACATCCAGCAGGCCAGCTACGAGACGACCTCGGTTTATGGATTCGGACATCCTTACTACTACGGAAATGTGATTGATGTCCTGCGGGGCAAGTGCGCTCCCGAAACGGATGGCCGGGAGGGGTTGCGGTCGCTGGAATTGCTGATTGCCGCCTACCGATCTGCCCGTGATGGAAAGCGCGTTCCCCTGCCGCTGGAGTACTGACCGTGCATCACGCAGATCTGTTGCAAAAATTGAACCATCGCACGGCCAAGATTGGAATTGCCGGACTGGGTTATGTTGGTCTACCCCTGATGCTCCGGTACAACGCCGTGGGTTACGAAGTGCTGGGATTTGATGTAGACGCCACGAAGGTGGTGCAGTTGAACGAGGGTAAAAGCTACATTGAACATATCCCCTCCTCGAGCGTGGCCAAGGCTCGTCAAACCGGGTTTGAAGCCACCGCCAATATGGCGCGCGCCCGGGAATGCGACGCGCTGATTTTGTGCGTGCCCACCCCGCTCAACGCGCACCGCGAACCTGACATGAGTTTTGTGATCGACACGGTTAACTCCCTTTGTCCGCACCTGCGCGCCGGCCAGGTGATGTCGCTGGAAAGCACTACTTACCCGGGCACCACCGAGGAAGAACTGGCGCCTCGTATTCAGAAACAAGGTTTAAAGCTGGGGGATGATTATTTTCTGGTCTATTCCCCCGAACGGGAGGACCCGGGCAATCCCGACTTCACCACGCAGACCATTCCCAAGGTGGTGGGCGGCCATACCGCTTCCTGTGCCGAAATTGGCAAAGCACTCTATGGGCAGGTGGTCAATAAACTGGTGCCAGTCAGCTCCACCAAAACGGCTGAAATGACGAAACTGCTGGAAAACATTCACCGGGCGGTGAATATCGGCTTGGTGAATGAGATGAAGATTGTCGCGGACAAAATGGGGATCGATATCTATGAGGTAATTCGCGCGGCCGCCACCAAACCTTTTGGCTTTACAGCCTATTACCCAGGGCCCGGTTTGGGGGGACATTGCATTCCCATTGATCCGTTTTACCTGACCTGGAAGGCTCGGGAATATGGGCTGAACACCCGGTTCATCGAATTAGCCGGCGAAGTCAATTCGGCGATGCCGCAATGGGTGGTCACCAAGCTGGCCGATGCGCTGAATGACCGTCAAAAATCAATCAAGGGCAGCAAGATCCTGGTGCTGGGAATCGCCTACAAGAAAAATGTCGATGACATGCGAGAGTCACCTTCCGTTGAGATCATGGAGATATTGCGGGATAAAGGTGCGATCCTTTCCTATAGCGATCCCCATGTTCCAGAATTTCCAAAAATGAGAAAGCATTTATTTGATTTGAAAAGTGTTCATTTAACCCAGGATACAATTTCAAAATTTGATGGTATTATTTTATCTACAAATCATGACGCATTTGACTATGGATTAATCATAAAAAATTCTAAGTTAATTGTAGATACTCGAGGAGTGTATCCTTATAAAAGTAACAATGTTGTGAATGCCTGATAAGAATAAGATATGAAAATAATTAGATTTGCACATTTATTTGGCAACAATTCTGAAGGATTAAATGAATTAATTAATGCCAAAATAAACAAAAGTAGTGAAATTGAATTATGTAAGGCTGTTTATGAGGCCGGCTTTGACATAACTGGTGGTATTTCTAAACAACTATCGAAATTAAACTACGATATTAAAAATTTTTATTTTGGACAAGAAAAATTGCAGAAATTATGGGCTAGTGAAAACGGAATTAAAGTGGATGAGGAAAAATGGCGCGAGAGCATAGTAGATAGTCAAATAGAAAAAGAAAGACCAGATATAATATTTATTCAGACTCCATCAAATTGGATATTAAATTATATAAAAAATAAGAAAAATAAAAGTAATAAAATAAAACTTTGTGTAGCGCATACGGTTTACGGTGGTAATATCTTAGATTTTTCAGGAATAGATTTGCTTTTAGTAGGAACGCCTAAAATAGTACAAAGATATAAAAGTAGAGGCTATAATCCAGAGCTTTTTTACTACTATATTGATCAAGACTTACTAAAAAATTTTTCTAGGGATGGTAATAAAACAAAAAAAGTTATATTTATGGGTTCATCTGGATTTGGTCATGGTTATGCTCATGCTTCAAGATATTTTTTATTAAGATATTTAATGAATAACTGTCCAATAGAAATTTGGGAAAATGTTGTTGAAGAAAATTCTGCCAGCAATTTAAAAAGTAAAGTTAGAAACGCAATTAAAAAAATTGTTAAAATATCAGGATCCTATAAATATATCAGGAGAATATGTAGGAATGAATCATCGTTAGAAAAACTAATAATCGAAATTGAAAATGAGAACAATTTTAAAAAACATGGCTTAAAAATCCCTGATAAATCTCTTCAGGAATTATTCCCTTCTCGTTGCCATAGGTCATTGTTTGGCAATAAATATTACGAAGTTATTTCTGAATCAGAAATGTGTTTCCATAAAGGTGGGGATAATACGCATGACGATGTCCATTGCTTGCTTGGAAACGCAGGGGCTCTACGAATGTTTGAAACTACTGGACTTGGAACAACATTAGTTTCAAATTCTGCTTCAAACAACAAAGATTTGTTTGAAGAAAACTACGAGATAGTGACATATTCATGTAAAGAAGACGCATGCGAAAAAATAAAATTTCTCCTAGAAAATCCAGACCAATGCCGACAAATCGGTATGGCAGGACTAAAAAAGTGTAATGAAAAGCATAGCTCAAAAGAGAGAGCAATTCAGCTAGATTGCTTAATACGTGAGGGGCTTAGAAAAAAAGGAGCAGGTCTTGATGCAATTTAGATGTGCTATTGTGTTTGCTCCACATACGGATGACGGTGAACTTGGTTGCGGAGGTACGATCGCAAAGCTTATAGATTTTGGTATTCGGGTAATCTATTTTGGATTTTCGGCAGCAGAAGAATCTGTTCCAAATAATTTACCCAAAGACATATTGCGAAAAGAATGCTTGCTAGCAACGGCGAGGCTAGGAATTCCCGAATCTGACTGCATGATTCTTCATTATAAAGTTAGGAATTTTCCATCATGCCGACAAGAAATATTAGATGAAATGATTGGTATAAATAAGGAATACAATCCTGATTTAATCTTTGTTCCATCCCGCACTGATACGCACCAAGATCATGGAGTGATTTCAAGAGAAGGCTATAGAGCATTTAAAAGAAAGACAATTTTATCTTACGAATTACCATGGAACACAAGACATTTTGATGCAACATGTTTGATAAAGCTTACAGATACTCAAATTAGGAAAAAAATATCTGCTGTATCTGAATATTCAAGCCAAAAAGGCAGGGACTACACAGATCCTGAGGCTATTCTGTCATTGGCAAGAGTTAGGGGACAGCAGGCAGGTTGTAAGTATGCGGAGGCATTTGAGGTTCAAAGGATGGTCGTTTGAGTTGGGATAAATAATGGTGGATGACATCAAAATATTATTGACAGGTTCAGGTGCGCCAGGGACACGAGGGACAATCTATTGCATTCAGGAGGGTGCAAAAAAGAGTGGAAATAGCGTTGAAATAATTGGAGTTGATCGCAACCCTCTTAATTCAGGAATAGGATTTTGTTCCAAAATTTACGAAGTTCCAAGTCCTGAAGATGTTAGATACCCAGGAAAAATAAGAGATATCTGTTTGCAAGAAAAAATAGACCTAATATTGCCACAAACAACTAGGGAAATTGAGGCTTTTTCTCAGGGAATTATTCAAGACTGCAATGCAAAGGTACTTGTTAATCCTTCTTCCGTTATTTCTTTTTTCAATGACAAAATCAAAACAGCGGAAATTTTTCGGGACAATAAACTTGGTTATCCAGACTTTCGTGTACCTTCCAATATTGGAGAGTTTGAAAGTGCTTGCCATGAGTTAGGATATCCTAGGTCTAAAGTTGTTGTGAAATTGGCGGTTTCCAACGGAATGCGAGGATTACGAATTCTAAATTCAATGCCTTGGAATTATGAAAAGTTTAGAAATGAAAAACCTAGTGGTGTTGAGATAAGACTTGAAGAAATGAAGATAATTCTTGAATCCGCACCTACATGGCCCAGACTTGTGGTTTGTGAATACTTAGAAGGTGACGAATATTCCGTAGATTGTTTTCGTGGCAAAGCTGGAGAATTGGCTATCCCGCGTAAGCGAAATATTATTCGTTCGGGAATCAGTTTTCAAACAACCTTGGAAAGGAATACGGAAATAATTGAGAGTTCTTTGCAGGTAGCCCGATTAGGAGGTTTGACTGGCGTTTTTGGTTTTCAATTCAAAATGAAAGATGGGAAACCCAAGGTCCTGGAATGCAATCCAAGGGTTCAAGGAACTATGGTTGCTAGTTTGATATCCGGTAACAATCTAATTTGGGCTGCTATAGCAGAACTCTTGCCTAAAAAAATAAAACCGTACAATTTAAATCAGGACTGGAATATTGGATCTTGTTACAGGTATTGGGGAGCGGTTTTGGAAAGAAAAATTTCCATGAACTTGGAAATTGTCTGAAAATGGTTAATACTCTGGATTTAATCAAAAGAAAAATTAAAGAAAACAAATTTGTAGTTTTTGACTTGGATGATACGTTAATTAATGAAAAAACTTGGCTGTTTGCAAGTTATGAAAAGATTGCTCATTTCATTTTCCCCGATGATGAAAGCAAAAAAAGAAGAGCTTATGACTTTCTTCTTAAAACATTTGAAAATGAAGGGCGAAAAAATATATTTAATAAACTAAAGGAAAAATTTCCAGATTCATTTGGAGATATAGATTTATGGCTTATGGTGATGAGGCAGACGGTCGTAGAAGGAGGTTTGCCGATATTTGATTGGGCAGTCAAAATAATTTCAAAATTTCCAAGTAATTGCATAGCAATTTTAACTAATGGAAATCCGTTTCAGCAAAGAAAAAAATTCGAACAACTATACCCTAACATTTTAGTAAAAAACCTTATGTTAATTTGTGCAAATGAGATTGAGGCAAAACCTAGTCCAAAGGGATTGTTTTTTATTGGAAAAACCTTTGGCATAAGTATGGAAAATTTATTATTTATTGGAGATAGCAAAACTGATGAAGAATGTGCGATGAGAGCTGGCGTTGATTTTATTAAGGTTGAATTATAACCCATCAGTCGACTGCCTTGAACGAGTGTGGCATTAGATTAGAAACAGTTGTTTGAAAATCCCTTCAGGTGCTGTAGCAAAATGAACTTTGGCATGCTGAATTTACTCCATGACAAGTATGGATGCCGAGCTTACTCGTGATTCGGTTTTCACCCAAATCGGCTCGGATTCTCCGAGGTGCATGCCCTCGCCATTGTTGAGTTCAGGCCCGAGGCATCCATTTTCGCGATCCTAACCTTGGACAAGCGTCTCGCCGAATTGAGCGGACTGGTGGGCAAGGTGTGTCTATAGATCCCCTCCGGCCAGACGGCTACATTTCTCAAGTTGAGGACCAATGGCCGGCTCAAGAAGTTCGGTGGCCAACAGGAGAAAAAGGAGAGCTGGCTGGAGTTACTCCTACACCTGGCCTCCCGGGGACTGTCGGGTGTCCGGATGGTGACCAGCGACAAGTAGCTGGGGCTGGTGGAGGCGGTACACCAGTGCCTGCCGAATGCTGACTGGCAGCGATGCATCTTGCATTTCCACCGGAACATCCTGGCCAAAGTGCCCCGGGAGAGGGGCGGTGAAGTTGCCCCGTTGCTCAAGGCCATCCAGGGCCAGGAGAGCAAGGAAACCGCCAAGGAAAAGGCCGAGAGGGTGATAACCAAGCTGGTGGACATTTGCTTGCTGTCGGCGGCCCAAACCTTGAAGGATCATACCGCGGCCGAAAGAGCGAAACTGTTTGATTGTTTACTTCATGATATTTTCCGGAGGGGAAGTTAAAGGCAGTGAAGATTGCCTTTCTGGTCCATGACTATCACAGGAAGGGTGGACATTCCAGGTATGTGGTGGAGCTAGCGACCCGCTTCCAGCATGAACATGAAGTACATGTGTTTGCGAATACTTGGGATTCGTTAGGTTCGGAAAATGTTTATTTTCACAAAGTTCCAGCCTTAACTAACAGGGAAATCCTCAAAGTTCTTACATTTATTATTCCAGGAACCCAAATGATTGCGAAGGGTACTTATGACATTGTGCACGCCCAGGGACTTTGCGGCTTGCGGCATGACATCACGACCTCTCATTGTGTCCAAGCCTCTTGGTTGAAAGGGCTGGAATCCCGGGGAATCAAAACCGGTTGGTCGGGTTTATTTTGGAAATGGCTTGTTGTTCCACTTGAGAGAAGGGCATTTGACCATATTCACAGCAAAAGAGTTATTGCAATCTCCCAGAGGGTCAGGCGTGACCTTCAGAAGGAATATAAATGTAAAAGCAATATTGATCTGGTGTATCACGGAATTGATTTGAAAAAATTCCATCCTGAAAACAAGACCCGATGGCGTGGAAAGATTCGAGATTCTTTGGGCATTAATCCGGATGATTTTGCTTCGATATTTGTCGGAAATTTGCAAAAAGGTGCCTGCGCGGCTATTGAAGCAATTGCTATGGTCCCCGATGCAAAACTTATTCTTGTAAGCGGGTCCAATAATCAAAGGGAAATAAAGCTTGCTCAAAAACTCGGAATTCAAAAACAGTTATTTTGGGTTTCTCCAACCAATCATATTGAAAGATATTTTGCCGCTGCGGATTGTTTCCTTTTTCCCACTTTTTATGACACCTATGGCATGGTGATTAGCGAAGCAATGGCCAGTGGTTTGCCCGTAATTACCAGTAAGGAAGCCGGGGCTTCGGATTTGATCCTTCATGGGGATTCCGGATTTTTGCTGGAGGATGCCTGGGACAGCGAAGCTATGGCAGCGAATCTGATCCTATTGAAGAGCCAGCCAGATATTTCAAGCCGAATGGCAAGTGCCGCCAGAAGGGCCATGGAGCCTTTCACCTGGGAAAAATGTGCCATTGAAACTATGGCCTGTTACCAGAGGGTCCTGGAGGAGCGAAAGGCTAGGGACCAGGGAAAATTTTGATCCAATGTGCGGAATAGCGGGTTATTTGGGGGAAAATAGACTTCAAGCCGGGATCTCGATCGAGGGAGTTTTGGGAGCGATTTCCCACCGTGGACCAGATGGTAAGGGTGCGAAGTCGATTCAGGGAAAATCTGGTAAGGCGTTTTTTGCCCATTCTCGCCTTTCCATAATTGACACCAGTTCCACGGGGGCCCAACCGATGGTGGTTGGAGATTCCCCTGCCGAACCGGGGATTACTATCACCTTCAACGGGGAAATATATAATTTCCTCCAAATCAAGGAAGAATTATCCGGGCTAGGTTTCCGATTCTCCGGAGGGTCGGATACGGAAGTGATCCTGCAAGCCTACCGGGCTTGGGGCCCGGATTTCTTTTTCCGGCTCAGGGGCATGTTTGCGTTTGCTTTGGCGGACCCCGGAAGGGATACAGTTTTTCTGGCCCGTGATCATCAGGGAATTAAACCGCTTTATTTGCTATCACCCTCCCAGGGTGGGTTATCGTTCGCCTCCGAAGTTCGGGCCTTTCGGTTTCTCCCAGGTTCGGAAAAGGCCCGCAGAATCAGTCGTGATGCCTTGCATGGTTTTTTCGCGCAGGGCATGGTCCTTGGGGAGAGGTCTTTTGTCGAAGGTGTCGAAGAATTGGGACCTGGGCAATGTCTTGCCTTGGATTTCACCGGCCGGCAAAAATTCAGGACCACTTTCACCGGGCCAGTGCAGAATGGCCATAGCGGGAAATGGGATGAGAGGCCAAGGGCCATTGATTCGATCCGAGAAGCCTTGGGGGTTTCAGTCGGATGGCACCTGATTGCGGATGTTCCCGTTGGGATTTTTCTTTCGGCCGGAATCGACTCTACCGCCCTCGCCACCATCGCCTCGGAATCACATCCGGATCTGAGGACTGTCAGTATCGGTTTTGATCAGAAGGAATCCGACGAGTCAGAAGAAGCAGCAAGCATTGCCGCCCAACTTGGAATTCGTAACGAGGTGGTCACCCTTCGTGCCCAATCCATCTTGGCGGATCTCGATGCGGTTTTCGCTGTGATGGATCAGCCCACTGTCGATGGCTTTAACACCTTTTTTGTTTCTAGGGCTGCCAGGCAGGCAGGCCTGAAGGTCGCCTTGAGTGGCCTAGGGGGAGACGAGCTTTTCGGCGGTTACGCAAGTTTTCGCGATGTTCCTAGAGCCCAAAAGATTTCCTGGCTTGCGCGGATTGCTGGGATCGGCAGATTGGTTTCGGCAACCGGCAGATTGTTAAGATCCAGATTCCTTTGGAAGGCTGGACGCACAGGATTCTACCCTCCCGGTTTTGCCGGAATGTACTTCTTGCGCAGGGAGTTGTTTTCCACGGAAGACAGGCTTGACCTTTTGGGAAATCCGTCCAGAGGGATCGACCCTGTCACCGGGGCCCCATTAGATCTTCTTGAGACACTGACGAGTCAGATTTCAACTCTAGACCCTGAAAACTCAGTAGGGTTGCTTGAGCAGCAAGTCTACATGCGGAATATGTTGCTCCGGGATTCCGATGTGTTCAGCATGGCCAATGGATTAGAGATAAGGGTCCCTTTTTTGGATCAGGACCTTATGAGGTTGGTCAATCCAATGCCAGGAATTTGGAAACGGCCAAAACCGAAACCGAAGGCCTTGCTTGTTGATGCGGTGGGAGCACGGTTTCCCAAGTGGATTCTCGGCAGGAAAAAGCGAGGTTTCACTTTTCCATGGAATGCTTGGTTTCGTGGCTCGATGCGAGGATTTGCCCGGGAGAGGCTCGATTCGAACATTTGGCAGAAAATCCAGATCCCCAAAAATGGGGTTGATAAAATTTGGCAACGTTTTGAGCAGAAAGACCCTTCCGTTACAGCCTTACATGTTCTTGCCCTTGTTTCCCTTGCGGAAATGGTTGAAAGACAAAAGCTTTCCCTGTGAGGATTCTTTTTCTGAACCCGGTGGGTTCCCTTGGGGGAGCTGAAAGGAGTCTCCTGGAATTGTTGGCCATTCTTGCGGAGGAATACCCTGAGTGGGAGGTTGGCCTGATTACCGGGGATGATGGACCCTTGGTTCGGGCTGCAAGAAACCTGCGGGCTGTCGCCGAGGTCCTTCCCCTGCCTGCCGGCATCAGATCCTTGGGGGATTCTGGGATTTCCGGTGCGGGTGGCGCAGGGCGTCTGGCAGTCATGGGCCTGTCTCTTCCTTGGAAACTAATTAACTTGTGGGCCTATATTCGGATACTTCGCCGCCGTATCGATCAGTTCCGGCCAGATGTGATCCACTCAAATGGTTTCAAATTCCATGTAATCCTCGGTTTGCTTGGAAAGGTTCAGGCAAAAACCATTTGGCATGCTAGGGACTTTGTTTCCTCTAGGAGGATGGTGGGCAAAGTCCTGAGGAATTTTTGTAAAATGCCAGATATCGTGGTGGCCAACTCCCGTTCGGTTGCCCGGGACTGGGACAACTCCATCTCGGGCGTGGCCAAGACCGTTTTGTACAATTCCGTTCCAATCCCCAAACTAGGGGCCCTTCCGGTTGAGACAGGAACCCTCTTCGGACCAAATCAGGGCGGTGTTCTGAGAGTGGGCCTTGTTGGTTCCTACGCGAAGTGGAAGGGGCATCAGGTTTTCCTCGAGGCAGTGCGGATACTCAATCCTCTTTTTCCTTCCTCAAAAGTCCAGTATTTTGTTGTCGGAGGCCCATTATACGCCACCGGCGGGTCGCAATGGACCAGGGCTGAATTAGATAATATGGCGAAATCCCTGAGTGTCTCCGACCGCGTTGTGTTTCTTCCCCACCAAACGAATGTTGACTCCGTTTACAGGGGGCTTGATCTTGTTGTGCATGCAAGCACTAAGCCGGAGCCGTTTGGTAGGACCATTGTCGAGGGTATGGCCTACGGTAAGGTTGTTGTTGCCGCACTCGAGGGGGGGGTGGGTGAGATTATTGATGATGGGAAGGATGCCCTGGCATTTCGCCCCGGTGATCCCGAGGACATGGCCCAAAAAATCGCGATGGCTTTGCGGGACCACAAGCTTAGGGTCCGCTTGGGCGTGGCCGGGCGGGAAAAGGTACTGAATCACTTCTCAAGAGGAGCACTAAAGGCAAAAGTAGTTGGCTTGTATGAGGAATTGGTTGGGGCACGTTCATGATTACCCTTCTACCTGATTTCCGTGAGGAAGGCTGGCACAGCATGGATCTTTGCGCAGACATGCTTTTGAAGCATTGTCCTGCAGGTACTGAAGTGGTGGATTCCTTGCCCAAATATCGAAAGGTCCTGGGATGGTTGCCGGGAAAAAAAACCAAAAATTTTGATCGGTGGTACAACCGGTGGAAAGTCTACCCGCGCCATGTTGAAACGCTTTGGTCCGGATCTGGTTTCTTCCATCTGGTAGATCATAGTTACGCCCACCTTCTAAACTACCTTCCGGAAGGAAGGGCGGGAGTTTATTGCCATGATTTAGAAGCATTTCGAAGCATCCTGGAACCGGAAAGGGAACAGCGACCTGCATGGTTTCTGAAAATGATGGGAAGAGTTTTTGAAGGATTTAAAAAAGCTAAGGTTGTTTTTTGTAGTACGGAAACAACCCGAAATAGGTTGCTTCAATTAGGGTTTTGGCAATCTGAATCAATTCATGTGGTTCCTTATGGAGTTGCCGAGGAATTTGTTCCTGAGGGGTATAAAGAATCTGGCAATTATTTACTTCATGTTGGGAGTTGTATTTCCCGGAAGCGAATTGATTTTTTACTGGAAATCTTTGCAAGGGTTCATTCCAGTTACCCTGAGGTTCAACTGATTCAGGCAGGTGGAACTTTCTCAGAAGCCCAACTTCATCAAATCAAACACCTTGGGATTGGTAAGGCTATTGAACAGCGGCGTGGATTATCCAGAGAGGGTTTGGCGAGGCTCTACCGGGGGGCCAAGTGCCTTTTGGTAACTAGTGAAGCCGAAGGCTTTGGTTTACCAGTAATCGAGGCCCTGAGTTGCGGATGCCCGGTGGTAGTCAGTGATATTCCAACACTGCGAGAGGCGGGAGGAGGAGATGCTCAATATTGTCCTATTTTAGAAACAGGTGTATGGGTAAAAACGATTGCTAAAAACCTCGATTGTGATCTAGTTGGAATAAGGAGTGATAGAAGAGCAAATATTTCGCAAAGGTATAGTTGGCAATTACATGCCAAAACAATTTCAGAAGTTTATTCAAGTTTTACTCAATGTAAGTGAAAGGGAGACAAATGCGCGCTCTGGTTACCGGTGCTGCTGGTTTCATCGGTTCTCATGTTGCAGACCATTGCATAAATATTGGAATGGATGTGGTGGGGACTGATGATTTGTCTGGCGGCTTTTTAGAAAATGTTCCACAAAAAGCAATTTGGGAAAAAGGAGACCTAAGAGATAGTGATTTTGTCAAACATCTTTGGGTAAAACATGGCCCTTTTGACTATGTGTATCACCTAGGCGCATATGCTGCCGAAGGTCTTTCCCATTTCATTCGAGCCTACAACTATTCAACAAACCTTGTTGCATCAATGCATTTGATCAACGAAGCTGTGAAAAGCAAGGTTTGTAAATCTTTTATTTTCACGTCCTCCATAGCTGTTTATGGCAAAGGTCAGTTACCGATGAGTGAGGATATGGTCCCTCAGCCCGAGGACCCCTACGGAATTAGCAAATACGCCGTAGAATTAGATCTGAAAGCGGCCCATGAAATGTTTGGATTGAATTCCATAATTTTCCGACCTCACAATGTTTATGGTGAACGGCAAAATATTGCGGATAAATATAGAAATGTTATTGGTATTTTTATGAATCAGGTGCTTCAGGATCTTCCCATGACTGTTTTTGGAGACGGACTTCAAACTAGGGCTTTTTCCCATGTGGATGATGTTGCCCCGGTTATTGCCAAATCGCCCCTTGTTCCTGCGGCCGAAAATCAGGTTTTCAATATCGGTGCCGATACACCTTATACCGTTTTACAGTTGGCATCGGAAGTTTCAAAAGCATTTGAAAAGCCTTTAAACTTGAAACACCTTCCCCCCCGAAATGAGGTTGTGCATGCCTTCAGTGAGCATTCCAAAGTGGCTAACACTTTTGGTTTGGGGTCATCAATCACATTGGAAGAGGGAATCCGTCGAATGGCCGATTGGGTCAAATCCAAGGGCCCGGCTGTTCCAGTCCAATTTAAAAACATAGAAATCCGGGAAAAGTTGCCTGGGGGATGGGAATGCTGAAGCGAAAGGAAAAGGTTTTGTTAAAGACCCTAAATATTTCCCGTGGTTTAGTAAATCATTCGGTCGGGCTGTTTTTTGTTATTTCCCAAATTTTTCTACGCAGTTTGCAATGATTGGGAAAAATAAAAAAGAAAAATAGGATAGAGGAATGATTAATAATACTTTTGATGTGTCAGTGATTGTTAGTAATTTTAATGGATTTAAGTACCTCCCAAAGTTGATTGAAACATTGAAATCCCAAAAAGGCGTTAATCTTGAGATCATCATTGTCGACAGAAATAGCTCCGACGGGTCGGACGGGTTTTTAGCACAACATCCAGATGTCAAAGTGGTTAAGGAGCCTCCTGAAACCGGTTTGGTTTCTGGTTATCACTCCGGGTCGTTGCACGCCACTAAGCCCCTGCTCTTTTTTTGCAATGAAGACATGTGGTTTGAGGTTGATTGCCTGAAAAGATTGGCAAAGGCGATTGATCTTTCTAAAGGCATATTCGCTTCGGATCCATGGCAGTGGACTTATGATGGAAAAACCTGGATTCATGGCGGAACCAAGTTTAAGAAATGTTTTTTAAATATGACATCCTTGTACCCCTTCCGTAAATATAATTTCACATTTCAGTTGAATAATTTGGAAGAAACCCCTTTTGGTTGTGCTGGCGCGGTTATGATTCAAAAAGATAAATATGAATCATTAGGCGGATGGGACACAAGCTTTTTCCTCGACCATGAGGATGTTGACTTTTTTGTCAGGAGTTGGCGCGCTGATTTGAGTTGCGTCAGTGTGCGAGAAGCCAAGGTTTATCATGCAGTGAGTGTTTCCAACAATAAGTCCATACTCGGGGGAAGGACTTTGGTTGGAAAGCGGAGGTATATTTCAGGTAAATCAAGTTTGTTGGTGATGGCTGTTAAACATTGTGCCTTTTGGCACGCAACCTTGTTATTTTTAAATTACTTTATATTGCTTTTTTTCCAGTTGATTACCTTAAACTATAAAAGATTCTGGTGGACTCTTTTGGCAGGGCGAGAATTCCTAAGAAGATTTCCAAGAGCGTGGAATTATCGCTGGAATTTGGGAAGTAGGGTGAAGTGGGCTCACCAATTTTTTTTAGCAAAAAAGTTTCAAGGTTAAAAATAATGTGTTCAGATGCGTCACAAGTTCCGCTTGGGAATGGCTTGCTGGAACTAAACCCCTAACCTCACGGAGGTCACTCTGCAAATTTGCGCATTATCTCGAACTTTATCGATAGAGGATGCTCCAGAAGGTTTTTTCGAAAAGCGGTTTTTCCTTACTGCTCTAGCAAAATTACCAGCCTTTTTACCGGTTAACTGGCTTTGTTTCCTCGTAAAATCCAGCAAGCCTGTTAACGCTCTCGCTCATATCTAATTTTTCAGTTTGGCGGTCACTCTTTCCGTTTGTGGTTCCCTTTTCTTGAATCATTGCCCTCGCCGCCGCAGCCCTAACTGCCGGTGACGGGTCATTGCTCATCTTCTTCAGCCAGATCATTGGATCGATGTCCCGTGTCGCGGACAGGTGATCCAGCACTTCCAACCTTTTGACTGGCTTCGGGTCCGCCATTAATTTCCCCAGGCGGATCTGGTCTTCCCTCAATCCCCGGGCTTGTAACGCCGTCTCGGTGAGGTGAACGATTGTTTGGTCTTCATCATGGAGACTGGGCAAGAGCACCTCATCCATGATGGTTTCGGATGCTGGTCCCAAGGCCAGGATGGCTGCCTGACGCACCTCCTTGTGGGGTGATTTCAGGCAGATGGCAACTTCCTGGAGGCAATCGGTTTTTGGATTCAATGCGACTGTGATCGCCTGGATTTGAACTTGGGAACTTTCGCTCTTTGCCCCGGCGCTGACCAGTTGCTTGATGGAACCCATCACTTCCGCGGGGGGATTTTGTTTGAGAATTCCAACGGACATTTGCAGTGCCGCAGCCTGAACAGAGTTTTCTTCTGAGACGTAAGCAAAATCCAGCAGGCGCCTTATAGACGTGGAACGGCGTTCGGTCAGGGTTGGGGATGTTTCGTTGGAGAAGGCTTTCGCCAACCAAGCCATGGTTTCAGCTTGGGCGAATGGCTCCATGGTTTTGAATAGGGACGCCGCCCGGGCGAGGTGCGTGTCGAGGGCTTCCTCTGACAGATTTTCGGATACTTGTACCAAGCCTTGCCCCAGGGCTTCGGCTTCTTCGGGACTGGTGGATTGGGACAGGGAGTAGAGCAACCAGCCGGTTGACAAATCAGGGTTTTCAGCCAAGCTGCTGAGGATTTGGCGTTGTTCCGCGATGCCGGCTTGGGGCAGTTGGTGGACTTTCCAGGCGGTAAGCAATTCCTGGTGCTTCCAAGCCAAAACCCCGCCTGCCGATGCCAGGGCCAAGCCTGCGGTGGCAACCCAAGGGGTCAATGACCCACCTTTTTTTCCGCCCGCCATGGCGCTCTCCCGGTTATGGCCTGCCGATTCCTTTCGGCTGTTGCAAAAACTAACCCTTCGGGAAGCACCGCATCAAGCGCATTCTGTGCTTTCGCATGCTAGACTTGGCCCAACAGGATGATTTTTCCAACCCTATGTGAATACAGGGTTTGTGGCATGGATAATTCCCTGGTTTTCACGCGACAGTTCCTGGACGCCTTGGGGCGGGGGCTGTCGGATTTGCTGATGGAACC
>Ga0315899_10000943_pt1 | contig 33983 bp, 34 predicted proteins | sample LakEriMetagenome_2_FD_203518 | JGI IMG/M metagenome (GOLD analysis project Ga0315899, IMG submission 203518) | Freshwater fungal communities from buoy surface, Lake Erie, Ohio, United States - Buoy 4 MA112 | ecosystem: Environmental > Aquatic > Freshwater > Lake | place: USA: Lake Erie, Ohio...
GACGAGACGCTTGCTTACGTGAAGGAGCGCGAACAGTTCGGCGTGGCGATCGGCAGCTTCCAGGCGCTCCAGCACCGCCTTGTCGATTGCTACGCGCGCGAGGAACAGGCGCGCTCGATGCTCTATCGTGCCGCGCTGACCGACCGGGCCGATGCCGCCAAGTGGCAGCGCGCTGCCGCCGGAGCCAAGGCCTTTATCGGCGAGAATGTCGACGCGATCGCCCGCGAGGCGGTGCAGATGCACGGCGGCATGGGGATCACCGATGAACTCGCGGTCGGCCATGCGCTGAAGCGCGTGCTGCTGCTCGCGCGCCTGTTCGGCGATGTTGACACCGTGCTGGCGGAATATGCGCTTGCAGCCTGAGGGGGCTTGAGGATGGGACTGAAAATCGATCCGGACCTGTGGAGCGACGGAGCGCAGCCGCACCTTATGGGCGGCAAGCTGCCTTCGGGTGAAATCGTGTTCCCGATGCCAGTGGGCGATGCAGCCGAGGGCGTCGAGCCTTACCAGCTCTCGCGCCGCGGCAAGCTGTGGTCGTGGACCTCGCAAGGCTTTCTGCCCAAGGAGCCCTATGAAGGCCCCGGCAGCGGCCCCGGTGAGGGTCCGCCTGACTTCCAGTCTTACTTGCTCGGCTATGTCGAACTGCCCGGCGAGGTGATCGTCGAGAGCCGCATCGTCGACGCGCGGCTGGAAGACCTGCATCTCGGCATGGAGCTCGAATTCTGCATCGTGCCGTTCAACGCGACGCACGACACCTTCGCCTTCCGTCCGGTCGCATCAGCAGAGAGCAAAGCCGCATGAGCGAGAATGTTTATATCATCGGCGCCGGGATCCATCCTTTTGGGCGCACCGACAGCCGCTCGGGCCGCGAACAGGGCGTTTATGCCGTGCGCGAGGCCTTGGGCGATGCCGGGCTCGATTGGCCCGATATCGAATGCGCCTATGGCGGCTCGGCCGCGGCGGGCAATGCCGACATCATGGTCAACGAGCTGGGGCTGACCTCACTCCCCTTCACCAATGTCGCCAATGGCTGCGCGACCGGCGGCAGCGCGCTGGCCGCCTCGCAGCAGGCGATCGCCAGCGGGATGTATGACCTCGCGCTGGCCGTCGGCTTCGACAAGCACCCGCGCGGCGCGTTCAATGCCAAGCCGTCCGATTACGGCCTGCCCGAATGGTACGGGCAAACCGGCATGATGCTGACCACACAGTTCTTCGCATTGAAGATCCAGCGCTACATGCAGCTGCACGGGATCACCCGCACAACGCTGGGCCGGGTGGCAGAGAAGGCGTTCCGCAACGGCACCATCACGCCCCACGCATGGCGGCGCAGCCCGGTTGATCTCGAAACGATCATGAACGCGCCGATGATCAATGATCCGCTGACCAAGTACATGTTCTGCTCGCCGGCAGAGGGCGCGGTGGCGCTGATCCTTGCTTCGGAAAAGAAGATGAAGGAACTCGGCGCAGACGGGGTCAAGATCCGCAGCGTCGCGGTAAAAACCCGGCCGCCCAATTCTTTCGAAGTGTTCCAGGCCGGCGTCAGCATCGAGGAAGGGGGCAAGCCGACTGTGCTCGCCAGCAAGGCCGCGTTCGAGAAGGCAGGGGTCGGCCCGGAGGATATCTCGGTCGCGCAGCTGCAGGACACCGAAAGCGGCGCGGAAATCATGCACATGGCCGAAAACGGCTTCTGCAAGGATGGCGATCAGGAAGAGTGGCTCGCCAATGGCTGGACCGAAATCAATGGCGGCAAGCTGCCGGTCAACACCGATGGCGGGTGCCTTGCCTGCGGGGAGCCGGTCGGCGCCTCGGGCCTCAGGCAGGTCTACGAGAACGTCCAGCAACTGCGCCAGCGCGGCGGCGAACGGCAGGTGACCGGCCAGAACGGCAAGGGCCCGCGCCTAGGCTACAGTCACGTCTACGGCGCACCGGGGCTTTCGGCGGTCGCCATTCTGGAGCGCGAATGAACCGGATGCAGGGCAAGGTCGCGCTGATCTCGGGCGGCGCGGAAGGGATCGGAGCGGCGGTCGCGCGGTTGATCGTGGCCGAAGGCGGCAGCGTGATGCTGGGCGATGTGCAGCTGGAGAAGGCGCAGGAATTGGCTGCCGAACTGGGCGAGCGCGCCGCGGCAACCCATCTCGACGTGCGCGATCTGGCGCAGTGGGAAGCCGCCGTCTCCGCCACGCGTGGCCGCTTCGGCAAGCTCACCGTGCTGTGCAACATCGCCGGCATTTCCGAACCCGGCAACGTGCCTGACGGATCGCTCGACGTGTGGCAGCGCACCATCGACATCAACCTGCACGGCCCCTTCTACGGGATGCGCGCGGCGATCCCGGCGATGGAAGCCAGCGGCGAGGCCTGCGCCATCGTCAATATCGGCTCGATGATCGCGCTGCGCCCGGCGGCCTTCGTGGCGGCCTACTCTGCCTCCAAAACCGGCCTGCGCGGCCTGACGCAGTCTGTGGCGCTCGATCTCGCCGAGCGGGGCCTGCCGATCCGCGCCAACATGGTCCACCCCGGCGCGATCCGCACGCCGATGTATAACCGCTACAAGTTCTCGGGCGCCGATACGCCGGAGAATATCGAGACCAATTTCGCCGCCACCCACCCGATGAACCGCATCGGCGAGCCCGAGGAAGTTGCCCGCGCGGTGGTGTTCCTTGCCAGCGATGATGCGAGTTTCACCACAGGGTGCGATTTCACCGTCGACGGCGGCGGAAGCATCAGGAGCTAACATGAGCCAGCAACCCGCCACCCGCATCGATGCGCACTTCATCGCTGCAGGCAAATATCACGATATCGACTATCCGCGGCTCGAGATCCTCAAGCTGCTGGCCGAACATCCGCAGATCCGCACCACCGTGGCTGCCGATTATTCGGGGCTGGAGCGGCTCGACGCCTGCCGCTTCCTCATCACGTATACCTGTGATCTGATGCCGACCGAGGAACAGGCCGCGCAGATCAAGGCCTGGATGGCCAAGGGCGGCAAGTGGATGGCGCTGCACGGCACCAACTCGATCCTCGTCTTCACCGCCGAAGGCCTGGTCGATGCGCCGGACGAGCGTGCGGATGTGTTCGATATGCTCGGCACCCAGTTCAAGGCGCACCCGCCGATCGGCAAGTTCCCGGTCGAAGTGGTCAACCACAAGCACGAACTCACGCAAGGGATCACCGATTTCGAGGTGGTGGACGAACTCTACCTCTCCAAGACCACCGCACCGATCGACATTCTGATGCAGACCACCTTCGAAGGCGAGGCGACCGGCTTCACCCAGAGCCAGTGGGACAAGACCACAGTGCCTATCCTTTATACGAGGGATATCGGCGACGGGCAGATCGTTTACAACGCGTTGGGGCATTGCCGCGGTCACTATGATCTGCCGGGCATGGCCGATTTCTACCCGCACAAGGAAATGTGCGCCTGGAATTACGATGTCTATTATGATCTGCTGCGGCGGACCATCCGCTGGGCCATGAGAGACGGGGCCTGAGACGGCGCTTGATACTGGGCCCGAAACGGGCCTGACGCAATTACGACGAGTGGGATTCGACTGACATGGACATGGACTTCTCGGCTCAGGACCTCGCCTTCCGCGAAGAAGTGCGCACGTTCCTCAAGGACAACCTGCCCGACCGGTTGCGCGATGGCGCGCGCCGCACACCGGGGGTGTTTGTCGAGCCCGATATCGGGATGGAATGGCACCGCATCCTTTACCGTCAAGGCTGGGTCGCCCCGCATTGGCCCAAGGAAGATGGCGGCACCGGCTGGAGCCCGACGCAGAAGTTCATTTTCGAAAAGGAATGCGCGCTGGCCGGCGCGCCGGCGCTGGCGATCCTCGGCCTGCGCCTCGTCGGCCCGGTGATCTGCGCCTTTGGCACGCCCGAACAGAAGGCGCGCTTCCTGCCGGGCATCCTGTCGGGCGATGATTACTGGTGTCAGGGCTATTCCGAGCCGGGCAGCGGCTCCGACCTTGCCAGCCTCAAGACCGCCGCGCGATTGGATGGCGACGAGTATGTCATCAACGGATCGAAGATCTGGACCACCCACGCCCATCACGCCAACTGGATCTTCGCGCTGGTGCGCACCGATGCTGCGGTGAAGAAACAGGCCGGGATCAGCTTCCTGCTGGTGCCGATGGACCAGCCCGGCGTTGCGGTGACCCCGATCTATTCGATGTCGGGCGATCACGAGGTCAACGCGGTGTTCTTCACCGATGCCCGCACGCCCGCAGAAAACCGCATCGGCGACGAGGGACAGGGCTGGAGCGTCGCCAAGTTCCTGCTGGAGAACGAGCGCGGCGGATCATGCTATGCTCCGCGCCTGCTGCAATCGATCGACCGGCTCGAAGCGCTGGCCGAGACCCAGCCCTCGGGCGTCAACGGCGCGCTGGCGCATGATCCGCGCTTCCGCGACCGGCTCGCCCGCGTGCGGCTCGAGGCTGAGGCGCTCGAAGTCACCGAACTGCGCATCCTCGCCGAACTCGCCAAGGGCCGCGCGCCCGGGCCGCAGACCTCGCTGGTCAAGCTGCTGGGATCGAATATCGGCCAGAAGGTCGATGTGCTTCGGCTCGAGCTGCTCGGGCCGGATGCGCTGCAATTGCCGCTCGAACGCCCGCTCTACGGCAACGAAGCGCCCGAGCCGGTGGGGAGCGAATATGCCCAGACCGCGATGGGCCGCTACCTCAACAACCGCGCCGCGACGATCTTCGGCGGCTCGGACGAAGTGCAGAAGAACATCATCGCCAAGACCGTGCTTGGTCTCTGAGAGGACTAAAGACCAATGGACGTTTCAAAGCTGATGTTCCGCGAGGGCCTGATGGTGGGCGAGCGCATTCTCGTCACCGGCGGCGGCACCGGGCTCGGGCGCGAGATGGCCGAGGGCTTCCTGAAGCTGGGCGCGACCGTCTACATCTGCGGGCGGCGGCAGAACAAGCTGGACGAGACGGCGGCAGAGTTGACGGCCTTGCACGGCGGCAAAATCGTCGGCCACGCCTGCGACATCCGTGATGCGGACGCGATCCACGCGATGGTCGATGCGATCTGGGCCGATGGCGGGGCTTTGACGGGGGTTGTCAACAACGCCGCGGGCAACTTCATCAGCCGCACCGAGGATCTCTCGGTCAACGGCTTCAACGCGATTGCCGACATCGTCATGCGCGGCACCTTCTATGTCACGCTCGACATCGGCAAGCGCCTGATTGCCGAGAAGAAGCGCGCCAGCTTCCTCTCGATCCTCACGACCTGGGTGTGGTCGGGCAGCGCGTTTGTGGTGCCGTCGGCCATGTCCAAGACCGCGATCAATGCCATGACCCAGAGCCTCGCAACTGAGTGGGGCCGCTATGGCCTGCGCTTCAACGCCATCGCGCCGGGCCTCTTCCCGACCAAGGGCATGAGCGCGCGCCTGTCCCCCGGCGGGCAGGGCGGCAATTCCAAGAACGACCTCAACCCGATGGGCCGCGCGGGCGAGATGCATGAACTCGCCAACCTCGCGGTGTTCTTGATGGGGCCAGGCGCGGAATATGTGAACGGCCAGACCATCGCGATCGACGGCGCGGGCTTCCAGGCCAATGGTGGCACCTTCTACCCGATGCTCCACGCACTGGGCGATGCCGAATGGGATCAGATGCGCAGCATGATCAAGGGCACCAACGAGAAGGACAAGGCCGACCGCGCGGTCGGCTGACGGCGTGGCGGGCGCGGGTCAGGCCCGCGCCGCGATCTCCGCCGCGTCGAAATAGTGGATGCGCAATTCGCGCAGCAACCCGTCCTCGAATGAGCCCGCCTCGCAGATCGTCTGGGTGAAGGGCGCAGAGCCGTCCTTGGGATGCATGGTGAGGCGGATCACCATCACCGCCCAGGTCTCGCCGCCGGTGCAGTCGAGCATTTCAAGCTTGGTGTCGGCCCAGGTGCCATACATCGCCGCAGCACAGCGCTGCAGCGCATCCTTGCCGCGCCACTCGCCTGCAAAGGGTAGCGAGTTCGCCTCGTAGAGCACGAAATCGGGATGAATCAGCGCCTCGACCGCACCCCAATCGCGCGTCCCGGCGGTGGCATAGACCCTCGCCAGCATCTCCCTCGGCGTGCTCACTCCTCAATCGTTCCGATCAGATCGCCGACCTTGTAAACCGCGCCTTCCTCGCCGGTGGGATGGATCACCCCGCTGGCCTGGGCCTCGATCTCGGTGGTGCTCTTGTCGGTCTCGACGGTGTAGATGATCTCACCCTTCTCGACGCGCTCGCCATCGCCGAACATCCATTCGACGAGAGTCATTTCGACTGCGCTCATGCCAAGCTTGGGGATGCGGATTTCACTAGCCATCAGACCTTTCCTACGCTCGCTTTGATCTGTGCGACAATGTCCGACTTCTGCGGAATCCATGCCTGTTCCAGGTGCGAGGCGAAGGGCACGGCGGAGAAGGTGCCGCCGATGCGCCGCACCGGACCCTTGAGGCTGTCCCAGCACTTTTCCTGGATGTTGGCGGCGAGCTCTGCCCCGGTGCCGAAGGGGCGCACCGCTTCGTGCAGGGTGATCGCGCGGCCGGTCTTGCGCACCGACGCCAGCACGGTTGCCTCATCGTACGGAGCAATGGTGCGCAAGTCGATGACTTCGACGGAGATACCCTCCTTGGTCAGATCATCGGCCACGCTAAGCGCATCGAGCACGGTGCGGCCATAGGTGATGATCGAAATGTCGGTCCCCTCGCGCGCAATCGCCGCCTTGCCGAGCGGCACGCGGTAACCCGGGCCGGGATCTTCCGCCTTGAGGCCGTAGCACAGGATGTTCTCGATGAAGATCACCGGGTCATTGGCGTCGATGCTCGCCCGCATCAGCCCGCGCGCGTCCGCCGGGTTGCTGGGCGTGACCACATGGATGCCGGCGACATGGGCGAACCACGCCTCGAGCATATCCGAGTGCTGCCCGCCAAAGCCGACGCCGACGCCGGTGGTGGTGCGGATCACGATCGGACACGGGGTCTGCCCGCCCGACATGAAGCGCAGCTTGGCCGCGTGGTTGACGATCTGGTCCATGCACACGCCGACGAAGTTCATCAGCATGATCTCGGCAATCGGACGCTGGCCCGCCAGCGCGGCACCCACCGCCGCGCCGATGATCGCGGTCTCCGAGATCGGCGTCGCGCGGATGCGGTTCGGCCCATATTTCTCGGTCAGGCCCGAGGTGATCTTGAACACCCCGCCGCCCTGCTTGGCGGCGACATCTTCGCCGAGGCAGAACACGCCCGGATCGTCGGCCATTGCCTCGTCGATTGCGAGGTTCAGCGCCTGGGTCATGGTGATCTGGGCCATCAGGCGGTCTCCTCGAGCACGTCTTTGTAGATTTCGTCGGTATCGGGCAGCGGGGCGGCCAGCGCGTGTTCGACCGCAGCGTCGATCTGCGCGTTGATATCAGCGACGATGGCGTCCAGCTGCTCTTCGGTGAACTGGTGCTCCAGCATCACCTGCCGCAGCTTGGGCAGCGGGTCTTCGGCCTTCATTTCGGCGATGTGTTCGGGCGGCATGTAGCTGAAGTCGGCGCCGAAGAAGTGGCCCATCATGCGGTAGCACATGGCCTCGACCAGCGTCGGGCCTTCCCCCGCCCGCGCCCGCGCGACCGCTTCGACCATCGCGGGGTAGATCTGGTGGACGTCATTGCCGTCGACCGTCACGCCCTTCATGCCATAACCAGCCGCGCGCGATGCGATGTTGGTACTGTCAGTGTGGTCGGCGTAAGCGGTGTGCTCGCCATAGCGGTTGTTCTGACACAGGAAGATCACCGGCAGCTTGTAGAGCTGGGCCATGTTCATCGCTTCGTGGAAGCCGCCGATATTGGCCGCGCCGTCACCGAAACTCACCAGCGTCACCCGGCCATCACCATTGTTCTGGCTCGCCATGGCGAGACCGTTGGCGATGGGCAAACCGCTGCCGACCACGCCGGTGGTAACCATGATCCCCGTGTCAGGATCGGTGATGTGCATGGTGCCGCCCTTGCCCTTGCAGGTGCCGGTAGCCTTGCCGAGGCATTCGCCCCACCACTTTTCCATCGGGATGCCCTTGGCGGTCTGCTCGCCCTGGCCACGATAGGTGCAGACGACGTAGTCTTCCTTCTCCAGCGCCGCCATCGCCGCCGCCGATACCAGTTCCTGCCCGCGCACGCAGTAATACATCACCGCGACCTTCCCGCCCATCAAGAGCTCGCGGAACTTCTCGTCGGTGCGGTTCACCTTCATCGTGCGGGTGTAGATGTCGAGCAGCTTGTCGCGGTCGATTTGCGCCATGGTTGTCACCTTATAGGGGGATGCGAGGGATCAGAACTGGACGCGCTGCGTGAAGCCGCCATCGACCACGATGTTCGCGCCGGTCATGTAGGGCACGGCCGGGCTGGCGACGAAGACGATCGCCTTGGCCACTTCCACCGGCTCGCCGAAACGGCCCATCGGCATCTTGGCGAGCGTGCCATCGAACAGTGGCTTCATGTGCTCCTCGATGATCTCCCAGTTGCCGCCCTTGTAATAGATCGCGCCCGGCGAAACCGTGTTCACGCGGATGCCCTTGGCGGCATAGGCCTGCGAAAGCTGCGAGGCATAAGTAATCAGCGCGGCCTTCAGCGCGTTGAACGGGTTGGGCGCGATGAAGGTTTCGAGCGCGGCGGTGCTCGACAGCATCACGATCGAGCCGGTCCCCGAGGCTTCAAGATAGGGTGTGAGCGTCTCGACCGCATAGGCCGCGCCCTTGATGTCCATGTCGAGACAGGCCTGCCAATCCCCCGCCCCGCCCGTACCAGAGGCGCTCGCGGTGTGGACGAAGATATCGCAGCCGCCGAGTTCCTGCGCCGCCTTTTCGAGCCACGCCTGATAGGCTTCGGTGCCGGTCGCCATGTCGAAGACTTCGGCAAACACCTTGCCCGGCCCGGCAGCGTCGATTTCGGCGACGGCGGCGGCGATCTTGTCTTCCTTGCGGCTGAAGAAGGCGACGTCAGCGCCCTCAGCCGCGAACAGCTTGAGTGCCTGCAGGCCGAGGCCATGCGCCCCGCCGTTCATGATCACTTTCTTGCCCTTGAGTCCCAGATCCATAGTGCCTCTCCCCGGCTTACCGTTGTGGGTCGAAGGGATAGCCGAGTGGGGGGGCGGGGCGTATCGTCAATTTTGTGGGGGTAGGGCCATAGTCCCAGAATAGCGCCCGAACGGTCGCACAGCGACCGCAAGCACGACCGCCCTAAAATAGCGAAGCGGTAGGCCGAACAAAATCGCGCGCCCGCAGGTGCCCGGAACGTCGCGTAGCGAAGTGGAGGATCTGCACCGAGGACGTCGGCCCGGGGGGCGACGAAACCACAAGCACTCCAATCTCACCTTTGGCGAGTATGGTGCTGCTGGGGAGGATTGAACTCCCGACCTCACCCTTACCAAGGGTGCGCTCTACCACTGAGCTACAGCAGCGCCGGATAAGGCGCGCCCTATTGTCGCGCTCCCCTGCAATGTCAAGCGGGGGTTGAAGGGGATGCCTCTTATCTGCAATGCGTTTCGCATGAATGAAGGCGCCGCCAAGAATATGTCCCGTGAGGAACGGCTCGCGGCCAAGCTGCGCGAGAACCTGCGGCGTCGTAAGGCCCAGGCGCGGGAGGCCGCGGGTACGGGGGGCGATTCGGATGCGCCGACAGAAGGGCTTTCCAAGCGCCCCGGCGAAAGCTAACGGAAGCCGCTCCCGACGAATTGCCGGAGCCACCATGCCCAAGCTCATCCTTGTCCGCCACGGCCAGAGCCAGTGGAACCTTGAAAACCGCTTCACCGGTTGGTGGGATGTCGACCTGACAGAGCAAGGCGTGGCCGAGGCGACTGCGGCGGGCGCGCTGCTCAAGGCCAAGGGCGTGCTGCCTACCGTCGCCTTCACCTCGCTCCAGACCCGCGCGATCAAGACGCTGCATCTGGCGCTCGAGGCGGCGGGCCGCCTGTGGATCCCCGAGACCAAGGACTGGCGGCTCAACGAACGCCACTATGGCGGGCTCACCGGGCTCGATAAGCAGGAAACCCGCGAGAAGCATGGCGACGAACAGGTGCTGATCTGGCGCCGCAGCTTCGACGTGCCGCCGCCGGTGCTTGAAGCAGGCAGCGCCTTCGATCTCGCGGCCGACCCGCGCTATGCCGGGATCGCGATCCCGAACACCGAAAGCCTCAAGCTCACGATTGAACGCGTGCTGCCCTATTGGGAAAGCGTGATCCTGCCCGTGCTGGCCAGCGGCGAGACGGTGATCATCGCCGCCCACGGCAACAGCTTGCGCGCGCTGGTAAAGCATCTCTCGGGCATTTCGGACGCGGACATCACCGATCTGGAGATTCCCACCGGCCAGCCGATCATCTATGACTTTGACGACGCAATGGTGCCGGGTGAGCGGTATTATCTGAAGGACGCATGATGGAAGTGACCGGGGGACGCGTAGCCATCGTGATGGGGAGCCAGTCCGACTGGCCGACCATGAAGGCCGCCGCCGAGGTGCTCGACGAGCTCGAAGTGCCCTACGAGGCGCGGATCACCTCGGCCCACCGCACGCCTGACCGGATGGTCGCCTTTGCCAAGGGCGCGGAGGGCGAGGGCTTCGATGTGATTATCGCCGGCGCGGGCGGCGCGGCGCATCTGCCCGGCATGATCGCCAGCATGACGCACCTGCCGGTGCTGGGCGTGCCGGTGCAATCGAAGGCCTTGAGCGGCATGGATAGCCTGCTCTCGATCGTGCAGATGCCCGGCGGCATTCCGGTCGGCACGCTGGCGATCGGCGAGGCCGGCGCGAAAAATGCCGGACTGCTGGCTGCCTCGATCCTCGCCCTGTCGGACAAGGACCTGTCCGAACGCCTGCAAGACTGGCGCGCTGCCAAGAGCGCCGCCGTGGCAGAGGTTCCGCAAGACTGATGCTGCCCGCAGGCTCCATTATCGGCATTCTGGGCGGCGGCCAGCTGGGCCGGATGATGGCGATGGCCGCACTGCAGCTCGGCTACCGCGCCATCGCCTACGCTCCGCCAGGAGATAATGTCGCCGAGGACGCCTGCGCCGATTTCTTCGAGAGCGGCTGGAGTGATCGCGAGGCGCTCGCCGCCTTTGCGGCGAAGTGCGACGTGGTGACCTGGGAGTTCGAGAACGTCCCTCTCGCCGCGGTCGCCGCGATTCCCCCCGCCCTGCTCGCCTGCCCGGCGCGCGCGCTCGAAGTGGCGCAGGACCGGCTGAACGAGAAGAGCTTCATCGCCGATCTCGGCGGCACCTCGGCCCCCTATGCGCGGGTCGAGAGCGACGATGACTTCGCCCGCGCCCTTGTGAGCGTCGGTACCCCCGGCATCCTCAAGACCGCGCGCGAGGGCTATGACGGCAAGGGCCAGTGGCGGATCGCTTCGGCCCATGAGGCGAGCGGCGTGGGCTTCCCCGGGCGGCCCTGCATCTACGAAGGGCTGGTGGCGTTCGAGAACGAGTTCTCGGTGATCCTTGTGCGCTCGACGACAGGCGAGGTGCGGTTCTGGGATTCGACCGCCAACCACCACGAAGGCGGGATGCTGGCGCAATCGGTGCTGCCTGCGGGCGCATTGATCGAGGCGCAGGTGGGGCAGGCCCGCGAACTTGCCGCGAAGACCGCGCAGGCCTTGGGCTATGTCGGGGTGCTGACACTCGAATTCTTCGCCACGGCGCAAGGCCCGGTGTTCAACGAGATGGCCCCTCGGGTGCACAATTCGGGCCACTGGACGATCGAGGGTGCGGCCACCAGCCAGTTCGAAAACCACATCCGTGCCATCACCGGCCTGCCGCTGGGTGCTACCGCGTCCCGCTTTGCCAGCATCGACATGCGCAACATCGTCGGCGATGCGGCGCTCACCGCACATGAAATCCTCAGCGAGCCGGGCGAACCGCACCTGCACCTCTACGGCAAGCGCGAGGCGCGCGAGGGCCGCAAGATGGGCCACGTCACCCGCGTGGGGCACGCGTTGGCATGAGTACGGGGGCGTGAACCTCGAAATCGTCCTGATCTATGCCCGCGCCGCCAATGGCGCGATCGGACGCGAGGGCGATCTGCCGTGGCGCTTGCCCGCCGACCTGAAGCGCTTCAAGGCGCTGACGATGGGCAAGCCGATGGTGATGGGGCGCAAGACCTTCGCCAGCCTGCCAGGCCTGCTCCCCGGCCGCCGCCACATCGTGCTGACCCGCGGCGAGAGCCTTGGCGAGGGCGCAGAACGGGCCGGATCGGTCGAGGAGGCTTTGGCGTTGGCCGCCAAGGGCAATGACAGCGGCGCGGTCGCGGTGATCGGCGGGGCGGCGATCTATGGCCTGTTCCTGCCGATTGCCCACCGGATCGAACTCACCCAGATCCATGCCGATTACGAGGGCGACACCTTCATGGCAGAACCGGCCCGCGATTGGGTGCTGACCAGGCGCGAAGATCATGCGGCAGACGGCGCTTATCCGGCGTTCTCGTTCCTGACCTTCCGCAAGGCAGGCAGCGCCTGATGCGCTGGCTCGATCACCGCGACCCTGTGCCGGGCGCCTTGCGCGGCGCAGTTATCGCGTTGGGCAATTTCGATGGATTCCATCAGGGCCATCAGGCCGTGGCGGGCGAGGCAATTGGCTGGGCCAAGGCCGAGGGCCGCCCCTCGATCATCGCAACCTTCGATCCGCATCCGGTGCGCCACTTCCGCCCCGATGTGCCGCCCTTCCGGTTGACCACGCTCGAACAGCGGCAGGAGCTTTACCTGGCCGCCGGCGCGACCGCGATGCTGGTGTTCCATTTCGATGCCGAGCTGGCGGGGACCAGCGCCGAGGATTTCATCCGCGCCATCCTGCTCGACCGCTTCGGCGCGCACGGGGTGGTGACCGGCGGCGACTTCACCTTCGGCAGGGGCGCGAAGGGCAATGTCGATCTGCTGCGCACTTTGGGAAGCGAACTCGGCCTGCAATCTCGCGTCGTCGAGCCTGTGGCAAACGGCGGCGAGGTGGTCTCCTCCAGCCGCATCCGTCAGGCGCTGCGCGATGGCGACCCGCAGCTGGCCGCGCGCCTGCTCACCCGCCCCTTTGCGATCCGCGGCATCGTCGAGCACGGCGACAAGCGCGGGCGCACCATCGGCTACCCCACCGCCAACGTGACGATCGACAACTACCTGCGCCCCAAATACGGCATCTACGCCGTCACCGGCCGCTTGCTCGCCACCGGACAGGTGCTCCACGGCGCGGCCAATATCGGCATCCGCCCGCAGTTCGAACCACCCAAGGAGCTGCTCGAGCCCTATTTCTTCGACTTCAGCGGCGATCTCTACGGGCAGGAGATCGAAGTCGCCTTCCACCACTTCCTGCGCGGCGAGGCAAAGTTTGATAGCCTCGAGGCACTGATCGCACAGATGGACAAGGATTGCGCCGAGGCGCGGCGCCTTCTAAGCGCGCAGCCGCTATGACCGACAATACCAAGCGCGATTACCGGGACACCGTCTTCCTGCCGAAGACCGATTTCCCCATGAAGGCCGGCCTCCCGCAGAAGGAGCCGGGCATTGCCGCGCGCTGGGAGCAGATCGGGCTCTACAAAGCCTTGCGTGATGCGCGCCGGGGCCGCGAGAAGTTCATCCTCCACGACGGCCCGCCCTACGCCAATGGCGATATGCATATCGGCCACGCGCTGAACCACATCCTCAAAGACATGGTCTGCCGCACCCAGAACGTGCTGGGCCGCGATGCGCCCTACGTGCCGGGCTGGGATTGCCACGGGTTGCCGATCGAATGGAAGGTCGAGGAAGCCTACCGCAAAGCCAAGAAGAACAAGGACGAGGTTCCGCCAAAGGAATTCCGCGCCGAATGCCGCGCCTACGCCCAGAACTGGGTGAACGTGCAGCGCGAACAGCTCAAGCGCCTCGGCATCATGGGCGATTGGGACAATCCCTATCTCACCATGGATTTCCAGGCCGAAGCGACGATTGTCGCGGAACTGATGAAGTTCGCCGAAGCCGGAAACGTCTATCGCGGGGCCAAGCCGGTGATGTGGTCCCCGGTCGAAAAGACCGCGTTGGCCGAAGCGGAGGTCGAATACGAGGACATCACTTCGACCCAGATCGATGTGGCATTCGAGATCGTTGAGTCGCCAATCCCCGAACTGGTCGGCGCGCACGCGGTGATTTGGACGACGACGCCGTGGACGATCCCGGTGAACCAGGCTTTGGCCTATGGGCCGGAGGTTGAGTATCAGATCGGCAAGGTAACGGTGCATCTTGCTGGTGCAGAGAGCCTTCAAGGACGATACCTCGTAGCGGTCGATCTGCTCGATACGTTCCGGAGCCGCCTTGAAGCTGAAGTGCGGAAGATGCCCGGAGGGGCCGATTGGCCTGCAGACGCCAACATCGTCGAGTGGGACTACGTCGAAGTTCCTGAGCGGGCTGATGTAAACTTCCCTGGGGCGGTCTTCAAAGGCGCAGACCTCGCCGGCACCCTCGTCCGCCACCCGATGCACCAGTTCGGCGGGTTCTACGCGACCCCGCGCCCGCTGCTTCCCGGCGACTTCGTCACCACTGATAGCGGCACCGGCCTTGTCCACATGGCGCCCGACCACGGCGAGGACGACTTCGACCTGTGCAAGGCGAATGGCATCAACCCCGTCTTCGCGGTGATGGACGACGGGCGTTATCGCGACGACTGGCCATGGCTGGGCGCGACCGATGAGCGCCGCATGAGCGTCATCAACCCCAAGTTCAACGCGCCGCCTAATTCTGAAGGGACTGGGGGCCCGATCTGCACCGACCTGCGCGAAGCGGGCGCGCTACTCGCGGCGAGCGCGGATTACGCTCACTCCTACCCGCACTCGTGGCGCTCCAAGGCCAAGGTGATCTTCCGCTGCACGCCGCAATGGTTCGTGCCGATGGACCGCGCGATGGAGTGGATCGAGCCCAAGACGCCAGCGGACAAGCGCTGGGAGAACGAAGGCGGCGCGATCGATCCGGCCGAGGAAACCCTCTGCGCATCGCCGACTCTGCGCGAACGTGCGGTGGAAGAAATCGCCCGCGTTGAATTCATCCCCGAAAAGGGCCGCAACCGCATCGGCGCGATGGTCGAGGGGCGGCCCGACTGGGTGCTATCCCGCCAGCGCGCCTGGGGTGTGCCGATTACGCTGTTCGTGCGGCCCGACGGCACTTATCTGCAAGACCCGGAGGTCAACACCCGCATCGTCGCGGCGGTGATGCAGGAAGGCGTCGATGCGTGGGACGAGGCGCGCAAGGCGGAATATCTCGGCGCGGGCTACAAGCCCGACGATTACGAGATGGTCACCGACATTCTCGATGTCTGGTTCGATTCTGGCTGCACCCATGCCTTCGTGCTCGAAAGCGGGCGCTGGCCTGACCTCACATGGCCCGCCAACCTCTACCTCGAAGGCTCCGACCAGCATCGCGGCTGGTTCCAGTCCTCGCTCCTGCAATCCTGCGCCACGCGCGGCCGCGCGCCTTACGACCAGGTGCTGACCCACGGCTTCACGATGGACGCCAAGGGTCGCAAGATGTCCAAGAGCGAAGGCAACACCATCAGCCCGATCAAGGTGATGGAGGAATACGGCGCCGACATCATCCGCTTGTGGGCGCTCAGCGTCGACTTCACCGAGGATCACCGCATCGGCGATGAGATCCTCAAGGGCGTGGGCGACCAGTATCGCAAGCTGCGCAACACCTTCCGCTACCTGCTCGGAGCGCTCGACGGGTTTGTCGGCGACATGAGCGATGGCGGGGCCTTGCCCGAGCTTGAGGTCTATGTCCTCGCGCTGCTTTCGGAGCTGGACGGGAAGCTGAAGGCCGCGGCGCAAAGCTATGACTTCAACCTCTACACCCGGTTGCTGGTCGATTTCTGCAACGAGGACCTCTCGGCCTTCTACTTCGATATCCGCAAGGACTCGCTCTATTGCGACGGGCCGGACAGCGTGACGCGCAACGCCTATCGCACCGTGCTCGACCTCTTGTTCCACGCGCTGGTGCGCTATGCCGCGCCGGTGCTGGTGTTCACGACCGAGGAAGTGTGGCTGAGCCGCTATCCCGAGGATGGCGAGCCTGATGAGGACGGCCAGCGCGGTTCTGTCCACCTGCTCGAATGGCCGAGCGTTCCGGCGATCACCGTCGATAGCGCCCGCTGGAGCCAGCTGCGCGCGCTGCGGGACAGCGTCAACGAAGCAATCGAGCCGCTGCGGCGTGACAAGACGATCCGCTCGAGCCTCGAAGCCGAAGTGGTCGTCCCCGCCGCAGCCGTGCCCGAAGGCGTTTCGGACGAAGCGCTCGCCGAACTGTTCATCACCGCGACAGTCACCCGCGGGCAGAGCGAAAGCGTGATCGTGACCAAGACCACCCACCACAAATGCGGCCGCTGCTGGCGGCTCCTGCCAGATGTGGCAGAGGATAGCGCGCTGTGCGGGCGCTGCGATGATACCGTCGCCCAGCTGGATGCGCTGGAAGGAATCGGCGCATGAGCGGTCTGTTCACCCGCAACCGGCTGATCGGCCTTGGCTTTGCTGCCTTTATCGCCGGCATTGACCAGCTGGTGAAGTGGTATGTGATCGGCCCGCTCGCCCTGCGGCAGGTCGGCAATATCCCGCTGCTGCCGTTTTTCGATCTTACCTATACCGAGAACCGCGGCATCTCGCTGGGGATGCTGCAGGCGACCGACATGGAGACCCGCTGGCTGCTGGTGGCGTTGACCGGGGTCATCGCGCTGGTGGTGCTGGTCTGGCTGATGCGCGAGAAGGCGCTTGGCGAGATTCTCGGCCTGGCGCTGATCCTCGGCGGGGCTCTGGGCAATATCCGTGACCGGTACGAGCTGGGCTATGTGATCGACTATGCCGATCTGCATATCGGCAGCTTCCGCCCCTTCCTGATCTTCAATATCGCCGACGCCGCGATTACCATCGGCGTTGTCATTATCCTTGCCCGCAGCCTGTTCGTGCGCGACAAGGAGGCAACCGGAACCGGGGACACGCCCCGTGGAGAGACTGACAATGCGTAAACTTGCACCCGTGATCCTGCTGGCCGGCGCTTCGGCGATGCTGGCGGCATGCGGCGCCGGTGGCGGCGTGTTCAACCGCGAACGGCCCGACGAATTCGCAGTGCAGCGTCAGGCGCCGCTGGTGGTGCCGCCCGATTTCACCCTCACCCCGCCCGCGCCGGGCGCCCCGCGCCCAACCGAAGGCACCGCCTCCGAGCAGGCGCTCGAAGCGATTTTCGGCGGCCCGGCCCCGCGCAGCCGGATCGAAGCGAGCGTGATCGACCGCGCCGGCAGCGCCGCGCCCTCGATCCGCAGCACTGTGGGCGACACCGCCACCAACACCGTCGCCAAGGGCCGCGTCACCCGCGACATCATCGCTGCCCCCGAGGGCGATGGGCAGTCGGCAACCACCGTGATCCCGAGCGCCTGAGGTCAGCCTCACCAAGCTACAAGGCTAGCGCTGGAAACGGTCGCGCAGCGACCGCAAGGGCGACTGCCCGCCCACAGCGCCGCAGGCGCGAGGATTTCGCATCGCGGAGGCGATCCGGATAACAAGAACGCCCTGCTTATTCCCTGTCCTCGTCCTCGCGGCTCACCAGCAGCTTGTCGATCCGGCGACCGTCCATGTCGACCACCTCGAAGCGCCAGCCCTGATCGGTGAAGTGCTCGCCCTCGGCCGGCAGCTTCTTGAGCACCGACAGGACATAGCCCGCCGCCGTGCCGAATTCGCGGTTCTCGTCGTAATCGATCCTTAGCCGGTCAGCCATCGCATCGGCCGAGTACGAACCCGCCACGAGTAGCGAGCCATCCTCGCGCACCACCACCTGCGGCTGATCGCCTTCGTCCTGGTCGCTGACAAAGGTCCCGACAATTGCCGTGAGCAGATCGACCGGGGTGACGAGGCCTTCGAAGTGGCCATATTCGTCATGCACCAGCGCCATCGCCACTTCGGAAGATTGCAGCACCCGCAGCGCGTCCATCGCGTCGAGCTGATCGGGCACCACCTCAACCCGGCGCATCATCGCACGGATCGACACAGCCTCGCCCGCCACCATCGCCGCCAGCACTTCGCGCACCTTGACCACGCCAAGGATCGTATCGGGAGAGCCGTCGGCGACCGGCATCAGCGAATGCGGACTGTCCTCGATGGTCTGGCGGATCTCGGCGGTGTCGGCATCGGCCTCGATCCAGTCGACCGCGGTGCGCGGGGTCATCATCTCGCGCACCGGGCGTTCGGCGAGCCGCACCACGCCGGTGAGGAGCTGGCGCTGCTCGGCCTCGATCGCGCCCGATCGGGTCGCCTCGGCAAAGATCATGTGCAGCTCTTCGGCGGTGACCGAGGCTTCATCGGTGCGGCGGATGCCGAACAGGCGGATGATCGCCGCCGAACTGGTATCGAGCAGCCACACCAGCGGCGCCGCCGCGCGCGACAGAAACGCCATCGGCCGCGCCATAATCAGCGCCAGCGGCACCGCATTGCGCAGCGCCAGCTGCTTGGGCACCAGCTCGCCCACCACCACACTAAGGTAGGTGGTCAGCGCGATCACCACAGCAAACCCGGTTTCGTCGGCATATTGCGCCGGCAGGCCGAGTGCCGCCATGCGCTCACCCACCGGCCCGCCAAGGCTCGCGCCGGAATAGGCCCCTGCGATAATGCCGATCAGCGTGATGCCGATCTGCACAGTCGAAAGGAACTTGCCCGGGTCCGCGGCCAGCGCGATCGCTGTGCGCGCGCTGGTCGATCCGGCTTCAGCCTTGGCTTCGAGCGTGCTGGTTTTGGCCGAGACGATCGCGAGTTCGGACATGGCGAACACGCCGTTGATCACGACGAGCGCGAGGATGATGGCAAGATCGGTCCAGGGAAAGGGAGTCACAGGTGCCGCGCTAGCACAAACTGGGGCGGATGCCAGCCAGACAACCCGAAGTTGTCCGGCGAGGCGGCGAAAGCGAAGGAAAATCGTACCGCGCGCGTCCGTTTGTTCAACATGGGTCAATCCACGGGAGAGAAGGGGTGTTAATCAGGCTTGAGGGCGCTGTCTTGCCATCACGGTGGCGCCATGGCACTTTCGGCATCAATTGAGAGGGAGGAATCACTTATGTCTATTTCACGTATCCTGCTTTCGGGCACCGCCGCCTTGGCTCTGCTGGGCACCACCGCCTGCGTCACCGACCCCAACACCGGCGAGAAGAAGGCCTCGCGCACCGCGATCGGCACCGGGCTGGGCGGGGCGCTCGGTTATCTGCTTGGCGACGCGATCGGCGGCGACGCCGCACGCATCATCGGAGCCGGCATCGGGGGCTCGGCTGGCGCACTCATCGGCAAGCAGTATGACGACCAGATTCGCACCCTCAAGGAGCAGACCGCGGGTAGCGGCGTCGAAGTCGAGGAAGTGGGCGATCAGGACGCGATTCTGGTTCGCCTGCCCGACGGCGTGACCTTCGCGACCGGTTCCTCGCAGATCAATCCGGGCTTTCTCGACACGCTGAACAGTGTTGGCGAAAGCCTGATCACCTATCCCAACAGCATCGTCGATGTGTACGGCTTCACCGACACCACCGGATCGACGGCGACCAACCAGCGCCTGTCCGAACAGCGTGCGCAAGCAGTGGCCGATTACCTCGCGGCGCGCGGGGTCGCCCGGTCACGTTTGGCGACAAAGGGTTATGGCGAAACCTACGACTATCTGCGGGTCAAGACCGCCGACAATGTCAACGAACCGCTCAACCGCCGTGTCGAGATCAAGATCATCCCGGTCAGCCAGGACGATGTGAAGGAAGCACGCAGCAACTGAGCTTGCTGCAAGGATGCAATGACGGGCCGTCCGCAAGGGCGGCCCGTTTGCGTTTCACCGCAGCGACTTGGCGCGTTCGGCCAGACGCTCGACCGCGGCGGCGTGGATCGCGGGGGAGCACACCAGCAGGCCGAAATCGCGCGGGTCGTGCTTGTTATAGGCAAGCGGCGCGCCGAAGGCATCGCTGACCTCCGCCCCGGCCTCGCGCGCGATCAGAGTGGCGGCGGCGATGTCCCACTCAAAGCCCCAGCGCAGGGTCGCCACCAGATCGGCCCGATCATCCGCGACCATCGCGATTCGCAAGGCAATCGAATTGGGCTGTTCGACCGCGGCCAGATCGGCATCTTCCTTGGGCAAGGTGTGGGTCGGCACCCGCGCTCCTGCAAATTGCGTGCGCGTGCTGGCGTGCAGCGGTTGGCCATTGAGCCACGCACCCTGCCCTGCCACCGCGATCCATTCCTCACCGCGTGCCGGGGCGGCGAGCATCCCGAATAGTGGCCTTCCGGCGCTCACCAGCGCCACCGACACCGCCCATCCGGCCCGCCCGCCGACGAAATCGCGGGTGCCGTCGATCGGATCGACCAGCCAGATGAGGCCGCTATCGGTGCGGGTCTTGTCGTCGGCGGTTTCCTCCGACAGCCATGCCGCCGATGGCAGCAACGCACGCAGCTCGTGCTTGAGGAAACGGTCGACCTCGAGATCGGCCTCGCTCACCGGATTACCGGGGGTCTTGTCCCAGCTGGCGAGCGCATGACCCCCCCCCGGCCAGCGCGAATGGGCGATCCGGCCCGCCTCGCGGACGATTGCTTCAAGGCGAAACCTGTCAATCATGGGAGGAGCCGTGTTGGCCTTGCACAGAGCACTTTTCAAGTGGGTCGATCCGTGCTTAGGCCCCCGCGAGACGACCTCTCCCCGGGATATGCCCGGAAAGACGAATCACTAGGGATCACTACGCCATGAACGTCCACGAATATCAGGCCAAGGAACTGCTCGCTCAGCACGGGATCGCCATCCCGGCCGGCCACGCCGCGCTGACCGTTGTCGAAGCGGTCGAGGCCGCCAAGAAGCTCCCCGGGCCGCTTTATGTGGTCAAGGCGCAGATCCATGCCGGCGGACGCGGCAAGGGCAAGTTCAAGGAACTCGGCCCCGATGCCAAGGGCGGTGTGCGTCTCGCCAAGAGCCTCGAGGAAGTGGGGGCCCACGCCAAGGAAATGCTCGGCAACACGCTGGTCACCATCCAGACGGGGGATGCGGGCAAGCAGGTGAACCGGCTCTATATCACTGACGGCGTCGACATCGCCAAGGAATACTACCTCTCGCTGCTGGTTGACCGCGCATCGGGCCGCGTCGCCTTTGTTGTTTCGACCGAGGGCGGGATGGACATCGAGACCGTGGCGCATGACACGCCCGAGCTGATCACCACCTTCACCATCGATCCGGCGCAGGGATTCCAACCGCACCACGGCCGCGCGGTGGCCTTCGCGCTGAAGCTGACCGGCGATCTCAACAAGCAGGCCCAGAAGCTCGCCAAGCAGCTCTATGATGCCTTCATCGCGACCGATTGCGAGATGCTCGAAATCAACCCGCTGGTCGAAAGCGAAGACGGCAAGCTGCTGGTGCTCGACGCCAAGATGAGCTTCGATGGCAACGCGCTCTACCGCCACCCCGCAATCGAAGCCCTGCGCGACGAGACCGAGGAAGACCCGGCCGAAGTCGAGGCATCCGAATACGACCTCGCCTACATCAAGCTCGACGGGAACATCGGCTGCATGGTCAACGGCGCGGGCCTGGCCATGGCGACGATGGACATCATCAAGCTCAACGGCGCCTTCCCCGCCAACTTCCTCGACGTGGGCGGCGGCGCGACCACTGAAAAGGTGACCGCGGCGTTCAAGATCATTCTCAAGGACCCGGCGGTCGAGGGCATCCTCGTCAACATCTTCGGCGGGATCATGAAGTGCGACGTGATCGCCAACGGGATCATTCAGGCGGCCAAGGACGTGAACCTGCAGGTTCCGCTGGTGGTGCGGCTCGAAGGCACCAATGTGGCCGAAGGCAAGGCGATCCTCGCCAATTCGGGCCTCGCGATCGTGGCTGCCGACAACCTCGGCGATGCGGCGCAGAAGATCGTTGCCGAGGTGAAAAAGGCCGCCTGATCGCAGGGGTCTTGTTCACCAAGTACATCCCGGGCGAAGGGGAATGCGTATCACCTTCGCCAAGTCCTATACGCCCTTGCCCTGCTTGACGTTTACGTAAACGCAAGCTAGGCGGGCGACCAAGGCCGAATGGCCCGTGATTCTTTGAGAGGAAGGAACGCCCCATGAAGATCCTCGTCCCCGTCAAGCGGGTGATCGATTACAACGTCAAGCCGCGGGTCAAGGCCGACGGCACCGGCGTTGATCTCGCCAACGTCAAGATGAGCATGAACCCGTTCGACGAGATCGCGGTCGAGGAAGCCATCCGCCTCAAGGAAAATGGCGCGGCCACCGAGATCGTCGCTGTCTCTGTCGGCCCGGCCAAGGCGCAGGAAACCCTGCGCACCGCGCTCGCCATGGGCGCCGACCGTGCGATCCTGATCGAAACCGACGAGGAAGTGGAACCGCTGGCGGTCGCCAAGATCCTCAAGGCGATTGCCGATGAAGAAGCCCCCGGCCTCGTCATCCTCGGCAAGCAGTCGATCTCGGACGATTCGAACCAGACCGGCCAGATGCTCGCCGCCCTCATGGGCCGTCCGCAGGGCACCTTTGCCAACACCGTCGAAGTCGACGGCGATTCTGTCACCGTGAAGCGCGAAGTCGATGGCGGCCTGCAGACCGTCAAGCTTGCGCTCCCCGCGATCGTCACCACCGACCTGCGCCTCAACGAGCCGCGCTATGCCTCGCTGCCGAACATCATGAAGGCCAAGCAGAAGCCGCTCGCGGTCAAGACTGCCGGTGACTACGGCGTCGATCTGACCCCGCGTCTCAAGACCCTCAAGGTCGCCGAGCCGCCGGTGCGTCAGGCGGGCGAGAAGGTCGACGACGTCGCCGCACTGGTCGAGAAAGTCAAGGCGCTCGGAATCGCGTAAGCGCGCCGCGTCCCCAAGATAAGGAACACATCGAGATGAAGACTCTGGTTCTCGTCGAACATGACAACACCAAGGTGCACGATGCGACGCTCGCGGTCGTCACCGCCGCATCGAAGCTGGGCGAAGTGCACCTGCTGGTCGCCGGCCACAATTGCGGCTCGGTCGCCGAGGCTGCTGCCAAGATCGCGGGCGTGGGCAAAGTCCACCTCGCCGATGACGCGGCCTACGCGAACGGCCTTGCCGAAAACGTCGCTCCGCTGGCCGCTGGCCTGATGGGCCACCACGACGCGTTTCTCGCCGCTGCCACCACGCAGGGCAAGAACGTCGCCCCGCGCGTCGCCGCGCATCTCGATGTGATGCAGGTCTCGGAAATCCTCTCGGTCGAAGGTCCCAAGACCTTCACCCGTCCGATCTACGCCGGCAACGCCATTGCCACGGTCGAATCGACCGATGCCAAGCTGGTAATCACCGTGCGCGGCACCGCCTTTGAAAAGGCCGCGACCGAGGGTGGTTCGGGCACCATCGAAGCCGCCGGCGGCGCAGGCGATGCCGGCACCTCGACCTTCGTCAGCTCGGAAATCGCCAAGAGCGAGCGCCCCGAACTGACCAGCGCCAAGATCATCGTCTCGGGCGGCCGCGCGCTGAAGGATGCCGAAACCTTCGAAGTCGTGATCACGCCGCTTGCGGACAAGCTCGGCGCTGCCATCGGCGCGAGCCGCGCGGCGGTCGATGCGGGCTATGTCCCCAACGACTATCAGGTCGGCCAGACCGGCAAGATCGTGGCTCCGGAAGTCTATTTCGCGATCGGCATCTCGGGCGCGATCCAGCACTTGGCGGGGATGAAGGACTCCAAGGTCATCATCGCCATCAACAAGGACGAAGACGCCCCGATCTTCCAGGTCGCGGATATCGGCCTTGTAGCGGATCTGTTTGCGGCGGTGCCGGAGCTGACCGGCTCGCTGTAAGCGGTTCATCGTAAAAGACTTTATTTCGAAATGAACCTCCGGCAGTCTGGTGTGACTGCCGGAGGTTTTGCTTATGCGCGCTGCTGTTCTTGCCCTTGCCACCCTGCCCGCCCTTGTCGCTGCGCCCGCGCAGGCAGAACCTGTGGTGGTGCAGCCCAGCAGCCCGTGGAATGACGATTTCGCCGAGGACAAGTGCCGCCTCTCGCGTCTGTTCGGCGAGGGCGAAAGCCAGCACTATCTCGCCTTTCAGCAATACTGGCCCGCCGAGACAGCTGGGCTGACCGTGGCAGGCCCGGCGTTCGAACGGTTCCGCAGCCCGCAACGGACTGATGTGCGATTTTTCGAGGGTCAGGAGCCGCTGCGCACAAGGCCCTTTACCGGTTCGGTCGAACAATTCGGAAGTGGGGTGATCTACTCCTCGATTAGGATCACCGAGGCAGAGCCGACCGATACCAATGAGGTCGATGAGCCGCGCTCGGGCGGAATTCCCCAGCTCAACGCCACCGAGGGCGATCTGGTGCAATTCGTCGCGCTCAAGCAGGGCGGGCGCGAGGTGCGGCTCGAAACCGGGCCGCTGGGGGAAGCCTTCAAGGTTCTCAACCAATGCACGCTTGATCTGCTGCGTGACTGGGGTCTCGATCCGGACAAGCACGTCACCGCAACCAGCCTGCCGCGTTGGACCAATCAGGCCGCGCTCACCCGCAAGATCACTGCCAATTACCCGACCGGCGCGTTGGCGCAGGGCGAACAGGCCATCATGCGGATGCGGGTTATCGTGAACGAACAGGGCGCGGTCGAAAGCTGCACTATCCTCAAGGCGACCGATACCGAAAGGCTTGAATCCCCCGCTTGCCGGGTGATGCAGGGAGCACGGTTCGAACCCGCGCGTGATGCATCGGGTCAGCCGTTCCGCTCGCTCTACGCGACCTCGATCACCTACCGGATCGGCTGACCGTGCGCTTCACAGCACCGTCGCAAGGAAGTGCAGCGTCATCCCCACCAGCCCGCCGACCAGCGTGCCGTTGATGCGGATGAACTGGAGGTCGCGGCCCACCGCGCCCTCAACCCGGTCGGTGATGGTGGTCACGTCCCAGCGCTTGACCGTTTCTGACACCAGCCGCACGATCTGGTCGCCGTAGCGGGTCGCAACACCCACCATGGTGCGGCGCGCGAAGCGGTTGATCTGGTGCTGCAGCCGCGCGTCCTTTTGCAAGGCCTGCCCCAGTTCGGCGAGCATGTTGCGCATGTCCTCGCCCATGCCGCTTTCGGGATCGCGCGCGCGGGCGATCAGCGATTGGCGCATCCGTTCCCACACACCCATCCACCACACCGCGACGGCGGGATTGGCGATCAGGTCGCGCTTCATCTCCTCCACCTTGGCGCGGGTTTCCGGATCGTGCTGCAAGTCCTGCCCGAGCTTGGCGAGCCCTTCCTCGATCTTGCCGCGCAGCGGGTGATCGGGATTGACCAGCACCTCGGCGAGGAGCTTGTAGAGCCCGTCGAGCACGCTGGTGGAGATGGTCTTGTCGAGCCCGGTCCAGCGCAGCACGCCCGCGACGCGCTGGTGGATGATGTCGCGCAGCGTTTCCTCGTTGTCCTCGATGGTAAGGCCAGCCCATCGCACGAAACCGTCGATCAGCGGCTGGTGGCGCTTGTCGGCCATTGTGGTCTCGATCATCCGCCCGACGAGCGGCGCGATCTCGAGCTTGCCGAGCTGCCCGGCGAGCCCTGCACGCACCTGGTTGCCGAGCCGGTCGGGATCGAGCGATTCGAGCACCTCGGCGAGCAGCTCCGCGGCACCCGAGGTGATGCGCGAGCGATCATCGCTCTCGCCGCGTTCGGGCGCGGCGGCGAGGAATTCGCCCGCCGCCTTGGCGACATTCATCCCCGCCATGCGCCGCGCGACCACGGCAGGCGTGAGGAAGTTCTCGCGCAGGAATTGCGCCATGGTGTCGGCGATGCGGTCCTTGTTTTCCGGGATGATCGCGGTGTGCGGGATCGGCAGGCCGAGCGGGTGGCGGAACAGGGCGGTGACCGCGAACCAGTCGGCTAGCCCGCCAACCATCGCCGCTTCGGCAAAGGCGTTGATATAGCCCCACGCCGGATGATCGTCGACCAGCCCGATGGTGGTGACGAAAATCACCGCCATCGCAGCGAGCATCCCGGTCGCGGTCCAGCGCATCCGGCGGGCGCGGTCGACCGTCAGCGGCTGGCCGCGGAAGGTGAGGGGCAGGGTGTGACGCGTCGCCATGACGGTGCCTTAGCCCGCCAGAGGCGGCCGCGTCACGCTTTTGCTGCTCATTCGGCCGGTTCGCTGCCGGGCGGCAGGCGCCGCGCCGGGATCGGCTTGGCCTTGCCGGGCAGGCCGGGGAAGGGCAGAACGGGCGTGCCGGCCCCATGCGGACGGGTGTCGTCACGCCGGTCGTCTCCGGGCTTGTAGGTCAGCATTCGCGCCCTCAGCCACGGGCCGACGCGCTTCTCGAAGCTATCGGCGAGGCTGAAGCCCGCCGGCACGATCAGCAGCGTGAGCAGGGTCGAAAGGATCAGCCCGCCGATCACCACGATGCCCATCGGCTGGCGCCACGCCCCGTCGCCCGACAGCGACAGCGCCACAGGCACCATGCCTGCGGTCATGGCCACGGTGGTCATCACGATCGGCTGCGCGCGCTTGTGCCCGGCATCCATGATCGCATCGATCTGGCCCACGCCCTTGGCCATTTCCTCGATCGCGAAGTCGATCAGCAGGATCGAGTTCTTCGACACGATCCCGAGCAGCAGCAGGATGCCGATATAGACCGGCATCGATTGCGGCTGACCGACCAGCCAGATCAATAGCACCCCGCCCAGCGGCGCCAGCGCCAGCGAGGTCATGTTGACCAGCGGGCTCATCAACCGCTTGTAAAGCAGCACCAGCACCGCAAACACCAGCAGCACGCCCGCGATGATCGCGATAATCAGATTCTGGATCAGTTCATCCTGCCATTCTTCCTCACCCACCGCGTCGCGGATCACACCGACGGGCAGGTCCTTCAGCACCGGCAGCGCGTCGAGCTGCACCTGCGCCTCGCCCTTGAGCACGCCCGGCGCCAGATCGGCGCCGACCAGCACGCGTCGGTTCTGGTTGTAGCGCTGGATCGCGGTCGGGCCGGAGCCGAAGCTGATCTCCGCCACCCGGCTCAGCGGCACCGATCCGCCATTGGCGGTGGGCACCGGCAGGTTCTCGATCGTGCTGAAATCGGTGCGCGACTTTTCCGACAGGCGCACCACGATCGGGATCTGGCGATCCGACAGCGAGAAGCGCGCCGCGTTCTGCTCGATCTCGCCGAGCGTCGCGATGCGGATCGTCTGCGACAGCGCCGCGGTGGTAACGCCCAGTTCGGCGGCGATCTGGGCCCGCGGAGTGATGATGATCTCGGGACGGTTGAGATCGGCGCTGATGCGCGGGGCGACCAGCGACTTCACGCCCTTCATTTGCTCGACCAACTGCGTCGCGGTGCGATCAAGCAGCACCGGATCCGAGCCCGCCAGCATCACCGTCATGTCGCGACCCGAGCCGAAGCCGGCGCTCTGCGACTGGAAACGCACGCGCGCATCGGGCATCTGGGCGAGCACCGGGCCCAGTTCGCGTTCGAATTCGATCGAGGTGCGCTTGCGGTCCTCGCGCAGCTTGACGAAGATCGACGAGGTTTCGCCCAGCCGGGTGCGCTCGAGCAGGCGCTCGACTTCGGGCTCCTGGTTGAGCCGCGCGGCGACCGAATTGACGATGCGCTTGGTCTCGGCAAGCGTGGTGCCCGGCACGGTCTCGATCTCGACGCGGCTGTTCTCGTCATCGATGGTCGGCTGGAACTGCGCCGGGATCTGGCCGAACAGCATGATCGTCATCAGGAACGAGAACCAACCGATCCCCAGCATCCAGATGCGGTGATCGTAGAACCGCGCGGTCATCCAGCGCACGCCCTCGGCAAAGCGCCCGCTGCCATTGGCGGGCGTCTCGATCAGGCGGAAGGTCAACAGGCCGGCGAAGAACGCCAGGCCCGAGACCAGCAGGACCTGCACGATCTCGAAGATCTTGGCGACGAGCTTGTAGAGGAAGCCGTTGCTATCGCTCGAGACAGCCATCGCCACCTGCTTGGGAACTTCAAGCCCGGCGATGCCCTTCCACAGCGGGGCGGCGCCCAGCTTTTCAGCGATCAGGCCCGAAACCGAACCACTGAAAATCTCGAACAGCGTGATGGCGGTCACCAGCAGCAGCGCGATCAGGGTCAGCAGCAGACCGGGGACATAGAAGGCGCGGCTGCGCGGGGCGGCGAGCCCGGCGCGGCGGGCGGCCATCTTGCCGGTGTCCAGCGTCCAGGCCAGCACGCTCATATAGGCGTCGATCATCGGGCCTTCGCCGTGCTCGGCAACGCCCTTGGCCTTGAGAAAATAGGCCGCCATCAGCGGCGTGACCATGCGCGCCACAGCCAGCGACATCAGCACCGCAATCACCACCGTGATCCCGAAATTCTGGAAGAACTGGCCCGAGACGCCCGGCATCAGCCCGACCGGCAGGAACACCGCGACGATGCAGAAACTGGTCGCCACCACCGGCAGGCCGATTTCGTCGGCGGCGTCGATCGAGGCCTGATAGGCGGTCTTGCCCATCCGCATATGTCTGACGATGTTCTCGATCTCCACGATCGCATCGTCGACCAGCACGCCGGCCACCAGCGCCAGTGCCAGCAGCGAGAGGAAATTGAGGTTGAACCCGAGCAGGTCCATGAACCAGAAGGTCGGGATTGCAGACAGTGGGATCGCGACGGCCGAAATGAAGGTCGCGCGCCAGTCGCGCAGGAACATGAACACCACGACCACGGCCAGCACCGCGCCTTCGACCAGCGCCCAGATCGAGCTTTCGTACTGGCCGCGGGTATAGGTGGTGTTGGTCGAGAGCTTGATGAACTTCACACCCTCGTTCTCGGCCTCGATCTTGTCCATTTCGGCCAGCGCTGCGTCATAGACCGCCAGATCGGACGAACCGCGCGCGCGGCTCATGGCGAAGTTGACGACTTCCTTGCCGTTCACTTCGCTGATCGATGTGCGCTCGGAAAAGCCGTCGCGCACGGTGGCGACGTCGGCAAGTCGCACCGTGCGCCCGCCGCCGAGCTGGATCTGGCTCTGCGACAGCGCGAAGGCGTTGTCCGAATTGCCCAGCACGCGCAGCGACTGGCGGGTGCCGCCGATCTCGGCAAGCCCGCCTGCGGCGTCGAGATTGGTCTGGCGCAGCACGGCGTTGATCTGCGAGGCGGTGACCCCGAAGGACTGCATCTTGGCCGGATCGAGGATCACCTCGATCTCGCGGTCAACCCCGCCGAAGCGGTTGACCTCGGCCATGCCTTCGATCTTGAGCAGGCGCTTGGCGACGGTATCGTCGATGAACCAGCTCAATTGCTCGATCGTCATGTCGTCGGCTTCGACCGCGACATAGCCGATTGGCTCGCCCACCACGTTGACCTTGCGCACCTGCGGTTCGAGAATGCCGTCGGGCAGGCTCCCGCGCACGCCGTCGATCGCGGTCTCGACCTCGTTGACCGCTTCGATCAGATTGGTGCCGATCTCGAATTCGACAAAGGTGGCCGAACTGCCCTCGCGCGCGGTCGATTGCAGCGAATTGACACCGTTGATCGAGCGCAGCGCGCTTTCGACGCGCTGGGTGATCTGGTTCTCGATCTCGGTCGGAGACGCGCCAGGCTGGGAAATGATGACCTGCACCGCCGGAAAATCGACGTCCGGATTATCGGTCACGTCCATGAAGCGGAAGCTGACGATCCCGGCAAGCAGCAGGCCGGTGAAGAACACCAACGGAATCACCGGGTTGCGGATCGACCAGGCCGAGATGTCGCGGAGAGCCATAATGTTCCTGCCTTGGGTCTCGTCATTCTTGTGCGCACTTGGCACGGTGTCCCGTCAGATACGCATAGCGCATCCGCTTGGACGGGGCGGTTACTTCTTCAGCGGCTGGGGATTGATGCTCTCGCCCGGGTTGAGGAAGCCCCCTGCCCGCAGCACCACCTGCTCGGTGCCCGAAAGCCCTTCGGTGATGGCGATCCCCTGCTTGGTCACCGCGCCGGTGGTGACCCCGCGGCGCACCGCCTTGTTATCCTTGCTCACGACATAGACGAAGCTGCCTTTGGCATCGGCCAGCACCGCGCTTTCGGGCAGCACGGTCGCGGTAAAGCTGCCGCTGTTCAGCCGCGCGGTGGCAAAGCCGCCGGGGCGCAGTTCGGGCGCGAAGCTGAGCGCGATCCGCGCCGTGCCCTGCCGCGTGGTCTGGTCGATCACCGGCGAAAGCTGCCACACCTGCCCCGAGAATTCGTCCTTCGAACCGGTCGGAATGATCGTCGCCATGGTGCCGACCGACAGCCCGGCAAGCTGTTGCTCGGAGAGCTGGGCGAGCATTTCCATCTCGCCGCCGCTGGCAATGGTGAACAGTGGTGCGCTGCCGGCGCCGACCGTCTGGCCGGGCTCGACATTGCGCTGAAGGACATAGCCCGAGGAAGGCGCATAGACATTCAGCCGGTCGTTGCGCGCGCGCTGTTCGCGCAGCTGCGCTTCGGCCACCTTGACCCGCGCCACGGCCGCATCGCGCACGGCAGTCAGCCGGTCGACATCGGCCTTGGAGACAAACCCGCGAGCAACCAGCTGGAGTGCGCGGTCGAGATTGGCCTGCGCCAGATTGGCATCGGCCTTGGCCACCTGGATCTGCGCGGCCTGCGCTTCGGCCTGCTGGACCTGCACCGAACGGTCGATCACCGCCAGCACCTGACCCTGCTGCACCCAGTCACCCGCATCGACCGTGACGCGCAGCACCTGCCCGCCTTCGCCCACCGCACCAACCGGCATCGGGCGGCGCGCCGCGAGCGTGCCGGGCGCTTCGATAAGGCCGGCAACGGTGGTCTTGCCCGGCGTGATAACCGTCACCGAAGGGGCCTGAGAATTGTCGTCACCCACCGCCACAGGCTCGCCGCCCGCCAGCGCGAAATAGGCGCCGATCGCCAGCAGCAGCCCGAACAGACCCAGCCCGCCGATGATCAGCCAGCGCGGCACACGCGGCCCGGCGAGCGTGCGCGCACCGGCATAATCCGTTGTCACCCCGTCAGCGGCGTCGGCCCGGATGGTGGTCTCGTAATTCATTATTATTCCCTTGTCGGAGCCGTCCGCCGGCGCGGATCATCCGCCTTCGCCAGTGTATTATCTCGATAAGTCACCGAGCGCAACGCCTGATAGGCTGTACCCATCGCGTGGGCAATGCCTGCATCGACGGGTGACTTTAAGGACAGACGAAGGTCACCCCCGCTGGTTCCCGGCGGAGGTGACACGCAGGATTCAGCGCAGACGACCGCGCTTGATCAGATTGACGATGCCCAGCAGCACGGTCGCGCCAAGTGCGGCGACAAGCAGGCCGGTGATCGAGAATTCCTGAACGCTGCCATTGATGCCGAGCAGAGGGCCGGAAATCGCGTTGCCGACAACCGAGCCGCCGCAGCCGATCACGATATTCCAGAAAATACCCATCGAGGCATCACGATTCATCACCAGACTGGCAAGCCAGCCCGCTACCCCGCCGACGATCAGTGCGATAATCCATCCCATGGCATTCCTCCTCTGCCGCGCAGCCAAGGCTTGGCCGCGCTTGCGGGCGGGATGCTAACGGGTTTCGGGCGGCAATGCCACAGCGGCGGGCGCGGGCCCGCCCCAGCGCTTCAATATTTCAGCTGGCGCTGGTAGAGATCGCGGTAGTGCTGGATCTTGGTGACACGCAGGCCGTGCATGCCCGAACGGTCCACCGCACGCTGCCACGAAGCGAACTCCTCGAGCGTGAGGCCATAGCGCGCGAGCGCCTCGTCGAGCGTCAGCAGACCGCCGCTGACGGCAGCCACGACCTCGGCCTTGCGACGCACGACCCAGCGCTTGGTATCGGGCGCGGGCAGATCGGCAATCGTCAACGGCTCGCCAAGCGGGCCGATAACCTGTGCGGGGCGGATGTCCTGGTTTTCAATCATTGCTTGTCTCTTGCATCGCCTCCGTGCGCTTCCGTCGAACGCCCGGCATCGCCCCCCGATACCGCGTCATGCTGAACCGAAGCGCCGGCATATTCTTTGCCATCAGAGGCTTTAGAGCAGTCTAAAGCATCATGGTTAACGACGGGTTCTTTTTCGTCGATCATCGCAAAGTAGCTTGCGGCGGCATCGCCGAAGCTGGCGGCGACCGCTCCGATCAGCCCTTTCGACTCGCTGCGCAGCAACAGCCGCAGATCGCGGGCCGCGTTGAGCCGGGCGGTAATCTCGCTCCATTCGACCGCCCGGAGCGCATCGCCCGCGCGCCGGCCGGCACGCGATTCGACTCGCTCGCCCGCCTGTGCCGAGGCACTCCAGCGCTTGCGTGCGCCATCCTCGGCGCTCCGGTGGAGCGGCGGCCTCAAAGCGGCAGAGACAGGGTCGGATTTCTCGAACATGACGGTTGGTCATAAGGCGATTGCGTCAAGATCAGGTAAAACCGCCATTTACCCCAGCTTAGGAATAGTGCGGCCCCGGCGGAAACCTTGGTAAACGCGAAGGCGCCCACAACGCAGGGATTGCGCGCAGAATTTGCAGGCTCTGGCGAAACGCGGGCAGCAACGCTATATCGATCGCGATTCCCATGGATACGCTAACCCTCCTGGAGGCCGACCCGCTCGCCGGGCCCGATGCCACCGCGCTGTTCGATCTGCCACGCCCTGCGTCCGAATGCCGGATCGTGGTGGCGATGAGCGGCGGGGTCGATAGTTCAGTGGTCGCCGCGCTGGCGCATGCGAGCGGCGCGGAAGTGATCGGCATCACGCTCCAGCTTTACGATTACGGCGCTGCCACGGGCCGCAAGGGCGCGTGCTGCGCGGGCGACGACATCCGCGATGCGCGCACCGTGGCTGACCGGCTGGGCATCGCGCATTACGTGTTCGACCATGAAACCGCCTTCCGCGAAGACGTGGTCGAGCAGTTCGCCGACGAATATCTCGCCGGGCGGACGCCGGTCCCCTGCATCCGCTGCAACATGGGGCCCAAGTTCACCGATCTGTTCCGCATGGCGCGCGAATTGGGCGCGGATTGCCTTGCCACCGGCCATTATGTGCGCCGGGTGATGAGCGCGGACGGCCCGCAGTTGCACCGCGCCTTCGATCCGGCGCGCGATCAGTCCTATTTCCTTTACGGCACCACCGAAGCGCAGCTCGAATATCTGCGCTTTCCGCTGGGCGGGATGCCCAAGCCGCAGGTGCGCGAACTGGCCGAGGCGGCGGGCCTGCGCAATGCAGCCAAGCCCGACAGTCAGGACATTTGCTTCGTCCCCGATGGCGATTACGCTAAGATCGTCACCAAGGTGCGACCCGAGGGCGCGGCGCCCGGCAGTATCGTCCACGCCGCCACCGGCGCGGTGCTGGGAAGCCACAAGGGCATCGTCCATTTCACGGTCGGCCAGCGCAAGGGCCTCGAAATCGGCGGCCAGCCCGAACCACTCTATGTCATCGGCCTTGATGCTGCGGCACGCGAGGTGCGGGTCGGGCCGAAGCGGATGCTGGCGGTGAACGCGGCACGCCTGATCGAGACCAACCGCATCGGGCCTTTGGGTGATGAACCGCTGACCGCCAAGGTGCGCAGCCTTTCCAAGCCCGTGCCGGTGACGCTCGATGGCACCCCCGGCGACGGCGCGGCGGTCACGATCCGCTTTGCCGCGCCCGAGTATGGCGTTGCCCCGGGCCAGGCGGCGGTGATCTATGCCGGCGAACGGGTGATCGGCGGCGGCTGGATCGACGCGACCGAGAAGGTCACCCTTTGATTTCGGTTCGCTAACGCAAACGCAGACCCCCCGCCCCGCCTCCCCACCCGGCCACCGATAGTACCACTATATTATGGTGGCAGGGTGGGGAGGCGGAGCGGGGGATCTGCGCCGCACGACTGTGCGGCAAAAATCCTTATTCCTCCCACTTCTCCAGGACGCAGCCATAGCCTTCGCGGTAGGTCGCGGTTGCTTCGGCCACCAGCGGGAAGCGCGCGGTGACGCTTTTGGCTTGGGGGTCGTCGACCAGCGTGACCGCTTCCATCCCCGAAAGCTTGTCCTTGGCGCAGTCATCAAGGCTGCGGCCCGCGACAAAACGGCACGAGCACGCCACCCGCGCCGAATAGACAGACGC
>Ga0315899_10000945_pt1 | contig 33963 bp, 35 predicted proteins | sample LakEriMetagenome_2_FD_203518 | JGI IMG/M metagenome (GOLD analysis project Ga0315899, IMG submission 203518) | Freshwater fungal communities from buoy surface, Lake Erie, Ohio, United States - Buoy 4 MA112 | ecosystem: Environmental > Aquatic > Freshwater > Lake | place: USA: Lake Erie, Ohio...
GTTCGCGGCGATCGGGCTGTGCTTCAACGCGGTCGCGAAGGGCTACGACTTCTTCTCGTACTACTTCACGCTGGTGCTGACGCCGATGACCTTCCTGTCCGGCGTCTTCTTCCCGGTCTCGCAGCTGCCCGACTGGCTGCAGGCGGCGAGCGCGTGGCTGCCGCTGACCGCGGCGATCGACCTGGTGCGCCCGCTGGTGCTCGGCCACTGGCCGGAGTCGGTCGCGCGGCCGCTCGCGGTGCTGCTCGGCTACGCGGTCGTCGGGTTCTGGGTGGCGACGGCGCTGACGCGCAGGCGCTTCGCGGCCTGAGGGCCCGGCACGCGGCGCACGGTCGTCACGGTCGTGACGATCGGCGCGCTCGCGCGGCGGCGGCCTCGCCACGCCGCGGCGCGTCGGCGGCGCGACGCACAGGGACGACCGGCCCCGCGGTGCGCTGCGCGGAAGCCCCCGACGCGTGCGCGCTCCGGCCGCCGCGCGCCGCGGCGTGGCCGTGCCGGCCCCGCGCCGACGCTGCGCGCGGCGGCGGGTGGAACACCAGGTGCGCGGCGTCGAACGACTCGACGACCGACGCGTCGGCCGCGCCGCCCGCGGGCACCAGGATCCGCGAGCCGGCGCGCAGCCGGCGGTCGGCCGGCAGGCCGTTCGCGCGGCGGATCTCGGCGGCCTGCACGCCGCTGCGCTCGGCGATCGACTCGATCGACTCGTCGGCCCCAAGCGTGTGCGGCCGCCAGGTGACGAAGGGGCGCTGCTGCGACGCGTGCCGCTCGGCCGCGGCGAGGAAGACCGCGACGCGGTCGACCGGCAGGCGCAGCTCGGCATTGCGGTTCGCGGCGATCACCGGCCGGTTGTGCGACGCGTTCAGCGCGACGAACGCGTCGAGCGACATGTCGGCGAAGCGCGCGGCGAGCTTCAGGTCCATCGGTACCGGGTGCGCGACCGTCACGAAGTAGGGTGCGTCCGGCACCGGCGGCAGCGTGACGCCGAGCGTCCGCGCGTCCGCGACGATACGCTTGAGCGCGAGCAGCTTGGGCACGTAGTGGCGCGTCTCGTCGGGCATCTTCAGCGACGCGTAGTCGGTCGGCCGGCCGCGGCGGCGGTTCGCCTCGACCGCGCGCGCGACCGCGCCTTCGCCCCAGTTGTACGACGCGAGCGCGAGGAACCAGTCCCGGCCGTGCATCGCGTGCACCTCCTGCAGGTAGTCGAGCGCGGCGCGCGTGGACTCGACGACGTCGCGGCGCTCGTCGATCCACCAGTCCTGCGACAGGTCGAAGCGCTTCCCGGTGGCCGGGATGAACTGCCACAGGCCGGCCGCGGCCGCGTGCGAGGTCGCCCCGGGGTTCATCGCGCTCTCGACGAAGGGCAGCAGCGCGAGCTCGGTCGGCAGGCCACGCCGGGTCACCTCCTCGACGATGAAGTAGAGGTAGGGCGCGCCGCGCTCGAGCATCCGCTCGAGCAGGTCGGGTCGTGCGAGGTACCAGCGCGTCCGCTGCTCGACGAGGGGCGAGCGCAGCTCCGGCATCGCGAAGCCGGCGCGCACGCGGTCCCACAGGCTGCGCGTGGCGGCGGCGGGCACGTCGGTCGGGCCGCGCTCGCGCGTCATCACCGGCGCGGCGGCGATCGAGGGGCCGGGCTGGGCCGACGGGAGCGACTCGATCGCGAGGTCCGACGGGACCGCGGGCGCGGGCCGCGCGCCGGCCGGCGGCGCGGCGGGGCGTGCGACGGCGCCCGGCTCGGCGGACGCGTGCCCGTCGGCGGCCGAGCCCGGGCCCACCGATGCGCAGCCGGCGAAGCCGACGCACAGCAGCGCGAGCGCGGCGGCGCGGCGCAGGCAGCTCGGCGGTCGGATCGGCGGTCGGATCGGCATCGGGACGTCCCGGGGCGGGCGCACAGGGGTGCTACTGTACCGAGCCGGATGCGGCATTCCGACCACCGGGCGGCCGAACGGCGGTCGGGCGGCGACGGTCTCGGATCGTGGCCGTGGCGGGCGCCCCGCTCCGCACCGAGGAGATCCCGATGGACGACACCGACGTGATGCTGGTCGTCACCACCGTGCCCGACGCCGAGGCCGCGCGCCGTGTCGCCGAGGCGCTGGTCGGCGAGCGGCTCGCCGCCTGCGTGACCGTGCTCGGCGCCGCGCGCTCGACCTACCGCTGGCAGGGCGCGGTCGAGTCGGCCGACGAGCTGCCGCTGCTGCTCAAGACGACCGCCGCACGCTGGCCCGCGCTGCGCGAGCGGCTGCGCGCGCTGCACCCGTACGAGGTGCCCGAGATGCTCGCGCTGCGCGCCGCCGACGGCTGGCCGGCCTACCTCGACTGGGTCCGCGGCGAGGTCGGGCCGCCGGGCTGAGCGCGGGCCGGGGCGTCGAATCCGGCGCGCGTCGACCGTCGAGCGCCGGCGCCGGTGCGGCGGTGCCGGGCGCGCTCAGGCGCGCCGGCGGCGTCGCCGTGGGGCGCCGCTGCGCAGCCCGGTCTCCTCCAGGTAGCGCCGCGTGCGGAAGAACACGACGAGCCCGAGCGCGAGCACCGCCATCGTCGCCATCGTCCACCAGAAGCCGGTCGGCGAATGGATGCCGGGCAGCACGTCGAAGTTCATGCCGAAGATGCCGGTGATCAGGTTCAGCGGCATGAAGATCGCGGTCAGCACCGTCAGCGTCCGCATGATCTGGTTCGTGCGGTGCGCGGTCGCGGAGAAGTGCAGCTGCACCGCGGACTCGACCGAGGTCTCGAGCCGGCGCGCGTGGCCGAGCACGCGTTCGATGTGCTCGACGAGGTCGTTGACGCGGACCTCGAGCGCGTCGGTCAGCGGCGGCAACGCGCTCGGCGCCGGCTCGGGCCCCTCGTCCGACCGGTCCGACTCGCCGGTCGCGTCGGCCCAGTCGGCGTGGGCCTCGTCGCGGCCGCCGTGCCGGTCGAGCCGCTCGTCGCGCCACTCCTGCAGCGCGTCGAGCTGCTCCTCGGAGAGGTTCTCGAGCTTGCGCAGCTGCCGGCGCGACTCGAGCAGCGACACCCAGTCGCGGAACGGGCGGCGCGGGTCGAGCAGCTCGCGCTGCCAGTGCTCGAGCTGCTCGGTGAGCGGCTGGCGCAGGTCGAGGTAGCGGTCGACCATGCCGTTGAGGATCCGCAGCATCAGCTCCTCGGGGCGCGAGGGCAGCCGCTGCTTGTAGCGCCCCGCCTCGAGCAGCCGCGCGCGCAGCGCCGGGACCTGGTGGCTGTCGGCCGGCCGCACGCTGACGATGCAGCGCGGGAACAGGAAGAACACCGTCGGCCGCGTGCGGATGCGGATCGGCTCCTCGACGTCCGACTCCGGGCGGAACGCGAGGCCGCGGAAGACGATCATCTCGTAGTCGCGCGTCGAGTCGAAGTACGACGGGTGCGTGGCGTTCTCGGCGTCGGCCAGGTGGTCCTCGAGCAGCGACACGCCGGTCAGCGCCTCGACCGTGCCCACCCACGCGCGCGGATGCTCGTAGTGCGCGTCGACCCACGCGAAGCCGCGCTCGGGCAGCGGCTGCGGCACGCCGTCGAGCGCGTCGCAGTGCCCGGGCGCGATCCAGGTGATCGCGAGCGGCGGCGCGCCGGTGTCGAGGTCGGTGACCGGCTCGCGCGGCCCGCCGCCCGCGGCGTGACCGGCCGCGTGCGCCTCGCGCCGCGCGACCGCGTCGTCGTCCGGGTCGGTGCCGACCGTGTCGCGGCTCAGCGCTGCTCGAGCCACCGGGCCGCGTCCAGCGCGAAGTAGGTGAGCACGCCGTCGGCGCCGGCCCGCTTGAACGCGAGCAGCGACTCGAGCGCGACCGTGCGCTCGTCGAGCCAGCCGTTGGCGGCGGCCGCCTTCAGCATCGCGTACTCGCCGCTCACCTGGTAGACGAAGGTCGGCACCGCGAAGGTGTCCTTCACGCGGCGCACGATGTCGAGGTACGGCATGCCGGGCTTGACCATCACCATGTCGGCGCCCTCCTGCAGGTCGAGCGCGACCTCGCGCAGCGCCTCGTCGCTGTTGGCGGGGTCCATCTGGTAGGTCTTCTTGTCGCCCTTGCCGAGGTTGTTCGCCGAGCCCACCGCGTCGCGGAACGGGCCGTAGAAGCCCGAGGCGTACTTCGCCGAGTACGCCATGATGCGGGTGTGGATGTGGCCCGCGCCCTCGAGCGCGGTGCGGATCGCGCCGACGCGCCCGTCCATCATGTCCGACGGCGCGACGATGTCCACGCCCGCCTCGGCCTGCACCAGCGCCTGCGCGCGCAGCAGCTCGACCGTGACGTCGTTGATCACGTAGCCGTGCTCGTCGATGACGCCGTCCTGCCCGTGGCTGGTGAACGGGTCGAGCGCGACGTCGGTCAGCACGCCGAGCTGCGGGAAGTGCTTCTTGATCGCGCGGACCGCGCGCGGCACCAGGCCCTCCGGATCGGTCGCGATGCGGCCGTCCGGGGTCTTCAGCGACGGCTCGATGACCGGGAACAGCGCGATCACCGGGATGCGCGCCGCGGCGCACTGCTCGGCCACGCCGAGCAGCCGGTCGACGCTGTGCCGCTGCACGCCGGGCATCGACGCGACCGACTGCGTGATGCCGTTTCCGTCCAGGACAAACACCGGATAGATCAGGTCGTCCACGCTCACGGTGTTCTCACGAACCAGCCGACGGGTGAAATCGTCGCGCCGGAGACGCCGCGGGCGTTGAGCCGGAAAGCCTTGTTGTATATGGGGAAATTCGGCCATTCATCCTCTCCCTTCTACTCGTCGGTCAGCCCACGGACGAGCGGGTCAAAAAGTGCTTGACGAATCTCGTACAGCACTTATCATGGACAACAGATGGTCACCCGACTGTCTCCCGCTTCTCCTCCCTGAGCGGGTGCCTGCGAAGTTTTCAAAGGCGTTTTCCAACCCCGGGGCTTCGGCCGCCGGGGTTTTTTTTCGCGTTCGGGTCGGGCGAGGCGGGCCGTTCAGGCCGCCGGCGGCTGCGGCGACCCGGGCAGCCCGGTCTCGATCCAATTCTCCACGATGTGCGCGAGTTCGTCGCTGCCGGAGCGGTTCAGCGCGGAGAAGAGCAGGACCGTGTCGCGGGCGGCCGGGCGCAGGCGGGCGAGCTCGTCGGCGACCGCCTTCTGCACCTTGCGCCCCTGCTCGCGGGTCAGCTTGTCGGACTTGGTCAGCGCCACCAGCAGCCGCGTCGCCGGCGACACCCAGTCGATCAGCCGGCGGTCGCGGTCGGTGAGGCCGCGGCGGATGTCGGCGAGCAGCACCACGCCGGCGAGCTGCGGTCGCTGCTGCAGGTACTGGCCGGCGAGCTGGTCCCAGGTCTTCTTGGTCTCCAGCGGCGCCGACGCGTAGCCGTAGCCCGGCGTGTCGACGAGGTAGCCGAGCGTCCGGTCGGCCGGGCCCACCGCGAAGTAGTTGAGCGCCTGGGTGCGGCCCGGGGTGCGGCTCGAGAACGCGAGCCGTCGCCGGTTGCACAGCACGTTGATCGCCGAGGACTTGCCCGCGTTGGAGCGGCCGACGAACGCGACCTCGACGGTGCCGTCGCGCGGTGCCTGGTGCAGGGCGGCGACGGTGGTGAAGAAGCGGGCGGTGGCGAGGAGCGGCATGGACCGGCGCTATTGTACAATCCGGGGTTTGCGTGCAATCACAGGTTCCAAGGTGTCTTCGATGATCCGTCAGGCTTCTCGCGCCAGCGAACATGCAGTTCCGTTCAGCCCGCCGGGTGGCCCGACCCCGCGGCGCGCCTCGCCTCTCGCGGCCCGCATCGCCGCTCGTGGTGCGGCCCTCGCCGCCGCCGCCGGCCTCGCGCTCGGCCTCGCGACGGGCCACGGCGAGGCCCGGGCGCAGCAGGCCAAGAAGCCCGACCTCGCCAAGGGCCAGCAGATCGCCTCGCAGGTCTGCGCCGCCTGCCACGGCGCCGACGGCAACGCACCCAGCCCCGCGAACCCCAAGCTCGCCGGCCAGCACGCCGACTACCTCTACAAGCAGCTCGTCAACTTCGTGCCCAAGCAGGGCGCCAAGGAGGCCGAGCGCGCCAACGCGATCATGATGGGCTTCGCGTCGCAGCTGTCCGACGACGACAAGCGCAACGTCGCCGCGTTCTACGCGAGCCAGCCGAAGAAACCTGCGTCGGCCAAGAGCAAGGAGCTCGTCGAGCTCGGCCAGACGATCTACCGCGCGGGCATCCCGGGCAAGCAGGTGCCCTCGTGCGCCGGCTGCCACGGCCCGGCCGGCGCCGGGATGCCGGCGCAGTACCCGCGGCTGTCCGGCCAGTGGGCCGAGTACACCGAGTCGCAGCTGGTGCAGTTCCGCGGCGGCCAGCGCAAGAACAGCGCGCAGATGACCGCGATCTCCGCGCGGCTGTCGGACAACGAGATCAAGGCGCTGTCGGACTACATCGCCGGGCTGCGCTGATCGACGCGGCGCCGAGCGCCGCAGTCCTCCGTCGCGGGCGCCTTCGGGCGCCCGTGCCGTTTCCGGGCCCCGGCGGGCGCGAGCGGGCGCTGGCCGGGCGGTCAGGTCTGCCGCAGAATGGCGACCCACCCGAGCCCCCGCTCGTGCCAGGAGACCCGCGTGCACATCCGCATCCCGCCCCGCCACGACCCCGCGCCCTCGGAGATCACGCCGCAGCGGATCTGGACGCGCCGGCGCGAGCTCGTCGCCGCCGCCGTCGCCGCCGGGCTCGCGCCGGCCGCGTTCGCCCAGACCGGCAAGCCCGACATGAAGCTCGACGCGAAGCCCGGGCCGTTCGGCACGACCGAGAAGCCGACGCCCTACAAGGACGTCACGACCTACAACAACTTCTACGAGTTCGGCCTCGACAAGGACGACCCGGTGAAGAACGCGGGCCGGCTGCGCACGAAGCCGTGGACCGTCGCGGTCGAGGGCGAGGTCGCCAAGCCGAAGACCTTCGGCATCGACGAGCTCGCGAGGCTCGCGCCGATGGAGGAGCGCGTCTACCGGATGCGCTGCGTCGAGGGCTGGTCGATGGTGATCCCGTGGATCGGTTATCCGCTCGCCGAACTGATCAAGCGGGTCGAGCCGACCGGCAACGCGAAGTTCATCGAGTTCCACACGCTCGCGGACCCGAAGCAGATGCCGGGGCTGTCGTCGTCGGTGCTCTCGTGGCCGTACGTCGAGGGCCTGCGGATGGACGAGGCGAACCACCCGCTCACGCTGCTGACCTTCGGGCTGTACGGCGAGACGCTGCTCAACCAGAACGGCGCGCCGATCCGGATGGTCGTGCCGTGGAAGTACGGCTTCAAGAGCGGCAAGTCGATCGTGAAGATCCGCTTCGTCGAGAAGCAGCCGATCACCGCGTGGAACCGCGCGGCGCCGCAGGAGTACGGCTTCTACTCGAACGTGAACCCGAACGTCGACCATCCGCGCTGGTCGCAGGCGAGCGAGCGGCGCATCGGCGAGGACGGGTTCATGACGCGCAAGCGGCCGACGCTGATGCTCAACGGGTACGCCGACCAGGTCGGCGGGCTCTATGCGGCCATGGACCTCAAGCGCTTCTACTGACGCGATGACGGCGCCGCGCGCGGGGGCGGCCCCGGCCGCACGGCGCGGCGGCCCGCCGGCCTGGCTGCCGGGGCTGAAGGCGGCGCTCTTCGTCGCGGCGCTGCTGCCCCTGGCGCGGCTGGTGCTCGCCGGCACGCTCGACTGGTTCGGCGGGCTCGGCGCGAACCCGATCGAGCTGGTCACGCGTTCGACCGGCACCTGGAAGCTGGTGCTGCTGGTCGCCTCGCTCGCGGTCACGCCGCTGCGCCGCGCGACCGGTCTCAACTGGCTGGTGCGGCTGCGGCGGATGCTCGGCCTTTTCGCGTTCTTCTACGCGGTGCTGCACTTCACCACCTACCTGTGGTTCGACCAGTGGTTCGACGTGCAGGCGATCGTCAAGGACGTGATCAAGCGGCCGTTCATCACGATGGGCGTCCTCGCGTTCGTGCTGATGATCCCGCTGGCCGCGACCTCGACCGACGCGATGGTGCGCCGGCTCGGGCGGCGCTGGTCGACGCTGCACCGGCTGGTCTACGCGGTCGCGGTCGCGGCGATCCTGCACTACTGGTGGCACAAGGCCGGCAAGAACGACTTCTCCGAGGTCGGCTGGTACGCGGCCGCGGTCGTGCTGCTGCTCGGATGGCGGGTGTTCGACCGGCTGAGGGCGCGACGAGCGCCGGTCGCGAGACGGCGGTGAGCGCCGAGGCGACGCCGCTCGCCGCGGTGCCGGTGCTGCGCACCGCGCGGCTCGTGCTGCGCGCGTTCACCGAGCGCGACCTCGACGCGTACGCGGCGATGTGCGCGGATGCCGAGGTGATGCGCCACATCGGCGCCGGCGGGCCGGTCGAGCGCGGCCTCGCTTGGCGGCAGATGGCGATGTTCGTCGGCGAGTGGACGCTGCACGGCTACGGCATGTGGGCGATCGAGACGCGCGAGGACGCGCGCCTCGTCGGCCGCGCGGGGTTCCTGCATCCGCCGGGCTGGCCCGAGGCGGAGCTCGGCTGGCTGCTCGCGCGCGACGCCTGGGGCCACGGCTACGCGAGCGAGGCGGTGCGCGCGGCGCGCGAGCACGGCCGCGCGCGGCTCGGGCTCGCCGCGCCGATCAGCCTGATCCGGCCGGACAACCTGCGCTCGATCGCACTCGCCGAGCGGGTGGGCGCGACGCTCGAGTCGCGGATCGCGCTGCTCGGCGGCGAGGCGCTCGTGTATCGGCACGCGCGCTGACCGGCGCGCGCCGCGCCCCACTCAGTCGCGAGGCAGCGTGCGCTCGTGCGCGAAGAGCTCCACCACGCGCTCGCGCTCGCGGACAAGGTGCGTGCGGGTGCCGTCGACCATCACCTCGGCGCCGCGCGGCCGCGTGTTGTAGTTCGAGCTCATCGCCATGCCGTAGGCGCCGGCCGAGCGGATCGCGAGCAGGTCGCCCTCGCGGACCGCGAGGCGGCGGTCGCGGCCGAGCCAGTCGCCCGACTCGCAGACCGGGCCGACGACGTCGTACACGTGCGCCTCGGCCGTCGGCGGCTCGACCTCGACGATGTCGTGCCAGGCCTCGTACATCGCCGGGCGCATCAGGTCGTTCATCGCCGCGTCGACGACCGCGAAGCGCTTGTCGCCGTTGGCCTTGAGCACCTCGACGCGCGTGAGCAGCACGCCCGCGTTGCCGACCATCGCGCGGCCGAACTCGAACAGGGTCTCCGGCGCCTCGCGGCCGCGGGCCGTCGCCCACGCGTCGATCCGCGCGAACATCGCGGCGAGCATCGCGCCGCGCGCGGGCGGCGTCTCGTCGCGGTACGCGATGCCGAGGCCGCCACCGAGGTCGAGGTGGCGGATCGCGATGCCTTCGGCCGCGAGCGCGTCGATCAGCTCGAGCAGCCGGTCGAGCGCGGCGAGGAACGGCGCGATCTCGGTGATCTGAGAGCCGATGTGGCAGTCGATGCCTTCGACGCGCAGCCCGGGCAGCGCGGCGGCCTGGCGGTACGCGGCGAGCGCGCGGTCGTGCGCGATGCCGAACTTGTTCTCGCGCAGGCCGGTCGAGATGTACGGATGCGTGCCGGCGTCGACGTCGGGGTTCACACGCAGCGACACCGGCGCGCGCACCCCCATCGCACGGGCGACCGCGTCGAGCCGCACGAGCTCGCTCTCGGACTCGACGTTGAAGCAGCGCACGCCGGCCGACAGCGCGGCGCGCATCTCCTCGGCGGTCTTGCCGACGCCGCTGAAGACGACCTTGGACGGATCGCCGCCGGCGGCGAGCACGCGCGCGAGCTCGCCGCCCGAGACGATGTCGAAGCCCGCGCCGCGGCGCGCGAGCAGCTCGAGGATCGCGAGCGTGCTGTTGGCCTTGATCGCATAGCAGACGAGCGCGCGGCGGCCCTCGGTCGCGCGCGCGAACTCGTGCCACGCTTCCTCGATCGCGCCGCGCGAGTAGACCCAGACGGGCGTGCCGAAGCGCTCGGCGATCTCGGCGAGCGGGGCCTGCTCGGCGTGCAGGCGGCCGCCGATCGTGGGGAACCAGGACATCGGGACCTCGGGCAGTCGGGACGCGTCAGTCGGTGCGGCGGGCGGGGCGTTCGGTGTCGGCGGGCGCCGTGGACGTAGCCGACGTGCCGGACGCACCGGGCGCGGCCTCGGCGGGCGATCGCGCCGGCGGCAGCACCACGGTGCCGCTCGACGGCGTGCGCACGCGCGGCGCCGGCTCGGGCGGCGGCTTCGGCAGGTACAGCGGTCCGCGCTGGCCGCAGGCCGCGAGCAGCGAACCCGCTAGAATCGCAGCCACCGGGACGCGCGATCGGCGCGCGGCCCGGGCGATCACGCGAACGCGGGCGCGCAGCGCGCCGCCGGAGCCACCACCGACCATGAGGCCAGCATAGCATGAGCGATCCGGCGTTCCAGCGCGCCGCGGACGCGACCCTCGACGCGATCGAGGCCTCGCTCGAGCGCGCGGCCGACGACGGCCTCGACGTGGACGTCGAGCGGCAGGGCAACGTGATCACGCTGACCTTCGACGACGACTCGAAGATCGTCGTCAACAGCCACTCGGCCGCGCAGGAGATCTGGATCGCCGCGCGCGCGGGCGGCTTCCACTACCGGCAGCGCGACGGGCGCTGGGTCGACGGCCGCAGCGGCGACGAGCTGTGGGCCGCGCTGTCGCGGCTCGTCAGCCAGCAGGGCGGCTCGGCGGTCGTGCTCGCGGCGCGCTGAGCGGCGCGCCGCAGGGCGCCGGCGCGCGAGACGCGTGCGGCATCGCCCGGATGCCTGCACGCCGCGTCGCGCTCATCCTTCGGGCGGCGCGTCCGGTGCGAGTCCGCGCCGCGCGAGCGCGAGCGCCTCGCGCAGCACGTCGAGGTCGCCGACGTGGTTCGCGAGCAGCAGCACCAGCCGGCAGTTGAGCGCGACGCTCGTCGCGTCGTCGAGGCCGCGGTGCGCGGCGATCAGCGCCTCGTAGAAGTCGTCGGGCCGCTCGAGCGCGGGCTCGACGTTCAGGCGGGGGCTCATCGTGAGGCTCCGGCGACGGCGGCCCCGGCGCGCGCGGACCCGGGCGACGACGCGGCCCCGGCTGCCGGCGCGCGGTGCATCGCGCGCGCGACCGCGTCGGCCATGCGCTCGCCGTCGGGCGCGCGCCATCGCGCGCAGACGTGCTGGTCGGGCCGCAGCAGGTAGGCGGTGCCGGGTCGCGCGTCGCAGCGGCGCGCGAGCAGTCCCTCGCGGTCGAGCAGCACCTGCGCGGCGTCGGCGAGGCGGCAGGCGTCGAGCCGCTCGGCGAGCGGCACCGCGTGCCGCGACCCCGCGGGCAGCACGACCGAGACGCGCGGCACCGGCAGCCCGCGCCCCGCGCACGCCTCGCGCAGCGTCGCGACGCGCTCGGCCGTGGCCGCCGTGTCGCCGGCGTCGTCGAAGAGCAGCAGCTCGAAGCACCCGCCCGCTCGCTGCAGCCACCACGCGGGCTCACCGTCGACGGTCGCGAGCGGTGCGTCGACCGAGGGCGCGCCCGGGCGCATCGCGGGCGCGTCGAACGCGCCGGACGCGTCCTCGCAGCGCGAGTTGGCCGGGCTCGCGTCGAGCACCGCGGGCACCGACAGCCGGCCGCTGTTGACCAGCCGCCGCGCGAACGGCAGCGTCGCCGCGAGTTCGAGCGTCGCGTCGCGGAACGCGCGCGCGACCGGCGACTTGGGCGTGATGAAGTCGGTGCTGCGCGTCGAGTTCAGGATGTTCTCGTCGGCCGCGGCCTCGCGCTCTTGCGCCCAGTCGTCGAGCACCGCCTCGCCCGCCTCGCCGCGGACCACCGCGGCGAGGCGCCAGGCGAGCGCGTCGGCGTCCTGGATGCCGGAGTTCGCGCCGCGCGCGCCGAAGGGCGAGACCTGGTGCGCGGCGTCGCCGGCGAACAGCGTGCGGCCGTGGCGGAACGCATCCATCCGCCGGCACTGGAACGTGTAGACGCTGACCCACTCGAGCTCGAAGTCGCGCTCGCCGAGCATCGCGCGCAGCCGCGGCAGCACGCGCTCGGGCTTCTTCTCCTCCTCGGGGTCGGCGTCCCATCCGAGCTGGAAGTCGACGCGCCACACGTTGTCGGCCTGCCGGTGCAGCAGCACCGACTGGCCCGGGTGGAACGGCGGGTCGAACCAGAACCAGCGCTCGGTCGGATAGTCCGCCTTCATCGTCACGTCGGCGATCAGGAACCGGTCGCGGAACACCTGCCCCTTGCTCTCGAGGCCGAGCAGATGGCGCACCGGGCTCCTCGCGCCGTCGGCGACGACCAGCCAGTCGGCCTCGAGCCGGTAGACGCCGTCGGGTGTCTCGATCGAGAGCTCGACGCGGTCCTCGCGCGGCACGACCTTCGTGACCGTGTTGCGCCAGCGCAGGTCGACGCCCGGCAGCGCGGCGGCGCGCGCGACCAGCGCCTCCTCGAGGTGGTACTGCTGCAGGTTCACGAACGCGGGACGGCGGTGGCCGGACTCGGGCAGCAGGTCGAAGCCGTAGACCTCGCGATCGCGCAGGAACACGCGGCCGCGGCTCCAGCTGACGCCGCGCTCGACGATCGGCTGCGCGCAGCCGAGGCGGTCCAGGATCTCGAGCGAGCGCTTCGCGTAGCAGACCGCGCGCGAGCCGACGCTGACGGTCTGGTCCTCGTCGAGCAGCACGACCGGCTGGCCGTTGAGCGCGAGGTCGATCGCGGTGCACAGGCCGACCGGCCCTGCGCCGACGACGACGACCGGATGGCGGGCCGCCGCGCCCGGGCGCTGGTCCGCGCTGCGGCGGTAGCGGAAGGTGGGGTTGGCGTAGGTCTTCATCGCGCGGGGGTCTCCGCGGCGGTCCCGGAGCCGCCGAGCGTCGATTATCGCCGGCTCCGACCTTCGCCGGGCATGGCGGCTGCTACGTCTGGAGGTGCCCCACACACCACTCCAGGAGAACCTCCATGAACCTGCTCGTCTGGCTCGTCGTCGGCGGCGTGATCGGCTGGCTCGCCAGCATGATCATGCGCACCGACGCCCGACAGGGCGTCCTGCTGAACGTCGTCGTCGGCATCGTCGGCGCGATGCTCGGCGGCTGGCTGATCTCGCCGCTGCTCGGCGTCGGCACGATCAACCAGAGCAACTTCAGCCTCGGCGCGCTGGGGGTGTCCCTGGTGGGCGCGGTGATCCTGCTGGCGATCGTCAACCTGTTCCGCCGCGGCACGGTCCGCTGACGGTCCGCGGTGCCCTCGATGCGAGCCGCGCGAACGGCTCGCGGCGGCAGCTCCCGTTCCCCCGGCGCACCGGACGGGCACGCCCCTTGCCTGCGCGGATGAGTCGGACCGGGCGATCCGGACCGCACGAGGAGACACGACCATGAACGACCGCCGCATGCCCGACGCCCCGCTCCGACGGCCCAACGACCATCCCGAGCGACCGGTCCGGCCCGCCTCCGACCGCCCGGGGCGCGTGCGCACCGAGCACCCGCGCACGTGAGCCTGCCCGCTCTGCCGGGCGGGGCGCGGCTCCCGGTCGATGTGGTTCAATCGGGCGAGAACCACTCCGGCTGGCACGAGATGGCCTCGACCGATCCGGCGCCCCTCCGGATGACCCGCGACGAGTTCGCGTCGCTGGTCGCGCACGAGCTGCGCAATCCGCTGAACGCGATGTCGGGCTGGGTGCACGTGCTCGGCGCCGACGCGGGGCTGCGCACCGACGCCGCCCAGCGCGCGCTCGGCGGGCTGCGCCGCGCGATCGACCTGCAGTTGCAGCAGATCGACACGCTCGCCCGCGTGCTGCAGCTGGCGGGCGGCACGCTCGAGCGCGCCGAGCCGATCGAGCTCGGCGAGGTGCTCGACGCCTGCGCCGACGCGCTGCGTCCCGCGGCCGACGCCGCCGGTCGCGCGGTCGAGGTCGTGCGCGCCGGCGCGCCCGAGTGGCGGGCCGGCGACCGCGCCGCCCTGCTGTCGGCGCTGCGCGCGCTCGGCACCTACGGCCTGCGGCACGGCCTGCCCGGCGCGCCGCTGGTGCTCGCGCTCGATCGCGACGGCGACGCCCCGACGATCCGCCTCGGCATCGACGAGGGCGACGACGGCGGGCTCTCGGTCTGGCACGGCTTCGGCGAGGGCACCGCGCGCCTGCCGCTCGAGCTGCTGCTCGCGATGCTGGTGCTCGAGGCGCACGGCGCGCGGGCCGCCCCGAGCGGCGAGGGCCGCGCGGGCGACGCGCTGGCGTTGAGATTCGGGTCCGCCGCGGCGGACGTCAGCCCGGGCGAGGCGTCGCCCTCACGGCCGCACGCATGAGCGCGTGGCCGACTCCACGAAGGAAGAACCCACCGATGAACGATGCCACGATGGGCGCGACCGCGCCCGACGCCGCTTGCCGGGTGCTCGTCGTCGACGACAACGTCGACTCCGCGCAGAGCATGAGCCTGCTGCTGGGGCTCGAGGGCTACCAGGTCGAGTGCGCGTACGACGGGGAGCAGGCGCTGTTCGGCGCCGGCCGGTTCCTTCCCGAGGTCGTGCTGCTCGACCTCGGCCTGCCGCGCTTCTCGGGCTACGAGGTCGCGCGTCGCCTGCGCGCCGAACCGACCGGTGACGACGTGCTGCTGGTCGCGGTGAGCGGCTACGGCCGCGAGCGCGACCGGCAGGCCGCGCGCGAGGCCGGTTTCGACCTGCACCTGACCAAGCCCGCCGACCCGGACGAGGTGCTGCGCGTGCTGTCCGAGCGTCGCGAGCTGCGCGAGGCCAGCCGGCTCGCGGCCTCCGCGCTCACGACCACTGCGCTGCCGGGCGCAGGCGCCGCGCCGCAGCCGTCGGACCCCAGGGCGCCGTCGTCGGAGCCGCAGCGCGCCGGCGGGTCGGCCGAACCAGCGCCCAGTCCCGCTGGCGCGCGCGCATCGCCGCACGACGTGCCCGCCGCAGGCGCAGTGCGCAATGCGTGACCCATGCGGCGAGCGCGAAGGCCGCGACCGCGAGGGCCGGCACGGTGCGGCCCTCCGCGCCGATCGCCTGCGCCTGCAGCGCGACGAGCAGCGCAGCGCCGGCCGACGCGAGCCCGATCGCGAGCGGCGCGGCCAGCGCGGCGGCGTGCGCGGCGACCCCGGCGTCGCGGCCCGCGGTGAGGGCGAGCATCCCGGCGAGCGCGAACGCGGCCATGCCCTCGGCGAGCGACAGCACGCCGGCGGCGGAGCCGCCCAGTCGCAACGAGACCGACAGCGGGTGGGCCGCGCTCGCGGCGAGCAGCAGCGCGGTCGCGGCGAGCGCGGCGCGCGCCGAGCCCGACAGCACCGCGAGCCCGAAGACCGCCAGCGCGCCCGCGCGCACCGCGAGGCTGGCCCAACTGTTCATGTAGACGAGCGGCATCGCTGTTCCTCCTCGCGCCGGTGCTCCGGGCAGTCTTCCGACGACGCAGCACGGACCATGCCCGTCGGCGCGGCGCGCGGCGCCGCGACGCCTGGTGACCTCCTCGCGACGACCGACCCATGCCCCACGTCCTGATCGTCGACGACGAGCCGAATTCGGCCGAGATGCTCGCCACCGTGGTCCGAGGCGAAGGCTTCACGACCTCCGTCGCGGGCAGCCTGCGCGAGGCGCGCCAGCAGCTGATGATGATGCCGGCGCAGGTCGTGCTGCTCGACCTGCGGCTGCCCGACGGCAGCGGCATGGACCTCTTCGAGGACACCGCGCTGCGCGGCAACGCCGAGATCGTGCTGATCACCGGCCACGCGTCGCTCGAGACCTCGGTGCAGGCGCTGCGCCTGGGCGCCGCCGACTACCTGACCAAGCCGGTCGCGGTGCCGCAGTTGAAGCGCGTGCTGTCGCGGCTCGCGCAGCCCGGCGACCTGCGCGCCGAGATCTCCGACATGCGCCAGGAGTTCCGCACCTCCGGGCGCTTCGGCCAGCTGTGGGGCCGATCGGCGCCGATGCAGCGCGTCTACGACCAGATCGCGCGCGTGTCGCCCACGGTGGTCAACGTGCTGCTGGTCGGCGAGAGCGGCACCGGCAAGGAGGTGGTCGCGCAGACCATCCACGAGCTGTCGCGGCGGCGCACGCAGCCGTTCCTCGCGGTCAACTGCGGCGCGATCTCGCCGCAGCTGATCGAGAGCGAGCTCTTCGGACACGAGAAGGGCTCGTTCACCGGCGCGATGCGCCAGCATCGCGGCTTCTTCGAGCGCGCCCACGGCGGCACGCTGTTCCTCGACGAGATCACCGAGATGCCGCTCGACCTGCAGGTGAAGCTGCTGCGGGTGCTCGAGACCGGCACCTTCGGGCGCGTCGGCTCCGACGAGGTGTTCGAGACCGACGTGCGGATCGTCGCGGCGACGAACCGCCAGCCGCTCGCGGCGGTCCACCAGGGCAAGCTGCGCGAGGACCTGTACTACCGCCTGAACGTCTTCCAGATCCTGCTGCCGCCGCTGCGCGAGCGCCTCGAGGACATCGAGCTGCTCGCGCCGCACTTCCTGCATCAGATCAGCGCGGCCGAGGGCACGCCGAAGCGCTTCGCGCCGGCCGCGATCGAGCGGCTCAAGCAGTACCACTGGCCGGGCAACGTGCGCGAACTGCGCAACGTCGTGCAGCGCGCGTCGATCATGAGCGACGGCACGACGATCGAGCAGCTGCAGCTGCCCGACGAGGGCGGCTCGGCCGGCGCGGCGGCGGCCGCGGCGCGCGGCGCGTCGTCGGCCGACGAGCCGCGCGCCGGCGTGCCGCCGACGCTGCGGGTGCGCGTCGGCGCGTCGATCGCCGAGGTCGAGAGGCAGCTGATCTTCGCGACGCTCGAGCACTGCGGCGGCGTCAAGGAGCGCACGGCCGACGTGCTCGGCATCAGCCTGAAGACGCTGTACAACCGGCTGCGCGAGTACGGGCAGAGCGGCGAGGCCGCATCGGCGGCCCCGTCGGCCGAGCCGCCGCCGCCCGCGTGAGCACGGGACCGGCGGGTCGCGCGGCCCCGGCCGCGCCGGTCGGCCTGCGGTCGCGGCCCCTCATGAGGCGCCCGAGGCGGCCCCTCAGGTCGCCCCTCGGGCCGCGCCTCAGGCGGCCGCCATCGGCCGGTGCGACATCCGCCTCACCTCCACCGACGGGATCTGCAGCGCGTCGCGGTACTTCGACACCGTGCGCCGCGCGACCCGGATGCCGCGCTGCTCGAGCAGCCGCGTGAGCTTGATGTCGGACAGCGGCCGGTCCGCGTCCTCGGCGTCGACCAGTTCGGTGATCAGCGCGCGCACCGCGGTCGCCGAGCAGGGCGCGCCCGCGGCCGTCTCGACGTGGCTGCCGAAGAAGTGCTTGAACTCGAGCAGCCCGCGCGGCGTCGCCATGTACTTGCGGCTGGTCACGCGCGAGACGGTCGACTCGTGCAGCCCGACCTTGTCGGCGATCTCGGCGAGGGTCAGCGGCTTCATCGCCATCGGGCCGTAGTCGAAGAAGCGGCTCTGGTGCTCGACGATCGCCTGCGCGACGCGCTGGATCGTCTGGAAGCGCTGCTCGATGTTGCGCACCAGCCAGCGCGCCTCGCGCAGCTGCTGCGAGACCGGCGAGCCGCCGCCCTCGCGGCCGCCCTTGAGGATGCCCGCGTAGAAGCGGCTCACGTGGATCCGCGGGATCGCCTCGGGGTTGATCGAGGCCACCCACTTGCCCTTGTGGTGCTGGACGATCACGTCGGCGACGACGAACTGCGTCTCGTCCGCGCCATAGTTCGCGCCGGGCCGTGGCGTGAGGCCGCGCAGCAGCACGGTGGCCGCCTGCAGCGCCGACTCCTCGCAGGCGAGCTCGCGCTGCAGCCGCTGGAAGTCGTGCGCGGCGAGCAGGTCGAGGTGGTGGTCGACGATCCGGATCGCGACCTCGCGCGCCGGGTGCTCGTCGCCGTCGAGCGCGAGCAGCTGCAGCTTCAGGCATTCGGCGACCGAGCGCGCGGCGACGCCGATCGGGTCGAGCGCCTGCACGTGGCGCAGCGCGATCTGCAGCTCGTCGGCGTCCGGGGCCGGATCGAGCGGGCACAGCGTGCACAGCTCGCCGAGCGGCTGCGTCAGGTAGCCGGTCGCGTCGACCGCCTCGATCACCGCCTGCACCAGCATCCGGTCGCGGTCGGACAGGCGCAGGCAGCCCGCCTGCTGCAGCAGGTGCTCGCGCAGCGTCGGCGTGCCCGGCACCCGCAGCGCCGGATCCCACTCGTCGTCACCGCCGCGGCTCGAGCGGTAGTCGGCCGCGCTGCCGCTCCACAGCTCGTCGAGCCCGTCGCTCGACGTCGAGGCCTCCTCGGCCGCCGCCTCGGGCGACTCGGGCGGCTCGGGCGCGTCGGTGCTTCCCGCATCGTCGGGCTGCTCCACCGTCTCGAGGAACGGGTTGGTGGTGAGGACTTCCTGGACCTGCTGCTGGAACTCCAGCGAGGACAGCTGCAGCAGCTGGATCGAGCGCTGCAGGAAGGGGGTCATCGTCAGCTGGTGCCTGGCACGCAGCTGCAGCGATACGGTCATCGATTGCGTCCCTGATCGTTCTTCGTGGCTGGATGCGGGACCGTGTGCAAGGGCCGTGCCACCGCCCGCAATCCCGCATGTCGCCGTGCGCCGCCTGCGCCGGTCGGCAGCTTTTCCAGGGTTGTCGGGCTGGCCACGGAAATTTCTGCCGACCGCTCTGGCGCTCCGGTGGGGTGCGCAGGGCGCCGAGGGTCAGCCGCGGACCGCGGGTGCGTCGCGAGGTCGATGCGCGCATCGACGGTGTCTCACGCCTCCCCGGGGCGATCCCCCGGGTCGCCCCGCGGGGGGCGAGGCATCGTCGTTACTGTCGGACGATGATGTCGTTGCGCACCGCGCGCACGCCCTTCGCCTCGCGCGCGATCGTCGCGGCACGGTCCTTCTCGGCCTGGCTCTTCGCGAAGCCGGACAGCTGCGTCACGCCGTTCAGCGTCTCGACGCTGATCGAGGACGCCGCGACGTCCTTGTCGGCCGCCATCTTCGACTTGATGTCGGTGGTGATCATCGAGTCGTCGATGTAGGACCCGGCGGTCTGCTGGTCGCGGGCGACCGAGCAGGCGCCGAGCGCGCCGGCCAGCGCGAGCGCGATCGCGGCGCGCCGCAGGGTCGGGGTGAGGGGGTTCGTCTTCATGGGAGTGCCTCGCTGGTCGTGGTTGGGTGGGGAGGGCGTGCGGCGCGCGTTCAGTCGCGCCGCGACATCAACAGCAGCCCGACGATCAGGCCGCCGATCGCGGCGATCGCCAGGGACGACAGGGGCCGGCCGGCGACCGCGTCGCGCGAGACCTCGAGGCCGTGGTGCACCTGTTCTCGCGCCCGCGCCGACAACTCGGCGCCCTGCTCGAGCGCGGCGCTCGTCCGTCTGCGCGCCTGCGACACGCGCCGCTCGATCTCGCCGCGCAGGTCGGTGCCGTGGCCGCCGCCGCGCGCGAGCTCGGACAGGTCGTCGAGGAACGCGCCGAAGTCGGAGCGGCGGGTCTCGTCGGAGCGCGTCCAGCCAGGGCGCGCCGACGGCGACGCGGGATCGTGGAAGGTGCCGGCGCCGCTCGTGCCGGCCGAGCCGTTGCCGGGACGGTCGGAAGAGGGATGGCCGCTGGTCTGGGGGGTCATGGGGGGGCTTTCGGTGTCGGTGACGGGGTGGGCCGCTCAGGCGCGCAGGTCGGGTGCGTCGCGCGCGGGTCGCGCGGTCGTCGCCGGGACGCGCGTGCCGGGACGCCCGCCCGTGCCCCGGCGGTCCGAGTCCGCACGCGCAGCGCGCGACGGCGCCGGCACGCTCGCGCGGATCGTCGTGCCCGCGCCGGGCGTCGAGCGCAGCTCGAGCGTGCCGCCGACCGCGAGCATCCGGTGGCGCATGCCGGCCAGGCCGTGCCGGCCGCTGCCCACCGCCCCGGCGTCGAAGCCGCGGCCGTCGTCCTCCACCGAGAGCTCGATGCGGCCGCGCACGCGGCGCAGCGCGACGCGCACGAGCGTCGCCCCGGCGTACTTGTGCAGGTTGGTCAGCGCTTCCTGCGCGATCCGGTACAGCGCGAGCGCGGGCTCGCCGTCGAGCGCGACCGACGCATCGATCGACGCGGCGAGCCGGCCATCGAAGCGCTGGCGGCTTGACGCGACGAGCTGCTCGAGCGCGGGCGCGAGGCCGAAGTGGGTCAGCACCGACGGGTGCAGGTCCTCGACGATCCGCCGCTTCAGGCCGATGCCCAGCGCGAGGACGTGCCGCAGCGCCTCGAGCCGCTGGGCCAGCACCGGCTCGTGGCACGCGGGCTGCGCGGCGAGCCAGGCGACGTCGAGCCGCGCCGCGGTCAGGATCGCGCCGAGCTCGTCGTGGAGCTCGCGGGCGAGCGCGGCGCGCTCGGCCTCGCGGGTGCGCTGCAGCCACGCGGCGAACTCGGCGTCCGTGCGCGGGCACCCCGCCGTGTCAAGTGGGGCGGCGGCGCGAACATCGGTCGGAGGATGGCTCGAGACGGGCACGGTGCTTGCCTTTCCGTTGTGGCTGGCCCGACACGCTCGGGCCGCGCAACCGATGTCGGCAATAACGGTGCCCGTCCCAGGAGAGCCCTGCATGAATCCCGCACAGAGCAGCATCAGCAGCAGCCGCAGGCTGAAGGTCGTCATCTGCGACGACCATCCGATCGTCCGCGCCGGCTTCCGGCAGTTCCTTGCCGGGCAGCCGGACATGGAGAGCGTCGAGGAGGCCGGCACCGGCCGCGAGGCGCTGGACCTCGTGCGCAACGACGCGTGCGACGTGATGCTGCTCGACATCTCGATGCCCGGGCAGAACGGCGTCGACGTGCTGCGGGCGATCCGGCTGCGCAAGCCCGAGCTGCCGGTGCTGATGCTCTCCTCGTTCCCGGAGCAGCACTACGCGCTGCAGATGCTCAAGCTCGGCGCCTCCGGGTACCTGCCGAAGGACTGCGAGCCGGCCGACCTGCTGCGCGCGATCCGCTCGGTCGCCCAGGGCCGGCGCTTCGTCACCGAGGCGGTCGGCGACCTGCTCGCCAACGGGCTGGGCTCGCACGGCGACGAGCCGCCGCACACCCAGCTCTCCGACCGCGAGCTGCAGGTGTTCCTGCGGCTCGCCAAGGGCGAGTCGGTGACCGCGATCGCGAACGTGCTGAACCTGAGCTTCAAGACGATCAGCACCTACCGCTCGCGCGTGCTCGAGAAGCTGAGCCTGCGCTCGAACAGCGACGTCACCTACTACGCGATGAAGAACGGCCTGATCCAGTAGCGGGGCGCTGCCGAGCCTGGACGATCCGTCCGATCGGCCGGCATTCAGTGCAGCGTGCAGTGCCCGCGGCGCAGGAAGTCGAACAGCTCGTCGAGCTGGATCGACTTGTCGAAGACGGCGGTGGCGCCCCGGGCCGCGCAGTGGCGGCGCACGGCGTCGCTCGCGTCGTTGGTCAGCACGACCCGCAGCGGTCGCGCCCCGTCGTCGGGTCGCGTCGCGTCGAGCGCGTCGAGCAGCCCCAGGCCGCTGCCGCCGCGCAGCGACACGTCGAGCAGCACCAGGTCGCAGCGGTTGCCGCGCAGCCAGTCGAGCGCCTCGCGCTCCGACTCCGCGAACGCGACGACCCGCACGCCGCTGAACGCGGCGAGCATCGGGATCAGCCGGCTGCGCACCAGCGCCGAATCCTCGACCATCAGAGCGATCATCGAACGTCCCGTCCCGTCCCGCCCCGTGTGGCGGCATGCCCGTCGTGTCGCATTCTGGCGACGCAGCAGGCGGGGCGGTGTCGGAGCAGGGCTCGGGCCCGGGTCGGAGCGGGCTCGCGCACGCCCGGCGAAAAAAACGCCCCGCGTGAGCGGGGCGAAACCTCGCGTCCAAACCGGACATCCGACGCAGGTAGGGAAACACCCGGACGGCCTCGCGCGAAGGACCGCGCACGTCCCCGCAGCCGGTCCTCGCCCGACGCTGCCTGTCGCCACGAGGAGGGCAAGTCCCGTGCCCGCGTGCCGGGTGCGGGAACGCCTGCTGCGTCGCGGCCCGCCTCGGCCGCGACGACGACGCGCCGCCGCGGCCGCCCGCGCGCAACGCCGGCCCGTACGGCTGGCAGCGCAGCGACCCCGGGATCCACGACGACGTGCGCGAGCGCCTGTCGCGCAGCCACCTCGACGCGAGCGACGTGCCGACCGCGCGCGACGAGGCGCGGGGTCGCTTCAGCGGGCCGCTGCCGGGCGGCGCCGGCAAGGGCGGCTGGGCGCGCGGACGAGGCCGGCGCCGCGGGGGCGCGGCCCCCGGGTCAGAACACCTGCTCGCGGACCTGCTCGCCGCGCTCGCCGGTGCCCAGCCCGTCCTCGGCGACGCCGAGCGACGCGATGCCCTGGCCCGGCCGGGTCTCGGCGTAGTACCAGTCGTCGCCGACCTTGACGATGCCCTGGGGCGGCTGCATCGGCGCATCGGGCACGCCCTTGAGCGCCACGCCCATGTAGTTCACCCAGATCGGCAGCGCGAGGCCGCCGCCGGTCTCGCGGTCGCCGAGCTTGCGCGGCTGGTCGAAGCCGACCCAGGCCACCCCGGCGACCTTCGGCGCGTAGCCGGCGAACCAGGCGTCGTGCGAGTCGTTGGTCGTGCCGGTCTTGCCGGCGAGGTCGGTGCGCTTGAGCCTCAGCGCCATCGTCGCGGTGCCGCGCCGCACGACGTCCTTCAGCAGGCTGTCCATCAGGAACGCGTTGCGCGCGTCGATCGCGCGGATCGACTCGTCGCCGGCCTTCGCCGGGCGCGCCTGCGCGAGCACGCGCCCGCTCGCGTCGGTGACCTTCGAGATCAGGTACGGATCGACCCGGTAGCCGCCGTTGGCGAACACCGAGATGCCGCCGACCATCTGCCATGGCGTCACCGCGCCCGCGCCGAGCGCCATCGTCAGGTAGGGCGGATGCCGTTCGGCGTCGAAGCCGAAGCGGGTCACGTAGTCCTGCGCGTACTGCGGCCCGATCGCCTGCAGCAGCCGGATCGACACCATGTTCTTCGACCGCGCGAGCGCGGTGCGCATCGTCATCGGGCCGTCGAACTTGCCGTCGTAGTTCTTCGGCTCCCACACCTGGCCGCCGGTGACCGCGGGATCGACGATCACCGGCGCGTCGTTGATCACCGTCGTCGTCATGAAGCCCTTCTCGAGCGAGGCCGAGTAGATGAACGGCTTGAAGCTCGAGCCCGGCTGGCGCCAGGCCTGCGTGACCCGGTTGAACTTGTTGCGACTGAAGTCGAAGCCGCCCACCATCGCGCGGATCGAGCCGTCCCCGGTGTTGGCCGACACGAACGCGGCCTGCACCTCGGGCACCTGCGTGAACTCCCAGCCCTTCGGGCCCTCGGCGACGCGGATCACCGCGCCGGGCTTCAGGCGCCGGTTCGCGGGCGCCTTCTCCGACAGCCACGGCGCGACGAGCTTGAGGCCGTCGCCGGTGATCTCGATCGTCTGCCCGCGGCTGCGCGCGACGCGCACCGCCTTCGGGTCGGCCGCGACCACGACCGCCGGCAGGAAGTCGTCGATCTCGCCGGCCTCGAGCAGCGCCTCCTCGATCTTCTCGTCGCGCCGCTGCGGGTCGGCGGGCAACTCGACCTGCGCCTCGGGGCCGCGGAAGCCGTAGCGCCGGTCGTACGCGAGCACGCCCTCGCGGACCGCGGTGTTGGCCGCACGCTGGTCCTCGGACAGCACCGTGGTGTAGACGTTCAGCCCCGCCACGTAGGTCTCGTCGCGGAACTGCTCGAAGGCGAGCATCCGCGCGAGCTCGGCGACGTAGGGCGCCTTCACCGCGTAGTCGCCGCGGTCGGGCTGCAGCCTCAGCTCCTCCTTCATCGCCGCCCGGTACTGCTCCTCGGTCAGCGAGCCGAGCGAGCGCATGCGCCCGAGCACGTACTGCTGGCGGATCCGCGCGCGCTTGGGGTTCACGACCGGGTTGTACGCCGAAGGCGCCTTCGGCAGCCCCGCGAGCATCGCGGCCTCGGCGGCGGTGATCTTCGCGAGCGGCTTGCCGTAGTAGATCTGCGCGGCCGACGCGAAGCCGTAGGCGCGCTGGCCGAGGAAGATCTGGTTCAGGTAGATCTCGAGGATCTGCTCCTTCGTCAGCGTGCTCTCGATCTTCAGCGCGAGCAGGATCTCGTAGATCTTGCGGGTGTAGCTGCGCTCGTTCGACAGGAAGAAGTTGCGTGCGAGCTGCATCGTGATCGTCGAGGCGCCCTGCGTCTTGCCGCCGGCGGCGACGTTGGCGAAGGCCGCCCGGACGATGCCGAGCACGTCGACGCCGCTGTGCTCGAAGAAGCGGTCGTCCTCGGCGGCGAGGATCGCGTTCTTCATCACCGCCGGCACCTCGTCGATCCGCACGACGCTGCGCCGCTCCTCGCCGAACTCGCCGATCAGCACGCCGTCGGCCGTCCAGACCCGCAGCGGCACCTTCGGCCGGTAGTCGGTCAGCACGTCGAGCGAGGGCAGGCGGTCTGCCGCGAGGATCGCCGACAGGCCGAGCGTCAGCATGCCGGCCACCACCAGGGTCACCGGGACGGCGACCAGGATCGTCAGCAGCGTGAGGAGGCCGAACCCCCGTTCGCGCCGCGGAGGACCGGTTCGCGCGGGGCGGGCGCGCTGGGGCGACATGGCGGATGTGTGGGGTTTGTCGGACACCGATCGTAGCACCGGGGGCCGCCCGACCCCCCGCCGCCGGCCGTCCGGGGGCCCTCCGCCGACCCTTTCTCGGGCCTGGGCGACGAGCGGGCCGGACCGGTCGACGGGCGGGTCGGAGCCCCGATTCCAGCCCGTTGGAAAACCTTTACAGTGTGTCGAAGGTCTCGCCGGGATTTCAACCTGTTTCTCCGAAATCCTTGTAAGATCCTGTTTTGAAGCAACTTTTTAACATACTGCACCGAGGCGGACGTGGCATTCAGCCTTCAGGGCCTATTGCGTCGCGGCACCCAGCCGCTGCTTGGGATCGACGTGTCCGCCTCCAACGTCAAGCTCGTCGAGCTGGTGCCGGGCGGCAAGACCGGCATGCGCCTGGAGCGCTACGCGATCGAGCCGATCGAGCGCGGCGCGATCGTCGACGGCAACGTCGAGAACCCCGAAGCGGTCGCCGACGCGCTGACCCGGGCGATCCGCCGCACCGGCACCCGCACCCGCCTCGCCGCGATGGCGATGCCGTCGTCGGCCGTCATCGCCAAGCGCATCACGCTGCCCGCCGGCCTGCTCGAGGAGGACTACGAGGCCCAGGTCGAGACCGAGGCCTCGCAGTACATCCCGTTCTCGATCGACGAGGTCAACCTCGACTTCCAGATCCTCGGCCCCGCGCCGCAGTCGCCCGACGACGTCGAGGTGCTGCTCGCCGCGTCGCGCAAGGAGAAGGTCGAGGACCGCGTCGCGATCGCCGAGATGGCCGGGCTGCGGCCGATCGTCATCGACGTCGAGCCGTTCGCGGCGCGCACGTCGATCGACCACGTGACCGGGTTCCTGCCGAACCGCGGCGAGGGCATGATCCTCGCGGTCTTCGACGTCGGCCAGAACACCACGAATCTGACGGTCGTGCTGAACGGCCAGACGATCTTCGAGCGCGAGCAGACCTTCGGCGGCAACCAGCTCACCGCCGACATCGTGCGGCTGTACGGCCTGACGCTGGAGGAGGCCGAGCTGAAGAAGAAGTCGGGCGACCTGCCCGACAACTACGCCTCCGAGCTGCTGCAGCCGTTCATCGAGCAGGGCGCCACCGAGGTCGCGCGCTCGCTGCAGTTCTTCTACACCTCGACGCCCTACACCCGCGTCGACCGGATCTTCCTCTCCGGCGGCTGCGCGGTCACCGCGGGTCTCGCCGAAGCGGTCGCCGAGCGCACCCAGGTGTCCACCGAGATCATGAGCCCCTTCCAGGGGATGGAGATCGCCGGCGGCATCCGCGAGCGCCAGCTGCGGCTCGACGCGCCGGCGCTGATGGTGGGCTGCGGGCTCGCGATGCGGAGGTTCGACGCATGAGTTCCACCCGGGGCCCGTTGTCGCGGGTCGGCCTGGCGCCGGCCACCGAGATGTCCGACCCGCCGTCGCGTCAGCTGGCGCCGATCCGCATCAACCTGCTGCCGCACCGCGAGATGCGGCGCGAGCGCCGCAAGAAGGACTTCGTCGTGCTGGCCGCGCTGGTCGCGGCCGCGGGCGTCGCGGCGGCCTTCGCGGGCGGCTTCGCGATCAACCAGCAGATCGCGGTCCAGCAGGACCGCAACAACTTCATCGTCGCCGAGAACGCGAAGCTCGACCGCGAGATCGCCGAGATCAAGACGCTGCGCGAGGAGATCGCCGCGCTGCGCGCGCGCCAGCAGGCGGTCGAGAACCTGCAGAGCGACCGGACCGTGCCGGTGCGCCTGTTCGACGAGCTCGTGCGGCTCGCGCCCGAGGGCGTCTACCTGCGCTCGCTGAAGCAGGACGAGGGCCGCGTCTCGCTGGTGGGCCACGCCGCGACCAACGAGCGCGTCGCCGAGCTGCTGCGCAACCTCGGCGAGCGCAGCCCGTGGCTCGAGCGACCCGCGGTCGGCGAGATCAAGGAAGTCGTCGTCGCGTCGCAGGTCGGCACGAAGAAGGACGAGCGCAAGATCTACGAGTTTTCGCTGAACGCGCTGATCAAGAAGCCCGCGCAGCCGGCCGAGCCGGGCGCGAAGCCCGCGGCGCCGCGCACCACCGGCGTCGAGCCGGGCAAGTCCGCCGCCGCCGAGCCGATCAAGCTCGGCCAGGCGCAGTAGGCCGAGGCACGCGATGGCCAAGAAGCTCCCCAAGCTATCCATCAAGATCGACACCGCCGCGCTGTCGGCGCAGTTCAGGAACCTGCGCGGCCGCCACGCGGGCCTGTGGCCGCCGCTGCCCCGCGGCCTGCTGATGCTCGCGGTGTTCGCCTCGATCGTCGCCGCCGGCTACGGCTTCTACTGGCGCGGCCTGTTCGAGGAGCTCGACAAGGGCCGTCAGGAGGAGCAGCAGCTGAAGGCGCAGTACGTCGACAAGATCAAGCAGGCGGTCAACCTGCCGGTGCTGCGCAAGCAGAAGGAGCAGGTGCTCCAGTTCGTCAGCCAGCTCGAGAAGCAGCTGCCGAGCAAGGCCGAGATGGACGCGCTGCTGTCCGACATCAACCAGGCCGGCGTCGGCCGCGGCGCGCAGCTCGTGCTGTTCAAGCCGGGCGAGACCGTCGTCAAGGAGTACTACGCGGAGCTGCCGATCACGGTGCGCGTGGTCGGCAACTACCACGACCTCGGCGCGTTCGCGAGCGACCTCGCGAACCTGCCCCGGATCGTCACGCTGCACAACGTCCAGATCGCGCAGCAGGACCGGGACAAGGGGGCGACGCTCGCGATGGACGCGACCGCGAAGACCTTCCGGTACCTCGATCCCGAGGAGATCGCGCAGCAGCGTGCATCGGCCGCGAAGAAGAAGTCCGCGGAGGCGAAGAAGTGAGCGCCCGATCCGAACGAACCCCGACCCGCGAGCTCGCGGCCCTCGGCCTCGTGGCCGTCGCCGCGCTGCTGGCCGGCTGCGAGGCCGACCGCGCCGAGCTGCAGTCCTGGATGGACGAGACCCGCCGCAACACGCCGGCGGTCACCCAGAAGATCTCGGAGCCGAAGAAGTTCGAGCGCTTCGTCTACCAGGCCGCCGACGAGACCGATCCGTTCAGCGTCGCGAAGATGCGCGTCGCGGGCGCGACCGCCGCGGGCCGCACGAGCAACGGGCTGCAGCCCGACTCGACGCGCCGCCGCGAGCCGCTCGAGGCCTTCCCGCTCGACAACCTGAAGCTGGTCGGCAACCTTCGCCAGGGCAGTGCGAACGTCGCGCTGCTGCAGGCCGAATCGGCGGTGTTCCAGGTGCGCGTGGGCAACTACGTCGGCCAGAACTTCGGACGGGTGCTCAGTATCTCGGAGAGCCAGGTCGCCATCCGGGAAACCGTCCAGGACGCCGCCGGCGACTGGGTGGAGCGCGACACGGCCCTGCAGCTGCAGGTGCAGGAGACGAAGAAATGAGGGGGATCCGCGTGCGGGCAATCAACGACGGCCTGCGCGGCCGCGACGCGCGCTTCGCGCTCTGGACGACGCTGGCGGTGATGGCGGCGTGCCTGTTCCACGTCGCGGCGCACGCCCAATCCAACGCGATCGAGTCGGTGTCCTCGGTTCAGCAGGGCAACGCGACGGTGCTGCGCATCCAGATGAAGGCGCCGCCCGCCGCGGTGCCGGGCAGCTTCTCGATCGCCAACCCGCCGCGCCTCGCGCTCGACTTCCCCGACACCTCGAACGGCGTCGGCCAGAACGCGGTCGAGCTCGCGCAGGGCGACGTGCGCAGCGTCAACGTCGTCCAGTCGGGCGGGCGTGCGCGCATGGTGCTCAACCTGCGCCGTCCGGTGACCCACACCGCGAGGATCGACGGCAACGCGATCCTCGTCACGATGGACCCGGTCGCCATCGGCCCCGCGCCCGCGAGCAACGCGGCCGCGGTGGGCGCCTACAGCTTCGCGAAGGGCGACGGCCAGTCGACGCACGCGCTGCGCGACATCGACTTCCGCCGCGGCAAGGACGGCGAGGGTCGCATCGTCGTCGAGCTGTCGGACGCGCAGACCGGCGTCGACATCAAGCAGCAGGGCCAGCAGATCATCGTCGACTTCCTGAAGGCGCGCGTGCCCGACAACCTGCGCCGCCGCCTCGACGTCGCCGACTTCGGCACGCCGGTGAAGTCCGTGCGCACGTTCCAGCAGGGCGACAACACGCGGATGGTCATCGAGCCGCAGGGCCTGTGGGAGCACAACGCCTACCAGAGCGACACGCAGTTCGTCGTCGAGGTCAAGCCGCTGCGCGAGGACCCGAACAAGCTCGTGCAGGGCTCGCGTCCCGGCTACAAGGGCGAGAAGCTGTCGCTGAACTTCCAGAACGTCGACATCCGCGCGCTGCTGCAGGTCATCGCCGACTTCACGAACCTGAACATCGTCGTGCGCGACTCGGTCGCGGGCTCCCTCACGCTGCGGCTGAAGGACGTGCCCTGGGACCAGGCGCTCGACATCGTGCTGCAGTCGAAGAACCTCGACATGCGCAAGAACGGCAACGTGATCCTGGTCGCGCCGCGCGACGAGCTCGCCACGCAGGAGAAGCTCGAGCTCGAGTCGAAGCAGCAGATCAGCGAGATCGAGCCGATGCGCGTCGAGGTCTTCCAGCTGAACTACCAGAAGGCCGACGCGGTCTCGAAGCTGCTGTCCGACGACAAGCAGAAGGTGCTCTCGAAGGGCGGCTCGGCGGTGCCCGACCAGCGGACCAACAAGCTGTTCGTGCGCGACACGATGTCGCGCCTCGACGAGGTCCGCCGGATCATCCAGCAGCTCGACATCCCGGTGCGCCAGGTGCTGATCGAGGCGCGCATCGTCGAGGCCGACGACCGGTTCTCGCGCAACCTCGGCTCGAAGCTCGGCTTCAACGACATCCGCTCGACCGTCTACCGCACCGGCAGCCAGATCGACCCGGTCACCGGCAACCCGGTCGCGGTCAACGTGCCGGTCTACGGCGCGGGCACGCCGCTGCTCGGCAGCAGCGCGTACTCGACGGTGTCGGGCAACCTGCAGGGCGTGGCCGACCTGTCGTCGCAGCTCGGCTCGAACCTGCAGGGCATCAACCTGCCGGGCCTCGGCCAGCCGACCGCGATCAACAACACCAACTTCGTGAACCTGCCGGCGGCCGGCATCTCGGGCGCGAGCGCGGCGAGCTTCGCGATCTCGCTGTTCGGCTCGTCGCTGACCCGCTTCGTCAACCTCGAGATCTCCGCGCTCGAGGCCGAGCAGCGCGGCAAGGTGGTCTCGAGCCCGCGCGTGATGACCGCCGACCAGGGCAAGGCGGTGATCGAGCAGGGCACCGAGCTGCCCTTCCAGGTCGCCACCTCGTCGGGCGCGACCGCGATCTCGTTCCGCAAGGCGAGCCTGAAGCTCGAGGTCGTGCCCCAGATCACCCCCGAGGGCAACGTGATCATGCGCGTGCAGATCAACCGCGACGCGGTCGGCCAGCTGACCCCGGCGGGCTTCGCGATCGACACCCGCGCGGTGCAGACCGAGGTGCTGGTCGAGAACGGCGGCACCGTCGTGATCGGCGGCATCTACGAGCAGTTCGAGCGCAACCGCGTCAACAAGGTGCCGCTGCTCGGTGACATCCCGTACCTGGGCTACCTGTTCAAGAACACCTCGCGCACCAACGACCGGACCGAACTGCTGGTGTTCCTGACCCCGCGCGTCGTGACCGACGTCGCGGCCGCGCGCTGATCACGAGGGCTCGCCTGATGCGATTCGACCCCATGAACCGACTCCTGCGACGCGCGGCCCTCGCGCTTGGCGCGGTGCTCGCCGCCGGCCTGCTCGCCGCGTGCGGCGGCGAGGGCGCGGGCGCGGGCGGCAGCGCTGCCGGCACGACCGGCACCACCGCCTCCGACATCCTGCTGTTCAGCGACAAGGTCTCGCTGCCGGGTACCGACGGCTCGACCAGCGCGACGATCACCGCGCAGGTCAAGGACGCGTCCAACAACGTGGTGCGCAACCAGCGCGTGGTCTTCTCGACCTCCGACAGCGGCGTGGCCCTGTCGCCGGTCGGCACCACCTCGGTCACCGACTCGGCCGGCCGGATGCAGGTGACGCTCGACCTCGGCAGCACCGCGGCCGCCCGCGCCAACCGCGTCGTCACGGTGACCGCGACCTCGGGCAAGGCGAGCGCGACGACGACGGTCCAGGTCGTCGGCACGCGCGTGTCGGTCGTGGGCCCCGACTCGCTCACGGTTGGCGCGTCCTCCGAGTACACGATCGCCGCGGTCGACGCCACCGGCGCCGGCGTCGCCAGCCTGCCGGTGACGGTGACGTTCGCCGGCGGCACGCCCGCGTCGTCGGCGCTGACCACCGGCGCCAACGGCCAGGTGAAGGTCACGCTGACCGGCGTGACGCCGGGCGCGAGCGCCGTCGTCGCCACCGCGGCCGGCATCGACCCGGTCTCGCGCGCGGTGAACGTGCTCGGCTCGAACACGCCGTTCCGCGTGCTCTCGCCCGCCGACGGCTCCGAGGTGCTGGTCAACACCGACCAGCCGATCACCGTCCAGTTCCAGGAGAACGGCGCGCCGGCCGCGGGCCGGACCATCGTCGTCACGACGACGCGCGGCACCGTCAACGGCTCGACCAGCGCGAACGTCGTCACCAACGCGAACGGCGAGGTGACCGCGAACGTGCGCTCGGCCTCCGCGGGCCAGGCGACGATCACCGCGACGGTGTTCTCGGGCGGCACGCCGAACAGCGTGTCGAGCCGGATCAACTACGTGTCGCGCACCCCGTCGAAGATCACGCTGTCGCTCGACCCGAGCTCGATCGGCGCGAACGCGCCGGGTTCGACGAGCAGCACGAGCCGCCTGATCACGACGGTCCGCGACGCCACCGACAACCCCGTCAAGGGCGCCCTGGTCACGTTCGCCGCGCAGGACCCGAGCAACGGCTCGATCCAGCCGAGCACCGCGGTCACCGACGCGTCGGGCCAGGCGATCGCCTCGTTCATCGCCGGCCCGACCTCGAGCAGCGCGGTGCAGATCTCGGCGTCGGTGTTCAACGCGAGCGGCACGCTGGTCGCGACCGACAGCAAGACGATGACGGTGTCGGCGGTCGCGCTGTTCGTCGAGCTCGGCACCGGCAACAGCATCGAGGCGCTCGATGCGACGACCTACTCGATGCCTTGGACGGCGATCGTCACCGACGCCAACCGCAACCCGGTCTCCGGGCTGCCGGTGACGGTCTCGCTGACCGCGGTCAGCTACTTCAAGGGCATCTGGGCGTACAGCGGCTCGTCGTGGTCGCCGGTCAACTACGACAACGCCACGCTGCCGCTGCTCAAGTGCGCGAGCGAGGACACCAACCGCAACAACCTGCTCGACGCCGGCGAGGACATCAACACCAACGGCCGCCTCGACCCGGGCAGCCCCGCGTCGGTCCGCGTGACGACGGCGGACGGCAAGACCGCCGCCGACGGCCGGGCGACGCTCGCGGTGATCTATCCGAAGAGCTTCGGCGAGTGGGTCGAGGTGACGATGCGCGTGACGATCGGCACCCCGGGCACGGAGAGCTCGATCTCGCGGACCTTCGTCGTGCCGGTGCTGGCCGCCGACGTGACGTCGGCGACGGTCGCGCCGCCGAACGTCAACGCGCGCACGCCGCCGAGCGCCAACCCGGCGAACGCCCTCGTCGGCCCGTACGGCTACGTGCAGGACTGCACGAACCCGAACTGACCGGCCGCGGCCGGATCTCCGAGCGCGAGGGCCGCCTGCGGGCGGCCCTTCGCGTTTCGTGGGCTATCCTTCGCCGATGGATGCCACCGCTCCCGCGCTGCCTGCCGCGCTCTTCCTCGTGGGCATGATGGGCGCGGGCAAGACCACCGTCGGGCGTCGGCTCGCACGGCGCCTCGAGCGCCCGTTCGTCGACGCGGACCGCGAGCTGGAGGCCCGCCTCGGCGTGCCGATCCCGACGATCTTCGAGCTCGAGGGCGAGGCGGGCTTCCGGCGCCGCGAGGCGGCGATCATCGACGAGCTGACCCGCCGCGAGCCGATCGTGCTCGCGACCGGCGGCGGGGCGGTGCTCGATCCGGCCAACCGCGCGGCGCTGCACGAGCGCGGGCGCGTCGTCTACCTGCGCGCCTCGGTGGGCGACCTGTGGCACCGGCTGCGGCGCGACAAGGTCCGCCCGCTGCTGAAGGCCCCCGATCCGCGTGCCCGCATCGAGGAGCTGGTGCGGCTGCGCGACCCGCTGTACCGCGAGGTCGCGCACCTGGTCGTCGACACCGGCCGCCAGCCGGTCGACCAGGTCGTCGATGCTATCCTCGCGCGTCTCGCCCCGTCGCGCCGCGCGGCGCCCGCCGCGCCGCCGCCCCCGTCCACCGATGCGTGAAGTCTCCGTCTCGCTCGGCGAGCGCTCGTACCCGATCCTGGTCGGCGCGGGCCTGCTCGCCGACTGCGCGCCGCTCGCGACCCTCGCGGCCGGGCGCATGGTCGCCGTCGTCACCGACTCGAACGTCGCCGCGCTGCACGCGCGCCCGGTCGTCGCGGCGCTGCGCGCTCACGCCGCGTCGGTCGCCGAGGTGGTGCTGCCCGCCGGCGAGGCGCACAAGACCTGGGACACGCTGAACCGGATCTTCGACGCGCTGCTCGCCGCGCGCTTCGACCGCGACGCGCTGATCGTCGCGGTCGGCGGCGGCGTGGTCGGCGACATGGCCGGCTTCGCGGCGGCCGTCTACCAGCGCGGCATCGAGTTCGTGCAGGTGCCGACGACGCTGCTCGCGCAGGTCGACTCCTCGGTCGGCGGCAAGACCGGCATCAACCACCCGCTCGGCAAGAACATGATCGGCGCGTTCCACCAGCCGCGGCTGGTGGTGATCGACGTCGCCACGCTCGCGACGCTGCCCGACCGAGAGCTGTCGGCGGGCCTCGCCGAGGTGGTCAAGCACGGCGCGATCGCCGACGTCGCGTACTTCGACGCGGTCGCGGCCGCGCTGCCCGCGCTGCGCGCGAAGGACCCGGCGGCGCTCGCCGACGCGGTCGCGCGTTCGTGCGAGATCAAGGCGTCGGTGGTCGAGCGCGACGAGCGCGAGGGCGGGCTGCGCGCGATCCTGAACTTCGGCCACACCTTCGGCCACGCGATCGAGGCCGGGCTCGGCTACGGCGAGTGGCTGCACGGCGAGGCGGTCGGCGCGGGGATGGTGATGGCGGCCGACCTGTCGCGCCGCCTCGGCCTCGTCGACGACGCGAGCGCGCGGCGGCTGCGCGAGGTCGTCGAGGCGGCGGGGCTGCCGGTGCGCGGGCCGGCGTGGTCGGCCGCGCGCTACGTCGAGCTGATGTCGGTCGACAAGAAGGCGAAGCAGGGCACGCCGCGCTTCGTGCTGCTCGACGGCCTCGGCCGCGCGACGGTGCGCAAGGTGCCCGACGCGCCGCTCGCCGAGACGCTCGCCGCCTGCAGCGGCTGACGCTCCGATGCACGGTCTGGCGCCCTACGCGGCCGATCCCACCCGCAGCCTCGGGCGTCGGCATCCGGAGTCGGCGCCCGAGGGCCGCAACGAGTTCCAGCGCGACCGCGACCGCATCGTGCACTGCGGGG
>Ga0315899_10000946_pt1 | contig 33953 bp, 23 predicted proteins | sample LakEriMetagenome_2_FD_203518 | JGI IMG/M metagenome (GOLD analysis project Ga0315899, IMG submission 203518) | Freshwater fungal communities from buoy surface, Lake Erie, Ohio, United States - Buoy 4 MA112 | ecosystem: Environmental > Aquatic > Freshwater > Lake | place: USA: Lake Erie, Ohio...
AGAGCGCGGCGGAAGAAGACGATGTGCCGCTGCTGACGAAGAAGGCGATGAAGAAGGACGAAGAAGAGGCGATCAAGGCGGATCCGAACAGCTTGCCTGATCCGTCGCGGACGCAGGAAGCTCCTGCCGGCCCTTCCACCACGACCGAAGTGGGCGGCGTGATTCTCTTTCCGCGCGGCGTGAGCGAGCTGCCGCCTGAGACCAAGGAGATTCAGCCGCACCCCAAGGGCATCGAACTGGGCACGCTGCTGCAGATGCTGAAGGATTTTCAGGAAAGCAGCGGCGACAGCACGCTGTACAAGTTTCTGCAGGAGAAGTTCTGCCGGGTGAGCGACACGACGGCGAGTGATTTCTGCAAGGCGATTGGTGCAACCAGCCGCACGAGAGTGAGCGACATCGAGCCGCCTCAGGTTGAGAAGCTGTACAAGGAGTTTCAGGAAGCCAAGCTCGCACCTCCGCCGACGGACTGCCTCGCGCCCATCGGCGTGCGTCAGTTGCTTGCCGGTCTGCTTAAGGGCGTGCGCGCCGAGTTCTACGCGGCGAGCAGTCGCGAAGCGGCGGTGTACCGCGGGCGGCCTTTCCAGATCGAAGCGGCGATCGCGTTCGGCGGACAGCTCAAGGCGGATGATTCGGCCCGCGTGATTCGCTTTGCCAACCGCGTGCCTCTGCTTTTCCAGCAGAGCGCGTGCAGCAGCTTCAAGAGCGTGACGGAGACGAACTGGCGCAACTACGACCTGCAACACCCGCGGGCGAGCCTGCCCATCGGTCCGCTGGTCATCATGATCCACATGGCAAGCGTGTGGGTTCCCTTCACGAGCGAAAGCAAAGAAGCCATTGCGGATTATGACGAGATTCGCAAGGAAATGAAGCTCGCGCTCATGGAGTGCGGGCGCAAGCTGGGCACGTATCTGCGCAAGCGTGCGAAGATGAAGCGCGAAGGCGAACGCCGCGATGTCTTCCAGAAGTACATCGGGGAGATCGCGAAGGCCATCAACGCTATCAACGGGACCGACGCGAAGCAGCTCTACGACGCACTTCTTGAGCAGGCCAAGAAGCGCACCGCTATCGCTGACATGCAGCTCGACGAAGACGGCAAGCGCGTCAAGGAAGAAGACCCCGCCGATCAGGAAGGCGTGCTCATCGTGGAAGATGAAGCGAGCCAGCACAAAGACGAGCAAGTGAGCGAGGGGAAAGACGCACCGCCCGCGATGAAGCTCAGCAAGGCTGAAGCCGCCGCACTCAAAGTCGCGGCGATGGCCAAGAACGATGAGCCGACGCTGCTGGACGTGAAGCCGGCCAAGCGGCAGCAGACGCAGAGTGCGAAACGCTCGCGCGGAGCCAGCGAGGAGACGCCGACGAAATCCTCAGGCAAAGTCGCGAAGGCTCCTCCGCCACCCGCCAAGCCAGACCCCAAAGACAAGCCCAAGATGCGACTCGTGAACGGCAAACTCGTGCCCGTGAATGAGCCCAAGCTGTTCTGATGGTGGAGCGGTGCTTAGGCCCGCTTCCATCACACGGCACGCTCATCGTCACAACACGCCATCACCTCGCACACGCCCTCACAATCCATATTCAAGCGATTACGCAAGGATTCACGCACATGGCCAAGAAACCAACGCAGAACGCAGCTCCGGCGGCTCGCACCAAGCCGCCCGTCAAACACAGCGAGCGCGATAAGAAGACGCACGCGAAGCTCGTCGGCCTCGCGGATGAGATCGCGAGCAAGAGCCTCAAGGGCCGTGAGCCCAAGCTCGAGATTCCGGTCCGTACCAAGAGCAATACGACCTGGAGCAAGAAGCAGAAGATCCTGCAGATGGGTGACGCGACCAGCGAGCGAGAACTGTTCAACCTCAACCAGGCCAAGCAGTTCATGCAGACCACGCTGCACGCCAGCACCATCAAGAAACTGATTGACGAAGGCAAGACCAGCAGCCTCCGTGGCGTCTTCTACATCGCCAAGCACACCGTGGCCGGCACGAAGGAAAACACCTTCGACAAGCAGGAAGAAAGCGATCCGATTCTCGAAGACCTTGAAGTCTCGCTCGGCGCGCTGCGGGAAGAACTCCATATCTTCGCAGAGAATCGCGGCGCCATGGTCGGCAACATCACGCTGATCGATAAGGGCGACGAAATCAACTGTCGCCGCATGGGCAGCGGCGGGTATGCGTTGCCAAGCATCGTTGAACCGGACATCATCGAGTTCAAGAAGTGCGAAGCGGACTTCGTCCTGCACGTCGAAAAGGGCACGGTCTGGAATCGCTTCAACGAAGATCGATTCTGGGAGAAGAACAACTGCATCCTGACGCACGGCGCAGGCCAGCCCCCGCGCGGCTGCCGTCGCCTGCTGCAGCGGCTCAACCAGGAACTGAAACTCCCCATCATCTGTGTGCTCGACTGCGATCCGTGGGGGCACTACATCTACAGCGTCATCAAGCAGGGCTCCATCTCACTCGCGTTCGAAAGCTCGCGCCTCGCGATTCCCGACGCCAAGTTCCTTGGCATTCGCGCGAAAGACCACGAAGCCTGTGACCTCTCTGACGCCGTGAAGATCGACCTTGAGGCGACCGACATCAAGCGCGCGAATGAGATCAAGAACTATCCGTGGTTTGCGGAGCACAAGGGCTGGCAGAAGGAAATCGACCTGATGCTGAAGAACGGCTTCAAGATGGAAGTCGAAGCGCTGCTGAACAAGGACATCAGCTACGTGACGGACGAGTATGTGCCGCAGCGGCTGAGGGACGAGGATTGGCTGGATTGAGTTCGTCACTCGTCGCTTGGCGGGCAAACTCAGCCGCCCAGCCCCAATTCGGCCCCGTTCACGCAGTTGGCAGCGCGACCGTCTTCTTTCCAGAGCTTGACGATGCGCACGGATTCGTGCGCGACGGCAAGCTGGGCCTGATCGGTGCTTGCGCCGACGTGGTGGCTGGCGTATACGCCCGGCAGGTGGGCGGTGTCGCTGTGCCAGGCGGCTTCGGTCTCGGGGGGCTGGGTTTCCCACACGTCCAGGCCAGCGCGGATGTTCTTGGTGGCGATGGCTTCGCGCAGGGCGGCTTCGTCCACCACGCCGCCGCGGCTGGTGTTGATGAAGTACGCGCCCGGCTTCATCGCGGCGAAGAACTCCTTGTTGAAGAGCTTTTTGGTGCTGTCGGCAAGCGGCAGGTGCACGCTCACGGCGTCTGCACGCTTGGCGAGGGCGAGCAGTGCGGGCGTGTCGGTGCCGCCGAATTCGCAGCCAAGGGCGCTAGCGTGCTGGGGCGTGATGCCGCGTGACCACGCGACGACGTTCATGCCGAACGCGACGGCGCGCTTGATGACTTCCTGACCGATGGCGCCCACGCCGATCACGGCGAGAGTGGAACCCTTCAGGCCGCGGGCCTTGCTGAATTCCTTCTTGTTCCACTTGTCGGCCTTGGCGCTGGCGCACATGTCGGGAATGCGCCGATCGCAGCACAGGAGCAGGCCGATCGTGAGTTCGGCAACTGCGACGGCGTTCATGCCGGGGCAGTTGCAGACGGCGATGCCGCGCTTGGTGGCGCTGGGGACGTCGATGTTGTCGACACCGCTGCCGGCACGCACGATGAGCTTGAGGCTCTTAGCAGTTTCGAAGACAGCGGGAGGCACCTTGGTGCTGCGGACGACGAGAATCTGCGGATCGTGACTGGCGACGAGCCCGGCAAGGCCGGTTGCGCCAGCGTTGGGGTCGTTGATCACTTCGCAGCCCAGAGCTTTGAGTCCTTCAAGGCCGGCTTTCTCGAACTTGTCCGCGACGAAAACACGCATGGCGACTCCTTGGTATGGCTCAGCCCTCGGGCGATGAGCAGGGCAGAAGTGTTGGCACGAGATTGGCGGTTGGCACCGTGCTACAACAGAGCATGTTGCAGAGTGCTTTGCGGGCAGTTGTTCCTTCCATCGTACTGGTCGGTCTTGCGGGCTGCAGCTCGACGGCGCCGGCTCCACGGCCTGTGCCGCTGCTTGGTGAGAAGCGGGCGAACGCCGCCCCGGCGGATATGCAGAACCCCGTGGCCCTTGCAGGGCGAGACGCTATCACGTTTGCTGATCTGGCATCGCCGATGGCAGAGATCGCCGGCGGACAGGCACTGGAAGAAGTGGCCCTTGATCGCCTGCTGGCCCAGCGGGCGATCAATGCCGGCGTGACGATCTCGCAGGAGCAGATCGCCGCGGAGCAAGGATTGTTTGTGCGAACGCTGGCGGATGAAGCTGGCTTAAACGAGCGTGATGCCGCGGCTGCGCTGGAACGTGTGCGCGCATCGCGCGGGCTGGGACCGGTGCGATACAACGCGCTGCTGAAGCGCAACGCGACGCTGCGGGCACTGGTTGCCGCGACGGCGGTACCGACACAAGAGCAGATTGATCAGGAGCTTGCTCTGGCGACCGGACCGCGGTACCGCGTCCGCATTATCACGAGTTCGTCACAGTCAGCGGTCGCGCAGGTTCGCGAGCAGGTGCTTGCGCAGCCGGAATCCGCACGCGCAGCGGCATTCGGCAATCTCGCGACCAGCGTGAGCACCGACGCTTCGGCTGCACGCGGCGGATTGATCGACGGGATCAGCCCGGCGGACCCGGCAGTGCCGGGCGTCATTCGCAGCACGCTGGGCACAGTGGTGCCGAACGACGTTTCAGCAGTGCTTGTGCTTGATGCGGGCTTTGCGGTGATGCTGATGGAGTCTTCCGTATCTCCGCTGGAGAGTGACGCACCTGCGACACGTGAGCGGGTGGCGCAGCGTGTGACGCTTCGCATGCAGCGGCTGGCGATGGACCGTCTGGCCCGTGAAGTGCTTGCGGGAGCGAACATCACCGTGCTGGATGGATCGCTGAGTTGGAGCCGAGAGAACCGTGGCGGACGGTGATGGGGGCAGGAGACGAACGCGACGATACGATGCATCATGCGCGTCGCAATCTTTTCCAGCCGTCTTTTTGAACGCCCCTTACTTGACGCCGCGAATGCGGGACGGCACACGCTTGTGCACCTGGATGCATCGCTGGGCCCGGCGACCGTGAAGCTGGCGCACGGGTGCGATGCCGTTTCGATCTTTGTGTGCGACAACGCCTCGCGCGATGTGCTGCGGGAACTCCACGCGGGCGGCGTTCGATTGCTTGCCTTGCGATCAGCGGGGTTCAATCACGTGGATCTTCCGGAAGCGGAGCGGCTGGGGATGGCGGTGGCACGGGTGCCTGCGTATTCGCCCTTTGCCGTCGGCGAGCATGCAGTGGGCTTGATGATGACGCTCAATCGCAAGTTTCACCGCGCGTACAACCGCGTGCGCGAGCAGAACTTTGCGCTCGACGGTCTCATGGGATTCGACATGCACGGCAAGACCGCCGGCGTGATCGGCACGGGCATGATCGGTGAGGTGGTGTGTCGGATTCTGAGTGGGTTTGGCTGTCGTGTGCTGGCGTTTGATCCGGTGCGCAACCCATCGTGTGAACGACTGGGCGTGCAATACGTTTCGCTCGACGAGCTGTATGCGCAGAGTGACATTATCAGCCTGCACTGTCCGCTGACACCGGCGACGAAGCACCTTATCAATGCCGCCGCATTAGCAAAGATGAAACCGACCGTGATGCTCATCAACACGAGTCGCGGCGGCGTGATCGATACGCGAGCGTTGATCGAAGCGTTGAAAGAGCGCCGGATGGGCAGCGTGGGACTTGATGTCTACGAAGAGGAAGGTGACTTGTTCTTCCGCGATCTTTCGACGCAGGTGATCAGCGATGACGTTTTCGTGCGGCTGATGACCTTTCCCAACGTGCTGATCACCGCACATCAGGGATTCTTCACGCGGGAGGCTGTCGAAGCGATCGCGACAACGACGATGGAGAACGTGACGATGTTCAGCCAAGGACATTTGGACGCGTCGCGCAGCGTGACTGCACGAAAGGTCGTGTGACCTGCGCGCAGCCACTTTCCGTATGGCTGCCATGGCGGCGGCAATTCACTGGCGACTCGATGAAGTTTCGATCACCTTCACTCAGAGCGCGCGGTGCTCAGCGACGCGCCGCATCGTGCTTGATCTCTGCAGCCTGCGTGATTCCGACGCGAGCGAGTTACGACAGACGCCGCCTGCGAGCCTCTTCGCTGCGGATGTGCACACCGCCAATCCGGGTGATACCACACCAATCAAGCACTTCTGCAGGCTTGATGGCCGTGGAACCCAGCACATCCGGTTTGATGAGCTGTCGGGCACCTTCTGTGTCCGTCATGTGACCCACGTGACCCGTACACCCGCCGCTCATGCTGCCAACCACGATTGGTCCATTCCAGATCCAGCGCGAAATTGGCCGTGGCGGCATGGGCGTGGTGTATCTCGCCACGGACACCCGGCTTGACCGACTCGTCGCGATCAAGGCACTACCCGCCGATTTGGCCGCGGACCCCGACCGTCTTGCTCGCTTCCAGCGCGAGGCCAAGGTCCTCGCCTCGCTGAACCACCCGCATGTCGCCGCGATTCACGGGCTGGAACATGCCAACGGCCACGAGTACCTGATTCTTGAGTACATCGAAGGCGAATCGCTGCATGAGCGCGTCTGCAAAGGTCCGATCGCAGTCGACGAATCACTGAGTTTCGCCAGGCAGATCGCCGAGGCACTCGAAGCGGCGCACGAGAAGGGCATCATCCACCGCGATCTCAAGCCGGGCAACGTCATGGTCACGCCCGAGGGCGTGGTCAAGGTGCTTGACTTCGGCCTTGCGCGCACGGCTGAGGGCTCACCATCCACCACCGACGCCAACGCGATCGCCAACTCCCCCACCGTGGCTGCGCGCCAGTCCCCCACCATCCCCGGCGCGATCATGGGCACCGCAGGCTACATATCGCCCGAGCAGGCTCGCGGCAAGCCCGTCGATAAGCGCTCGGACATCTTCTCCTTCGGCTGCGTGCTGTTCGAGATGCTTGCCGGCACGGGGCCGTTTCCGGGAGAGACAGTCACCGACTCGCTGGGCGCGATTCTGCATCGCGACCCCAACTGGGGGCTGCTCCCACCTGCCACGCCGCGTCGCATTCGTGAGTTGCTCACGTGTTGTCTGGCGAAGGAGCGAAAGAGCCGTCTGCACGACATCGCCGATGCGCGGCTGGAGCTTGAGCGTGCGATTGCGGGGCGGGAGTGGGTCGCGTCGGGAGAGTCATCGCCGGCTCGCAAGAACTCGCGCGCGGTGGCCATTGCGGCTGCGGCCGCGGCGGCGTTGCTCGCGGGTGGCGTCGCCTGGATCGCTGCGAGCAAGATCGCTCGCCCCGCTGCGGTCGCTGTCGCGCCGCCGCAGACGTTCCATGTGTCGACGACGATCCAGAGCAAGCCGCCCTTCCAGGGGCTGTGGGGCATCTCCCCGGACGCGCGGTTTCTGGTCTATACCGCGTCGCCCGAGCTTGAGCCCGATAGCAGCAAGGCGCAAGGTGTGCTGGTGGTGCGTCGATTGGACCGCGACGAGACGATCGTTCTCGAAGGCACCGAAGGGGCCAGAACCGCCGCGTTGTCGCCGGATGGGCGATGGGTGGCGTTTTCCAGCGCGAAGGATCGCGGCGGCACGAAGTTCAGCCTGAGGAAGATCGCACTCGACAATGGGCGACCTTTGGGCAGGCCCGAGACCATCTGCGAACTCCCGCAGGGGACATGGTTCCAACTGGGGTGGGCATCGAACCGCGAAGTGGTCTTCGCGCCGAACCTTGAGCAGGCCATCTACGCCGTTGCGGCCTCGGGTGGCGAGCCGCGGGTTGTCGTCCGCCAGGAGCGGCCCGAGGGTCTTGGAGGTTGGGATCAGTTCACCCCGCTGGTGGCTGGCCAGTCGATGTTGGCCGCGCACTTCTCGATTGTCGCTGAGAAAGTGAAAGTCAATACCGAGGTGATCGACCTCGTTTCGGGGAAGCGAACGATCGTGCTCTCCGACGCCGGTGCTATGGGGGTTTTGACGGACAGCGTGCGTGGGGAAACTCTCGTGGTGTATGGGAAACCCGACCTGACGAATTTGTTGGCGGTGCGCTTCGATGTGGGCACGCTGCGCACGGTGGGCGAACCCGTGCGGGTGTGGAGCGGCAACACCATCAACCAGGTCAAAATCTCACCGAGCGGCACGCTCGCCCTCTCGACACGTGCATCGGACTTTTCGAATCGGCGCCTCGCATGGCTCGACGATAAAGGTCAGCCGCAGCCCCTCTCCGTGCCGACGCGAGGTTTCTCCGAGATCGCGGTCTCTCCGGACGGCAGTCGCGTGCTGGCGAATGTGGAGGTGTCCAACCCGGATGACCTGACTTCGGAACTCTGGGTGCAGGACCTGACACGCCGCACGTCGACGCGAATTCCGATCCAAGGCTTTGCTCAAGGCCTGATCTGGAATCCGAACGGACAGCGGATCGTGCACGGCTCGTACGCCAAGGACGAGTTTGCAATCGTTGAGCGGGTCGGGCGAGCCGGTCAAGATGTTCACCTCACCGATCGCGGAGCAGAAGTACGTGATGCCGTCGGCGTGGTCGCCTGATGGAAAGATTCTCGCGGTCGTGCCGACGGATTTGAAGGTCAACAAGGGCGACGTGCTGATGCTGGAGCAGGAAACGGGCGAAATCGGGGGCGCGGGAAAGGCGACGTGGAAGGCCACGCCTTACTTGAACTCGCCCGATGATGAGCACGCACTGCGATTTTCGCCTGATGGCAAGTGGGTGCTGTTCTGTTCGGTGCAGTCGGGGCGACATGAGTTGTACATGCAGCGTTTCACGGGCGCGGGGGCGGGTGTCGAAGACGGGAAAGCGGGCCGCGTGCAGGTCTCAACGAATGGGCACGATGGCTCTGCGTGGTGGAGCCCCGACGGCAAGGAGATTCGCTTCGTCGACGGCGACAAGCAGGTCGTGAGCGTGGAAGTGAAGACCGAGCCGACGCTTTCGGTATCGATGCCGAAGCCGCTGTACAGCATCAAAGAGCTCAAGACCACGAGCTTCACGTGGGGGCCGGATGGACGATTGATGGTGATCCTGCAAGGCGAGAGCGAGCTGGCGACCCGGATCGACCTCGTCGTCAACTTCGCCGACGAGATGCGAGCGAAGATGGGGCCGCCAAAGTGATCGCTGCGAGTGCGTGTGTGTCGCACCGGCATGTCACCAAGACAACAGCGGCCCCGGATCGCTCCGCGGCCGTTGTTCTCTTGAACGATGAGTGTGGGCGATGAACTAGCGCCGACGACGGGTTGCGACCAAGGCACCCAGACCAAGCAGGGCGGCTGCGCCCGGCGCGGGGATGATCTGATACGAGTACTGCATTTCGAGGAAGCCGCCGAGCTGCAGCCTTGCGGGATTCCAAGCAAGTGACGAGAGCGGGGGCAGCGTGAGGCCTGCGGTGAAGGTGCCTGTCTGCATCAGTGCGCCGCCGGTGGGCGATGCGTACGCGGACAGGTTGGAGACTGCGCCCGAGATCGGTGCTTCGAGCACGAACTGAAACGGGCGCGTCGCCGCGGGGAAGAGCGCGAGTTCACTCTGCAAGGACGATTGGAACGCGCTGAAGATGCCACCAGGCAGGAAACCTGAAATGCCGCCGGCGTACTGCAAGGCAAACGACGCGAGGAACGTGTCGGTGTTGGTCGACGACGGGACGATTGTCTGGGGGGCATCACAGTCTGGACTTTGGCGCGTGAGCGCCGAGGGCGGTGCTCCGATGCGCATCGCCAAGGCCGGCGCCGACACGCAACCGCTCGAGCAGGGCAAGCCCGTGCTCGCGTTCGATGTGCCCGCGCGTGTGCCCGGCGCCCAGTACGTGCTCACAACCGCGTGGGACGGCCCAACCACAGAGAGTTTTTGCCTACTGGCTGTTTCGCTCAAGGACGGCGCGGTGCGCACCGTGCTCCGCGCCGTAACGGAGCCTCGTCTCATCGCGCCCGACCAACTGATCTTCATGCGCGGCACGACCGTCATGTCGGCGGCGTTCGATCCCGTCCGGGGTGTGATCATCGGCGAACCCAAAGTCGCCCTCGAGGGAGTAAGAACCGATCAGTGGCAGGACTCCGCGTACATCGGCGCTTCCATCAGCGGTTCGTTCGCTTATGTGCCCGGTGGACGCTTTGGCGCCGACCTGCGTCTTGTGCGAGTTGACGAAGCTGGCAAAGTCACGCCGGTGCTTGAAACACTCGACAACTACAACTCGACTCCCATCATCTCATCCGATGGCCGCAAGGCCGCCTTCACGACACTGCACACCAAACTCGAACTCTGGGTGCTTGACCTTGAACGTCGTTCCAAATCGCGGATGATCTCTGAAGGCGAGTTCTACGCGCCGGCGTGGACCGCGGACGGAACGTCGCTCATGTTCAACTTCATTAATCCCGCCGGTGCCGCCACGCTCGCGCGTTTGCCTGTTGGCGCGGACACACCGACCCCGCTCCCTGCGACTGAGATGACGGACAACTTCTTCTTCCCGCTTCAGGAACTGACCGATCGATCGGGGTTACTCGTCGAGTACGTCGACGGGACGACAAGCAACAGAGACATTCAGGTGTACGACTACGCCAAGGCTACGTTCAGACCGGTGCGACATCGTGCGGCGGACGAGAGCGCCGCTTGTGTCTCGCCCGACGGGAAGTGGCTCGCGTACACCTCGGTCGAATCGGGACGAGGCGAGGTCTATGTGGGGCCACTCGATGCGACTGGGCCAAACGTGCAGGTGTCCTTTGAGGGCGGGTCCGTGCCGCGGTTTGCGAGAGACGGGAAGCGGCTCTTCTTTCTGAACGCCGACATGGAGATGATGGCGGTGACGCTCGACCTGACCGGAACGTCCCCGACTGCGTCGGCTCCCGTCCGGTTGTTCTCGACGAAGGAACTGAATCTGCGCGCAGGAGCCCGGGGCGGCTTCGACGTACTTGAAGGCGGCGGGTTTCTGATGATTGAGAATGCGGCGTGGGAGAAGGAACCGCCCGTGATTCGCGTGATCTTGAACTGGTCCGAGGAGCTGCGAGCCAAGGGTGGGAGGAAGTAGATCGCGGTTTGCGACTCATCGTGAAACGCAGCGCCCACGTAGGGATTGCTACGGAACGCAAACGACACGTGCGTGACAGTTGATCGGCGGCTCGCGGACGTTTCGCGAGAGACTGCGTTTTGCTTGTGTATTGGAGCATGCCGCGTACGGTTGGGCTATGCCCACAATCGAGCTTGCGGACATTCGCCTTGCGTATGACTCCATCAACGATACCGCGCCCAACACTCTGCTGCTCGTTCATGGCCATCCGTTTGATCGATCGATGTGGACTCCACAGATGCAGGCCCTGATCGGGCACGAGTGCCGCGTGATCGCTCCTGACCTTCGCGGCTATGGGGAGAGCGGAATCACTGAAGCGCCGACAACTCTCGATCGGTTCGCCACCGACTTGTTCGGATTGCTGGATGCACTGGGAAGATCATCCGCCGTGCTCTGCGGATTGTCGATGGGCGGACAGATCGTGATGGAGATGTGCAGGTTGCGCCCGCAACGAGTGAACGGCGTTCTCCTGACGGCCACGTTTCCACAAGCCGAGACCGAGGAAGGGAAACTGCGCCGCAACCAGATGGCCGATCGACTGCTTCGCGAAGGCATGTCTGGTTATGCAATCGAAACGTTACCGAAGATGCTGAGCGAACGATCTATCCGAGACCAACCTGATGTCGCACAACATGTGCTGAGAATGATGTCAGGAGCGCATCCGATCGGTGCCGCCGCCGCGCTTCGCGGGCGGGCGCAGCGACCCGCCTACGAACCCACTTTGGCGTCACTCCAGTGTCCCGCGACAATCGTTGTTGGCGACGAGGACGCATTCACAACCCGTGCAGACGCCGATTTGATGGAGCGGCTCATCAAGCGCTCATCACTGCTGTGGCTGCCGGGCATTGGTCATATGCCAAACCTGGAAAACCCGCAGGCATTCAATGCCGCGCTCGTCTCTTTGCTGCAGGCGTGCGAGCAGAAGTGAGAACTAGTTCGGGCGGTGTCCCCCCAGCCCTACGCGGCCAAAACGACGAACGCCCGCGAGAAAACTCGCGAGCGCTTGTGCTTTAATCGGGGTGACAGTACACCAATAGAACTTTTTGTGGAGGGACTCCGCCTTTGGAGGCCAGAAATGCGGGTGTGGCTCGCCGTGAGACCGTGAAAGGCGGTTGGAGATCGCGACACGCAGTCTCCAACCCGAGTATCACCCCCCGCCCCCCTTCGCATCCGGATTGCCCGGTTCCGCTCCACCCGCCATTGCCGCCTTGCACTTGGCCAGCGTCTCGCGAATCTCCTTGAGTTGCTTATCGTCGGGCTTGAGGAACTTCTCGCCCATCGCCACGGCCTCTTCGAGGTCGGCCAGCGCTGCGGCGTTGTCCTTGTTCTCAAGCCGAGCCGCACCGGAGCGCCACAGCACGCGGGCGAGAGTCGCCGAGCCATCGGGCGAGTTCTTGCGGAGCATGCCGATGGCCTCATCCCAGCTCACGCGGGCCTCGGCGGTCTGACCGAGTGCCTGCTGCACGCGTGCGAGGTTGTTCAGGACGCCGGTGATGCCCGGGTGCCCGGCGGGGAAGGCCGCGCGGTTGATCGCCAGTGCTTCGCGGTAGAGCGGCTCGGCTTCGGCGGGTTTGTTCTGGTCCCGCAGGACGGCCGCGAGGCCGCTCAGGTTGCTCGCGATCTGCGGGTGCCCGGCGGGGAATGCCGCACGCCAGATCGGCAGCGCTTCGCGGAAGAGCGGCTCGGCCTCGGCGAGCTTGTTCTGGTCCCGAAGGATCGTCGCGAGGGTGATCAGGACGGGGGCGATGTCCGGGTGCCCGGCGGGGAGGGCCGCGCGGTGGATCGCCAGCGCTTCGCGTTGGAGCGGCTCGGCCTCGGCGGGCTTGTTCTGGGCCAGCAGGAGATTCGCGAGGTTGTTCAGGCCCTTGCCGATGTCCGGGTGCCCATCGCTGTAGGCCGCACGGCGGATGTCCAGTGCTTCGCGCATGAGCGGTACAGCCTCGTCGAGCTTGTTCTCGTCAGACAGGAGTTTGGCAAGGTTGTCCAGGCTGATGGCAAGGTCCGGGTGCCCGCTCGGGAGGGCCGCACGGCGAATCGCCAGCGCTTCGCGGAAGAGCGGCTCGGCCTCGGCGAGCTTGTTCTGGGCTCGCAGAAATTCAGCGAGGTTGTCTATGCCGATGGCGATGTTCGGGTCCCCGGCGGGGAGGGCCGCACGGCGGATTGCCAGCGCTTCGCGCAGGAGCGGCTCGACCTCGGCGAGCTTGTTCTGGGAGTACAGGAGATACGCGAGGTTGTTCAGGGCGGTGGTCATGCCCGGCAGGTTGGCAGGGACGGCCACGCGGGAGATCGCCAGGGCTTCGCGCATCAGCGGCTCGGCCTCGGCGAGTTTGTTCTGGCTCTGCAGGGTTATCGCGAGGTTGTTCAGGCCGGTGGTGATGCCCCGGTGCCCGGCGGGGAGGGCCGCGCGGCGGAGCGCCAGCGACCTCCGCAGGTTCGGCTCAGCATCGGCGTAGCGGCCCAGCCCCTGCAGCGTCTTGCCGATGGTGTCGCGCACCTCCGCCTCCACCAGCGGCTGGTCCTTGAGCGCTCCTTCGCGCCCACCAGCCGCATCGAGCCTCTTGACCGCGGCCTCGATCGCCTGCACCACCGTCACGGCGTCCTTCAGCGGCTCGCCGGTCACCGGGTCCTTGGGCAGGTTGGTCGGATCGACCGCGGCGAGCATGTCGGTCTGGAACATCGCCACCGCGCTGGCGATCGCGGCCTGCTTTTTGGCCTCAGCCTCCTGCTTCTTGGCTTCGGCTTCCTGCTTCTCCGCCTCCGTCTGCTGCGCCACGGCCTCGGCCCGCGCGGCCTCGGCCGCCTTGCGCTGCTCGGCCTCGGCCCGCTCGGCCTGCACGGCGATATCCCGCTGGTCGCTGGCGACCTTGAACTGCCACGCGAAGGCGACCATGCCGATGAGCAGCGCCGCCGCCACCGCGCTGCCTGCGGCGACCATCACCCGGTTGCGCTTGACGAACTTCTTGAAGCGGTAGGCCGTGCTGGGCGGGGCGGCGTTGACCGCCTCGCCGCTGAGGTAGCGGCGGATGTCCGACGCCAGACCGCTGGGCGTCTCGTAGCGGCGGGCCCGGTCCTTCTCCAGCGCTTTCATCACGATCCAGTCGAGTTCGCCGCGGACGATGGTGCCCAGTCGCTTGGGCTCGGTGTGCCGCTTGGCCGCGACGCTGGCGATCGTGTCGGTGTTTGGCCGAACGCCACTGATGAAGTGAGCGCGGTGGCTGCGGTGACGGCGATGACTCGTGCCGGTATCGAGTTCGCATGCAAACGTGCCGAAGTGGTGGCGAGCAGACTCATAAACGATCTCCCTTTTGAGCTTCACGTCTCCGAACTCGCGGCGGCCAAACGCAGGCCGCTCACGGGGTCGAATCCGCCCTCCAAGCGACGCCAGACATCACCGGACATCACGATTTCGCACGATCGCGCGAGAACGCAACGCGCGGTATCCGCGGTCGAACCACCCACGCGCCGGTTGCGTCTGCGGAGTCGGGAGAGAGTTTGGGAAGTCTCGCGATCCAGTACCCTTCTCAAGGAGCGGGTATGGCATCATGGAATGACAACGCCCGCAAGCCTAAGCCTGCGGGCGTTCGTACTTCAATCGGGGTGACAGAACACCAATAGAACTTTTCTTGGAAGGCGTTGGGGTCTGGGAGCTCGGCATACGCCGTCTTCTGAGCGCCAAGGCGGTTTCTTGAGAACGATGGACTATGGCAGTGCCGACAAGGGGGTGTTCGGGGCCCAAGTGTGGGTGAAACTGGCGGATGCCGGCCAGCCGACCCCGGCGAAAACTCGTTCCTGACCATGACCACCCGTCTGAGTTTCCGCTCCGAGTTCAGGATGTGCGACGGCGGCACAACGGTAATCAGTTGACGCGCTCACTCAACACTCGCGGCGAGAATGGTCCATGTTCGGAGATCGCGATTGCGACGGTCGCGCCCTAGCGGACAATGCTGATCCCCGGCCACCGGGCCTCCGCGGCCGCAGCTCCCGCGTCCGACACCGACGAGCGTTGGAGGCTCAGCGAAGTCAGACCCTTCAGGCCCGTGTCAACACGTGCCAGGTCCTTTATTCCCGCGTCCGTCACCGCCTTGCTCAAGACGCCCAAGTCGGTCAGTCCGCTCAGGCCTGTGTCCGGCCGCGCGAGTGCCATCACACCCACGTCGGTCACCCCGTCCCAGCCGATCGTCAGCGAGGTCAGCCGCGCCAGGCCCGTCCCCGGCCGGGCCAGTTCCCTCAATCCCGCATCCGTAACCCGCGGGGCGGGGATGACCAGCCGAGTCAGCCCTTTCAGGCCTGTCCCGTGTCGCGCGATGGTCTTCAACCCCTCATCCGTCACCTGCGTGTTCACCATGACCAGATCGGTCAGGTGCTTCAGGCCGGTGTCGGTGCATGCCAGGGCATGGAGTGCCACGTCCGTCATGCGCTCGCCGCCGAGGCTCAACTCGGTCAGCCCTTTGAGGCCCGTGTCGGTTCTCGCCAGATCGAGCACTCCCGCATCCGTCGCCAGCGAACCGCGGAGGTCCAGTTTCATGAGCCCGTTGAGGCCCGTGCCCGCACGCGCCAACTCGTTCACTCCCGCGTCTGTCACGCCATTGCACCACAGCCACAGCGAGGTCAGATTGTTCAGCCCGGTGTCTGCGGATGCGAGCGCCTTCACCCCGGCGTCGGTCACCCCCACGCCGGTCACCTCCATCTCCAGAATCTCGAATGACCTCAGCCCTTTCAGGCCCGTCCGCTCATGCGCAAGGTGCTTCAGTCCCGCGTCCGTCACCTTCGTGTCTCTCAGGACCAGCGTGGTCAGCCCCTTAAAGCCCGTGGCGGGATCGGCCAACCACGCGACGCCCGCATCGGTGATGGCCTCGCTGCGGAGGTTGAGTTCCGTGACGCGTGCGAACTCGATGGAGCCGAGCGCGGTGCCAGAGGGGAGCTTGAGATGCTCGCGGACCTCGCCCTCGATAACCGCACGTTCCTCAGCCGTGACAACGGACGACGCCAGCCCGATCTCGCGCGAAGCAACGGGCGAGAGACGGGATGTGGAGTCGCACCCGGAACCAACCACACACGCGGCAAGCATCGCAAGGAGTGTTCGCATAGGAGGATGGTACACGACGCGCCCGCCCGCCTGACGCACCAACCGGGCTGAACCACTGATTGTGGGCTCAATTCCCTTCCCCAAAACGAGAAAGCCCTTCGATGTGCTCATTGAAGGGCTTGACGCTGAAAGAAGTCGTGATGCCAATCCACCAATGGAACTTTTCTTGCAGGGCGTTCGGGTGCGGCCAAACGAAAGACGGTGTCTGCTCCGTGAATGAGAGTGCGTCGATCTCGCGTGCGGCCAAGAGGGGTTGAATGCAACCGACGCCTGTACGATGGTCGAATGAAAAGCTGCGTTCCGGTGCTCCACGAATCAGCCGACGTCACTCAAGCCTGGATTGAGGCTTCACTCGAACGGCCGGTGCGCTGGTTCACGAGTTCAAAGCCGCCGGACAGCAACTGGGGTTCGCACGTCCGGCTCGAGGTCTTGCTCGCCGGACAGGGAGCCCCGCTGCGGCTGCACTTGAAGATCGGGTCGGTGACGACCTTTGGCCGCGCCGAGGTGGACTACTACACGCGTGCATTTGCCAGCCTGACCGACGCACCATTGGTGCGATGCCACCATGCTGATGCGGATGAAACGCACTACAACCTTCTGCTCGACGACCATTCTCAAACGCATCGCGATCAGAAAGTCATCGAGCCGACACTGGCATATGGCCTCGCTCTCGTTGAAGCAGCCGCGAAGCTGCATGCTCATCATTGGCCACAGCCATCCCCAGCGATCTCAGACGCGGAGCGCATGGTCTCCAGCGCTCGTGCCGGGCAAGGGACGCTCCTAGAGGCAATGAAGGTGGGTTTCACGCCAGAAGAGCGGGCGACGGCAACTCGATTGCTCGATCAGAATCCTCTCTCGCGCAGCGCTCGGCTTGCCGACCCCGAAGGCTTCACATGGATCCACGGCGACTTGAATCCAACCAACATCCTCGCACCGATCGACGGCGACGGACCGATCTACCTCATCGATCATCAGCCCTTTGCAAGTTCAGGGGCGCCGCCATGGCTCGGCATGCGCGATCTGGCGTACGCCGTAGTCGTCTGGTGGCCCATTGAGCTCCGCCGCCAGTGGGAGCGAGTTCTCGTCGAGCACTGGCATGCGGCGCTTGTCTCGCGCGGCGTCGGAGGTTACTCGTTGGAAAGGGCGTGGCAGGACTGGCAGTTCTGCGGAGTTCAAGAGATCAACGTGCCAGCCGACTGGTGCTCCAACCCCGAAGACGCATCCAACACGCGCGGTTTGTGGGAGGCTCAGCTGCGCCGGATTCTCGCATTCGCCGAAGATCATGCTTGAGAAGCAGGCACAAAACGCAAACACCCACGAGAGACCTCGTGGGCGTTTGTACTTCAATCGGGGTGACAGGATTTGAACCTGCGACCTTTTCGTCCCGAACGAAACGCGCTACCAAGCTGCGCTACACCCCGGTGTGTAAGAGAGGATGATAGGCGCGGCTGAGTGGTATGGCAAAGAATGCGGGGATTGCGGCGTTATCGCGGTTTGTGCAGCTTACGAGCGTGATTGCGCGTCGCGCGGCAGCATTCGGGCGGGCGTGGTCGCCAACGTGGGATTGCGGCGGGTATCCTCGCTGCGCATGCAAGCACTTCTTCTGCGCGGCGGTCGTGTGATTGATCCGGCATCGCGACGCGATGAGATCGCGGATGTTGCGATTGCAGGCGGCGTGATTGCCGCCATCGGATCGCAGTTGCCCGTGCCCGCCGGCGCGAAGGTCATCGATGCGGAAGGCTGCATCGTGATGCCGGGCCTGGTTGATCCACACGTGCACCTGCGCGAGCCGGGACAGGAGCACAAAGAAACGATCGCGACGGGCACCGCAGCGGCGGTCGCCGGCGGGTTTACGACTGTTGTGTGCATGCCCAACACCAGTCCTGCGCTGGATACGCCGGAAACTCTGGCGTGGGTGCAGCAGCGAGCCGGGCAGACAGCGGCGTGCCGGGTGTTTGCAACCGCCGCGGTGACGCGCGGCCGGAAGGGTGAAGAACTCACTGAGATTCACCTGCTGCGCGAAGCGGGCGCAGTGGCGTTTACGGATGACGGCGACTGTGTGCCCACGGCGGGCATGATGTCGCGCGTGCTTGGCGCGGTGGCAAGCACCGGCTGCTGCTTCATGCAACACTGCCAGGAGCCCACGATGACGCGCGGTAGCGCGATGCACGGTGGCGCGATTGCCACGCGACTTGGTCTGGCGGGCTGGTCGCGCGCCGCGGAAGAAGTCATCATCGAACGTGATGTGCGACTCAATCGCGGAGTGAATTGCCGATATCACGTGCAACACATGAGCAGCGGCGAGAGCGTGGACATCGTGCGGCGCGCCCGTGCGAGCGGACAGCCGGTAACGGCGGAAGTCAGTCCGCATCACCTTGTGCTGACCCATGACATCTGCGACAACTACAACACGCTGGGCAAGGTGAATCCGCCGGTTCGCGAGAAGAAAGACATTGAAGCACTCATCGCGGGTGTTGCGGACGGCACGGTGACGGTGCTGGCCACCGATCACGCTCCGCATAGCGCTGACGAAAAGGCTCTGCCCTTTGAAGAAGCTCCTTTCGGCATGGTGGGACTCGAAACCGCGCTGCCGCTTTACGTGGAAGCCTTGGTGACCAGCGGTGCCATCGACTGGCGTCGGCTGGTTGCCATGCTGACTATCGAACCGGCCACGCTGTGCAACCTCGATGGCATGGGCATTGGCCAGCTCCAGGTGAATGGCCCGGCCGACGTGACCGTGTTTGACCCCCACGTGAAGTGGACATGTCTGCCCGAGAAGCTGGCAAGCAAGAGCAAGAACACGCCGTATGGCGGACGCTCGCTCACAGGTCGCACGGTGTTGACCGTCGTGAGCGGACTAGTGCGGCACGAACTGCCACGCACGTAAAGGTTGAGTTGAAACACGTTCACGGCAATCTACTCGCTTGATACGTGGAATGACGGAAACGCCCCGCGTGTGCATCCGGGTGGAGCAACCTCTCGAGGATCGCAGTATGTGGCAGCACTTGATCTACTGGGCGGCAATTGCAACTGCGAACGCGGCGTGGGGCATGGCTCCACAGAACGCAACACCCAACCCGCCCGTTGCGACGTCGCAACAGCTTGGCATCAGCTTTGATCGCTTCGAAACGCTCGACACATTCGGTCGCACGATTACGTACTACGTGTCGGTGCCGCCTGCGAATCCTGAAGCCAGTCGCCCGCTGGTGCTTGTGATTCAGGGCTCGGGCTGCTCGTCGATTTGGCAAGAGGTGCCTGCTACGGACTCAGCGTCGGACGCGAAGCCTCGCATCGGTGGTGGCTTGCAGAACATGGTGATGCGTGACTATGGCGGCGAGGTGCGCATCGTGGCGGTAGAGAAGCCCGGCGTTCAGTTTCTCGACAATCCGCAGCCGCCCGGCACTGGGACTCCATGCAGCGTGGAGTTCAAGACGCATCACACGCCACCCGAGTGGTCCGCCGCGCTCAGTGCTGCGCTGCGTCAATCGCTGTCGCTGCCGGGCGTTGATCCCTCGCGCGTGCTCGTCATCGGGCACAGTGAGGGCGCCGACATGGCCAGCTACGTCGCACAAGCCAATCCCGACATCGTGACGCACGCAGCGTGCCTTGCTGGCGCGGGCATCACGCAGCTCTTCGACATGACGCAGCTTGCATGGGCCGAGCAAACGCCGGGCGAAAGTCACGAAGTTCGCGGTGATCGCGTGCAAGCCGTGTACAACATTTGGGCCGAGATTCAGCGCGATCCGGGTTCGATTGAGAAGTCGGTGTGGGGCCATCCGTACAAGCGCTGGTCAAGCTTTGCCGCGGTAAGCCCGGTTGAAAGTCTGCTCGCGACGGACCCACGCACGCAACTGTTTCTTGCACATGGCACGAGCGATCAGGCAGTACCGATCGCGAGCTTCGACGCGGGGCTTGCAATCCTTGCTAGCAAAGGACGCACCGCCACGGTGCGGCGATTGCCCGGGCTTGATCACGGCTTTGCCCGCGAGGGCGAAGCGTTAGGCAGCGGCATGCGGGAGATTGTGGGTGATGCGATGCGCTGGTTCCTGACCAACCAGCCCACGCCAGAAGTGGCGGAGCCGCTGCTGCAACCGGTCAATCCGTAAGCGATGGTGTGCAAGGGACATCAGGCGGTCTTTGTCGCGCGGAGGATAAGTGCGGAGCGTCCGAGTACGATGCGGGCGTGAGCTCCTCCCCCGCCGCCGCTGTCGCCGTCCATCGCATTGAAGTGCGCACCAAGCCCGGCTTGCTTGATCCGCGGGCCGATGTCGCTGCCAACAAGGCACGCCGACTGGGCTACGCCATCAGCAGCGCGAGCAGTGCGCGCGTGTATCTGGTCGAGGCGCCGTTGTCACGCGACCAGCTTGGCCGCGTGATGGACCGCCTGCTTGCGGACCCCGTGGTTGAATCAGCAACCGTGGGCGCGAGTTCTGCACCGGCGGGCAGCGTGACGATTGAAGTGCACCCGTTGCCTGGCGTGATGGACCCTGCTGCGCAGAGCGTGCGTGAAGCGATCATCGACCTGACCGGCTTGCATGCCGATGCGGCACAGGTCAGCACGGGCGTGCGGTACGACCTGCAAGGCCTGACGAAGGACCAGGCCGAGCGGCTGGGCAAGACTGCGCTTGGCAACCCTGCGATTCACCAGATTCTCACGCAGGCGTGGACGCCCACGCAGCTTCCCAAAGGACACGCGTATTCGTTCAAGCTCGTCACGGTGCCCGTGCGTTCTCTCGACGACGCGGGACTCATGAAGCTGAGCAAAGACGGGCATCTGTTCCTGAACTTGCAGGAGATGCAGGCGATTCGAGAGCATTTCCAGAAGCTTGGTCGCGATGCGACGGATATCGAACTTGAAACGCTGGCGCAGACGTGGAGTGAGCATTGCGTCCACAAGACGCTCAAGGCAAAGGTGCGATATCGGGAGGAAGGGGTACAGCAAGCGAGCGAACATGCGAGCGAGGCAAGCAACAGCTTGTCACTCGTGAACACTGCACGTCCCGGTTTTTCACGCGATGCGGACGGCTCACTCATCATCGACAACCTGCTCAAGCGCACGGTGGCCGCTGCGACGCACGAACTGATTGCTGACGGCATCGATTGGACACTGAGCGTGTTCAAGGACAACTCTGGCGTCATCGCCTTCGACGACAACTGGGGTGTGTGCATCAAGGTGGAAACGCACAACCGGCCCAGCGCCATCGAGCCCTACGGCGGCGCGGCCACCGGCATTGGCGGCTGCATTCGCGATGTGATCGGCACGGGCCTTGGCGCAAAGCCGATCGCCAGCACCGATGTGTTCTGCGTGGCTGACCCCACGCGCTGGAACGAAACCGCGAGTGACACCAGCAAGAAGCAATTGCCACCGGGCGTGCTGCACCCGCGCCGCGTGCTGACGGAAGTCGTCGCGGGCGTGCGCGACTACGGCAATCGCATGGGCATCCCCACCATCACGGGCGGCGTCTTCTTTGATGATCGCTACGTGGGCAACCCGCTGGTCTTCTGTGGCTGTATCGGGCTCATTCCGCGTCACTTGGTACATGGCAAAGCCAATCCGGGCGACCGCATCATCGCACTGGGCGGCCGCACCGGTCGCGACGGCATCCATGGTGCGACCTTTAGCAGTGGCGAACTGCAAAGCACCAGCGCGACGGAGTTTTCGCATGCAGTGCAAATCGGCAACGCGATTGAAGAAAAACGCGTCCTCGACGTGATCCTTCGTGCTCGCGAATCGGCGAACGGCAAGCCTCTGTATAGCGCCATGACTGACTGCGGCGCAGGTGGCTTCTCGTCCGCCGTTGGCGAGATGGGCAGCAAGCTGGGTGCACGCGTCACACTTGAAACCGCGCCGCTCAAGTATGAAGGTCTGCGTTACGACGAGGTGTGGATCAGCGAGGCACAGGAGCGCATGGTGCTTGCGGTGCCCGCAGCCAATGTGTCTGCTCTCCATCGCATCTGCAACGAAGAAGGCGTGGAACTCTGCGATCTTGGCGAATTCGGCACGCCCGGCAGCGAACTGATCCTGACGTTCCAAGGCCACGAAGTGGGTCGTCTCGCGATGGACTTCATTCACGACGGCCTGCCCAACCCCACGCGCGAAGCCGTGTGGCGTCCGCACAGTTCGAGCGGCACGGGAAGCGCCGTGGTATCGCCGACGCACTCAGTCATATCCACATTGCTTTCGGTGTTGTCGCACCCCACTGTTGCCAGCAAGCACTGGATCATCCGTCAGTACGACCACGAAGTGCAGGGCGCCAGTGCGCTCAAGCCGCTTGTGGGCCCGCTCTCTCGCGGACCGGGCGATGCAAGCGTCATCACGCCCGTCGCTGGCTCGTCTCGTGGCGTCGCGCTTTCGCAGGGCCTCCAGAACACCTTCGGCGATGCTTCGCTGGGCGGTGATCCGTACTGGATGACGCTCGCCAGCATCGATGAGTGCGTGCGCAATCTGGTTTGTGTCGGGGCTGATCCTGCACGCATCGCGATTCTCGACAACTTCTGCTGGGCCAGCTGCGACAAGCACGAGAACCTCGGCGCGCTCGTTCGCGCGGCCGCGGCGTGCTACGACGGTGCAATGGCGTACCGCACGCCGTTCGTCAGCGGCAAGGACTCACTCTCAAACCAGCTTCGTTACACCGACCCTGCAACCGGTCAGCAGAAGCTGATCGAGATTCCGCCCACGCTGCTCATCACGGGTATGGCGATTGTGTCGGATGTTGCACGCTGCGTGAGCATGGACGCCAAGCAACCGGGCAACACGCTGCTCTTGATTGGCGAAACAACTGGCAAGCTGGGCGGCAGTCTGGTGCACACACTGCACAACCCCCAAGCCATCGCCGACATGCCGCGTGTGGACCTGAAGAAGGGCCCCGCGACGGCCAAGCTCGTCGCGTCGCTGATCTCGCAGGACCTGGTCGCGAGCGCTCACGACTGCAGCGAAGGTGGCGTGCTGACTGCCGTCGCTGAAATGCTCATCGCGGGCGACAACCCCAAGGCCGCGCGGCTGGGTGCTGAACTCTCGCCCACGCTGGGCAAGCTGTCCGCGGCCGCCTTCGCGTTTGGCGAAGATCACAGCCGCTATGTGCTGGAAGTGGCAACGAACAACGTTGCGGCGGTACAGGAAACTGCCAGTGCTGCGGGGATCACGGTCACGCAACTGGGTACGCTGAACAGCTCGGGCGTCCTCGCGTGGTCTGCGTGCGATGTGCGCGTGCCAGTCGATGAACTGGCCAAGGCGTGGCTCACGCCGCTGGATTGGTAAGTGCGGTTAACCCGCGCGAGTGACAAAACGATGCAGGCCTAAGCGCAACGCTTAGGCCTGATTTGATTTTCGAATAGCCCATCACGACGAACGTCGCGCATCACATGCCGGGCAGTCGCTGCAGCGTGCCATCACGAGCCACGCGCAGTTGATCGGTCTCGAGCAAGTACTGCAAGATCGCAGTGCGCAGCGCCGTCTGCGCCGCATCGCGAGCGTTTTCGGCGCGCAGCAGTTCGTTCTCCGTATCAACGATTTCCTGCGGCTGCACTTCAGCCTCGTTGAGCTTCTGCGCACGCAGACGCCGACGGTTGATGTCCACCTGCTGTTCGGCGATACGAAGCTGAAACCGAGCGCGGTCCACGGCGCGGGCGGATCGACGGGCGGACAGCACGGTTTCATCCTGCAGTCGCGAGTGATCCCGCTGGGCGCGTTCGTAGCGAATCTGCGCAGTTCGCACCGCCAGTCGCTCCTGCTCACGATCCAGCGGCGCACTCAGCGTCGCGCCGATGCGGTATCGCGTGTCATCGCCGCTCAGGTTGAGGCCTGCACTGTTGTTGTCGGGATCGGTCGGCACGCCGACTTCACCGGAAACAGCAAGATCGGGCAGCAAGCCGTCCTTGGCGACGTCGATGCCGCGGCGTGAATCCAGCAGCCGGTCTGACGAGTTCTGCAAGTCGAGCCGATACTGAAGCGCGATTTTCGCGGCTTCATCGGGGTCCGCATCAGGCTCCTTCAGCACAGGCAGATCAGTTGCGATGTCGAGACGAGCGTCGATGGGCAGTCCCAGTCGCACCTTGAAACGATCCAGTGTGAGCACGTACTGCTCGACGAGTTCGGAGAGCGACACTTCTGCGTTCGCCACTTGGTTCTGCGTGATGGCGGTCTGAAATGCCTGCAGTCGACCCGCGTCCACACGAGCCTGTGTCGCTTGGTTGAACTGCCGCAGACTTTGCAACTGCCGCAACTGGTTGGCGATGCTCGCACGCGTCTGCAGCAGCGAGAAGTAGTCGGTCGCGATATCCACCAGATACGAGCGGCGGAAGCGTTCAAACGTGCGCGACTGGTACACCAAGTCGCGTTCAGCTTGAATCAAATCCTCGCGAGCGATACTGCCCGCGCCGCGCAGCAGAGGGATGTTGCCCGCCAGCACGAGTTCACTGCTCTGACGATACTCGTTGCTTGACTGATCGCGCAGGTAATCGGTCGCGTTGATGAGCCAGCGTGCCTCAAGCTGGCCGCCGCTGGGCAGCCTTTGTGTGGCCCGTAGCGTGTTGATCACATTCAGCGCGGGGTCGGTGTCGCCATTGTCAAGCGTGTCACTCAGTTGCACCGTTGTGTCGTTGAAGAGCCGCGGCCCCCACAGGTGGCGCTCCTGCAGCAGCGAGATGGCTGACAACAGGTAGTCTTCCTGCGCCGTCAGATACTCGCGACCCGTGCGCTGACTGATTTGCCACGCTTGCTCCAGCGTGATGGTCTGGACTTCCACTCCCTCGGTGCTGGCCATCATCTCCGCGGCCATGCGCTCGGGGTCGCCCAGCAACTGGCGATCGACATTGACCTGGCCCAAGAGCCGCCGCAGGCGGGCCGCGACATCGCGATCTTCGGCAGCCGCCGTGAAGTTGAGCTCATCCGCCCGGGGATTGACCGAAGTCGGAGACTTTTCGCGGGCCTCGCCGGGAGCCCGGCCTGAAGCGACCACTGGCACGGTGGGACCATCAAGTTCCTGCCGAAGGCGCAGTGATTGCTCGCGCGTCAGGTCCGCAATGCGCCGGTCCATGCCGCTGCCGCTGCAACCGGCGAGCGCGACCAGTGCGGCAATCGATGCGCAAGATGCTGAGAAAGCGATAGTTGTGACGCGCGTCTGCATGGTTTTTCGCGGTCGCCTTTCGGGAAAAAGAAGGATCGTGTGGCGTTGATTCGCTGGCCGAGAACTTATCGTTTCAGGAGAAAACTTGGATGGTGTTGGGGATGGTTCTCGGGGTCAAGTCCCGGGAAAGATTGTTTGGAACTAGCCAAACGCCTCATGCAAACCTAAACTCGGCACCTTCCGCTGTCGGCCCAAGTGAGGACTTGCTAACTTCTGCAACTCCCCGCCTGGCTCCCCGCCAGCGCACTTTGACAGGGCCCCAACCGCAATGCCCTCCGTGACGCATGATGGTCGCAGTTTCATGATCGAAGGTCGCCGTGTATGGCTGGCGTCCGGTCGTGTTCCCTACGCACGCATTCCCCGCTCGCAGTGGGCCGCGCGCATTCAAGCCGCCAAGAACGCCGGTCTCAACACGATTGAAACCCCGGTCTTCTGGAGCCGGCATGAGCCGCGCCCCGGCCGCTTCGACTTTACAGGCGAGAACGACCTTCGCTATTTCGTCGACCTCGTCGGCAAGGCGGGGATGTACTGCATCCTCGGCCTTGGACCGTACGTCGGCAGCGACTGGGACTTTGGCGGCCTCCCCGCGTACCTGCGCGAGAGCCCCACGATCAACTTCCGCACCAACAACCACACCTACCTCGAAGCCTGCTCGCGCTTCATCGCTGCGGTCGCGGATCAAATCCGCGGCTGGCAGGTGACTGCGCCCGGCACAGGCGGCCCCATCATCCTCTTGCAATGCGAGAGCGAGTGGACCTGCGGCCACGACACGCTGAGCACGCAGTACCTGGGTGAACTCACTCGCTACATCCGCGAAAGCGGCTTGTCGGTGCCCATCGTCAACAGCAACGACCTCTGGCAGAATGTCGAAGGACAGATCGACGGCTGGAGCGGCGGCGACAACATGCTGGCGACAATGCGCCAGCTTGCAAGCGTGCGCCAAGGCCAGCCGCGCATGGTCATCGACTTTGCGTTCGGCCACAGCGACATGTGGGGCCACGAGCCGTTGCCCGTGCTGTCGCCTCGCACCGTTGAGCAGCGCCTCGCTGAGATTCTCGCAGGTGGCGGCCAGTTCAACATCACGACGTTCGCCGGCGGCACCAATTTCGGCTTCTTTGGCGGGCGCACCGACGATGGCCCGGCGACCTTCGCCACGCACGCGGCAGACCGCGGCTGCGCGATCGATCAGACCGGCCACACGACCGATGTCTTCGGCGCCATCAAGCGTGTCGCGACAGCTGCGACGAAGTTCGGCCGCGTTTTTGCGTCGCTTGATCCCGTCTTCCAGCCCGTGAGCATCAAGCCCGGCGCGGGAGAAGTGACCAGTGCCAAGAGCAAGGCGGGCAAGGGCAAAGCCGGCACGACCGCCAGCAATGGCGTTAGTGTTGTGCATGCCACCGGCACGCAGGGCGGCGTTGCTTTCGTCTTCGCGCCTGATCAGGCCACAGGCGAGCAACTGTCCACGACGCTGCTGCTCAGCGACGGCAATGAACTGCCTGTGCCGCTGGGCGATCAGCCCGTGGCGTGGTGCCTGTTGGGCGTGAACATCAGCCCGCGTTGCCACCTTGAATACGCCAACCTTTCCGCGCTGGGCGTCACTTCCAGCCCGGGCGGTAGCGTCGCGGTCTTCTTCGGTCCCGCAGGCACACGTGCTGTCTTCAGCATCAACGGCGCGCCGGTGGAAGACACAGTGCCCACAAGCGAAGAGCCCGAAGTGCTCCAGCACGAAGGCCTCACCATCGTCATCGTGCGCACGCAGGATACTGACAAGATCGCGTTCGCCGACGATGCCGTGTTGTTTGGCGTTGCAGGCATGAACGGCTCGGCACCGGTCGCTCCCGCAGGCTCCAAGACCTACTCACGCATCACGGGCGACGGCAAGATTCGCGACGTGGCGTTTGATCAGTCCAAGAGCAAGCCCCGCGCCGCCAAGATCTCGATGGGCACCTGGTCGGCTGCACACCAGCACGACTATGTGCAGGGCGAAAGCCCCCGTTACGCCGCGATCAGCAAGGTCGCTGGGCTTGCGGCACTCGGAGCTCCGTACGGCTACGGCTGGTATCGCTTCGTGCTCAGCAACAAGAAGGCGACCAGCGCTCTGGTTGATCCGGGCATCGCGGGTGACCGCATGCATGTCTTCAGCGACGGAAAGCCCGTCGGTCTGATGGGTGTGGGTCCTGGCGCAACGCCACAGCTCGACGTTTCGCTCAAGAAGGGCGAACAGACGCTTGTGGTTCTCGCGGAGAACCTCGGCCGGTTTGCCGGCGGCATGAACGTGGGCGAGCCCAAGGGGCTGGTCGACGACCTGTTCACTGTCAGCGCAATCAAGCTGGGCAAGCTGCAGCGCAACGCGGGCACGCCCGTGCCGCTGCTGGCGTTCAAGAGCCCCATCTGGGACGTTGCCGAAGGCGACGCGTCGATGTCCGACCGCGCGGGCTATTCGTTCAAGCTCGCGGGCAAGCAGCAGATCATCGCACGTATCAACGTGCCTCCGACCGCTGGCCTGCTGATTCTGAATGACAAGCCCATCGCGTACCTTGACCGCAGCGGTCCTGTGTGCGTCATGCTCCCGCACGACCAGTTGCACAAGGGCAACAACACGCTCGAACTGACCGTGGTCACGCCCGAGCAAGTGGGTGAAGAACTGACCCGCAGTGCGGAGAGCATCGAGCTGTTCGCGGTCGAAAGCGGCCTCTCGCAGGAAGCCGAAGTGGCCTTCGCGAAGTGGGAAGCACCTCAAGAAGCCTTCTTCGCGCCGCTCAGCAAGTCGGGCCTCACTGCTGGCCAGCCCGCATGGCTCCGCTGCGAGTTCACGCTCGACGCCGCCACGCAAGCGGTCTTCTTTGAGCCCAAGGGCCTGACCAAGGGCCAGTTCCTCGTGAATGGCAAGCACGTGGGCCGCTACTTCGTCGCGACCAAGGCCGGCAAGCCCGTGCCGCCGCAAGAACGCTACTACATCCCCGAAATGTTCCTGCGTCCGGCGGGTGAGCCCAACGATCTGCTGATCTTCGACGAGCACGGCTCGAACCCGGGCAAGGTGCGTTTGTCGCTGTAAGCACTGGCACACATCGAGCACATCACTTCAAATCAAGAAACGCATGCGATCAATCGCATGCGTTTTTTCTTGTGTTTGCTCAAGGAGCCCGTGAAACAGAACCACACCTGGCGTACGGCAAGCAGTGCACGCCAGCCCCGACAACACGCTCCAGACTACTCGGCCAAGTCCGGCCGCGAGAGCGACACTCGCTTCAGGGTTGCACGCAGGTCCGACGGCCACGGTGTGCGCAAGTCGAGGCGTTCGCCGCTCACAGGATGCGTGAACACCAAGCGATGCGCGTGAAGGGCCAACCGCGGTGATGCGGCCTGAATGTGCTGATTCGCGTAGAACTCATCGCCGAGAATAGGGCAGCCGATGGCTTCCATGTGCACGCGCACCTGGTGCAACCGCCCGGTCACGGCGCGGCATTCCAGCAAGCTCGCGCCCTTGCCTGTTTGCAGCACGCGATACGCGGTACGTGCCGGTGCGCCACTGGTTGAAATCCGCGCCAGCTTCTTCTTGTCTCCCGGCGTGCGATCGTTCTTCGTGCGTCCCTGATACTCCGTGATGGGCTGCGACACCACGCCCTCCTCGCGTTTGGGCTGGCCTTCGACAATCGTCCAGTAGAACTTGCCCACCGTGCGTGTCTCAAACGCTTCACGCAGCGCGTCGTACGCGTTCTTGCTCAGCGCAACCATTACCAGCCCGCTCGTGGGTTTGTCCAGTCGATGCAGCAGGCCGTAGCCTCGCTTCGCACCAAGATTCTGGAGCTTCGCACCCCATGCGGCGAAAAGTCCGTTGAGCAGGCTGTCCTTTTCATGGCCCAGTCCGGGCGTCGTGACCAGCCCACTTCGCTTGTTGATGACGAGCAGATGCTCGTCTTCATGCACGAGCTTGTATGTGATGGATTCGTTGGGAGTGATGGAGAGTTGGGGCACAGTCAGAGATTACGCAGGCAAACGCCCGTATCAGCGCGACGGAACCTCGCTATCTCGTCGACAATCCGCCTCGCTGTCGAGCATCTCCGTCACATCGTGCCTTGGGAACAAAGTCGTACTCTCACGCAATGGGCACACGCATGCTCATGAACGCTCCGACAAAGTCGGCTCCTTCGTCATCGCACAAGGTGATTAGGTGCCTTTCGGTGCGCTCATGGGCGACTGCTCGGACGCCGCGATTAAACCGATCACCGTGGCCCTGCCCACCGGTGCGTACGCGTTGTGGAAAGCCCGCGCTGCCGCGGCCTTGAAGTTGACCTTCAAGGCCGCGGCTTGACGCTCGTTCACCGTGGGGGGAGTTAAGGGATGGAGCGAACGTCGCGCGGTCGAAAGGAGTTACATGTCCGAGCACACGTGCTTACTGGCACTGGCCGCCAGCAAGCACAGTGAAGAAGTCCACAACGTCCTGGTCTTCAGGGAAGACGCCGTTGTTGTTAAAGTCGATATCGCTGCAGGTCTGTGTGGGGCACGCGCCGCCTGCCAGAACCTCGAAGAAGTCAACGACGTCCTGGTCTTCTGGGAAGACTTGGTTGCCGTTGAAGTCGATGCTGTCGCAGCACTGCGTCACGACGGTGAGCGACGCCACTTCGCTGCGAACATTGCCGCAGCCGTTGTCCACGGTCACACGGAACTCAAAGGACTGATTCCATGGCGTGCCCTCCGCGGCGCGAGTCAAGATCATGCTATTGCCTGAGAAGGACGCGCTGAATGTGTAGTTCTGGTCGAAGGGATAGTTCGGTCCCTCCTGCACGTCGACCCACACGTTAAACGTCGAGTTGCCGCGATACTCCCAGAAGTATGTCACGTCCTCGGTTTGTGTGGCAGTTGCGCTGAACGTCACGTCGTTGACACCGCACACGGATGTACTCACCGGGCCCGTCACAATCTGCGGATTGACGGGGGGCGTCCACAGCGAGATCGCCGCCGCACTTGCCCCGCCTGCCTGATCAAACGTGCCACCCAGGAACACTTCGCCCGTCGGCAGTTGGCACAGCGTCGCGACGTTCGCAGCAGCCGGAGCCGGGGTGTTCGCAATGCCACTGCCGCTGCTCGTCCACACTGAGCCGCTCCAACGCGCCAACCTGCTCGCGTTCACATTCTGCAGCAGGGGACTTGCGGACGTGAACGAACCACCAACGAGCAGGCTGCCATCTTGCAGCACGATGATCGATCGCACATCGCCATTCACGCCGTTGGCAAGCTCCGACCACCCCGGATTCGCTGTGCCAAAGTTGGGGTTCCAGATCGCAATGCGACCCGGCGTGCCAACGCCCGCGAAGAAATCAGCAAACGTGCCCCCCACTGCGATACGCCCGCCCGAGAGCGGCGTGATCACGTTCACTGTTCCATTCACGCCAGAACCCGGACGCTCCCAGGCGCTGCCGGTCCAACGCAAGATACCACCAACGCCGCTGCCATTCAGCGTGAATGCGGGGCCGCCAACATACAGATCGCCCGTTGACGAGATCGCGAGGGTGTTAGGCGCCTGGCTCACGCCACCGCCCAAACCCTGCCACGTGTTGCTCGCGCCGAGCACCGCCACGTTGGGCAAAGCCGAACCCCAGCGCCCAACAATCACGAGCCGGCCGTCAGACAATTGGCCGATCGCACGAACCTGCGCACCGCCCATGCCTGCAGGAATGTTGTTGCCAACTTGCGTGAAGGTCGTGCCGTTCCAACGGGCCACACCCGTCACCGCCACACCATTCGCCGTGCCGAAGTTGCCGACGAGAATCAGATCATTCTGGCCCTGTCCGTTGGGCGCAATCAGGAACCCGGCAACCTGATTGTTCGTTCCCGATCCCAGCGGCTGCCACGTCGAGCCATCCCAGATCGCCACGTTGTTCGCGGCAACGCCATTCACCGTTGTAAAGCTGCCACCCACAACCAGCACTGGCGCGAGGGGACCACTACCATCGCGATCCCACACGATCGAAGCCGCAGCTCCAGGCGGCTGTGTCGTGTTGCGGAACAAGCCCGGATTCGCAAAGCTGGTCTGCCATTGACCATCGCATTGGGCAAAGGCTGATCCTGCAGCGCATGCGAGCGAAAGAACGATGCAAAGGCGGGTGGAGAGCGACATGGACAGCCTTTCTGCGTACATTTCCCGAACCCAGCGAGAGATATTCGGAACGTTCTGAAAACGTTTTCAAAATAGCCAAACTCTTCGTCGTCTGCAACCGAATAGTGCTGAAAATGTTGGAAGATTCTCCACATTCCTTGCTTGTCCGAGAAAGTGCGGTCTCGCTCGACCAACTGCGACAGGTGGCAACGCGCCTGCAGACCGAGTTGCGTGCAGTACTGGCTTTGGTGCCGCCCCAGCATCGAGCCACGACCGACCTCGCCCGCTGGCTTCACGTCAGCCGGCCCGTTTGTCACTGGATCAAGGCGGCCGCCGACTTCACAGGCGATGTCATCGAGATCTACGCACTTCTGCCCGGGATCGACGGCCTCGACGCCATGCTGCGAGCGCTGCGCAAGCGCGTCGCAACGCCCCACGCTGTTGATGCCGCGATGGCCGCCGCATTGGTCTACAGAGAAACCATCGGAGCCGCGGGTGGCAGCCAAGCCAAGCTGCGCCGACTTGTCGATCAACTCCGCGAACAGGAGCTTGCGGGCCTCGATCGCGACCCAGAGTGGCACAAGCGCGAGAAGATGTTCTCCGCGATGTCCGCCATCTGCGGTGAGCGATCACGCCTACTCACGATGGTGATGATCACCTCGCCGACAGATGATCCCACCAAAGTCTCGCACCTTGCCGCACTCGGACACGCCGCCGCGACGTTTGATCCGGGCCACATTCCGCTCGTGCTGAGCCGACGCCTGGGCACCGACGCGGGCGGACAGGACGAAACGATTGACGGCGACGCAGTTGCGGGCTTCTCACCCGGGGCGGTGTTGGGTCGCTTCAGTTCACTGCCGCTGCCCGTTGTCACCACGCGAGAGAACGAAACGTCGCTGATGCAAACGCTCGACACGCGCCGCACGTCCGGCCGCGCGCTCGACATCTTCATCGGTCGCCGCACCACCGCGCCGCACCCCGACCACGACGGCACCGGCGAGCTTCGCTTCTCGCTCGTCCCGCGCGTGCCGACGCGCGAACTGCTGATGGACATCTATGTCCATCGCAGTTTGCAAGCGGGGCCGCCAATCGGACTCGCACGACTGCTGGGCATCGACTCCGCCGCCGCCCCGCATCCCGAGAAGCGCTGGTTCGATCAGATCGGCGCGAATCCACCCGTCATCCCGCTGAGCAAGTGCGCCCATGCCGGCCACCAGCGCCACGAAGAGCTCACGAACTTTCTCTTCGAGCAGTTAACCTCTCCCATGAGCGAGTACGCGGGCTGGCGATTAGCTGTGCCGTTCCCGCTCTGGAGCGTCCAGTACATCATGAAGTTCGACTTCCCAGGCCCCGCCTCGAAGCAGACGTAACCCCCTGGCGGGGAGCCTTGAACGCGATTCTCCGCCTATCCGGACGGCGAATTACCCCACATTTCCCCTACAAACGAGCTTCCTGCTCGCCCAGGCCGCCGACGCCGCCTATCATCTCGACCCCACCCGGGAGCCCCGGTTGGCCTGCTGGAGTTTGCCATGAAGACCGACATTCACCCCAAGTACTACCCCAACTGCAAAGTCTACCACAACGGCCAGGTCGTCATGACCGTTGGCGCGACCGTGCCTGAGATGCAGGTCGAAGTGTGGTCGGGCTCGCACCCGTTCTTCACCGGCAAGCAGACCTTCGTCGACAGCGCCGGCCGCGTCGAGAAGTTCCAGAAGAAGTACGCCGGCAACTACTTCGACAAGGCCAAGGTCGCGAAGAAGTAAGCCGCCGAGAAGTTTGTATCCCACCAACGCGCTCGCACATTGCGAGCGCGTTGTTCATTTGGCCAATGGCGCGTTTCGCATCAGGCCGCACCGCCGTCGCGTGCCCACGTCCACACCAGCACGCTGCCCCACAACACCGGAAATGCCCCCACCGCGACCGCCAGCATGGCAAGCCGATGCGCCAGCCACTCGTGTTTGCGTGCGACCAGTTCACACACGACCAGCACCACGATCACTGTGGAGTACTTGAGAGCGATCATTCCGGGCCAGCCGTACTTCACGAAAATCCCAGCCGCGATCTGGTTGGCTTCCCATCCCTTGTACACCTCGATAATGATGTACGTGAACAGAATATCGAGCGTGCTGGCGAGCACGTACCAGCAGTACAAATCCGGATAGCGAACGCCAGGCACATGACTGCGCAGCTTGGTGCGAAGATTGCGTCTCACGCGGCACCTGCCTCACCATTCGCAGCTTCGCGACGGGCCAGTTCGTCGCGTACCAGCCGCTCAAACAACGCGGCCGGGGCGTCCTGCGCCGTCCACGCGTGAAACTGCGCCGCTGCTTGCCGGGCGAACATCCCGGCACCGTCCACAGTCTTCCAGCCGCGCCGGGCGGCAGTTGTGAGCGTGGGCGTACGCAGCGGGTTGTAGACCGTGTCCATGACCGTCACATCGTCGCCGCACGACTGCATGCGATCCACCGGTAAAGCGCTTTCATCGGATGCGCCAGTGCCCGCCATGCCGATGGGCGTGCAGTTCACAAACACATCGCAGCACGCCCGCTCCAGCAGCTCCCACGCCGCTGCAACAACCTTGCCATCGCCAATGTGCGCCCGAAGCTCATTCGCCAGCGTCTCCGCCTTGCCAAGCGACCGG
>Ga0315899_10000949_pt1 | contig 33829 bp, 35 predicted proteins | sample LakEriMetagenome_2_FD_203518 | JGI IMG/M metagenome (GOLD analysis project Ga0315899, IMG submission 203518) | Freshwater fungal communities from buoy surface, Lake Erie, Ohio, United States - Buoy 4 MA112 | ecosystem: Environmental > Aquatic > Freshwater > Lake | place: USA: Lake Erie, Ohio...
AGGGTTTCAAGCACGTCCGCACCAACTGGAGCCTGCGGGATGTCGAACCAGCCGTGCCGATCCGGCTGGTGAACTTCGGCCAGCAGTTCGACGACGAGGAGGATTGAGCCGATGCCAGCCCCCACTGGTCGCAAACAAGCCCGCTCGCGCCGCAATATCCCCGCCATTGGCGAAGCCCGCCAGAGCCAGGTGCTGCAGCTCTATGGCCCCGGAGCCATGGTCGATCTACCCGGCTATGCCGTGGTCATCGGCGGGCTCGATTACTGGAACACCAAAGGCAGTGTGCCCATCGATGAGCCCCGGCTACTGCAGCTGGTGCGCGCCGCCACCGGTGTCGGTCACATCGAACTGCGCACCCCGCCCAAGCAGGCCGACAGCGTTGCCTCGGCCGGCGGCTCGATCAAGGCCCTCCGCTTCCCCCAGTGGTCGCTGGCCCAGAAGGTCACGGAGCGCTTCGTTGATGGACGTCCCTACCGCGCTCGTCCTTTGGTGCACTACCGCGATGGCTGCGTCGACGACTGGAAGTGGTTCAAAGACGACGACGGCAGCAAGGTGCCCCTGGTGCCCATCCGCTTTGTGATGGCATGTCCCCACGGGCACCTCAGCGACATCCCCTGGCGTGACTTCTGCTTCCGCGAGCTCAACTGCAGCAACCGCGAGCGGCTGTATCTGCTGGAGGCCGGCACCGGCAACGACTTCACCCAGATCTACGTCCAGTCCGAAAGCGGCGTCACCCGCAAGCTGGCCGATGCCATGGTCACCGATCTCAACCCCCTCTTCTCCTGTCAGGGCCGCACACCCTGGCTGGGGCCCGGCAGCCGTGACCCTGAGCCCTGCCACTCGATCAGCAAAAACGGCAAGGAGGAAAAGACCAAAAACCGCCTGCTGGTGCGCTCCGCCACCAACGCCTACTTCACCGAAACCCTCTCGGTGATCTCGCTACCGGATGACCGCCATTCGCTGGCCAAGCGGGTTGTCGAGCACTACGACAACCTCAAGCTGTTCACAGAAGAAAGCCAGATCGGCGTGGCGCTCGTGGCCTTCCCCCAGGTCAAGGCGGCGTTTGAGGGTGTCTCTGCCGCCGAGCTCTGGGCTGCGCTCCAGGCCCACCGCGGCCACTCCACCGGAGCGGTCGCAGAGCCCAAAGATGAGGAGCTGGCGGTGCTCACCGGGCCGATGGAGGGTGTGTCGGATCCCTCAGAAGACAGCCTCTTCCACGCCGACATTTGGCAACCGGCGAAGCCGGCCCCCTGGTACAGCAAGGCCATCCGCCGGGTGCTGTTGATCCACAGGCTGCGGGAGGTGCAAGCGCTGGTGGGATTCACGCGCTTCACGGCCCGCACCAGCAGCCTTGGTGGCCTGCCCATTCAGTCGGCTACAGCCAATCGCCGTGCCCCCCTGGCCACCAACCTCAGCTGGGTACCAACCAGCGAGAACAAGGGCGAGGGCCTGTTCCTGGAATTTGATCCCGCCACCATCGACGACTGGTGTGCGAGCGATCCAGTGAGGGAGCGCTGCAGTCAGTTCATCGCAGCCTTTGAAAACGACTGGCTGGAGTCCCGTGGACTCACCACCACCGATTTCCCGTTTCCTGGCCCCGCCTACTTGCTGCTCCACAGCCTCAGCCACCTGCTGATCACCGAGATGGCACTCGATTGCGGCTACGGCGCCAGTTCCATCCGTGAGCGGATCTATGCCCGGCCGCTTGACCCCACCCAGCAAGGCAGCAATCGCTACGGCATCTTGCTGTTCACCAGCACCTCTGGCTCAGAGGGAACCTTGGGCGGGCTAGTGGAAGCAGGCAAGCGCCTGGATCGTTACCTCGAGAAGGCCTTTGAGCGGGCTCTGCTCTGCAGCAACGATCCCTTCTGCGCTGAGCACGACCCCAACCACGCCTATGACATCCGGCCCACCCATGGCGCCGCCTGCCATGGCTGTGAGCTGATCGCTGAAACCTCCTGCGAGCGGCGCAATGAATTCCTCGATCGCGCCCTGGTCAGCCGCACGGTCGCGGTTCACGAGGGCGAGGCGGATCCCTCCTTTTGGTCCTACCTGCAGCAATGAACCGGCCGGCCCTCTCACTGCCATCACGCACGCTGTTGGCAGTGGCCCAGGGCCTGCGGCAGTTGCACAACACTCCCACCAGCTGGGCTGACCTGCTCGAGACCTATGGCGCGGGGGTGAGGCAACAGCTCGAACCCCTGCTGGCCGAGCTCACCCGCGAAGGCGCCCACCCGCGCCTGCAGGCGGCTGTGCTGGAGGAGCTGGCCCGCGCCCGCAAAGAACTGGAACAGGAGCGCGAGGGCTGGTCCTTTGTGTGGTCAGGTCCGAAGCCACTTCACAACAACGTCAGCGACACCTGGGCCACCATCACCCGACTGATCGAGGAGGCGGAGAGCTCCCTGCTGATCGCCACCTACAACATCGGCCTCTCGAAGGACTGCCGGGAATTGTTCAGGGTTCTGGCCCAACGGCTGGCCAGCGGCAGTCTCCAGGAGGTTCAGCTCTTCTTTCACCCCAAGCAGATCGAGCAGGAGCTGGGGCCTGAGCCGCTTCTCCAGGTCAGCCAGTGGTTTGATCGCAAGGTCTGGCCCTGGGATCCGAAGCCACTGGCCTACGTCGATCGTCGCCTGGTCGACCGATCCCAGGACGGCTGTTATCAACATGCCAAAGCCGTGATCGTGGATGCGGGCAGACCCAAGGCCAAGGCACTGATCACCAGCGCCAACTTCAGCGAAACAGCCCAGCGGCACAACTATGAAGCCGGCTGTTTGCTCACATCCACCTGGCAGGTGGATCGGATCTCACAGCACTTTCAGTCCTTGATTGCCCAGCGGCATTTCATTGCGCTCCCGCTCTGAAGAGTCGCTGTTCGGGGATGAGGGGCCCTGGCCCTGGCCCTGGTCCTGGCTCTGGCGATCACGCCACCCGGCCTGCCCCGGGGATGCCCCAAGCAGCTGCTAGCCGATCCGCATCGTCTCGATACAACTGCTCATAGCCACCGGCTACGGCAAAGCCGTTGTCACAGTTCAGATGCTGCTTGTCCTTTTCTTCGATCGCCAGGAAACCAGACACTGTATACCAACGCCCCCGTGGATCCGGCCCTGCGTGATTACATCTTGCTGGTCCCAATTCTGGCGGCCGTTCTGGAGACCACGGCTCAGCAGTTAGAACCGTTTCGTCCCAGGGTAGTGACTGGGATGCGGGGGCTTGAGGTGGTATCTGGATAACGTTCAAGTCTAGTGGTCATCGACTTGTAATTACCCTCCAATTAGATTAGCCTAAGATTTGAGGATCTTCGCCTGGGCGGGGTTCAGCTTCAAGCTTTTACCACTCTGCCTCATTAACGGGGGGCGTTGAATAAGCCACAGGATCCGCAGGCCTCTCAAGACTGCGGTTGGCTATCCCAAATGGGATATGCACCATGGGAATATCATTGGAAGGCGACTCAAGATGACCAATCTGATCATCGAAGAACATATGCGGGCGCAAGATGGAAAGAATCCGGGACTTCTCCATTCCACCGAGAAAAAAGGCCTCGTCTACCGAGACCCCCCAATCCTTAAGGGTTGTCACAACACGCTCATGAGCTGGGGCGTTTCGCGCGGTTACTATTGCAATTCTCAGAATCTTCTTGTACCCAGGATGATCCCTAAAACGTTTCTGCTCCAGTCTTTGCATAAATGCAAGTTTCCTGAATAAGTCGGCGAGCGGCCCTGGCTGGTGAGGTATTTCCTGATGCGTGGTCTCATGAGCCTGAAACTCGCTAAGATCATTGTTTTTCTTATAAATAGATTCTGCCTCATCATCTGCAATCACGCCATCAAAGTCAAAGGCAACTCTTAGCTCTGTATCGGCTTCATCATCGAACACTGCCGAATGCAATACAACCCCCGCCGCATAGTTTAAATCGATTGCCTGACGAACGTCACTTGGATTAGCACTTAGAAAGAGAGATGCATTGAAAGCAGGAAGATACTCATGCGGCGATCGTCCAGCAATAAACGCAGCCCTTGTAATATTCAGCGAATAATGCTCGATAGATCGAAATATTCGCAAGCCTGTCTCGGGCGAATTCTTAGACAATAAGACCACCTCAACAGGCTCACGATCTGGGAAGGCCTGATTGATACCAAGAAATCTTCGAACAAAGGGGAATGCAACCCCCTTGGCAAAAGGCTTATTAATATTTTCCTCTTGGTGCTCACGATACTTTTCTATGCCTTCCTCGAGAAATATCCGATTTGACTCAGACAAATCGAACAAGGCACTTGATGCGACACCGATAACTAGCTTCCGATCGATGGGGTATGGCATAGGGGGAGTCTAACACTGAATAGCCGGATCCAAGAACTACCCCATGCTCTAACTCAGAGCAGAATAAGACCACCCTCTCTGGAGCTAACAACGCTCCCAACTACTTGCCAGGCTGAGGCTAATGAAGACAACCTCAAAAACCCCGGCAGCCTGCACGAACCCGTAAACCAACTGTTCACACCACTACACAAGCCCCCGCCCGCTCACCCCGCCTCACTCCCCCAGCGCTTCCGCCACGGCCCGCTGGAACACCGCTTCATCCGGGGTGATGCCGGTCCAGCGCTGGAAGATCTGCATCGCCAGCTGCACCAGCATCTCCACGCCATCCACCACCGGGCAGCCGTGCTCGCGGGCCGTGGCCAGGAAGGGCGTGATCCGGGGGTTGGTGATCACATCCACCACCGTGCAGGCCGGATCCACCGTGGCCCATTGCAGTGGCACCGGCTCCAGCTCCGGCGCGCAGCCCAGGTGCGTGGCATTCATCAGCAGCGTGGTGCCATCCGGCACCGCCACCTCCCCCTGCCACGGCTGCCACACCGCCGGCACGCCGCTGGCCCGGGTCACGGTGGCGGCCACCTCCTCGCCCTGCTCCTGCCGCCGCGTCACCAGGGTGAGATGGGCTGCACCGGCCCAGGCCAGTTCCACCGCCATCGCCCGGCCGGCGCCGCCCGCCCCCAGCATCACCACCCGCTGCCCCGCCAGCGGCGACACCTTCTCGATCGCCTTCACCACCCCCTTGCCGTCGTTGTTGTGGCCGATCAGCCGGCCGTTCTCGATCGTCATGTAGTTGGCGGCGCCGATCGCCGTCACGTCGGCGTCCACCGCATCCAGCAGCGGGATCACGGCCACCTTCCAGGGCACCGTGATGCACATGCCCGCATAGCCCAGCGGCACCAGTGCCTTCACCGCCAGGGCCAGATCGGCCTCGGTGGCGATGTCGTTCTTCCAGAACTGCCACGGCAGCCCGTAGTGGGCATACACCGCATCGAACATCCGATCGATCGGGTTCTCGGCCACCGGATGGCCGAGCATGCCGGTCATCTGCTTCTGGGGAGGGATCACGGCGGCGAGGCAGCAGGCCTCAGCCTGGCAACGGCATCAGGCGCTGGCTACGGCTGACGCCGGGCGGAGCAAGAGCAATCAAGCCGGCCGTACGGCGGTATCCGGGAACAACTGCAACAGCTTGCGATCGAAGGTCAGTAACCGGCAGCCCAGTTGCTGTGCGAGCACCAAGAAAGAACCCTTTGGCCATCCGCCTGCTCTTCCTGCAATGCAATTAGGGATCCAGGCGAAACGAGGCTAAGACGAGAGCGTTTTCAGCCGCGGGCAGCATCAAAGCCGCCAGCACATTGGTGTCTGCGACAGCCGTTAATGGTTCTCGCGCTCTGTGGCGGCAACCAACTCCTGAACCTGGATTGGGCCGAACTCCACCATCTCACTGTTCAGGCTGCGGCCGTGAGCCTGGGCGCGCCGCTCCAGCCGGTTCAGGATCTCGTCTGGAACGTCGTGGAGCGTGATGGTGGCCATGGCACCAGGCCTCTGGCGGCAGTTCGTTTCCATTTGGCAGTGGTCTCTGGGGGTGGGCAGCGCTTACGGCTTCTCCAACGCCTGCTGCCGCAACCGGGTCACCACGCCATCGCGTTTGAGCTGGCCCAGGGCCACGTTGATGCGGGCCGCCACGTTGTCGCTGAGCTTGGGCGAGAAGGCAAACGCCTGCGACTGGGGATGGAGATCCCGCAGGGCCAGGCCATAGCGCTGGTGGGGCAGCTGGGCCAGCAGGTAGTCGAGCTGGATGGCGTCGGCTATCACCGCATCCACGGCGCCCTCGGTGAGCAGGCGGTCGGCATCGGGCACGCGCTTCAGCTCCCGCAGCTGGATCGGCGGCTGCAGGCCACCGCGGTTGCGGGCCTGCAGCAGCTCCTCGCTCACACTCCCCTGCCGCACCGCCACCCGCCGGCCCGCCAGATCGTTGAGGTTGCGCAGCCTGGGGTTGGCCGTGTCCTGGCCACCGCGCACCACATTGATCGTCACGTAGCTCACCAGCAGCGAGGCGCTCACGATCCGCACCAGGTAGGCCAGCACCACCAGCGAGTGGCCGCGGGAGGTCATCACCACCGTGTTGGTGCCGGGCCCGGTGGCCAGCACCTGGAAGATCAGCGCGAAGCCCCGCTTGCGCCCCACCGGCCACTCGGCGGGTTTGCTGCCGCCGCGCTCCACCCGCCACACGGCCACGCTCAGCAGTCCGATCAGCACCACATAGCCCAGCAGCAACCGGATCAGGTCGGGCGCCAGCAGCGACTGCAGCAGCGACACCCCCAGATCCAGCCGGTTGCGCGGGGCCAGCACCCCCAGCCCCGATTCCTGGAACGGCAGCGAGAAGCGCGTGTTGCGCAGCCGCTCCGGCGACATGGTGAGGCAGCCGATCGCCACATCCAGCTCGCCCCGCCGGGTGGCCGCCAGCAGCCCCGCGGCACTCTCGCCCGGCACCAGCACGTAGGGCAGCTGCTCCTGGTCGGCGACGCGTTGCCACAGCTCCACCGCCATGCCGGTCCAGCTGCCCTGCTGCCGGTAGGAGCAGGGCTGGGAGCCATCGGCCACCCCCACCCGCAGCACCGGGGCGGCCTGCACGGGAGTTGTGGCCAGGATCAGCCCGATCGCCAGGGCCCGCAGCTTTGGCATCGGCCAAGGCTACGCAAGCCTGATGCGCCAGGGTGTGGGGGCGTGGCAGCCAGGGGCTCCGTGTTGCAGATCCGGCCGCTGGAGCGGGGCGACATCGCCGCCATCACCCACTGGGCCCGCCAGGAGGGCTTCGCGCCCGGCAGCGGCGATGTGGCCATCTACCGCCACACCGATCGCCAGGGCATCTGGGTGGGCTGGCTGGGAGCGGAGCGGGTGGGCTGCATCGCTGGCGTGCGCTACACCGCCGCCTACGGCTTCCTCGGCCTCTACCTGGTGCAGCCCCAGTGGCGCGGCCGGGGCTACGGCCTGCAGCTCTGGCGCCACGCCATGGAGCACCTGGCCGATCTGCCCTGCATCGGCCTGGAGGCCGCCCCCGAGCGCGTGGCCGACTACGCCGGCTGGGGCTTTGCGCCCGCCTCCCCCACCACCCGCTGGCAGGCGATCAGCAACGGCACCATCCCGCCGCCCCCCTCCGCCGAGGGCTGGCAGCTGCTGGCCGATGGCGCCATCCCCGAGCGGGCCGTGCAGGCCTTCGATGCCCAGCGCGAACCCAGCCCCCGGCCCCACTTCCTCAGCCAGTGGCTGCAGCACCCCGCCGGCACCGTGCTGGCCCTGATCGATGGCGCGGGCGCCTGCCATGGCTTCGGCCGCATCCGCCCCTGCCTGCTGCCCCGCGGCGAGGGCTGGCGCATCGGCCCGCTGATGGCCGAAACGCCCCAGGCCGCCAGCCTGCTGCTCCAGGGCCTGCTGCACCACCACCCAGGCGTGGTGCTGATCGATGCCCCCGGCGCCAACGCCGCCGCGGCCCCCCTGCTGGAGCGGCTGCAGTTCCGGCCGGTGGGCAGCAGCCTGCGCATGTACCGCGGCGAGGCGCCGGCGGTGTCGCTGCGCGACGTGTATGGCCTGGCCTGCCTGGAGCTGGGTTAAGCGGCCTCTACGCCGCCGCAAACCGGCGGTTCACCTCCTCCCAGTTCACCAGCTCCCACCAGGCGGCGATGTAGTCGGGCCGGCGGTTCTGATACTTCAGGTAGTAAGCGTGCTCCCACACATCCAGCCCCAGCAGCGGCGTGCCGCGCTCGATCTCGGGCAGGTTCATCAGCGGGTTGTCCTGGTTGGCGGTGCTGGTGATCGCCAGGCTGCCGTTGGGCTTCTCGATCAGCCAGGCCCAGCCCGAGCCGAAGCGCCCTGCCGCGGCCTGGTTGAACTGGGTCTGCATCGCCTCCAGCGAGCCGAAGTTGGCCTCGATCGCCGCCAGCAGCTCCGCTGAGGGCGCGCCGCCCTGGCCCACCGGCGCCATCGCCGCCCAGAACTGGCTGTGGTTCCAGTGGCCGCCACCGTTGTTGCGCACCGCCACCGGGAAGCCGGCGATCTGGCCCTGCAGCGCCTCCAGGCTCAGGGTGGCGAGCTTCGGGTTGGCGGCGATCTGGGCGTTGAGGTTGGCCACGTAGGCGCCGTGGTGGCGGTCGTGGTGGATGGTCATCGTGGTGGCGTCGATCACCGGCTCCAGGGCCTCGGCCGCATAGGGCAGTGGCGGCAGCGCAAACTCCGCCGCGGCCGGCAGGGCCCCGCCCACAAGCAGCAGCACAGCCGCCAGGCCGGCCAGCAGGGTGCGAAAGAGGGGGCGGGAACGCATTGGATCGGGGCCAGGGCTCGCCCCCAGCCTGGCGGATCAGTCCACGAAGGCGCTGTTGGCTAAGCCGGCAGGGTCGTCCGGGTAGTGCTCCAGCTGCGCCAGCCGATCCGCCAGCTCCAGGCAGCGGTCCATCTCCTGCCAGAGCAGCTCGCGGCGCTCGGCGCTCACGGCGAAGGAGCGATGGTGCAGGTCGCGGCCGAGATAACGCAGCGCGGCGCGGATGCGCTGCCAGTCGTCGGGGCTGAGGGAAACGGGCTGGGGGCTCATCGGGGATTCAGTAATACCGGCCGGGGTACTCGCCTGGATGGTCCATCCGGCTCACCCGCACCCCCGCGGCCGACTGGCCGGAGAAGCGCAGGATGTCGCTGCCCGACACCGAAAAGCCGAGGTCCTGGGCCAGCCGGGCTACCTCATCGGCGGTGGTCGCCTGCTCCACCTGGCGCCTGAGGGCGGGATCACGCTGCACGCGGGAGAGGAAGTGGCGGAGCTGCTCGAGCGTCAAGACCGTCTCCCCGTTCCACGCGACCCTAAGGGCACCACCCCGGAGTGCCAGTGCTGTCTACGAACACCCTGCCGCCGATCGCCGGCCGTGAAGCACAGATCCAGGCCCTGCTGCAGGCACGCCCAACGGTGAGCCGGCCCGCAGGCAGCGCGCCGCTCGAGCGGATCCGCTCGGCCTTCGCCTGCGCCCTGCACATGCACCAGCCCACCATCCCCGCCGGGGCCGATGGCGCGCTGATCTCCCACCTGCAGTGGATGCTCGAGCACCCGGGCGAGGGCGACAACCACAACGCCGAGCCCTTCGCCCACTGCTACCGGCGGATGGCCGAGCTCCTGCCGGAGCTGATCGGCCAGGGCTGCGATCCGCGGATCATGCTCGATTACTCCGGCAACCTGCTCTGGGGTTTCGAGCAGATGGGCCGCGCCGACATCCTCGGCGCCCTGCGCGCCCTGGCCTGCGATCCCGCCCTGATCCCCCATGTGGAGTGGCTCGGCACCTTCTGGAGCCACGCCGTGGCCCCCTCCACGCCGATCGCCGATCTGAAGCCGCAGATCCGGGCCTGGCAGCACCACTTCGCCGCCCTGTTCGGCGACGCGGCCCTGCAGCGGGTGCGGGGCTTCTCGCCGCCGGAGATGGCCCTGCCCAACCACCCCGATGCGCTGCATGCCTTCGTGAGCGCCCTGCGGGAGTGCGGCTACCAGTGGCTGCTGGTGCAGGAGCACAGCGTGGAAACCCTCCACGGCGCCCCCCTCAGCCGCGAGCACACCCTGCTGCCCAACCGGCTGGTGGCCCGCAGCTCCAGCGGTGAGGTGGCCACGATCACCGCCCTGATCAAGACCCAGGGCTCCGACACCAAGCTGGTGGGCCAGATGCAGCCCTGCTACGAGGCGCTCGGCCTCGGGCCGCTGGCGCTGGCGGGCCGCTCGATCCCGCCGCTGGTGAGCCAGATCGCCGATGGCGAGAACGGCGGCGTGATGATGAACGAGTTCCCGGCCGCCTTCCGCCAGGCCCACCAGCGCCTCGCCGCCGAGGGCAGCGGCACGGTGGCCCTCAACGGCAGCGAGTATCTGCAGCTGCTGGCGGATGCCGGCCTGAACGAGGCCGACTTCCCTGCCATCCAGGCGGTGGGCCAGCACGCCTTCCGCCTGGCCAGCGGCGAGGACGCCATGGCGATGGAGGGCGCCTCCTGGACCAACAACCTCAGCTGGGTGGAGGGCTACGGCAACGTGCTGGAGCCGATGCAGGAGCTCAGCGCCCGCTTCCACCAGCGCTTCGATCCGCTGGTGGCGGCCGATCCCGCCATCACCGCCAGCCCGGCCTACCAGCAGGCGCTGCTGCCGGTGCTGCTGCTGGAAACCAGCTGCTTCCGCTACTGGGGCCAGGGCGCCTGGACCGATTACGCCCGCGCCATCCACCAGCGGGGCCTGGCCTGCCTGGAGCGGTAGCGCCTCACCAGGGCAACACCTCACCGTTGGAGTGCCAGAACGTGCCGGAGTTCTCCAGCGTGAGGGCATCGATGCGCTCCAGCAGGCCGCGCACCGCCTGCTCCGGGCTGATGCCCTGGGGGTTGAAGTTGATCATGCGGGTGCGCACCAGGCCCGGGTGCAGGATCGCCACGGCGATGCCGCGGGGCCGCAGGTCGATCGCCAGCGATTTGCCCGCCATGTTCAGCGCCACCTTCGACATCCGGTAGCCGTAGGAGCCGCCGGAACTGTTGTCGTCGATCGAGCCCATGCGGCTGGTCATCAGCACCAGCTTCGAGCCCGGCCGCAGCTGATCCAGCAGGGCCCGGGTGAGCCGGAGCGGCGCCAGGGCATTCAGCTCGAACTGGCGGCGCAGGCTCTCCGGATCCAGCTCCTCCAGGCTCGTGGCCTCCAGGATGCCGGCGTTGAGGATCAGCCCGTCGATCGGCAGCCCGCCCAGCCGCTCCACCAGGGTGGCGGGGGCGTCGTCGCGGCTGAGGTCCACCCCCGCTTCGATGCGCACGCCCAGGGCCTCCAGCTCCGGCGACGCCGTGCGGCACACGGCGATCACCTGCTCGCCGCGGCCCTGCAGCTGGCGGCAGTACTCCAGGCCGATGCCGCGGTTGGCGCCGGTCACGAGAAACGTTGTCATGGCTGGCTGAACACACCAACGATCGCCATCACCAGCAGGGCGATGCCGCACAGGAAGCTGATCCCGAAGCCGGGCCCGCGCCTGGCTGGATCCTGGCGGTAGCCCACGCCGTAGGCCACCCGGCCACCCACCCAGGTGAAGCCCAGCAGGCAGGCCCAGGTTTCGCTGCCGAGCAGGGCCGCCAGCCAGAAGGTGGGCAGGAAGAACACCAGTTGCTCCAGCGTGTTCTGCTGCACCCGCAGCGCCCGCTCGAAGGCCTCGGGGCCGCTGCTGGCCGGCGGCATCACCTTGTGTTTCACCCGCGCCTGGCCCACCGCCATGGCCGTGCCCTGATAGGTGATCAGGGCGGCCAGCGTCACCACGGCCGGCAGGGCTGGAACGGTCATCGCGAGGGATTGAGGCAGGGCCCCACCCTGCCACGCATCAGCCCACGAAGCGCGCGTAGAGCCAGCGCACGAAGCCGCCGACCACGGGCACCGGCGTGAAGGTGGGGCCCACGAAGTCGAAGTAGTCGCGGTGGTCGCAGATCTTGCCCTCGCTGTTGAACCGCAGCCGGGTGGAGCCGGGATACACGAACTCGATGCCCTTGATCTTCAGGCCCATCTCCCACTCCACGAAGGCCACGTCGCCCTCGATCGCGATCGCGCCGGCCGTGAGGTAGGTGTCGTCGCAGCGCTTCAGCAGCCCCTCCTGGGCCGCGATGTAGGCCGCGATGCCCTGCTTCTCCTGGGTGGGATCGGTGAAGTGAACATCCTCCGCGTACACCTCCCGCCACTGCGCCTCCGTGGGTCCTGGGGCGCCGTAGGGCTTGCTGAACAGGGCGCGCAGCTGGGCTGAATCCACCGGGGGTTGGCATGGAGGGCTGCCGTCAGGATGGCGCGGCCTGGCCGCCTGCGCGCCTAGAACTCAATCCCCCGCTGGGCCTTCACGCCCTGCTCCCGGAAGGGGTGGCGCACCAGCTTCATCTCGGTCACCAGGTCGGCCTGCTCTAGCAGGGCCGGCGGCGCGCCGCGGCCGGTGAGGGCCACGTGGGTGAGCTCGGGCCGCAGGGCCAGGCCCTCCAGCACCTGCTCCACCGCCAGGTAGCCCAGCTTGAGGGCCACGTTCACCTCATCGAGCACCACCAGCTTGCGGCTGGCGTCGGAGAGGTAGACGCAGGAGCGCTCCCAGGCCTGCTGCACCAGCTGGCGGTCGCGCTCGCGATCCTGGGTTTCCCAGGTGAAGCCCTCCCCCAGGGCATGCCAGGCCAGGGCATCGCCGAACAGCTCCAGGGCCTTGGCCTCCCCCGGCTGCCAGCCGCCCTTGATGAACTGCACCACCGCCACCGCATCCCCGTGGCCCAGGGTGCGCAGCACCAGCCCCAGGGCCGCGGTGGTCTTGCCCTTGCCATCGCCGGTGAACACCAGCACCAGCCCCTTCTCCAGGTTGCGCTCGCCCACCCGCTTCTGCTGCACCTCCTTGCGGCGGGCCATGCGGCGGCGGTAGCCCTCCTGGTCGGCCTCGGGGGCCAGGTCGCCGCCGGGGCCCAACTCGGCGGCCACCAGATCGAGTTCAGTCTCCGGCACGGGTGAGGCGATCCAGCAGTGCGGCCACTCTGCCCGGCTCAGGCGGCCAGCTGGCGATGGCGCGAGAGCGCGGCATCCACCGCCTGCTGCTGGTCGCGGCGGGTGATCCAGTGGTGATACGTGCGGGTGTGGATCGCCACCGAGTGGCCCATCATCCGCGCCGCCACCGTGTCCGGCAGGCCGATGTGGATCGTGCGCACCGCCCAGGCGTGGCGCAGGTCGTAGGGGGTGAGGGGCAGCTCGTAGCGCCGGAACTGCTCGGCCACCCGCCGCCCCACCTGCTGCAGGGTGGTGCGGCGCAGGTCGGTGCACACCGGCGGCAGGAGATCACGGCTCTCGCCCAGCCGCTGCAGCCCGAAGCGCTCCACCCACTCCGGCTGAAACGGCCACACCTGGTGCTCGCCGGTCTTGCTGGTGGGCAGCACCCGGATCACCCGATCAGCGCCGGGGGCCAGGGCGGAGAGATCGCTGAAGAACACCTCGTGGTTGCGCAGGCCGTAGGTGGCCATCAGCCCGTAGGCCAGGCGCCAGCCGGGGTTGGGGATGCGCTCGATGGCCTGCAGGATCTGCTCGTCGCTGGGCAACTGGCGGAACTGGGCGACATGCAGGCCGTAGCCCCCCGCCCGCTCCCCCCAGTCGGCCGGCAGGGTGAGCCCCTCGGCCCGGGCCAGGGCCGCCAGGGCCGTGCCGCACTGCTGGCGGCCTCGGGAGGCCAGGGGATAGCTCTCCAGCACGGTCTCCAGCAGCGGCAGGCCCAACGCCAGCCCCTGGGCCTCGGCGGCCGCCTCCAGGCGTCGCAGGTAGGGCTGATAGGCACTGCTCCAGGTGGTGCGGCTGCCGGCTGGATTGCGGCGGCGGCGCGGATCGCGGAAGAAGGCCTGCTCGAAGCGCTGCAGGGCTTCAGTCACCCCCTCACACCGCTCAGCCCCAGCCCCAGCCCCACCGCCGGCGGCCGGCTCGGCGCCCCCCCAGTGGCGCCACTCAAAGCGCTGCTGCTGCAGCTGCTGCAGCACCTTGCGCAGCTCGGCGCGGGCCTGCTCCAGGCCGGCGGCATCCGCCGTGAGGCCCAGGCTCAGGCGCTGCACCGGATGGCGGCCACTGCCCCTGCGGCAGGGGAGCGGGCCCCTCAGCCCCAGGCGTCCGCCGCGGCGCTCCAGCCGCAGCGCCACGCCGCTGGCCGCCAGCAGGTCGTTGTGCCGGCGGATGGCGGCATCCAGCGGATGCTGCGGCTGGGAGGCAGCGGGTGGGGCAACGGGCTGGGCCACGTTCATGCCGAAACGCTCATGCCGAAACGGTCGTGCCGGCGCGGTGCCGACCCTATCGACTCCTCCCCGCTACGACCAGGACCCTGGTGGCAGCGTTACGCTCAGCCCCATTCACCTGCTGGACTCCACGGGGCATGGCCAAGGTCGGCGTGCTGTTGCTGAACCTCGGCGGCCCTGAGCGCATTCAGGACGTGGGGCCGTTCCTCTACAACCTGTTCGCCGATCCGGAGATCATCCGGCTGCCGAATCCAGCCCTGCAGAAGCCCCTGGCCTGGCTGATCAGCACCCTGCGGGCCGGCAAGTCGCAGGCGGCCTACAAGTCCATCGGCGGGGGTTCGCCCCTGCGCCGGATCACCGAGCAGCAGGCCCGCGAACTGCAGAGCAACCTGCGCCAGCGCGGCATCGAAGCCACCAGCTATGTGGCGATGCGCTACTGGCACCCCTTCACCGAATCCGCCGTGGCCGACATCAAGGCCGACGGCATCGAGGAGGTGGTGGTGCTGCCCCTCTACCCCCACTTCTCGATCAGCACCAGCGGCTCGAGCTTCCGCGAGCTGCAGCGCCTGCGCCAGGCCGACCCGGCCTTCGCCAAGCTGCCGATCCGCTGCATCCGCAGCTACTACAACGACCCCGGCTACATCGGCGCCATGGCCGAGCTGATCGCCAGGGAAATCCAGGCCTGCCCCGATCCAGCCACCGCCCACGTGTTCTTCAGCGCCCACGGCGTGCCCAAGAGCTACGTGGAAGAGGCGGGCGATCCCTACCAGCAGGAAATCGAGGCCTGCGCCAGGCTGATCATGGAGAAGCTGGAGGCCGACCTGGGCCACGGCAATCCTTACACCCTGGCCTACCAGAGCCGGGTGGGTCCGGTGGAGTGGCTCAAGCCCTACACCGACGACGCCCTGCACACCCTGGGGGAACAGGGGGTGAAGGATCTGGTGGTGGTGCCGATCAGCTTCGTGAGCGAGCACATCGAAACCCTCGAGGAGATCGATATCGAGTACCGCGAGATCGCCACCGAGGCCGGCATCACCAACTTCCGCCGCGTTCCCGCCCTCGACACCACCCCCTCCTTCATCGCCGGGCTGGCCAACCTGGTGCAGCACGCCCTCGAAGGGCCGGAGGTGAACCTGGATCAGGCGGCGGCGCTGCCCACCAAGGTGAAGCTCTACCCCCAGGACAAATGGGCCTGGGGGTGGAACAACAGCTCCGAGGTGTGGAACGGCCGCTTGGCGATGCTGGGTTTCTCCGCTTTCCTGCTGGAGCTGATCAGCGGTCGGGGGCCGCTCCATGCCATCGGCCTGCTCTAGATCCCTGCGCCAGCGGGCCCTGCAGGGCGTTGCCGCGGGCCTTGTGCTCTCCGGCGCCTGGCCTGCGGCGGATCTGCGCGCCGAACCGCGCTGGCGCCAGGGGGTGTTTCCCGTGGCCAGCTTTGCCGGCTACACCAGCCACTTCGGCCATCGCATCGGCCCGGGGGGAGAGAACGAACCCCACTACGGCCTCGACATCGCCGCTCCGCTGGGATCGCCGATCCGCAACTGGTGGAGTGGGGTGGTGAGCGAGGTGATCAACGATGGCGCCTGCGGGCTGGGTCTGGTGATCCAGTCGGGCCCCTACGAGCACATCTACTGCCACCTCTCGGGCTCGGTGGTGGGCGGCACCTACCGCAGCGGCCCGGTGGCCCTGGCGGCGGGCCAGCGGTTGCGCGGCGGCCAGCTGATCGGCCACGTGGGCATGAGCGGCCGCACCACCGGCCCCCACCTGCACTGGGGCATCCGCCACCGCGGCCGCTGGCTCAACCCCGGCGCCATCCTGCGGGCCATGGCCTCCGCACGGGCCCGGCCCAATTCCCAGGCCACACCTTAGGGTTGTTCCACCGTCGTGCGCTGTCAGCTGAAGTCGTGACCGTTACGTCCGTTTCTCCGGCGGCCACTGCCGCGGCGCCGCTGTACCCCGCGCGGGTGAACGGCGGCTACGCCCTGATGGATGCGCTGCACCGCCACGGCGTGGAGCACATCTTCGGCTACCCCGGCGGCGCGATCCTGCCGATCTACGACGAGCTGCACAAGGCCGAATCCCGCGGCTGGCTGAAGCACATCCTGGTGCGCCACGAGCAGGGCGGCACCCACGCCGCCGATGCCTATGCCCGCGCCACCGGCAAGGTGGGCGTGTGCTTCGGCACCTCCGGCCCCGGCGCCACCAACCTGGTCACCGGCATCGCCACCGCCCAGATGGACTCGGTGCCGATGGTGGTGATCACCGGCCAGGTGCCCCGGGCCTCGATCGGCACCGATGCCTTCCAGGAAACCGACATCTTCGGCATCACCCTGCCGATCGTGAAGCACTCCTGGGTGGTGCGCGACCCCCGCGACATCGGCCGGATCGTGGCCGAGGCCTTCCTGATCGCCGCCAGTGGCCGCCCCGGGCCCGTGCTGATCGACGTGCCCAAGGACGTGGGCCTGGAGGAGTTCGACTACACCCCGGTGGAGCCCGGCACGGCCATCCCCGCCGGCTTCCAGCTGCCCCAGCCCCCCGAGCCGGCCGCCATCGCCGCCGCCCTGGAGCTGATCCGCCAGGCCCGCCGCCCCCTGCTCTATGTGGGTGGCGGCGCCATCAGCAGCGGTGCCCACGGGGCCGTGCAGCAGCTGGCGGAGCGCTTCCGCCTGCCGGTCACCACCACCCTGATGGGCAAGGGTGCCTTCGATGAGCTCCATCCCCTGGCGGTGGGCATGCTCGGCATGCACGGCACCGCCTACGCCAACTTCGCCGTCACCGAGTGCGATCTGCTGATCGCCGCCGGCGCCCGCTTCGACGACCGGGTCACCGGCCGCCTCGATGGCTTCGCCCCCCGGGCCCAGGTGATCCACATCGACATCGACGCCGCCGAGGTGGGCAAGACCCGGGCGGCCGAGGTGCCCGTGGTGGCCGATGTGAAGCTGGCCCTCGAGGCCCTGCTGGCGGCCTCCACCGGCGACAACTCCGCTGGCCGCACCGATGCCTGGCTGGAGCGCATCGCCAGCTGGCGGCAGCACTATCCGCTGGTGGTGCCCGCCCCCGAAGGAGAGATCGCCCCGCAGGAAGTGGTGGCCATGCTGCAGGAGCTGGCCCCCAAGGCCTACATCACCACCGACGTGGGCCAGCACCAGATGTGGGCGGCCCAGTTCCTGCACACGGGTCCGCGCCGCTGGATCAGCTCCGCCGGCCTGGGAACCATGGGCTTCGGCATGCCCGCCGCCATGGGCGTGCAGACGGCCTTCCCCAACGAGCAGGTGATCTGCGTGGCCGGTGATGCCAGCATCCTGATGAACATCCAGGAACTCGGCACCCTCAGCCAGTACGCCCTGCCGGTGAAGGTGGTGGTGCTCAACAACGGCTGGCAGGGCATGGTGCGCCAGTGGCAGGAGAGCTTCTACAACGAGCGCTATTCCGCCTCGGAAATGATGGGCGGCATGCCCAACTTCCCGGCGCTGGCTGAGGCCTTCGGCGTGCGCGGCGTGCGCATCAGCGAGCGCTCCCAGCTGCGGGAGCGCCTGGCGGAGGCCCTCGCCCACCCCGGCCCGGCCTTCATTGAAGTAGCGGTGCGTCGCAACGAAAACTGCTATCCGATGGTGCCGCCCGGGGCCAGCAACGCCCAGATGGTGGGTCTGCCGAGCCACCCGGAGCTGGCCATCGACGCCACCCGCCAGTGCAACAGCTGCGGCAACACCACCGCCAGCTCCAGCCTCTACTGCCCCAACTGCGGCGCCAAACTCTGAGCACCATGGCACCCCTTCTGCGCACAGCCCTGGCAACCCTGCTGGCCGTGCTGCTCCTCGCACCTGGCATCGCCGATGCCGCGGAGGTGCTCCAGGTGCGTGGGGCCACCCTGCTTCAGGTGGGCGACCACAACCGCAACTACAGCGTGGAGCTGGCCTGCATCACGGTGGCCGCCGGCGGCGAGAGTGCCGCCATCGACTGGCTGCGCCATGAACTACCGCGGCGGGCCAAGGTGAATCTCAAGCCCGTGGGCTCCGAGAACGGCACCCTGGTGGCTCGGGTGCAGCGGCTCGATCGCAGCGACGGCAGCCAGAGCACCGACATCGCCGGGGGCCTGGTGGCCGCCGGCCTGGCCCAGCCCCTGCCACACTGCGCCAGCTGATGGGCCTCAACCGCACCGCCAAGGGGATCGTGCTGGTGCCCACCCTGCTGCTGGGGGCAGCCTTCATCGCGGCGGCCCTATGGGGCGAGGCTGGCGAGAACCGCAATCTGGCCCTGGCCCTGGGGGGCCTGCTGATGGGGGCCGGTCTGCTGGCCCAGCTGATGCCGGAACAGCAGGACAGCCCCTAGTCCACTCACTTGGCCGGCTTGCCCTTGGCCTGGTTCTCCTGCACCAGACGGAAGTACTCAGGCGTGGGGAACACCACGTAGCTGTCCTGGGGGGCCTTGATGATTTCCCGCAGCACGGCGGTGAGATCGGCCACCTGGGGCTTGAGCTTGTCGCGTTCAGGCACCTTGATGAGGCTGTTCTGCAGCTGTTCGTAGCTGAGGAAAAACACTCCGCGCGGGCCCTCGGGCGTGGTGATCGTGAGGAAGGGCTTGGTGAAGAACACCGGCACACTCAGGCCATCGTTGATCTGCTGCTCCGTGAGGCCCTGGGCCTTGAGCATGGCCACGGCCTGCTGCCGATCCGCCTGGTTCACCACCACCGGGGCCACCAGCGGCTTGGACTTGTCCTTGAGCTGCTTGTTGAGTTCGGCAACCTTCTCGTTCATCACATTGAGCGGGATGGCCACCACACCGGCCTTCAGCTTGGGATTGCCCTTCAGCAGGCCCGCCAGCTCCGCCTGGGCCTTGGCCTTCTCCAGGTAGAGCGGCAGGATCAGCGCCTTGTCCCTGGGGATGGGCAGCGGTACTCCCTTGTCGTCGGTGAGCACGTAGACGGGAATCACTTCCAGCTTCTTGATCGCCTGGGCCTCGGGAATGGCAAGGGCCGGGGATGCGGCGAGGGTGATGCCCGCGGCACCTCCCACCAGGCCGGCCGACAGCAGAAATGAGCTCAATCTGCAGCCCATCTGGCGGCGCCATGCGTCAACGCGGGACTGCATACGACCTTCTGTGGAAAGGATGAGCCTAGACAGAGAAACGGACCTAACTTTCCCCTGCAGGACGGTGCCGGCCATGACCACTGCGGGACAGACCCGATCCACCCCGCAGGGCCAGAGCTGGCTGAGTTTTCAGCCGCCGGGCTGGTGGCGGCGGCGCGAGCGCCTGCTCCAGGCCACCGGCCTGGCGGCGGCCCTGCTGGGCACTCAGAGCCTGGCGGCCAGCAGTCCGCAGGCCGCTGACGTGCGCCTGCTGCTTCCCAGTGAAGGACTGCTGGCCGGGCTGGGCGATGGCCTGCGGCGCGGCTACGGCCTGGCCATGGAACAGAGCCGGGCCTGCGGCCTGCGGCCGCCGTCGCTGCAGCTGGGCTGGCTGCCGCCCGGTGCCGATCCAGGCCCGGCCCTCGCCAGCATGGCCCGCTCACCGCTGCTCGTGGCCCCCCCGGCGGCACCCCTGGCCACCTACGGCCAGCTGGCGGAGCAGCAGCGGCTCACCGTGCTGCTGCCCCTGCAGCGGGGAAGCTCCCTGGAGCGGCTGCCCGAGCTTCCCGGCTCCGATCGGCTCTGGCCCCTGGTACCCGGCCGCAGCCTGGAGGCCGACCGGCTCGCCAGGGGCCTGCTCGACGATAGGCGTTCCCGGGTGCTGGCCGTCCACGACGGCAGCGCCGAGGCGCAGAGCCTGGCCGATCGCTTCGGCAGTAGCTTCCGCAACGGCAGCGGCCAACTGCTGGGGCCCACCCAGGAGCCGATGGGCCTCGATGCCGGCAGCGCCGCCGCCCTGGAGCAGCTCGCGGCGGATGTGGCCTGGTATTCCCCCCAGGCCCTGGTGGTGTTCACGCGCCCCGGCAGTGCCCTGGCCCGGGCCGTGCAACAGCGCCCATGGCCCGCGGGCCTGGTGATCGCCTGGCCCTTCCCCGCCGGCCCGGCCCTGGCCAACGCGCAGCTGGGGGTGGATCCCCTCAGCCGCGGTGAGGGCTGGCCGGCCTTCGAGCGCCAGTTCCAGCAGCGCTGGGGCTACCGGCCCGGCGCGGTGGAGAGCGCCGGCTACGACACCGGCCAGATGGCGGCGCTGGCCTCGGTGCGCAGCGCCGGCAAAGCCGGCTGGAATCTGAACTGGTTCAACGCCAAGGCCGAGCCCCTGCCCCTCTGCAGCGCCCTGAAGCTGCGGGCCCAAGGGGCGGCGGTGCGGCCCCGGGGTGCGGGCAGCCACCTCGACCTGAGCCCGGGGCAAGCTCCCACCGCGGACTTGCGGCTCAGCCAACGCCCGGCTCTGCCCAGCAGCCAGCCATGACAGGCACCACCTCCAGCGGCCGCCTGGTGGTGCCCTTCGAGGCCGTGGGTCTTGAGGCCATCGCCGAGGTGGGGGGCAAGAACGCCTCCCTCGGGGAGATGATCGGCGCCCTCAGCGCGGAAGGGGTGAGCGTTCCCGGTGGCTTCGCCACCACCGCCGAGGCCTACCGCCACTTCATCGCCACCAATGGCCTGGCGCCGCACCTGCACCGGATCCTGGATCAGCTCGATGGGCGCGACATCGCCGCGCTCCAGGCCGCAGGTGCTGCAGCCCGCTCCCTGCTGCTGGCCGCACCCCTGCCGGCGGATCTGGAGGCTGCGATCCTCACGGCCTATCGGCAGCTGGGGGAGCCCTCGGTGGCCGTGCGCTCCAGCGCCACCGCCGAAGACCTGCCCGATGCCTCCTTCGCCGGCCAGCAGGAAACCTATCTGAATGTGGAGGGAGAGGCAGCCCTGCTCGACGCCTGCCGCCGCTGCTACGCCTCCCTGTTCACCGACCGGGCCATCTCCTACCGCCAGATCAACGGCTTCGACCACTTCGACGTGGCCCTCTCGATCGGCGTGCAGCGCATGGTGCGCTCCGATCTGGCGGCGTCGGGGGTGATGTTCTCGATCGACACCGAAACCGGCTTCCGCGACGCGGTGCTGCTCACCGCCGCCTACGGCCTGGGGGAAAACGTGGTGCAGGGGGCGGTGAACCCCGATGAGGTTCTGATCTTCAAACCCACCCTGGAGGAGGGCTTTGCGCCGATCGTGAACAAGCGGCTCGGCAGCAAGGCGATCCGCATGGTGTATGCCGAAGCGGGCGCCAGCACCACCTGCAACGTGGAGGTGCCACTGGCCGAGCGCCACCGCTACGCCATCAGCGACGCCGAGGCCCTGCAGCTGGCGCGCTGGGCCTGCACCATCGAGCGCCACTACAGCGCCCGGCGCGGCACCCCCACACCGATGGACATCGAGTGGGCCAAGGACGGCACCACCGGCGAGCTGTTCATCCTCCAGGCGCGTCCTGAAACGGTGGAGTCGCGCCGCAGCGGCTCGGTGCTGCGCAGCTGGCATCTGGAGGAGGAGAGCCGCGCGGCTGCGGAGCTGCTCTGCCGAGGCCGGGCCATCGGCACGTCCGTGAGCAGCGGTCGTGCCCGCATCATCCGCGATCCCTCCCAGATCCAGAGCTTCAGCCCGGGGGATCTGCTCGTCACCGAGCGCACCGACCCCGACTGGGAACCGATCCTGAAGATGGCCAGCGGCGTGATCACCAACCAGGGGGGACGCACCTGCCACGCCGCGATCATTGCCCGCGAAATGGGCATCACGGCGATCGTGGGCACCGGCAATGCCACCGAGCGGATCGGCGATGGCGACGCCATCACCGCCAGCTGCTGCGAGGGCGATGAGGGGCGCGTGTATCGCGGGGCCCTGCCCTTCCAGCTGGAGGAGCGCGAGCTGGGCGATCTGCCCGCCACCCGCACCCAGATCCTGATCAACGTGGGCAACCCGGAGGAGGCCTTCAACCTGGCGGCCATCCCCTGCGACGGCGTGGGCCTGGCGCGGCTGGAGTTCATCATTGCCAACCACATCAAGGTGCACCCGATGGCGCTGCTGGCGCCGGAGCGGGTGGCCGATGCCGGCGAGCGTCAGGCCATCGCCGAACTCACCCGGGGCTATGCCCACCCCGCCGACTACTACGTGGATCTGCTGGCCCAGGGGATGGGGCGCATCGCCGCCGCCTTCTTCCCCCGGCCGGTGATCCTGCGCTTCTCCGACTTCAAGAGCAACGAGTACGCCAGGTTGCTGGGGGGCAGCGGTTTTGAGCCCGCGGAGGAGAACCCGATGCTCGGCTGGCGGGGCGCCTCCCGCTACTACGCGCCGGCCTTCCGCGAGGCCTTCGGCCTGGAGTGCCAGGCCCTGCGCCAGGTGCGCGAGCGGATGGGACTGGTGAACGTGATCCCGATGGTGCCCTTCTGCCGCACACCGGAGGAGGGCGACAGGGTGCTGGCGGAGATGGCCCGCCACGGCCTGGTGCGCGGCGAGAACGGACTGCAGGTGTACGTGATGTGCGAACTGCCCAGCAACGTGATCGGCGCCGAGGCCTTCGGCGAGCGCTTTGATGGCTTCTCGATCGGCTCGAACGATCTCACCCAGCTCACCCTGGGGCTCGATCGCGATTCCGCCCTGGTGGCCGACCTGTTCGACGAGCGCCACGCCACGGTGAAGGCGATGATCCAGCTGGCGATCCAGACGGCCCGGCGCTGCGGCCGCAAGATCGGCATCTGCGGCCAGGCCCCCAGCGATCACCCCGAGTTCGCCGAATTTCTGGTGCGCGAGGGGATCGACTCCATCAGCCTCAACCCGGATGCCGTGCTCAATGCCCGGCTGCGGGTGGCGGCCATCGAGCAGGGGCTGTCCAACCAGGCACTGCCCAGCTAGGAGCCGGTGCTGAGGGCGTAGCGCTCACCGGGCACCGGGTCGATCAGGCGGCAGCCTTCGGCGGTGCCCTCCAGCTGCCGGGCCGCCTCGGCCGGGCTGCCCTTCTGCCACAGCATCCGGGTGAGCAGGCCGGAGAAGGCCACATCGCCACCGGTGGTGCTGGCCAGCACGGTGCGCGGGCTGAAGCGCTCCACCAATCTGGGCAGCACCTCACGGCCCCGCACGAAGGCACCGGCCAGGGGCAGCCCCAGGTCCACCACCGGGGTGATCACCGCATCGAGCGGTTGTGCCGGCAGATCAGCCGGCAGAAAGCCATGGGGCTCCAGGTAGAGGCGCCCGGTCGGATGCTCCAGCAGGTAGCCGTTCTCCACCTGGGGCACCGGTGCCCCGGCGGTGGCTGTGATCGTGAGCTCGCCGTGGCGATGCCGTTCCCCGGGCCGCAGGGCCGTCACGGCCGCAAAGCCCAGTTGCCGCACCCGCGCCGCCGCCGCGGCCGAGCCCACCACCGGCAGCTGCTTCGGCAGCAGGGCCAGGCTGGGGGGATGGCAGTGATCCGGCAGTCCCTGGGTGAGCAGCAACAGATCCACGCCCTCCGGGGCTGGCCGGCTGCTGGGCAGCTCACCGCGAAAGAACCAGGCCCCCGGGGGAAACTCCAGCGGCCCGGTGAGCCAGGGGTCCACCAGCACCCGCAACGCGCCGAACTCCAGCAGCCAGCCATTGGCGCCGGTGTAGGTGGCATGCATCGTGATCCCCGCGGCCAGGGCTGGACCCTAAACGCCCTGCCACACCAGCGGCACCACCGGCGCTCGCCACTCGCCGCGCCACCTCCAGAGCAGCAGCAGATGGGCCGAGGCGCGCACCACGCTCAGCAGCGCCAGGCCAACGCACAGTGGGCAATGGGTGAGCGACATCAACGCCGGCACGGGCCTTGGGGCCACCCTGACAGGGCCCTGAGGGGCTGGGGGGCCGCTGCACATCCTTCGTTGCGGTGCTGGAATACGGGAATGGCCAATGGAGAGCCAGGGTGCTGCGGCTGAACGAACTGAAGCTCCCGCTCAACCACAGCGACGCCGACCTCACCGTCGCCCTCTGCCGGCGGCTGAAGCTGGCACCCGGGCAACTGCTGAGCCAGCGGGTGGTGAAGCGCAGTGTTGATGCCCGCAAGAAGCAGGCCATCCGCCTCACCTACAGCCTGGAGTTCGAGCTCAAACCGGCCCACGAGCAGAAGCTGCTGCAGCGCTTCCAGGGCGATCCCCAGCTGGTGCCGGCCCCCGACACCACCTATCAACCGCCGTTCCACGCCCCGGCCGGGCTGAGCGCAGCCCTGGCCTCGGGCGCGCTGCCGCGGCCGATCGTGATCGGCGCGGGCCCCTGCGGCTACTTCTGCGCCCTGCTGCTGGCCCAGATGGGCCTGCGGCCGCTGTTGCTGGAGCGCGGCAAGCCGGTGAAGGAGCGCAGCGCCGACACCTTCGGCTTCTGGAAGGGCCAGGCGCCCTTCAACCCCGAATCCAACGCCCAGTTCGGCGAGGGGGGCGCCGGCACCTTCTCCGACGGCAAGCTCTACAGCCAGGTGCGCGACCCCGGCCACCGCGGCCGCAAGGTGCTGGAGGAGCTGGTGGCGGCCGGCGCCAACCCCGACATCCTCTGGCTTCACCGGCCCCACATCGGCACCTTCAAGCTGGCCACGGTGGTGCGGGGTCTGCGGGCGCAGATCGAGGCCCTGGGCGGCGAGATCCGGTTTCAGAGCCGGGTGGAGCGCCTGCTGATCCATGGGCAGGGGGACCAGCGGCAGGTGCGGGGGGTGGTGTTGGCCGATGGCCAGGAACTGGCGGCGGAACAGGTGGTGCTGGCGGTGGGCCACAGCGCCCGCGACACCTTCACCGCCCTGCGCGACCAGGGGGTGGCGATGGAGCCCAAACCCTTTTCGGTGGGCATCCGGATCGAGCATCCCCAGCCCCTGATTGATCAGGCCCGCTGGGGCGATTGCGCCGGCCATCCGCTGCTCGGGGCCGCGGAATACAAGCTGGTGCACCACGCCGGCAACGGCCGCTGCGTGTACAGCTTCTGCATGTGCCCGGGCGGGCTGGTGGTGGGGGCCACCTCCGAGGAGGGGCGCGTGGTGACGAACGGCATGAGCCAGCACTCCCGCAATGAGCGCAACGCCAACAGCGGCATCGTGGTGAACATCGAGCCGGCCGATGTGGAGCCCTACGCCGCCTGGCCCGGTGATCCCCTGGCGGGCATGGCCTTCCAGCGCCACTGGGAGGCCAGGGCCTTTGCCCTGGGCGGCGGCACCTATGCCGCCCCCGGACAACGGCTGGCCGACTTTCTGGCCGGGGTTCCCAGCCGGCAGCTGGGAGAGGTGACGCCCTCCTATGCCCCTGGCGTGCAGCTCACCGACCTGGCCCCCAGCCTGCCGGACTACGTGATCGAGGCCCTGCGCGAAGCGCTGCCGGTGTTTGCACAGAAAATCCCCGGCTACGCCATGGCCGACGCCATGCTCACCGGGGTGGAAACGCGAACCTCAAGTCCGGTGCGGCTGCCCCGCAACGAGGCGTTCGAAAGCGTGAACACCGCTGGGCTCTATCCCGCTGGTGAGGGCGCCGGCTACGCCGGCGGCATCCTCTCGGCAGGCATTGATGGCCTCCGCGTCGCGGAGGCCATGGCCCTCACTCTTCGTCGTCGGTGGAGCCCAGGGGAGCCAGGCGGATCTGCTTGCGACCCAGCTTGATCTCGAACTCGTCGCCGGGCTTGAGGTCGAGCAGCGCGGTGTAGGCCTTGCCCACCATCAGGTTGCCGTTGAACTGCACCTTGGTGGTGAAGCTCAGCTTGCGACCGCCTTTGCCCACCTTGGCGGAAGCGCCACCGAACTCAACGCCCTTGGCATTGAGCAGGGCCTCATAGAAGGCGGTGAAGTTCAGACGCTCGCTGCCGTCTTTCTTGGTGGAGACATACCCACAGGCGCGCACGATGTCGGATTTGCTCGCGTCGCCGAGGTCCTTGACCTTGGCCAGCAGTTCGGCTCCAGTGAGCATCAGATCTTTAATTATGCAACTTCTGCATTGTTACACCTAGTCCGGCAGATCGGCAAGGCCAGCTGCACCGATGCGCCTGCAGAATGTCACAAGGCTTCGGAGCAAGATGCCAGCCAGCGTGGTGTGGTTCCGGCGTGATCTGCGCCTGGCGGATCATGCCGCCCTGCATCAGGCCGTGCAGCGAGGGCCAGTGCTGCCGCTGTTCGTGCTCGACGACGCCCTGCTGTTCCACCCGGAAACCGCCGTGGCGCGGGTGGCCTTTCTGCTGGAGTGCCTGCGGGCCCTCGATGGGGAGCTGCGCCGCCGCGGCGGCCGGCTGCTGGTGCGCCGCGGTGAACCGGCCGAGCAGCTGCTGCAGCTGGTGCGGGCCAGTGGCGCCGACGGGGTGATCGCCCACACCGACAGCGAACGGATCGTGGGGCGGGTGCGCGATGCCCGTGTGAACCGGCTGCTGGCGGCGGAGGGCATCCCCATCCGCTGGATCGAACCGCCCGGGGCCTGCGGCGAGCTGCTCAGCTACGGGCATTGGCGGCGGCAGTGGCACGCCGCGATGGCGGCGCCTCCCCATCCCGAGCCGCACCGGGTGGTGGTGCCACCACCCTCCAGCCTCCTGCCCGACCTGCCCGTGCCGCAGCTGCGGGATCTGGGCCTGGTGGCCGATGGCAAGCCGATCCCCAGCGGTGGCACCGCGGCAGCCCGCCAGCTGCTGGATCAGTTCTGTGAGGGTCCGGCGGCCCGCAGCTACTTCTGGGAGCTGAGCTATCCCTCGGCCAAGGTCACCACCGGGCTGAGCCCCTACCTCAAGTTCGGGGTGATCTCACCCCAGGAGTGCCTGCGCCGCCTGGCCCCCCTGGCGGGGATGGGCGACCGGCGCCTGGGCCGCAGCGCCCTGCAGCTGGCCAGCCGGCTCCGCTGGGCCGCCGCCATCAGCCAGCGCTTTCGCTACCTGCCGCAGCTGGAGCTCAACTCCCTCTGGCATCACTTCGATGCCGAGCCCTGGCCCTTCGATGAGGAGCTCTACGCGGCCTGGCGGGAGGGCCGCACCGGCTATCCGATCGTGGATGCCTCGGCCCGCTGCCTGCAGGCCGAGGGCGGCTGGCGCGAGCTGAACTTCCGCAGCCGCGCCATCTACGCCAGCTTTCTGGCCAATCTGGCGGGCATCGACTGGCGCTACGGGGCCCTGCACTTCATGCGCCATCTGATCGATGGCGACTGCCCGATCGACCACTACCAGTGGGCCATGCAGGCGGGGGTGACCTACCGGGGCCAGCGGGCCTGGAGCCGCATCTACCACCCGGGCCAGGTGGCGATCGATCGCTGCGATCCCCAGGGCCTGTTCGTGCGCAAGTGGCTGCCGGAACTGGCGGGCCTCACCAACGACCAGCTGGGGGCACCGCCGCCCTTGGCGGATTACCCGCGCCCGATCCTCGACTACGAGACGGCAAGGCGGCGGCGGGTGGAGGCCCTGAGCGCCCGGCGCCAGCCACAGGGAGACCTGCTGGAGGCCCTGGCACGGCTGCCGCAGGACCTCACGCCCTTCGGCAGCGCGCGCATCGCCGGGGCCGTCGTGGACTGGGCCAGGGAGCAGGGCGCCGCCCTGTTTCCCTCCCCCCTGGATCTCGACGGCCTCGATCGCGAGCAGCGGCAGGCCCTGGCCAGCTGGTTCCAGATGAGCCGGTCCAACGCCGCCCCGGCGGCAACCCCAGCCAGCCCAGGGGCCGCCACCCCCAGGAGAGCGCGCCGGCGCCCGGCCCGCGAGAGCCCCGGCCAGCTCAGCCTCGATCTCTAGCCCAACCGGCACCTCATGCCCAACCGGCGCGCTCCGGCTCTCAGGCCTGGGACACAATCCCGCTCCACTGCACGGCCTTCACCTGGTCGCGCCGCCAGGAGTGAAACAGCAGCGGTTCCCCCACGGTGCACAGGGGGCAGATGGCGATCTGCGCCGAGGGAATGCCGGCCAGCTCCAGCTGGCGGCTCGTGGCGGCGCGGATGTCGAGGCGATCACGGTCGGGATCGGGATCGGGCAGCAGGGCGCCGCAGGCCCTGAGCTCCGCCAGGGCCTGCTCGGGATCGCCTGGCCGGAGGGTGGCGGCCACCTGGGCACTCACGCTCCGCTCCACCTGGTAGGCGGCACCGCTCACGGCGGGGCCGAGGGCCACCAGCAACCCCTCCCGGCGGCAGCCGGCGGCCTCCAGCTGTTCGATGGCCTGGATCAGGATCCCGCCCGCCACGCCGCGCCAGCCGGCATGGCAGGCCGCCACCCGGCCGCTGGCGGGGTCGGCGAGCAGCACGGGCGTGCAGTCGGCACCGCACACCCACAAACTCTGGCCGCCAGCATCACTCACCAGCCCATCGGCCTCGGGCCAGGGTTCAGCGCCGGCCTCACTGGCCGGCAACACCAGCGCACCGTGCACCTGCCTGGGCCGGTGCACGCTGACGCCGGCGCTCACATAGCCGGCCAGCTCGCCGGGCTCACGGCCCTGCCACTGGCGGGTGAAGAAGCCGTGCTCGAACCCGGCCAGCAGGTCGGCCTGCAGGTACATGCCGCCGTAGCAGCCCACCCAGGTCCAGCCCTGCAGGGTATTGAAGCCGGCATCCGGCCGGTTGAACGGGGGCTCCAGGGCCTCGGCCATCAGCGGGCTCCGCGCTCAGGCATCCGGCAGGTCCCGCAGGATCCAGAAACCCTCGAAGCGCGCCTGTTCGGCATCGCTCTGCACCGCCAGAAACTGCACCCCGCCGGCCTGGCTGCGGGCGGCCAGGAAGGCCTCCGCGGCCGCTGAGGCCTCGTCGGGGGCCAGGTTGCCCAGCAGCCAGCGATCTTCCATGCCGGCCTCAAGCACCAGCTGCTGGCCGGCGATCTCCAGCCGCACCGGCTCCAGGCCCGCCACCCAGCCGGCGATGGCCAGGGCCCGGGCGGAGCTGAACAGCCGCAGCCCACTCACCATCACGGTGTCGGGCAGATCGGCGGGCAGCGGCACCAGGCCAGGGAAATCCACCTCCCACTGGCTGGCTTCGCGCAGGGCGCCGAGGGGCAGCGAAGCCCAGCTCCAGCTATCGCCCCGAGCCGCCTCCGGCAGGGGCACGGCCACCGGCTGGATCGCCTGGGGCGGCGGAGCCAGGGGGCCCGCCATGTAGCCCTCCTCCTGGGGGTACACCGTGGCCTGGCGCTCCTGCAGCCACTCCACCAGGGCGTAGCAGCGGCGGCTCGCCACCACCTCCAGGCCCAGGGGTTCGGCGGCCCGCTGCACCATCGTGCGCATCGAGGCCCGCCAGCAGCGCAGCTTGCGCGGGGGGGCAAAGCCCTGGTCCGCCGCCGCCGCGAGGGCCTCCTGCAGCGACTCCTTCAGCCACAGGGAGTTCACGCTCGCAGCCGGACAGTTGATCGCCCAGCGGAAGGCAGGCGCCGCCGGATCGGCATCGCCGGCATCTGGCCAGGGGGAGGCGCAGATGAGCAGCTCCCAGCGCTTCTTGCCATCGGCCTCCAGGATCGGCCGCGAGTAGTAGTCGAGCTCCCAATCGGCGCCGATGGCCCCGCCCCCAGCCCCTGCTCCGGCAGCGGCGGCCTGGGGGACTTCTTCGATGGCCTGGCTCATCCGGCGCTCTGTTCCTGCTGGCGCAGCACGTTACGAGCTCTGTTGGCCCGATCGGCGGCCTGGGCCATCACGGTCTCCTTGTCGATCAGCAGCTCACCGGGCTGGCCCTCCAGCAGGGCGGTGTTCAGAGCGATGCGGCCGCGGCCTGGATCCAGCTGCGTGATCAGCGCCTTGACGCGATCGCCCTGGTCGAAGATCTCGCGCAGCTCGCGCATCTGGCCGCCGGTGATCGCGGAGTGGTGCAGCAGGCCACTGATCCCCCCCAGATCCACGAACAGGCCATAGGGCTTCACCGACACCACCTGCCCCTCCACCAGCTGGCCCACTTCCAGGTTCTGGAACAGGGCAGCGGTGGCGGCCTTCTTCTCGGAGAGCACCAGCTTGTGGGTTTCGGGGTTCACCTCCAGGAAGGCCGCGCCGAGGGTCTTGCCCACCAGCGCCTCGTGGTTCTCGCCCTCCTGCAGCTGGGAGCGGGGGATGAAACCGCGCAGGCCCTCCAGATCGCAGGTCACGCCGCCGCGGTTGAAGCCATTCACCTTCACCTGCACCACCTTGCCCTCCTTCTCCAGCAGCCGCACCTTCTCCCAGCTCTGGCGCAGGGCCAGGGCACGGGCGCTCACGGTCACCATGCCGTCGGCGTTCTGCTCGCGGGTCACCAGCACCTCCACCTCGGTGCCCTTGGGGAAGCGCTCCTTGAGGCTGGTGATCACGCCCAGGCCGGCCTCCTTCTTGGGCATGAAGCCGGGTGCCTTGCCACCGATGTCCACGTAGAGGCCATCGCTCTCCGCGCCGATCACCACCCCCGTCACCACCTCGCCGGTGGTGCCCACGAAATCCTGCTCGTCGAGCGCCGCCAGGAAGGCATCCGCGTCGAAGTCGAAGTCGTCCACGGTGCGTGCCGGCACCGCCACGCGCTCGGGCTGGGATGGCGCCACGCGAGACGCGCCACGGCCACCGCCCGCTCCGCCGCCCTGGCGCTTGCGGCTGTCATCCGGGCCCATCAGATCGGCCATGGTGAGCCCCTCAAAGCCGCTCATGTCGAACAGCTCGTCGTCGCCGACGGGAGCCCGGGAGGGCGCTGAGGGGGCCGCGGGGCGCTGGGGAGCGGCTGGAGCCACGGGCGCCACGGGCGCTTCACCGCGGGCGGCCCGGGCGGCGTTCTCCAGGTCGGCAGCGCGCTGGGCCGCGGCATCGGCGGCGGCACGGGCCTCGGCGGCCTCGCGCTCCAGCCGCAGCTGCTCGTCCTTCTTGTTGATCAGCAGCACCTGGGGAGGCTTGCGCACGGGGGCGGCGGCAGCGCCTGCGGGCGCCGGAGGCCGCGCCGCCAGGGGCGGGGTGGGCCTGGCCGCCGGTGGCTGGGGCTTGGCAGAGGCCTGCGGCTTGGCAGAGGGCTGGAGAGGCTGCTGGTTGCCAGGACCGGCCATGACCAAGAAAAGACGCACAGCTAGACACTGTAGTGACGTCCACCGGGGAGCCCCCGGGCCGCCAGGGAGCCCCTCCATGACCCGCGAACGACGCCTGGAGCGCCTGAGCTGGCCGCAGCTCGAGCGGGCCGCCCAGCAAGCGGGCAGCACCGTGGTGTGGCCCTTCGGGGCCTTTGAACAACACGGTCCGCAGCTCCCCCTGGGCACCGACGCCCTGTTTGCCGAACAGCTTCTGGATGCGGTGCTGGCGGAGCTCGATCCCCAGCTGCCGATCTGGCGGCTGCCGCTGCAGCCGATCGGCTTTTCGCCCGAACACCGCCACTTTCCCGGCACCCTGAGCCTGCCGGCGGAGCTCGTGATCGCCCAGGTGATGGCCATCGGGGCGCAGCTGGCCCAGGCAGGGTTCCGGCGGCTGCTGCTGTTCAACGGCCATGGCGGCCAGATCGCCCTGCTGCAGGTGGCGGCCCGCCAGCTGCGGGCGGCTCACCCCGGCCTGGCCGTACTGCCCTGCTTCCTCTGGAGCGGCCCCGAGGGCATCGACGCCCTGATCCCCGAGCCGGAACGCAGCCAGGGCCTGCACGCCGGCCTGGCGGAAACCAGCCTGATGCTGGCGCTGGCTCCGGAGCTGGTGGGGCCGGAGCGGCCGGTGGATGGCCTGCTCACCCAGGCACCTCCCCAGGGCTGGAGCCTGGAGGGAGCCCTGCCGGAGGCCTGGCTCAGCTCGGATCTCTCCAGCAGCGGCGTGATCGGCGATGCCCGCCTCTCCAGCCCCGAACTGGGGGAACAGCTGCGGCAACGGCTGGTGCAGGGCTGGACGGTGCTGCTGCAGCGGCTGCTCACCAGCCCCTGGCCGCCCGGGCCGGCAGCCGATCGCCCCCGCTGAGCGCACCGCTGATCACACCCCCTGATCGCACCCACCCAGCGGCAGCCGCAGGAGGCACCGGCTTTCCCACCTGGGGCCAATCCCAACCAAACGGCTTGAGATGGTTACAGTCAAGTTCATTCCGACCTGTTCCCTGTAGCCATGGCGACCCTTGAAGCCGCAGCGGCCCCCAACGAAGCCCTGCCGGATTTCAGCAGCGCCACCTACAAGGACGCCTACAGCCGCATCAACGCCATCGTGATCGAGGGCGAGCAGGAGGCCCACGACAACTACATCTCGATCGGAACCCTGCTCCCGGACCAGGCTGAGGAGCTCACCAAGCTGGCCCGCATGGAGCTGAAGCACATGAAGGGCTTCACCGCCTGCGCCAACAACCTGGGGGTCACGGCCGACATGGCCTTCGCCAAGGAGTTCTTCGCGCCGCTGCACGGCAATTTCCAGACCGCCCTCGCCCAGGGCAAAGTGCCCACCTGCCTGCTGATCCAGGCGCTGCTGATCGAGGCCTTTGCGATCTCCGCATACCACATCTACATCCCCGTTGCCGACCCCTTCGCCCGCAAGATCACCGAGGGCGTCGTGAAGGACGAATACACCCACCTCAACTACGGCCAGGAGTGGCTCAAGGCCAACCTTGAGAGCTGCCGGGAGGAACTGGAGCAGGCCAACCGCGACAACCTGCCCCTGATCCGTCGCATGCTCGACCAGGTGGCCGGCGACGCCGCCGTGCTCCACATGGACAAGGAAGATCTGATCGAGGATTTCCTGATCGCCTACCAGGAGGCCCTCACCGAGATCGGTTTCACCACCCGCGAAATCGCTCGCATGGCCGCTTCAGCCCTGGTGGGGTGAAACCCGCCATTGAGATCTCCAGGCGCTGGCCTTTAATCAGGTAGTGCCCTCTGTGGCCATTCCTCTCCCCTCGCTCTGGCAGACTCCCCGCGCATGTTTGGTCTGATCGGTCACTCCAGCAGCTTCGAGCAGGCCCAGGCCAAGGCCCGCGACCTGGGGCTGGAGGAGATGGCCGAAGCCGACCTGATGGCTTGGTGCTCAGCACCGCCGCAGTTGCTGGAAACCTTCAAGGTCACCAGCAAAACCGGCCAGACCATCGAAGGCACCTACATCGACTCCTGTTTCGTGCCGGAGATGCTGAGCCGTTTCAAGACGGCCACGCGCAAGGTGCAGAACGCCATGGAGCTGGCCCAGAAGAACGGGATCAACATCACCGCTCTGGGGGGATTCACCTCGATCATCTTCGAGAACTACGACCTCTCGAAGTTCCAGCAGATCCGCAACACCACCCTGGAGTGGGAGCGCTTCACCACGGGCAACACCCACACCGCCTGGGTGATCTGCCAGCAGGTGGAGAACAACGCCCCCAAACTCGGCATTGATCTCAGCCGCGCCAAGGTGGCGGTGGTGGGCGCCACCGGCGATATCGGCAGCGCCGTCTGCCGCTGGCTGAGCCAGAAAACCGGCGTGGGCGAACTGCTGCTGGTGGCTCGCCAGCAGCAGCGGCTGCTCGACCTGCAGCAATCCCTTGGCGGCGGACGCATCCTCAGCCTGGAAGAAGCCCTGCCGGAGGCCGATGTGGTGGTCTGGGTGGCCAGCCTGCCCCAGACCCTCAGCATCGATCACGACAGCCTGCGCAAGCCCTGCCTGATGATCGACGGTGGCTATCCCAAAAACCTCGATGCCAAGGTGGCTGGCGATGGCGTTGTCGTTCTCAAGGGCGGCATCGTGGAGTTCTGGCAGGACATCGGCTGGCAGATGATGGAGGTGGCGGAGATGGAAAATCCCAAACGCCAGCTGTTTGCCTGCTTTGCTGAAGCCATGCTGCTGGAATTTGAGAACATCCACACCAACTTCAGCTGGGGTCGCAACAACATCTCCGTGGCCAACATGGAGCTGATCGGTGCGGCCTCCCTGCGCCACGGCTTCCAGGCCATCGGGTTGAGTGCCGAACAACTCGCCTCAGCCGTGCCTGGCCGCGAGCTGGCTGCGGCCTGATCGCCCGCCCCAG
>Ga0315899_10000951_pt1 | contig 33783 bp, 57 predicted proteins | sample LakEriMetagenome_2_FD_203518 | JGI IMG/M metagenome (GOLD analysis project Ga0315899, IMG submission 203518) | Freshwater fungal communities from buoy surface, Lake Erie, Ohio, United States - Buoy 4 MA112 | ecosystem: Environmental > Aquatic > Freshwater > Lake | place: USA: Lake Erie, Ohio...
GGATGCCAGACGGGATTCGCCGGGGTGTTGGGGTCAAAGTTATCCTTCGCCCATTGACGAAACTCTTGTTCCTCTTGTGGGTTCAGGCACTTGTAAAGCAAAAAGCTCTGGTCAGACATATTAAATCCTCCCTTGGGACTGGTAACGCTTCACGGCCTGCCGATACTTCTGCACCTTCTTTCGTGCAAGAAGCAACTTCTTCACCCAAACCTGAAGGAGCTTTTGAGCATCTTCAGGTTTGACTCTTGTAGCTTTCGCTCGACGCTTCTTTCGCCGTACAGGCTTGTCAGCCTTCTTGGCCCGTGGCTTTTCTTTCTTGGGTTCAGATTGACGAACTGGGACGAAAAGATCGTCCTCATAGTCCCCGGTGTCGATGCCGAACAGCTTGTCCAAGTCCCGACAGGAATTGCGCTTCCATGTCTTGGGCTTGGGTTTCGGCTCCTCTGGAGCATCCCATGCCCCGTCCAACAAGTCGTTGTCTCTCATGGTTTCCTCCTTACACACATAAGAAGACACACCACAGGATTCGCCGGTTTCAGATTTTTTTTCTGGACTGAATGTACTACACAGGTATTGAAGAAAAGAAAAAAGCCGGGGAAATTACTCCCCGGCTCTCCAAATTACGCCTCGTCCTCGTCACCATCGCCATCACCAACAACCAGATTCTCAGAATGCTTGCCACCCTTTGTTATTTGGGTGAACCATTCTTCGGTAAACACCTTGTTTTTTACAAGGTCGTAGGTGATGTTGTCACCATAAGGAGACCCATCACCAGCACCGCTGTACTCGTAAGCATCCTCGGCCCAAGACTCAATGTCGCTGGCCAAACTGTTATCCTTTGCCTCTGCATCATTTTTGTGGTCAAGATCAACTTCCAAATAGCCCTGATCGCTGCCACCAGAGAACGCCAAAAAGATTCTGGTGACCCCATCCTTAATAGCCCGCTCGTACAAATCTTTCGGAAGAGACTGAATACCGCCGTCCATATTGCAATTCTCCTATTAAGTATTATCAGTTGGCAAGAACCAATTCTTGCTCAACTCTCTTCTTCCCAACCTTCAACATCCAATCATCCGGGTTCTTGCTCAAGGGTTTGAGCCAGTCCTGAATGGTTGGGATGTACCCACAGTCCTCGGTCACATGTTGCTCACCAAGCAACTTGACAGGAACAGATTTGCCATCGGAATTTTCGATGGTGTGCCCGAACTTTTCGATTGCCCATTGAATGCCAGCACTATGATGGCGCAGGGCACGATGAGTGAAGTCACCCGTATATTGCTTGGTCTCATCGAACCAGTCGTGCAATGCCGTGTAATCTTCCGGCCTGCCACCAAACTTTTTGGCCGAACTCAAAGCGTGATGATATGGGGTCATTGATATGTCCTTGGTGATTAGTAAGTGACACTACTAGGTATTGAGAAACACAGATTCGCCAGAATCAACCAACCAATGCCTTGTCCTTCCAGTAGAGGACACTCTTCTTGAGTGCTTCCACAAACTCGGAATCACTCATGTTGGTGGCAGTACCACCACTCAACTGGAAGTGATTCGCAATCAAGGTGTCAGGCATGATAGGTAGTTCCCCTTCTTCGGGACTGGCGTTGATGCTGACAATCTCCCACTCAGCATCCGTGGTGTTTTCCTTGTTCTCGGCAAGGACATCCTTGCGGTAGAGAACGACATCCACGCTCTTGGCAGGGATTTTCTGACCCTTGGCATGAAGGGTCTTCCGGGGGTCTTCCCCTTCACGACGAGCCTTGAACTCGCCTTCCAGCTTGTCCCCGGCGTTCAGCTTGACAACGCTGGAGAAAAAGCCTTCCGGCTCCACGGGAACGAGTACAACCCCGTCCCGGTAGCCATTCTTGGCCTTGCCGAAGTTCTCTTGAACTCGGCTGACAACGACATCGTCAAACAGATTCCAATGGCTGAAAGGGGAATCAGCCGTTTGACGACGAACAAAGTTATTGAATGCAATCTTCATGTTGAACTCCTTTAGGTTATTGATACTACTAAGATAAGACTACAAAGGATTCGCCGGTCAGTCCGAAGAATCGACGCTGGTTTTTTTACCGCATTGCTTGCACTTCCATCCATCCCCATACACATGGCCGATGTACTGTACAGGTTTGGGGCATTCCTGATCCGGGGTGATGTACCCATGACCCCAGCAAGAGTTGCAGCTTGCTCGGAAGTGTGAGTAGAGGTGTCGGTTAATCGGGGTGTTCTTGTGAGAGTGCAGGGGATAGGCATTCAGCCTTAAATTCCAACCGCCAAACCCCTTGCAGCGGTCACAAACCTTCGTACCTACAGGGATGTTCCTATAGGGGAAGTCCTTGAAGGCATCCGGGCTTGTCTCGTCAAGATACTGCTTCGTCTGGCACATTTCAAACTCCTTTGGGTTAGGAACACTTGTATGCCACGATTAAACAAGATTCGCCCGAATATCTCTCCAGACCTTCCTCCAACGCAGGTATTCGTCAACAGCCTTGATACTTTCCTGAACAGTTGCATTCCATTCTGCTTCTTCAGACCGCTCAAGAAAGTTCAGAACTTCAGCCCGATTTTTGACCGCAAGGTCGCAGATGTCATCCACCCACTCCTCTGCGGAAAGACCATGAAAGCTGAAGGTGTTGAGACTGGTTCCGTGCCAGAGGCAGGTCTCTTCCCCAGTCACATACCAGCAACCTTCAGCCTTGCTAATGTCGAAAGGCAACTTGTGCTTCTTCAGAATGCTGCGGACCTTAGCTGGAGTAGTCATGAGCGTTTCTCCTTTGCGGTTTCAGTCATCAACTCAGCAATAAGCAGACTCAGCGCAAGTTTCGCCGCCAACGCCTGACCATTAAAGGTGTCAGGACTCGGCCCAAGGTAGCGATAAATGACATTCGCTTCATCAAGGCTTAATTTGCCCTGAAGCTGGGCCAAGGACTTGACTTCCTGAAACCTTGCGTGTTCCGCAAAGGTCAAATCCAAACCCTTGGAAGCAGCTTCTTGCTTGTCTAAACTGGGGTTGTTGGACATCAGCTGGTTCTGAATCTTCGTAATCATATCTTTCACACGGTTCATTTTGGTCTCCTTGGGTTTCATGGTTTTAAGTCGAAGCAAAAATAGTTTCGCCCAGCGCCAGCGACGGTACTATACAGGTTAAAATAATTATAAAAAAAAGCCCCTGCCTAATTGGCAGAGGCTTGAGCGACTCGGGCAGCAGTCTGGTTGTAAATCCAGACCTGTTCCAGCTTGGGAATAATCAGGACAGTCCTGACGGTCGGAGCAGAGTTAGGATCAAGGTAAGACTTGGCCACTTTGATCCAGACGCTGTTTACCGTATCCCGGCCAATCTTATGCTCAAAAAGCCTTCCATACTTGAAGAAGTAGCTGCTGGTGCAATCACCATTTTCATCGAAATTGGTGACAGTTACAGGCGCAGACTTGTGATCCATAAAAGACTTGCCAGTCATGCAAAATCTGGGTGCTTCAGCCAGCCCATGGTCTTGCACAAACTTCTGGATTTCCTCGGCATTGGGAACTTCAACTGCCTCTTGAACAACCCAAGACCGGCCATCCTTGACCAACCGGCCAACAACGGTGCCGGGGAAGGCATTGCAGTCATCCCACAGCAACTGGTCGTTCTTCAGTTGGTACACCGGATCGCCTTCCGAAGGCTTGCCGATGGTGACCAGATGCTGGAACAGGGGATCGGCGTTGGCCTTGATGGCTTTACGCTCGGCCCGCTCCACGGCCTTGTCGTTCTTGTTGGAGGCATCAAGCCCTGCCACATAGTACTTATGGCGGTACACGAAGGGGAAGATGTGTACCTTTTCCCCGAAAGGACTGCCAGTCAGGTTCTTTGCAGCAATCTTGCCGGTGGAAGTCAGACCATAAAGATAGATGCCCATGATTGACTCCTTACTGTGGTATTAGGTACTTGTTGATAAGCGACACATTATTAGGTAAGGCTCAAACTGCATTCGCCAGACCAATCTCTACTCCATCCTCTTCCAAATCCTGACGGTCCTCGATCAGATTGATCCTCTCTTGATCAAGCTGGCCAAGTTCATCCTTGGTGGTGTTCAGGAAGAACAGGTGATGCTTGGCACGGGTGACCGCAACAAACTTCAGATTCTGCTCTTGCTTCTCTTCCTCGGGGCTCAATTCCTTGAATCCGATATCAGGCATCAGATAGAAAACTCGGTCCCGCTCGGTACCCTTGGCACGGTGGATACTTGAAAGCGTGATCGCATCCGCATCAAAGCTATCTGACAAGTAGAAATCCCTGAGAGACCTGAGAAGGTCCGAGACAGACCCATCGGTGCAGCTGATGAAATTGTTCATTTCATAGTTGCTCAAGAAGACCCGGATGCAGTCAATCTTATCAGAGAGATCAGCCATCTTAATCTCGATTTTGTCTCCCTTAAGTTTCTTTTCTTCTAGTTTCTTCATCTCTTTATCTTCATAAGCATTCAGCTTAGTATGAAGATCGTTGATATCCTTTGGTTCAAGACCCTCGACCAATCCGACGATCTGCTCACCGAATGGCTTGCCAACGAAGCGCACCTTCTTGTGCTTACGCATGAGCTTGTAGCCAAGCTTCACCAAAGGCGCATTCATACGGCAAAGGACCATATCCCCGTTGTCAATCTCTTCCAAGGATTCCTGAAGGTTTACATTCGAAACTTCACCATCAGGGTTGGTGTCGTTTGCCTCAATTTCCGGGACAAACTGCTTAGCTACATCCACAATCTTCTTACCGCAACGGAAGGTCTTGGTAAGGGGGAAGTGTGAGACCGTTCCACCATGGGCAATCAGCAGATCAGCCATGGTCCTCATGCTGTCGGCATCGGCACCCCGGAAGGCATAGATGGCCTGATTCTCGTCACCTACGACGATTACACGGGTATTAGCATGCATCGCCTTCATGACAAGGTGGTGCTGGATCACATTCAAATCCTGCGCCTCATCGATGCAGATCATATCATATTGCGGAGTCGGCAAGTCCAAAACTACCGGCAACCACAGTTGATCACCATAGGTGAACGAGAACACGGTCTTCTCGTTAACAACCTTGGCTTTCTTTCCCTCTTCAAGGAGTTCAGGGATCGCATTTACGATCTTCTTGGAAAGGATAACCGGCAGACGAACTTCATGCCGATTAATGATCTCAAACAGTTCGTCCTCATTCTTGCCATCGATATGGTAGGACTGGCAGAGATTGACCAGTTCCTTGGCCTTGAATGCCCCGTAGACCTGCACCTTGGTCTCTTCCGGGCTGCTAGCCGGGAACATTTGATTGTACATCTTGTAGTACTTGTTGTCGTCAAATTTGGCACCTTTAAAGGCCTTGGTGACAACCTGATGACCGAACTGGTTGAGACCACGCACCGTGACTCCCTTGGGAGCCTTGGTCAGCATCTCGTCCCGGATATTCTTGTTGAATGCGAAGTAGATGACAGATTGCTTGGAAGTGTCAAGACGAGCGCAACCTTGGACGGTTGAGAAGGTCTTGCCGGTGCCGGGGCAGGCATGCACGACCGCATGACCCGTACCATTCTTCATGAAATCCCAGATTTTCTCTTGCTGGTCAGAACCCTGAACCAGATCGACCGCATCAGGTTGTTCAATCTCTTTCTTGGCAATCACCTTGCCAGAACCCTTGATGGCAATGGTGTTCTTGCAGCGGGGGAAATTGGTGCAGCCCCAAAAGTTCCCCCAACGGCCAGTACGAAACGCCATGGCCGAACCACACTTGATGCAATCCATTGTAACTCCTAGTGAATATTGATTATTGGAAACAGTAATAAGCAATCGACTACAAAAGATTCGCCGTTACCGGGGAACCATTACGCAACTGGAAATGATGCAGTTTGGCCCCATCATGCTCTTAATCATCATCTGGGCAGACATGGAACAGTTTGCCTGAACCACCATCTCACCAACCTGATAAGGATGCTGGATAAACCAATTGATCTTGAACTTGTTCATTGTAACTTACTCCTTGTTAGTGTGAAAGTAACGATTATAAGACCAGCCAACAAAAGTTTCGCCCAAGGGCTGTCTGCCCTGCCGATGTACTATACAGGTTATTCCTTGGCCACCACCCAGCGACTCCTCCGAACCTCACCATAGGGTTGCAAGGGGCTGGGAACGACCTTACGAGCCTCACGATGCTCGTTATCGGCTGTTCCCCAACAATATGCCGTCAAAGGCACATGGTTCACCCAAGTTGGCAATCTACCACACACAGGACACTTGCCAACTGCTTGCTGTACTTTTTCGATGAAGACAGACATATCAACTCCTTAGTATGCGGGGCCAAGAATGCTAGGTGTTCAATAATTTTAGAGTTTGATGTTAAGTAGCTTTGCAATTTCTTCGCAATCATCAGCCATTGGTTCAAAGCCTTCTCGTCCTTCATCGGTTGAACAATCCCATGTCCCATCTAGCCCTTCTAGGCATGAATTGCGAAGACCTACCAAAAGTTTTTTAATCGAATCCAATTCTGCTCTACTAACTGTAACGCTCATTGTTTATTCCTTTCAAGAAACCTAGGTGGTGTGCCCTAGGCTTTATTCAATCCCCACACCGGGAAGAACTTACCTGCTTGCCCTTTGTGCAGTTTCAAGCAGCTTTACAATCTCGTCGTACTTCTCGCCCTCATAAGTCTCTTCATCCTCGGCAAGACCAAGGTGAACCGCAAGGGCTGCTTCAATCTCCGGGTCTTCTATGTTACTCTTAACAAAATTAACAGCAAACTCGACAATCTTGTCTTTCATGTCATCTCCTTGAAATTAATTGAAACACTTTTAAGAAAACCAAAAAGTTCATTCGCCACTCTTAGATGTATCGCTCCCAAGCTTGACGGGTGCTGGCCACCTTGATCCCATGTGATTTCAATGCGGTTTCCATCGCATCGGCAATCTTACGGGCAGTTTTCAGGCTGCTAATTCCTGTGGCAAAAGTTCCGACAATCGTATCAGCGTTAGACTCGATTTCGATATCATAGCCCTCATCATTCAGAATGATTGCCAGATAACAGGTCTTATTCAACTTACGGCTAATACGAGATGCGAATTGATTTACTTCTTTATCGTTCATGTCATCTCCTTGGTTAGGACACCACTAAGGCCCAAGGAGCTTGGTTTCGCCCGTCTTTGCGAATGTACTATGCAGGTTTAAAAGTAAAAATAAAAAAAGCGGGGAGTTACCCCCGCTTGGTTACGATTGCTCGTCCATCCATTTTTGCATGTTCTTGAAATCTTTCCTAGATGCCATGATGAACCAAGGCGATTCACCATCAAGAATCTTGTCAAACCCAGCAAAATAGGCCTTCTTCTTTTTCAAGAAGAATTGCTTGGCCAAAAAGAATTTCTCATAAGAATCAAACCAAAGAATATGGATGCCTGCTCTGAACTTCTTAGGCACTTGAGTCAGCTTGCCAGTAAAGAACTTTGCATCCCCAAACCGCTCCTCCAGTACAACCGGATCAGCTTCAAAATCCTGACTAACATCAGAAAGAAAAAAGACATCTTTAGCTTCAATAATCATTTTAAAACTCCTTGGTTAGATACACTTAAGTTTCAAAGGATTGCGCTTGTTGCAAGGCTTGAATTTCTTTTTGTCGCACCACATCTTGGAGACCTTTGCCACAAACTGGTTCCAAGTCTTGTAAGGTGCATTGGTGGAAAGACCAATGTGATCCTCCAAGTCTTGCTTGGTGATCTTTTCTAATGCCTCAAAACCTTCAACCAAAGCATAGAACTGAAGGCGGTGATACCATTCATCAATGTTATGCTTATTGATCTCTTGAAGATTAACGAAAAGCGTACACCATATCAGCTGGTCGGCAAACTCTGTAATATTGCCTTCAGCATCCACAGCCTTGGGAACAGTTGTCACATCATAATGCAAAGCCATATCAATCACTCCATATTATCCTAGGTGGTGTGCCCTAGGCTTTATTAAATCCCCCACACCGGGATTGACTCATTTCACCCTAGTAAGCTCAGCACCCCTCCAAAATGTCCTCCCTACAAAGTCCCCAGACTTCAACAGGGATCGCACCGTGCTGTGATGCATATAACACATGGGACGATAGTCGGAATTCTCACAACCATACTGACTTGTGATTACCGCAACCTTCTGCCCAACCTCAACCAATTCTCTAAATCGTTCAGCTGTCATGTTGCCTCCTTGTACACCACTAAGCTCGATCAGACTTGGTTTCGCCAATCAACACCCAATGTACTACACAGGTTTCAACGCACCTTGACATACTGGCAAGCCGTCTGGATCAAGTGATCATAGTCACCCTTCACAGCTTCCGTCAGGAAAGCCTCCGACTCAGCTACCATGCCAGCACTCAACAATGCATCCGAAACCGTTGCAAGGATCGCAAAGGAATTGCTGTCATGCCCCGAAAGCTTCACCACAGGCTTCTTGTTACTCATCGTCCTCTCCTTCTTCCTCGGCACAATTTTCGCAAAGATCGTCGCTGTTCAACTCATCCGTCTGACTTTCCCCGCAGTTCAGACACACATGAACCGTGTCATCAAAACGCAAATTGCTCAAGCTATCGCAATCAATGGAGTAACACTCTGTTTCCCCATCAATATCGACACCAAGACAACTCAATGCATTTTCAACGGCATCGCTCACCGTTTCCCCATCATGCACTTCAACATCTAGGGACATGGGAACCCGAATCCCAACCGTAACCTTTGGCATCGTTATACTCCTTTAAAAATTGGGATTAGCCCCTTGGTTTCTTGGTAACAGTCACCTTTACGGTAACAGGAATTTTGTTGTGTTCCTGTTTGTATTTGAGCGGGACTTTTTGCCCGTCATCAAAATAATCTGGAAGGATAAACATTCCCCCTGCCCTATTTGCTTCAGCGTAAGAGGTTTCCAGAAGCCCTCCGGTGTAATCGTCGTACACCTTTCGGATCAAAACCAACACAAAGTGCTTTCCGTCCACCTCGGCAAGGTAGTTACCCTTGCAGTACCACTCCAGCGTGTCGCTGAAATTGTGGTCGTTAATGTCGAACGATCCGTCTTCGTAGACGGTACGGGACTCAATGTCCCACTCATAAACAACTGCCATTTCAACTTCTCCTGAAAGTAAGTTCCTTATCGAACGCCCGCATCTCAAAGCCATCAGCAAACCTGATTCGCCACATGTGGCCAACCAAGTCGTAAGTATCTTCGTCCAAGTCCACCGTGGACAGGACAGTCACCACAGAACCACTTCGATCCTTGTGGGACTTGCTCTTGAAAATTGCCTGCATCGGGTACTCCTTTTGTCAGGACAACCCTAAGCTGGCCCATCCTTGGTTTCGCCCATGCCAGCCTGATGTACTGCATAGGTTAAAATGGGTAAATAAAAAAAGCGGGGGTTTCCCCCCGCCTCCCTACATCAAGCCAGCCGAAAGAAACTCGGCTGATTTTGCTTTCCACTTAATCCTGAAAAACTCATTGCGAGTCCTTCCCCGGAAACATCGCACCCAGACATTGGGCTGTACCTTACCTTTCTGGCGGTAAAGTTTAACCCACTCCGTTCTAATACCATCCTTGTTGAGAGGGGCAGGGAGATCAGCCCCAGCCCACAACTCTTCGGCAACCTTTTCTCTTTGAGCGTCCAAATCCATTTCAAGTCCTCCTGAGTGACACTTATAAGAACCGCTCAAACAGGATTCGCCACGGAAGAACGATCCCTGATCATTTGTCGGAAACCATCCGGGGTCACAGGATAGCCCTTGGCCTCCAAATCCTGACGGATATGGGGCAGAACATACCCCTTGCTCTCCAAGATGGCCAAGGGAGTCTCACCGGCCTCCAACCGGGAGAAATACTCCTCCACGGTGAAATTGGCCACAAGGAACCGCCGGAAGTCAGAAACTCCCTTCCCGCCATACTTGAACCGGAAGGCAAACTTGTAGTTGGGAGCCGTGGGCTCACCAGCGTTATAAGTGACCCAGCCCTTGTTATTGACGAAGTTCTTGTTCTTGAAAGCGGTCATTTCAGACTCCTTATTGGTTATTGTTGACAATATTAAACAAGCTCAGAAGAAAATTCGCCCGTCGAAACTACTGTCATCAACTTCCGTCCCTGCTCGTCAAAGTTATACTCAATATAATCCCACAGATTATCATCTACATGAAGAACAGTACCACCAAGAGTCTCGATAATCTTGTGGAAGCAGCTGATACCAACACCGCTTCCCCACACAGCCTTTCTACCAGTTACTTCACCCTTTTTGTTCTTGATATCATTAAATGTGATGCCATAGCAGTCCTTCAGCAACCCTTCGTGGGCCAATAGTATGGGCTGTAGGTCTGTAATATTGTCCAAAGCTTCCCCAACGGCAGCTGATAACTTGTCATATCCACCGCCTGTGGCCTTAGCCTTTGCTGAGTTGTGCCAGCCGTTGCCATAAGCGTTTACATTCACATGCGGAGTCGATCCAGATACGCTCTTTTTCCAGTTCACCCGAATCTTGATGCTTACCATTTTCAAACTCCTTTGGGTTATTGACACTATTAAGGGAAGCCAAAATAAGATTCGCCGGGATTGTTACACCGATCACCGAATGTACTGCATAGGTTAAGAACAAAAGAAAAAAGGGCCGGGGTCACCCCCAGCCCTTTCAATTATTGATTGATAACCAAAGTAGGCAGGTCTATAGAATTTTGCGGGGCAGGTTCATAGTTTGTGCCCCAACGCTGATAGTTCCGAATAGGGCTATAAGAGTTGGTATGCTTCTCTTCAATCTTGTATGCGATTCCTTTCGCATTTAAGGCCCTAATTAGCCTTTCTGCGTCACAATCTTCTTCAAGGTAGGCTGTTCCCCCTTTGACATAGGAATAACCGCTAATTTGGCCCGTTATGCCCAATTCAAGAAGAAGGGACACCTTAACAGCAACCCAGCCGTGACCGGGATCGCAATAAAACTTCAGTTTGAGAACCTTGTCAGTCTTCATCACTCTCTCCAGTTGCGTGTGATAGGAACAAGGATAAGAAACGACAAACCTTGATTCGCCAGAGCATGCGGTACTGAATAGGTTTGCCCCAGTTTCCCTTCGGTACTGCACACCTTTACTTCCCAAAGAAAACTTAAGATTTTAAAAAATTCTTTTTATAAGAATTTTTTAAAATCTTATGCCTTTTGGCAGCACCAAAAAAGGTTTCGCCGTATAGTTTTTATGATTTCAATAACTTGATATATGTTTTGAACATATAAGCTAACTTTTGTATATCTTGAACATCAATTTGTTGATAAACCATTGCTGGTCTTTCCACATTGAATTCAACGAATATTTTTGATAGCTTTTCTGCTGTTGTGCTATCTGTCAAGCTTTTTAAAGCTTGAGATATAAACCTACCTACAAAGAAGTGCTCATCGTTACTAAAGAATGTAGTTCTGACAACATTAAATGCTATCTTGAAAGCTTCTTCTAAATTGGTGTTATTTTTCTTTATTATGAGTTTAATTTGTGCTCTCAGAGCATCAGCAACGGCTCTCTGGGCTGTTATAGTTTTACTATACTCTGTAAAATCAAAACGGCTTAATTTAGCCCATTCTTTGTTTGCCTTATCCGTAGCTCCAATCAACAATCCATCATAAGCAATCCTTAATAATTTATAAATTCTTGTCATAAGAGTCATTTTTAGTAAGTCATAGTCTTTACTTGACATCAGATCAAGACCCTTTGGTCCTTGACCGAAGTATAGACTTGATATCATTCCATCTTCTGCAACAAAATTGTATTCATATGGTTCTATATTGGTAACAAACCCATCTGCATCTCCTAATGCCTGACTCTTGATCGTCGTACCCAAGTCCCCATGAACACTCTTCTTCTCAATATCTCCAACTATCTTCTTCTCAAGACCCTTGATAGGAAGCATGCCCATGAGCTTCTTGAGTGCTGGATCATTGAAATCAATCAAGTTGCCAGAAATAGGTTTACTGTACACTTGTTCATGTATAGTTGGAGGAAACTTGCCTTTAGCATAGGCATCATTGATTTCGACCATGTAGGGACGATGGACATCTTTATCAAGAAGGGCGTTTGCTAATGCCTCAATCTCATCCATCTTGATGTAATTTTGTTTGACAGGCATGGCGCTTAACAGCTTGTCAAAATCAGTCTCTTCCATAAACGCACGGAAATTCAACGAAGCTTGTTGATATGTGACTTGTTGATATGGACCGTGTGGATATGGAGAACTTGTTGATATGGACATTGGACACCTTTTATCCATATCTATTCATATTTCTTTTGAATTTCATCGCCTCCACACAGGTTTCCATCTTTAAACTTCACTAGAAAACTATCAGAGATACTCGTTACCTGAAGCATCTCCTTCTTTTCTTTAACCACCCGAACATTCACTCGATACCAGTTCTCCCAAACCAGATTGGCACGAACACCACTCAAGCCTTGGGGCTTTCCCAACTTCTCAAGAACCTTGTCTGCCACCTCTTCATTATGCTGAAGGATCGCTATCTCTTTCTTCGCCATTTTTCTTCTCCTTTCGTTTGACCTTGGCCATGGCCTTTTGGGCTTCTTCATAAGCCTCCCAAAAGGTTGGTGTTGCGGATATGCAGCTTGTTGATATGCGACCCTTGTCGATATGCTCAGCTAGCTCAAGTTTCCACTCCCACTTGTTATCATCGTTTTTCCAGACAACTAATTTGACATCAGAATCATCTTCAGCTTTTCTATATGCCATTAGTTCTCCTTTAACTAATTGTAACAAAGCGATACAAGGGTTGACTCAAAGCAGCTTCCACGCCCTCCTTGCCTCCCTTGTTCCACCACTTGTCAAACACATCCGTGTCGTTCATCTCGGCAAACAAAGCTACCTCTTTCCCAACCGGAACAGATCGGAAGTGAGTAGACCAGTCCACACAGATGAAAGCATCGCCAACCAGAACCATCTGGGGATTGTCCAAAGTGTTGGCCACCTTGTTGACCAAGTAGGTGGCACGAACATTGACAGGAAGATTCCTCAACCGGCCTTCCTCATTCACCACCATGACAAACTTGGTCTTCAGATGGTTGAATCGAACCGGCTCAATCCATCCTCCTACCAACCGTTGCATCTCCCCCAAACTGTCAACAATCGTTTCAAACTCAGGGGTACCAGAGACAGGTATTTTCAATACTCGAATGTCCTTAGCCATTGATAGCAACCTCCTTCTTAAGATAAACTTCCTTTTCACTTCGGCGCATGATCTTAGCGAGTCTTCGTTGGCGCTTGGCCTCTTCCCGCTCGGATCGCTCATCATTCAGATTGAAGCGGACAGGACGATAAATCTTTTGAACATTACGCATTACTAACTAAACCTCCGACACTATTAAGTATTGATCAACTGATTGCCTCCCAACCCTTATTCGTTTGAGGGAAGGATTTTTTTCAGTCGGCCAGAAAACTTTTTTCTGACACTACTAATTGGAGGTGAAGTTAGTTTCGCCAGAACTGGCAAGAGAATGTACTATACAGGTAATGCCGAAGGCGGGACTCGAACCCGCACGGGGATCACTCCCCACGAAATTTTAAGTCTCGGGTGTCTGCCATTCCACCACTTCGGCTCATTAGACCCGGAAGGACTCGAACCTTCATCGACAAGCTGTATAAGAACTTCGGCTTCGCCATTAGCCTACGGGTCCAACACTTCTATTTTAACCCTCTTCCTCACCATCATCCATATCTTTGTTTACACGATCCCAAACTTCTTGCTCATCAATCACCAAGTTATCTGGCTCTTCAATTTCCTCATCCAGATTGGTGGGATTGTTCTCATTCCACTCATCCTCATCCATCTCTTCCGCATTGGCCAAACGCATGTTGAAGTCTCGGACCAAATCCAAAAGACTTTCAGATCGTTCCTCACCAAGAGCCTCAAAGAACTTATGACCCGTCTTTCGGAATGTCGTAACCGTCTCCGAATTGTTCAACAACCGTCGTGCCTTATTAAAAGCACAAGCCTCACATCCCTCTTCACTAAACCCACAACGCTCACACCCGTTTTCCACCTCGAAACTGAAGATACAATCCACCAAAGCACTCAAAGGATGTGACGGGTACGGAGTGTTCCCAGCTGTCGTGGCAATAAAGTCCACTCCAGCAATTTGAAAATCATGCTGCCAGATGTGACATTTGATCTTCTCGTCCACCACCAAATAAGACTTCAACACCTTCAAATCCATCTTCTTCGACAATATCTTCAGATACTCAAGTGCTATCAGCTTCCAAAAGCTTTCAGTCTTCTGGGTATAAAGATCAAACCACATGATGCTGTAAAACTGATTTCGAATCTGAAGGGGAATAGTTGACTTGGTGATGTACATCGTATTGGCAATTTGTCGTGCCAAGTGCATAGCAGCCATTTCAGGATGAGAAACCATATGAACCTCCGTGAGTATGGATATGACGCTATTGATATGCAAGGCGTGGATTAGTTTCGCCCAAATACAAAAGCCCTCTCCTTATAAGGGAGAGGGCTAGAGTACTATACAGGTTTGTAGCTTAGGCTACCTGAAGGCCACACACCTTAGCAAGCTTGGACAGCTTCTTAACGGGATAGCCATGCTTGCTGGCAACCTTCTCCAGAGAACTGGTTTGCAGTTCGGAGATGAGTTGGCAGGCCTCCTTGGCATCCCATGGCACCGCACGATGGAGCTTGACACCGTTTTCCTTGGCCAACTTCATGACTGAAGAGTAGGACAGGCCGTGCTTCTTGGAAACGGCTTTGGCGGTGTCATTGCCCAGATCGTTCAGAATCTCCCGCTTGACATCCTCATTCAGCTTGGAGATCACCGTGCGATGCACAGGCTCACTAATGCCATGTGCCTTGAGCACCGAGTACAGCGTCCCCACGCTGATGTTGTAAAACTCAGCGGTCTTGGTAGCCCCCTGAGTCTTATAGAGGCTGTGAACCTCTTCCAACTTGATGATACCCCTCTCCAGCAAATAGGTGATAGGGGTGTGAGTCTTACGGGTCTTGTTCTCCTGCGTAGCCATGATAATTACTCCTTTTCCATTCATTAACATTGTAGAAATCTGACAGCCACCTTGACCATCAGTAGTGCCATCCTTAAGCAAGCCAAACAAACTTAATGTTCGTTATGTTATCAAAATACGCATATCAAAAGAAAAAGTCAACTACTCCTCAAAAAATCTTGTGTGATCACATGGAACTCCATGAATCTCAAGCTTTCTGCGAAATAGTTTGCCATCGGGAAAGATAAAGAAATCCTGAACTTCCTTGCCATTTGAAGAATATGTTTTCACACACGCTGTGAACACATAGTCCTTCGGCAAAGAAATCATGTCATCATCCACCCGATTCATACAGTCAAAAGGCTTTCTCACCGAAAACCTATGACTCTTGATGTTAGCGAACATTGTAGCCTCGCTTGAAACCGCCCTTGAATGGCACAGGCTCCATTGCACTCATAGCACGGCCAGAGTAACTGCGAGTATTAGCAACCTTAACTGCTGATTCACAAACACTTTGCAACTTCTTTGAAAATGCAAACAACGGCCCAATTGATAAATTACTTCCTTCGCTGAACAAGCGTACACTATCAATAGTGGCACAAGCTAGGTCTTTGGCAAAGACTAGGTCCATGAGAATGGTGTAAACATTCTCATAACGCTGGACACAGAATTCATTTTTATCATCTACTGCTGTGGCATGTTGACCACCGATGCTTGCCTTGTTCATGGCATCCGTGAAGTCAGCAAAGTCTTCAGAGATTTGCTCGTCTAGATTTAAGGACCGATTGAGTTGGTGAATAAAGGCATCGTTGGCGGTGAGATTAATAAATTTGCCGAAGATAGCAACATTGAACTGAACGGCGTTAGATTCCATGACATATCCTCCCTATTGAAAAAAACTTCCTTAGTGTTTAGTAAAAAAGAGGCCCAAAGCCTCCTTCACCTAATATACCACGCCTGCCTTGGCAGTTGCCCATTAAATAAATTAAAATGCCATGTACTATACAGGTTCAAGTGGTGAGAGAGGGATTCGAACCCCCGAAGGCATTAGCCGTCAGATTTACAGTCTGATCCATTTGGCCACTCTGGCATCTCACCATTGTCAAATTAATTTAGTAACACTATAATAAATTAGATTCCTCGATAGCTCAGTTGGTAGTAGCGCAAAGCTGTTAACTTTGATGTCCTAGGTTCGAGTCCTAGTCGAGGAGCCTCCCCGATAGTGTAACGGTAGCACAAGAGAATTTGGATCTCTTTGTCTAGGTTCGAATCCTAGTTGGGGAACTTCGCTTCCGTAGCTCAACTGGCAGAGCGCAGCTTTTGTAAAGCTGATGTTGAAGGTTCGATTCCTTTCGGAAGCTTAATTTCTCTTAATATATTCTTTCAACTTTTTATTTTCAATTTTAGTAGTGTACAACTGTACAGTTAAAAATAGAACAACGGCCAACCAGATTACGAATAATCCGGTGGCCATTTTTTCTATGTGAGTGATCATAAATGACTCCGGTGGGACTTGAACCCACGACCCCAGCATTAAAAGTGCCGTGCTCTACCAACTGAGCTACAGAGTCTTTTACTCTATGCTACCTTGCGCTTCACAGCCTTTCCACTCAAAAGTTTGGTCTTGGCTGCTTTCTTGGCTGCAAGACTACGCTTCTTGGACAACTCCCGCTTCAACCGAGTAGCCCAAGCCTTCTTCCCCGCCTCCGTCCAGTTCGTCTTGAACCAGTCAGGACGCATCGCCTTGATCTGACGCTCAAACGCTTGATCATACGATGCCGAAAAACGACTCAAATAATTCCTCAACGCATTTCCCAATGGCGTGAGATTGGCTGGCTTACCTTCATTCTTATTCTTGGCCAATAACAAAATCGCCTTCTTCTTTGACTCAGAATTCACCTTACGAGCATCAACCACTTTCTTCACAACAGCCATCGTACTTCCTCCTTACATCAAAGGTATTAGTTAAATGTGAATGGCATCCAACACCATCCTACAAACTCATATTACCGAAAATAGAAAATTAATCTACTCAATCCTTGATTTTTTTTATTCAATGTACTATACACCTTAAGACTGGTGTACAAATGAACACCACTTTAATGCAACATAAATTGCGTTATCGGACTCTGTCTAAAAAGTAAGAAAAAACCCTCTTCCCCGTTTGCCACAGAGAAGAGGGTTTATTTATATCGGTTTATATCGACTTAGCCACCACAACCTTTAATCATAACAAAAATCACAATCCCCCAGAAGATAAACCCAAGTAAGGGATTGCCAGCATAATATGCGTCATAACCAATCGGATCATGAATCTTACTAGGCGGTCTGCCCATAAACTACCTCCATGAAATATTCAGGCTTTTCAGCCAAATGATATTCTACTGAAAATTTTTCAGTTGACAACTACCCCCTCAAGTAAGCCATACCATATGGCCCACAGCAACTCCAACTTTCCCTATTGAACACATTCCCCCGTGCATGCTTCGCAGGCGCTGACCAAGTCGCTGCCTTATGAATGTCACCAAACTTCACCTGCCCCAAACCCTTCGTCTCAAAATCTTGCAACGCCACAAACCCATACACACTACGATCCTTCCCACCATTATCCTGAACAATCAATTTCACCCACTTCGAACTCAAACGCTCCCACACTATCTTCTCCCGCAAACCAAGCTCATATCCCATCTTGTCATAATGACTCTTCTTCACCTCATTCACAAAGGTAACCAAATCGTCACACGCAGTCCGAATGTCAACTTGATTCACTTCCATCGCATCACTCCTTCTTATTGTTATTGCCAACCACAATAATAAGACAGGGAATCAAAAGTTTCGCCAATCAGAACGCCACATCGTCCTCACCTGCCTCCTCCTCATCCTTGGCCCGCCCCGGTGTACGGCCAGCACACTCTGGCCCCAATCCCGTCTTGATCGATTCGGGCACCGTAAGCTTCCGACCACACCGGCCACAACGACCCTCATGGTGAACATCAAACCCCGCATCCAGAATCTTCTGCTCCGTTCCACCCCACAGGTTGGCCAACAAACGATTCAACAAACGATAGCTCATGCAATCCTTTGTGATCTTGCTAGCACGGGTTAGCACCACATTGCCGGTGCCCTTATTGAGCACACCAATGTAGCTGTAGTCAGAGGTGTTGTCAGGACCAGACAACAGGTTCACGAAATAGATGTCATCGGACTTCGGCTTCCCATTAGAGCCGTCATTGCCCTGCTTGAGCACCACCTTGAAGGTGTAGTGAGCGTTGCAGTCATGCTCAGCTGCCCACTCATGGGGAATCTCCAGAGTGAAGATCGCCTTGCCAGCCAGAACAAACTCTTTAGTGATCATCGTCCAATCCTCCTTGGGGTTTCATAACTCACACCCCTAAGCAAACCCCGCAGAAGTTTCGCCAACCATAACAATGGAATAACAATCGAATGTACTGTACACCTATTGAAGTACGATTCTTAACCTGAGCACTATGCTTTTTATGGTGTATCACAGGTTATAAACCGATACCTATTCACTACAATTTTGATAAAATCCTGTCAAAATGGCATCCATTGTTATTTTGATTGTTATAGTTCACAACCAGTCTAGACCTAGCAGGACAAAGCCTTATACCTGTGAAGTACATCCGAAACTCTACTACACAGCTTATTATTTGGGGCTATAGCTGTACACTACATGCTATAATTAGGCCTTTAGCTGTTGACTAGGTCCATAATTTACCCATTTTTCCAGTACACAGGTTTGCCATTAGCACTTCTACTGTACTATACAGGTTATGCCAAACCTATTTTTATAATCCTGTCAATACCCTTTTTTTACAAAAAATCAACCTTTTGACAGCCCCAGTCCATAGGTTAACTACTCGCACTACATACCTAATCATTTACCTATCTAGTGATATCAAAACTCTAACCTACACCTTTTCATTTTTGGCTTTTGGCCGGTTTCCGAATGTACTATACAGGTAACGGAAAACCTGCCGAACGACCGCACATATATAATATATAGGGAAAATCGGACCTACAGGTATTCTTTTACCTGTATACTGTGGTATAAACTGATATTTTAATAAGCTATAAGGTAGGTCTGTTACTAGCAAAATTTTTTGTGAAATTTTCTACAATGACGCTCGTATAATAGTTAGATGGATCATGGTGACCATCGAGCATACCTGTAGGGTGCTATTAAGACAAAAGAGGTGTTTTATGAATCTGATTCCCAGAAGGGATGATCTTTTCTTTCCAGTTGAATCCGCTTTCAACAAATTTTTTGATGATTTCTTTCTCAACAAGTCCAATCTGAATACGGCCAAGGCTAATATTGGATATCCAAAGTTGAATTTATATCAGACTGCTGGTGAAACGAAATTAGTTTTCTCCATTCCCGGTCTTAAATCTGAAGACTTGACTCTTGAGTACGGTCCCGGCAACTGTGTGACAATCAGCGGTCGAATGAATAATGTCTATAAAGGATCGGATGACTCTGTTTATTATTACAGGGAGATTCGAGGTAGCTCATTTGAAAGGGTGGTTCCCCTCCCCGAGAATATTGAAGGAGAACCGGACTCCGCTACTCTCCAAGACGGTCTTCTCACTCTTACTTGGAAGAATAAGGCCTCCCCCCAACAACTCGCTAAAAAAATACAAATTAAATCTCTTTAATTTGATTGTTATGCCATAACAAATAAATTCAAAAAATAACAATGGAGCGCCTTCTGAGATGTCGGAAGGCGCTTATTATTTTTGGAGTCCAATAATAAAAGACTATTTTTCTCGATAAAAAAGAGGCTAGGCCCCCTAAACCCTAAATTTGATATTCCATTGTTATTAATTGCAAACCATAACAATCGATTGTAATACTATTTTATATTTCTAATTTCATGATCTTTTGTACACTAATGATAGTCTGTACAGGTGTTAATATGTACATGTTGATATGGGAGCTTGTGGATATGGGCATGTGTGGATATGGGAGGGTCGGGTATATAGAAAAGTTATTTATTTTGGGAAAATTATTGATTCATAGTTCTTAATAAAGCATCTAAGTAACTATCCCTAATAGTGGGGATTTGTAAGAAAGCGAGATGAGTATGAATAAGTTATTATCTATGTTTTTATTGGCATGTGGCATGGGGATATTAGTGGCACAGGAGCCTGCTCCTTCACAGGGGCCTGACAAGGGGCCTCCACCTATGAAGGGTGGGAAGGGTGGACCACCTATGGGGAAGAGGGGTCCATTGAGTTGGAAGAAGTTATTGGAGTTGCATGACAAGGACAAGGATGGGTTGTTATCTAAGGAGGAGTTATCGAAGGGAAGTAACATGTGGGATCGTTGGCAGAAGGGTGACGAGGACAAGGATGGGAAGTTGAATGAGAAGGAGTTTGATGCTTATCAGAAGAAGTTGATGGAGAGGTTCAGGGGAGGGAAGGGTAAAGAGGATAGGAAGAAGGATTGAGAGTAGTTTTAATGGTATGTGGAGCCCTGTCAGGGATGGCAGGGCTTTTATTTTTTGAACCAATGGGGAGCTACTTTTTTGATTTTGTTAGTGAATATAGGGTCGTAACATCTTCCGGTATTATTTGTGTAGTTGACTAAAGCTCTGCCTAGGGTATTGGTCTTGGAATTAGGTCTGGGTTGTTTATTTTTAGCCATTAGGAGTAGTTGTTGTTTATTACCGGATGCTATACCTGATCTTGTGATGAACCAATGAGGAGCTAGCGATTTGATTTGTTTGGTGAATTTGGGGTCATAGGTTGATTTTCTGGGGTCGGTGTAATTATTGAGTGCGAAGCCTAGCGGGTGTTTTCTGGAGTGTGGTCTAGGATGATTGGATTTGGCCAATTGGATTATTTGTTGTTTTTTGAGGGTTGAGTTTCTTGTTTGAGACCAGAATTCTGGTGTGGTGGAATTTTGGATATCTTGGTTGAGTGTGCCGTTTGCGTATTGGTATCGTGCCTTTTTAACGGCATCGAGTATTTTATTGACATCGAGTTGTTTCATTTTTTGAACCAATGGGGAGCTATGGATTTGATCTTCTTGGTGAATATGGGGTCGTAGCAATCACCATTTGTTCTTGTGTAATTACTGAAAACTCTTCCTAAAGGATGTTTACTTTTATTGGGTCTATTTTGTTTAGTCCTTGCCATGTGTATAATTTGTTGTTTTTTTTGATTTGCGATATCTGATTGGCTGACGAACCAATGAGGTGTTAAGGATTTCATTTTTTGGGTAAAGACTGGGTCATAGGAACTATTTAATTTGCTGATATAGGAGTTGAAAGCATGTCCTAAAGGGTGGTTTTTTACATGTGGTCTTGGTTGTTTAGATTTAGCTAATTGGATGAGTTGTTGTTTTTTGATAGTCGAAGATTTAATAAACCAATGGGGTGCTAGGGATTTGATTTGTTTGGTGAATTTATGATCGTAGCTTTTATGTGATGTTCTCATGTAGCAAGATAATGCTTCTCCTAGAGGGTGTTTTGATTTACTAGGTCTTGGTTGTTTGGATTTAGCTAATTGGATGAGTTGTTGTTTTTTGATAGTAGTGGCGTTTATGAACCAATGAGGGGCGATAGATTTGATCTTCTTAGTGAAAACAGGGTCATAGCATTTGCCAGATTGGTTAGTATACTGACAGAGATGGATACCTAAAGGATGTTTTCTGGAGTTGGGTCTATTCTCTCCGTTTTTTGCGATTTGGATAAGTTGTTGTTTTCTGATGATAGGTGATTTTTTGATGTCCAACCAGAATGATTCTACGGTGGCTGATTGAATATCTTTATCAAGGGTTCCGTTTGTATATTTTTTTCGGGCTTCTTTTATGGTTCTCAAAATGGCTCTAAGATTCAATAGTTTCATATAATCCTCCTTGGTTATTAAATAATACTGTTGGGTTGTATTTTCGCCTACTTTTTGAACCAATGGGGAGCTATGGATTTGATCTTCTTGGTGAATATGGGGTCGTAAGAATTTGAAGTAGTGCTTATGTATTCTTTCATCACCCTTCCTAATGGGTGTTTTCTGGAGTTGGGTCTATTTTCTCCGTTTTTTGCCATTTGGATAAGCTGTTGTTTTTTAATATCTGATGATACGGTAAACCAATTGGGTGCTAACTTCTTTAATTTTTGTGTGAATTGTGCATCATAAGTTTTATTTGATTGAGTAGTATAGTGAGATAATACTAAACCTAATGGATGTTTTCTGGTAATTGGTCTAGGCTCTTTGTTTTGTGCTAATTGAATAAGTTGTTGTTTTTTTTGATTTGCGATATCTGATTTGTTGACGAACCAATGAGGTGCTAACTTCTTTAATTTTTGTGTGAATTGTGCATCATAAGCTTTTCTTGATTGAGTAGTATAGTGAGATAATACAACACCTAACGGATGTTTTCTGGTAATTGGTCTAGGCTCTTTGTTTTGTGCGATTTTAATTAATTCTTGTTTCTTTTTATTTACAATATCTGCTTGTTTGATGAGCCAATGTGGAGCTATTGATCTGATTTTGCGAGTAAAGTCTGGGTCATAGGATGAACTTGATTTATGTGTGTATTGATTGAAATATGTTCCTAGTGGATGTTTTTTTGAATGTGGTCTATTTTCTCCGTTTTTTGCCATTTGAATGAGTTGTTTTTTTCTGATGATAGATGATTTTTCGAATTCAAACCAGAATGATTCTACGGTTGATGATTGGATATGTTTATTGAGGGTTCCGTTTGCATATTTTTTTCGGGCTTTTCTTATAGCAATTAATATTGTTGTAGCATTCAATAGTTTCATATGATCCTCCTTGGTTATTAAATAATACTGTGGAGTGTGAGTTTCGCCTACTTTCTGAACCAAGCGGGAGCTAAGGATTTTATCTTCTTGGTGAAGTCTGGGTCGTAGGATGTACCTGATTTAGTAGTGTATCTATTCAATGCTTTTCCTAGGCCATCTATTCTATTACTAGGTCTAGATTCTTTATTCTTAGCCATTTGGATGAGTTGTTGTTTTTTGGTATTAGCGGTGTGTATGAACCAATAGGGAGCTAAAGATTTGATTTGTTTGGTGAATATAGGATCATAACTTTTATGTGATGTTCTTGTATATGAAGAGAATGCTTGTCCTAGTGGATGTTTCCTTCTATTGGGTCGAGGTTGATTGGATTTAGCTAATTTGAGTAGTTGTTGTTTTTTGATAGTACTGGTGTGTATGAACCAATGAGGGGCAAAAGCTTTAATTTTCTTGGTGAAGATTGGGTCATAGCAATTGCTAGATTGTTTAGTATACCGATAAAGGCTTGAACCTAAATCATGTTTTCTAAAGTTGGGTCGATTTTCTCCATTTTTTGCCATTTGGATAAGTTGTTTTTTATTGATATCTACTTGTTTATCTGTTGCAAGCCAAAAATCTCTCACAGTAATCTTGGCAACTTCATGGCTTAAAGTTCCTTTTTTATATGCTTTTCTGGCTTTAGATATAGCAGTTAAAATTGTGGTAGCATTTAATAGTTGCATATTATCCTCCTTGGTTATTGAATAATACTGTTTAGTTCTAGTTTCGCCTACTTTCTGAACCAATGGGGTGCTATGGCTTTGATTTTCTTGGTGAAGATTGGGTCATAAGATGAATTAGATTTGTTGATATATCTTATTAAAGCCAAATATAGTTTAGATGGTTTAATTGGTTTAGGTTGTTTTGCTTTTGCAATTTGGAGCAATTTTAATTTCTTTTGGTTAGCATTATCGGTTCTGGAGATGAACCATTCTGGGTTAATAGATTTAATCAGTTTGGTGAAAGTGGGGTCGTATGCGGATGACTTGGGAGTGGTGTAGTAGGATAGTGGTGCTCCTAATGGATGCAATAAGTTTATGGGTTTTTTGGCTTTTGATTTAGCAAGCTTAATAAGTTGTTGCTTTTTGATATCTGATTTTTTTGTAAACCAATCTGGAGCGAGGGTTTTAATTTTATTAGTGAAGACTGGATCATACGATCTACTGTTTTTATTCATGTAGGTTGTCAGAGGTGCTCCTAATGGATGTTTTGTTTGATGTGGTCTGGGCTGATTAGATTGAGCCATTTTGATAAGCTTTTGTTTCTTTTGATCTGCGATGGTTGAGCGTGTGACGAACCAAAGAGGGGCTAAGGATTTGATTTTTTTGGTAAAGGTCGGGTCGTAAGAACCATGGGTAGGGTTGATATAGTTATTCAAGGTTGCTGCGAGAGGGTGTTTCTTTTGTTTAGGTCTTGGCTGTTTGGATTTGGCCAATTGGATTAGTTCTTCTTTTTTTTGATTTGACGACTGGAAGAACCAGTCTGGTCGGATGGATTGGAGTTGCTGCATGAGAATGGGATCGTAAGACCGATGGGCGGGGTTTGCATAATTTCTGTATGCATTTTTGAGTGGATGAAGTCGAGTGGTTGGTTTGGGCTTGCCTGTTTTGGCAAGTTCGATGATTTGTTTCTTTTTGAGTATTGATGTCTTCGGTGGTGCCTTCCAGAATTCTGGGTTAGTGATATTTTGGAGTTTTTTTGGTAGTAATCCGTGAGAATTGAGATGTCGTGCGTTATTAATAGCTTGAATGATAATCAGAGGTTTGAGCAATTTCATTGTTTATATCTCCGAATTAGTACTTACACCAATCTTATATGGGTAGCTAAGAAGCCTCGCTGGAATTCTGGAATTATGATACTGTATCCGCTAAATAAGTAAATGTTAAATTGGAGATGGTATGGAATTTTCTAATTGGTTGATGATGGAAGAGATATTCCCTAATAAGACGGCAACAATATTCCATCGTGCTGGTGCAAACGCTACTTCTGAATCTATCACAAACATATTAAACAGCGATTTCAAATCAGGGGAAGGTGCTGGCTGTCTCTATGGTTGTGGTTTGTATGCTACTTTTTCATTAGAAAGTCAATTTCATTCAAGCATGGGCATGTATGGTCCTTTTATTATTAAATTCAAAATAACAGATTTAGATAAGTATATCATAATTCCTCCTAATGTAGCGAAGTATGTAAAAGGTGACAGGTGGAAGTTATCACAACAATTACAGGATAGTTATCCTCATTTAATTGCTGATTTGAAAGAGGATGATTTAGAGACTTTGGATTTGAGACAAGCTAGAACTACGAGCAAAAGTTTCGTGCCCATGTTGATAAGGGAAAAGGTAAAGGGGGTTTTGTATCGTGATCTTCATGGTTACACAATAGTCAAATATGAGCCTGTCAATGACGGTAGTATAACGATGATCGGTTATGCTGTAGCAAATGCGTTGGATACCGATAAGATGAAAGAGCTTCAAAACCCGTCTGCGTGGATAACTTCGACCGATACTGCCAAAATCAGGGATATTTACAAGCAGGCTGGCAAATCAAGTAAGATTTATCCTGTCAGATCAGATTTGCTTTCTGCTGACAGAATACAAGATATGTTATTATTCAAAACTGATGAGGCAGAAAAACTTGACAAGTCTGAATTCGAAAAGCTCACCACCACAGATTTAACTACTTTGATGCGTGATAACAGGAGAAATAAATTTATTGAAATTCTGGGACCAAAAGTGGTGTCTACTTTAAAAAACATTACTCTAACTGAGGCTTTTGATTTGTTTTCTTATATTTTAGGTAGGACTAATGATGCTGTGCCTTGGTTTAAGAAATTCTTGGGAGAAAAATTTTTAAACAACTTTACTTCAAATCATTATAAAGAGCTTTTATTTTATGTTAATAGCCCGATGGATATGGAAATTAAAGGGAACAGACTCGGTGAGCTTATAAATCGAATAAGACCAGACGATATTCAGTACGAGCTTAAAACATTCAAAAGCTATTTGGAAGAACCCATGAGAAAGGAAAATGCTGCTAAAAGCATAGAGGTTATCTTGAATCTCATTAGAAACTATTATGAGGATCAAAATTTTGTAGACAGTATGTTCAGGCAGTATGGTCGTGATTTGGGTCCAGCGCCCAAGAAGATTGGTCAGATGCCTGCAATTACTGGAGAAAAGAAAAAACCAGTATTTGGCGAGAGTTTTGTTTTAAGGAAAAGGTCAAGGAAGATACTCTAATATTTTGATTGGCTGGTGAATATATGGAGTCGTTTTAGCTCTTTCCAGACTCGGATATTCTTTGGTGATTGGTGAAGATTAAGAGCGTCAGCCCTCACACAGCCCTTCATTTTTATACTTACCGCCTCTTTTTTTTCTCTTGCAATAGTTCTTCTGGCTGAATCCTTTGGGATTACTACAATTTATACTTTTCTTATATTTCGTAGACCAACGGGATTTCATTCCGCTTCTGGGATCATTGTATTCAGCAAGCCATTGTGTGAATGTAAGCATGTTTTATATAGTGATTTCATGCCTGTTCTATAACAGCTGTCATTGAGCCTTTGCATTTAGCTACTAAAGGGTCTGGACCCATAGAATGGACCTGTTCTTGCTTTAGTTCAGCAACCTCTAACGATCCGGTAAAAACAATAGCTCTACCTTGAAAGTGTATTTCTTTTGCTATTTCAACTCCTTTTTCTACTGGGTGACCAAAGATAGATGAGCATAATTTAACAACATACTCAATAGTGTGATCATCATCGTTGAGGATTATGACATGATAAGGAGGTTGTTTTCTTGTTTTTGTATCAGTTTTTTCCAAAGTGCTTGTAGACATGATTACTCCTTTTAATCAGAATTAATAAACTTATTGGTATTCTCAACCCCTCTCACGAAGAGCAAGAAGTAAAATATACTGTAGGTGGTTCCATACAGTTGGTCAACATACATCAGAGTCGATGTGACCATTCCTATGGATGGATGGATGTATACCAGCAATAATATAGTAGACAAATGCATAATAAGAGCTAGAGAATCATTTATAAGGAAATTTGTAGCATCTATATACGATTTTTTTATGTAGAACTTACTTAACGAATGTATTGGCTGTTCATATTCCTTGTTGTCCATGATGTTCTGAACAATATCTTCTTTTATGTGTTGGATATCCATATCTTGTTTTTGGATAAGCCGTGAGCATTTTTGATGAATGAACAATGTTATGAGATAAATTAAAGTATTGATGAGTCCTATAATCGGATTTGTGACAAAGAGCATGACCATGGAGGTCATAGCTTTTATGAATGCGGAAATTGCTTGTGGCAATGAGTATTCAAAGAAATCAGAGTAATAACCAACCAATTGATATCTGCTGGCTATTTTGGAAGGAACAACATTTTTTCTTCGGAGAATTTGAATTGCTTTTATAGCTTTATGGGCAAATATTGCCATGTAGACTCTTGTGTCGTATCTTTTCAAATAAAAACCAAGGAATATGCTTAGGGCATTGGCTATTACAAGAACAACAAGGTTGGACTTATCGTCTTGTAATAGCCCATCAATAGCTTTACCCAGAAGGAATGGGAGCAAAGCATGAAGGGTGTATTGAAGTATTGAAAGAGTATAAATAAACCCAATGGTGAGTTTATTCTCTTTCAGTATTTCAATAATCATATTATTTGTCGAGCAGAATTTTTCTGCAATCGATTGTTTTTAAGAACTTATGCCAACCCTCTGAAGTATCTTGAGTGAAGCATGGATGATCTGTTTTTCGTCGTATGTATCTCAAAACATATGACACATCATCATTATCTTCAAGTTGTTTGAGTTGAGATGCAACCCAGCGACGAAGTTGAAGTACGGAGTTCATGGTCTTACGCCTTTCCGATGACTTTTTCACAGGGGCCGTTGTAGTTGGACTGAAGATTAGTGACTTCCCCAACCCAAGTTGCACCTTTTACATCACGCAGATAATAGGCTGTGGGCAGAACCACCTTGTCACCTACTTTAAGGTCAAGATCAGTTTCGTAAGTGTAATTGCCAACCATAACTCGTTTCATGTTGAACTCCTTTCAATAATATGATTACCAAACAGCCTTAATATACCAAAAAACAAAATAATTACAACTTTATTTTTTAAACCAATGGGGAGCCAATAATTTTAATTGGTTCGTGAACTCTTCATCGTAACATTCTGACTTGATTGAAGTGTAAGATGACAGATTATAGCCCAGAGGATGTCTCTTTTGGTTTGGTCTCTTAGCTCCAGATTTTGCAAGCCTGAGTAATTTGTTCTTCCGATTTTTTGTGCGATCTTGAAACCATTCGGGCCGAAGTGTTTTTATTTTCTTTGTGAACTCAGGGTCGTAAGTGTTCCAAGATTTATTGGTGTAAGTATTCAAAGCCCTTCCCAGCGGATGGTTACGATAGGAAGGTTTGGGCAATTTTTTTTCTGCCATTTGTAACAATTGCTTTTTCTTTATGTCTGCTGTATTTTCAGGAAACATCCAAAATTCTGGTATAGTGCATTTAAAAACTTCTTTGTTGAGCTTTCCCTCTGAAAATCGGATTCTTGCTTTATTAATGTGCTGAATGATATCTTCGGCAGAAAATAATTCAATCATATTATTTCTCTCCAGTTCCATCTAGCCTTTCAATAGGCGTATTTAAATCGATATTGACAACTGTATCAATCATCTTTCCTTGGAATAAGTGTTTGTTTACGAAAACAGGTTGTATCCAAACATACTTACTGGATTGATTGGCTTTTGGCCCGAACCATTGTTTGCGCCAGTATCCTCTACGATGGTGAGGCTTGATAATAATTCCAGAAGTACCATCAGAATCACTTGGTCGATTATTGTAATGTGTGATCGTTTGTTGATTGATAGTCAGCAAAAACGGAGCAAATTTAATTTGCGACTCAATCGATTTCCTCGCCTTATCAGACATTTTTTTGGCTTTTTTAAGCCCTTCTTGCATCTTATTTACATAATCTGGATTCTGATATCCGATAGCTTTGGTGTTATCAACTGAAAGAAGACATGCATTTAATGCGAACCTAGTCAAAAGAGGATAGTTTTCCTCCGACATGCCTTTTAATTCTTCATGCTTTGTAACATCCATTTGATCTCTAAGCAGTTCTTCGATTGTCTTTTCATTAGTGCTAATTTTGCCGAGGTGTAAAAGTGTTGCTCTATTCTGATCAAAGAAATTCTCTCCACCAGCAATGCAACGAATATACTTTTTATCTGAATTAGCATAAGTTGTATGTGTTACCACGATGTACTTTAATTTGAGAAGCTTTTGGTTCTTCTCTTTCCATGAGTCTGTGATGAAATCCCAAAAGTTATCTGGAATTCTAACAATTTGTTCTTCAAACGGCTGTCTGTAGTCATTTAAAGTCAGGTTTACATCAGTTGATAGCAAGCCTTCGGTGTATTCTTCTGGGATGTTGAGTATTTTTACTCCCTGCTGACTTAGATTGTGGGCGATGGAGTATGCGCCCATAACATAAAGGTCAAGCAAAGACTTTCTCTGTGCTTCACTAGTGTTGTAAAGTAGAGTTGGGCTAAGTGTAACCGGCCTGTAATCTTCTCCCTCTGCATCATGAAATAGTTTCAAAGCGTCTTTATCCTCTGTAACTATTTCTTCAGCGATTGGAACCATGCTGCGAATGAATTCGATGAAGTCCATGCTTTATCCTCCACCTTAGATTTTTGCTGCTATTTCCCAATATGCCTTAGTTCCGTCTGTTACTGGAGTGTCTTTAAGGAAAGCCCAGAATTCTTGGGTTTTATCATGGAGTCCGCAGAGATTCAGACTCTTCAGAACTCTGGTAATTCTAAGCCAATTATGATTTGGGGTTTCCCAAAAGTCTTTTCGATAGTCAAAAAAGTCCAGCCCATCTTGGAATCTTTTAATACCAGCGTACTTCAAAAATCTCTCATAGTTTTTTACTATAGCATTTGTAAGTTCGGGGCTAGCCTTAATCTGGTCATAGTCTTCTTTGGACAATACTGGTCCATTTGGATTATGCGCTGATGGTTCGTTGAGAGGAAACAACCATTGAATGAAATCATGGTGATTCTCCCAAGCATCGTTTGACCACTTATGAAGTTGATCATAATCGTATCCAGAAGCGGTAAAATCTTTGCCAAGCAAAAAATTAAGACACTTTTCAGAATGCATATTGAATCCTCCTTGTAAAAAAATTAAACAGAACGAAACCAATGCGGGGCTAACCTTTTGATCTGAGCTACAAACTTTGGGTCATACACATTTGCAGAAGGTTTACAATAACTTTGCAGCGCATAACCCAACTCATGAAGCTTCGGCCTAGGTCTCGCTCCACCTTTTTTGGCCAATTCTAGCAAATCTTTCTTCTTAGTCTCGCTAGTGTTGACAAACCAATGTGGAGCAAGTTTTTGAATTATACTGTGGAACTTTGCGTCATAGCTACTTCTTGATTTACTTGTGTACTCAATCAGCTTTTTGTAAAGCGATGATGTGTATTTCGGTTTGGGACATTTCTTTTTTGCTAGCTTGAGCAGGGATTCCTTTGCGCTATCGCTTGATTTTTGGAACCAATGTGGAGCTAGCCTTTTGATTTCCTGAGTAAATTCGGCATCATAAGTTGCCTTGTCAGGACTTGTGTAGTTGCACAATGCATTTCCAAGCACACTTGTTCTTTTAATCGGCCTTTTAGCATTCTTTTTGGCTAGCTCTATCAATTTTTCTTTTTTATAATCAGCATTATTTTGAGTTATCCAAAAAGATTCATGTGTAGAATCAAGTATATCTTTTGATAAAACATTATTTTTATAATCCATTCTTGCTTTAATGACAGCGCTGATAATTTTTTTGCTATTAAGCATTTTTTGTTGACTTTCTGAACCACCAAGGAGCTAGTTTTTTCACCTTCTTAGTGAATTCTGGATCGTAGGAAGAGGCAGTTGGTGTGGTGTAGAATTTCAAGACGGTACCCAGCTTGGTTTCTTTAAACTTTGGCCTTCTCTGATTGGGAATAGCTTTAGCTAATTCTATCAATTGTTTTTTATTTTCTTCAGCTTGGTTCACAAACCAATGTGGAGCCAGCTTGCGTATTTGTTGATCGAATTCGGCATCGTAGCAAGTTCCAGACTTGCAGATGTACTTATTGAGGGACATTCCTAGCGGGTGCTTTTTTGAATTAGGGCGGGGCTTGCCTTGCGCTGCGAGTTTAAGCAGCTTTTCCTTTTTAGGCTTGGCAAGGGCTGACTTGTTATGTCCCCTCTTGGTTTGCGTTTCCATGTCATTCCTCCTTGTGGTCTGAAATTATACAAGTAGACTTGTCGAAAACTAGTTTCGCCAAGTCTAGTTGATATCAATTTTTATCTTTGAATCTTTTGCGGACGATGATATCCATCATAGACTTCACTACAGACTTAGCAAGAGGCATGTTCTTGATGGAGTTTGCAAAAGACTCTCCATACTTGATGTAGAGATTTCTGAACCAGTTTGGAGATTCGTGGAGTAGCCAATCCCGGAATACCATCCATCTTGGATTGCTTTCTCCGTAAACTAGTCTTGCAACCCAACAAGGAGCAGGTGCTGGCGTTGGTGCTGGTCCGGGCGGTGGAGCAGGTATTGTACCTGCTGGGAAGTCTAAATAATTTAAAGCACCACAGTAATATTTACCACCTGTTGATTTTCTCCATGCTGTTCCTCCCAAAACTGTTTGTACTGGGGAGCTTCTATTGGTTCTTGTGTTATCACCAATTTGACCGTAAGCGTTCACCCCCCAAACCCAGAGCGTACCATCTGTTTTTATCGCTGTTGTATTTTCATATCCACACCCTAAATAAACCCAAGTATTACCAGCCGAAACTGTTTGTACAGGCGAATAGGTCAAAAAGGATGAATTATTTCCTAATTGTCCTAAATTGTTTTGCCCCCACATCCAGAGGCTGCCGTCTGTCTTAATAGCGCCCATATGGCCACCGCCACCACTTGCGAATTTCCAGTTCGTGCCCCCTGTAACAGTTTGTGCAGGCGACGATCTAGAGGGTTCCCCGAAAACTCCGGTTGCTAATGCCCCGCCACTCCCCCATGTCCAGAGAGTGCCATCGGTTTTGATACATCCGGTAGAAAATCCTGTGCATGCAACTTGTTTCCAGTTAGTGCCACCTGCTACTGTTTGTACTGGTGATGATCTATGAACCGTAGAATTATCTCCTAGTTGTCCATAGAGGTTCTGACCCATAGACCAAAGAGTTCCATCCGTTTTTACTGCTGCCATGTAAAACTTTCCACAGCTAGCCTGTTTCCATGTGCTGCCTCCAGTAACTGTTTGAATTGGGGAGCTTCTACTTGTGCGGGTATTATCACCTAGATTTCCAAAAAGATTGTATCCCCAAACCCAAAGCGTCCCGTCTGTCTTAATAGATGCTGTAAACCTATATCCGCACGATACACTTTGCCAGTTTGTTCCTCCAGTTACCGTTTGTACAGGACTACTACGGGTTGTAGTTGTGTTATCACCTAACTGTCCGTAAGAATTTGTTCCCCACAACCAGAGCGTACCGTCTGATTTTATTCCCGCTGTGTGAAAACCACCCATCGATATGTCAATCCAATTGTTACCACCAGCACATGTTTGTATGGGAGAACTTCTATGAACTAGATCATGTGATCCAAGCTGGGCAGATGAATTGTTTCCCCAATTCAGCAAATTGCCCTGTCTCCAAAAATCTGCTCTGACATAAATGTCATCTAGGTTGTAAGTGGTAGCTCCAGATTTAAAATAAAATTTCGATACTTGTGCATCTGGCAGAATATAGTTGGGAACCATATTCGCTTTGACGGCAGTTAGGTATGCAGTTTCGACCAACTGTAGACCAAGGTCTATTCCGTTTTCGTCTCTAAATTTTGTCGTGTATGTTCCTGTTACATTTGCCATAAATACCTTTTTAGTCTATTTATATTGAAATCTGATAAAGATATATTAATAAATGGTAAAAATTTCATCTTTTTCTGAAAACCAAATTAGAAAATGGACCGTAGCAACGGTTCATTGGAAATCCTATGAATACTTATATTGGCAAATAAAAACGCTCTATGATTACAACAATCCGAACGACTTTGAACTTTGTATATTTGATGGAATGTTTCCGCATAACGATAACAATCTGCTAGAAAATCTTATAAATGAATATAAAAGATATAAAAATATTAAATTGTTTTTTTGGGAGTCTTTTGCGGAAAAGGGCCTACCACATGGAAGCGAATTGACTGAAATACTCAGGAGAGTGAATTCAAAATATGTTATCTTTAACGATCCAGATTGTTTTTGGTTAGTTCAAGGGCATCTTGATTTTCTAGAAAGTTTTTTAATGGCTGGCAATCGAAGTGTTGGGGTTCAACACAGAACCATGTCTGGACCTGCCATTTATGGTGCAGCTTATTATTTGCAAGATATAAAAAACTGTGACCTGTCGGCCACTTGGCAGTATTGCCAAGATTGTAAAAAAGGCACCTTGGTAAAAAATCAAGACACAGGTTGGCAATTGAATCTAAGGACATCACATCTGCCCATGCAGATATTTCGAGAAAGTATTGAAAAAACACCAAGATTTGGGAAATATTCGCATGGAAGACCTGATTGTTTTCAATCATATCAATATAAAGATAATTTAGTAGCAACTCATTTGTTCAGAGGCATATACAAGCAAGAAACCGCCGAAGAAATTTATCCAGAATTTTGGTTAAAAAATAGAATGAAATATGGTCAATATTTTTACGAAAATTGTAAAAAACTATAAAAATTACTTACTGATTTATACTAAGGACGGTCAAAATGTTTGATTATTCACTTGGAGCAAGTTTACACGAAAAATTTGTGTACGCAAAACCATTCCCACATGTAGTTATTGACAACTTTATTTCTGATATCAGCCTATTAGACAAAATTT
>Ga0315899_10000952_pt1 | contig 33765 bp, 34 predicted proteins | sample LakEriMetagenome_2_FD_203518 | JGI IMG/M metagenome (GOLD analysis project Ga0315899, IMG submission 203518) | Freshwater fungal communities from buoy surface, Lake Erie, Ohio, United States - Buoy 4 MA112 | ecosystem: Environmental > Aquatic > Freshwater > Lake | place: USA: Lake Erie, Ohio...
ACCGAAGGCAAGGCGGCTCAATGGAGCTTTTCGCGGGAATTCAAATCGCCCTTTACCACAAAGCGCCTGTGCGAGGCCTTCATCGAAACCACGGCCTTCGAGCCAGCCCGTCATGAAAGCGGCAAGGCGGTGGCCGGCACCTATGAGGGCGAGATCGAAATCGCCTCGTTTTTCCAGCCGAGCCGATAATCCTTTGACATTTCGGCTCTGAACGCCCATATACCCTTCATCGAAGCGCGCTAGCCATGCGTGAGGCGGCGGAAATCTGAAAGCATCTGCCCCGGCCGCACTTCGGTTCTACCCCCAGACTTCCCTTTTCACGCGGGCGGTTTCATCCCCCGCGCCGCGCCCGCAATTCGCTTGGAATTGGCGGAAGCGCGCCGCATAATTTGCGAGTAACACATGACAACTTTTGCTGATCTCGGGCTGTCGCAGCCCGTGCTCCAGGCCCTCGACATGAAGGGCTACACGATCCCCACCGCGATCCAGGAACAGGCCATCCCGGCCGTTCTCAAGGGTCGCGACCTGCTCGGCATTGCCCAGACCGGCACCGGCAAGACCGCCGCCTTTATGCTCCCCAGCATCGACCGGCTGCGCGAGGCTGAAAAGCAGATCCCATTCAAATCCTGCCGCATGCTGGTGCTGGCCCCGACGCGCGAACTTGCGGTGCAGATCGCCGATAGCGCCAAGGATTACGGCGCGCTCGCCGGCCTCAAGGTGCAATGCATCGTCGGCGGCACGTCGGTTGGCAAGGATCGCAACAAGCTACACCGCGGCACCGATATCCTTGTCGCCACGCCCGGCCGTCTGCTCGATCTGATTGACCAGAAGGCGCTCAACCTTGGCGGTATCGAAGTGCTGGTGCTCGACGAGGCCGACCAGATGCTCGACCTCGGCTTCATCCACGCGCTGCGCAAGATCAAGGAGCTGGCCCCCAAGGATCGCCAGACCCTGTTTTTCAGCGCCACCATGCCCAAGGCGATCAAGGAGCTGGTGAGCGGCTTCTGCAACAATCCGGTGCAGGTCTCGGTCACCCCGCAAAGTACCACTGCCGAGCGGATCGACCAGTACCTGTTCATGGTTCAGCAGGATGAAAAGCTAGCCCTGCTCGAAATGATGCTCAAGGGCCGCCACGCCATTCCCGGCGCGATGGAACGCGTGCTGATCTTCACCCGCACCAAGCATGGCGCGGACCGTGTGGTGAAGCGGCTGCAGCAGGCGGGGATCGAAAGCAACGCGATCCACGGCAACAAGTCGCAGCCGCAGCGCCAGCGCGCGCTCGAAGAGTTCCGCAAGGCCCGCGTGCCGGTGCTGATCGCGACCGATGTGGCCGCGCGCGGGATCGACATTCCGGGCGTTAGCCACGTGATCAATTACGAGCTGCCCAATGTGCCCGAACAATATGTCCACCGAATCGGCCGCACCGCGCGAGCAGGCAAGGACGGGGTGGCGATTGCCTTTTGTGCCGAGGACGAACGCGCATACCTGAAGGATATCCGCAAGGTCACCGGCGCTGAGCTCGAGCGCCTGGCGCTGCCGGATAATTTCCGCGCTGTGGTGGAGGGCGAAGGCCCGACCAAGCCCGCCGCGCGCACGCCGATGAAGCGCGTCAACCCGCGCCCGCTCGGCCAGCGTCCGCAAGGCGGCCGCAAGCCGCAGCAAGGTGAGCGCCGCGCAGAAGGCGAGCGTCGTCCCCAGCAGGGTGAGCGTCGTCCCGAAGGGGATCGCCGCGCGCCGCGTCCCGAGGGCGATCGTCGTCCGCAGGGCGGCAAGCCCGGCGGCGGCGGCCAGCGCCATCCGGGCGGAGGTCGTCCGCAAGGCAGTGGCGGCAATGGCGGCGGAGGTAGCGGCGGCGGTAACGGTGGCCGTGGTCGCGGTCGTCCCGGCGGCGGTGGTGGCCGCCCGCGTTCTGCCAGTGCCTGATTTTCCACGGTAACCAATCCCGGCCGCCCGGCGAACCTCGACATTGTGGGGGCGTCTGGCGGTTGGCTTTGGCCAAGCCTTAGGCCATAGCGCGCTTCCACCGACCGGAGGATACGCGCCATGGCCGACCAATACGACTTTGATCTCTTCACCATCGGCGCCGGATCGGGCGGCGTTCGCGCCAGCCGCGTGGCGGCAGCGCACGGTGCGCGGGTGGCGGTGGCGGAAGAATACCGGGTCGGCGGTACCTGCGTCATCCGCGGCTGCGTCCCCAAGAAGATGCTCGTCTACGGCGCGCATTTCGCCGAGGATCTGGTTGATGCCGAGCATTTCGGCTGGACGATAGAGGGCAAGAGCTTCGACTGGACCCGCTTGCGCGATCACGTGCAGACCGATGTGTCGCGGCTCGAGGGGCTCTATGGCCAGACCCTGAGCAACCACAAGGTCACCGTCTTCAACGAGCGGGCGACCATCACCGGCGATCACCAGATAACGCTGGCGAGCGGCCAGGTGGTCACCGCAGGCCATATCCTCGTCGCCACCGGCGCGCGCCCGCTGGTGCCCACCTTTCCGGGCAACGAGCACGTCATTACCTCGAACGAGGCGTTCCATCTCGATGCCCTGCCGCGCCGCATCCTGATTGCGGGCGGGGGCTATATCGCCAATGAATTCGCCGGCATCTTCAACGAATTCGGCTGCAAGGTGACAATCGCCAACCGCTCCGACACGATCCTGCGCGGCTATGATGCGAGCGTGCGGGACCGGCTGCTGCAGATCTCGATGGTCAAGGGAATCGAGTTCCTGTTCCACGCCGAGTTCGAACAGATCGAAAAGCAGGCCGATGGTAGGCTCCTGGTGAAGCTCAGCGGGCAGGAGCCGCGCGAATTCGATGCGGTGATGGTGGCCACCGGCCGCATCCCCAATATCGAAGGGTTGGGGCTGGAGACCATCGGCGTGGAGACCGGCATGAAGGGCGAGATCGTGGTCGACGCCTTCAGCCGCACCAATATCGATTACGTCTATGCCGTCGGCGATGTGACCGACCGGGTGCAGCTCACCCCTGTAGCAATCCGCGAAGGCCAGGCCTTTGCCGATTCTGTGTTCGGCGACATGGAGCCCTACGCGGTCGATCATTCCTGCGTGCCGAGCGCGGTGTTCAGCCATCCGCCGATCGCCGCGGTCGGCATGACCGAGGGCGAGGCGCGCAATGTGCTTGGCAATATCAAGGTGTTCCAGTCCGACTTCCGCCCGATGAAGAATGTCGTGGCAGGCCGGAACGAACGCAGCCTCTACAAGATGATCGTCGATGCCGCAAATGACCGGATCGTCGGCATCCACATGATCGGCCCCGAAGCGCCCGAGATCATGCAGACCGCCGCGATTGCGGTGAAGGCCAAGCTGACCAAGGCCGATTTCGACGCGACGGTCGCGATCCACCCGACCATGGCCGAAGAGCTGGTGCTGTTCAAATAGGTCGCATTAAAAAACCTATCTGCTAGGCTCGCGCCAATCTGAAAATTGGGGCGCGCAATTATGGCAGGCACGGTTCTGGTAACGAGGGCAACCGGCTACATTGCCGGAGAGCTGATCCGACAATTGCTGGCCAAGGGCTGGGTGGTGCATGACACCGTCCGCAATGTCGCCAAGAGCGAGGCGGGCTTGCACGCGCGGCTGGGCAATCCTTCCGCCGCCCAGTTCCGCCTGTTCGCCGCCGAGCTGATGAGCGATGCCGGCTGGGCCGAGGCGGTAAAGGGCTGCACGCACATTGCCCACGTCGCCTCGCCGATCCCGGCGCAGGCCCCCAAGCACGAGGACGAGCTGATCATCCCCGCGCGCGAAGGCACCCTGCGCGCGCTGCGCTTCGCGCGCGCTGCCGGCGTGACCCGCTTCGTCCAGACCTCCTCGACCGCGGCGAATACACCTTCGATGAAAGCCGCTGGACCGACATCAACCACCCCGACGCCTATCCTTACGTGAAGTCCAAGACCCTCGCCGAGCTCGTCGCGCGCGCATGGGTGGCGGCCGATGACGGCGCCATGGAATTCGTCTCGGTCAATCCCGGCATGGTATTGGGCCCGGTCGATAGCGGTGATTTCTCCGCCTCGGTCGAGTTGGTGTCGCAATTGCTTTCGGGCGCGATGCCGATGGCGCCCAATCTCGGCTTTCCGATTGTCGACGTGCGCGACATTGCCGCGCTGCATGTGCTGGCGCTGGAACCCCGGGGCCGGCGAGCGAGCGGTTTCTGGGGGCGGGGCAGTTCCTCACCACGCTCGAGATCGCCGGCGTGCTGCGTGCGCGGCTGGGCGAGCAGGCGCGCAAGGCTCCGACCCGGCCCATGCCCGACTGGGTGGTCAATATCCTCGCGCTGTTCAATGCCGAGGTGCGCGGCGTTAAGACCGAGATCGGCAAGATCCGCCATGTCGATGCCAGTCACGCGAAACAGCGGCTCGGCTGGACAATGCGCCCCGTCGAGGACACCATCGCCGATTGCGGGACAAGTTTGATCGCGCAGGGGGTGGTGAAAATCTGATGCAAGTGAACGGCAAGACAGTGCTGCTGACCGGCGGCAGCGCAGGGATCGGGCGCGAGATCGCGCGCCAATTGCAGGCGAAGGGGGCGCATGTGATCCTCACCGGCCGCGATCCGGCGCGGCTCGCAGCGATGGAGGCCGAGGGCTTTGAAGTGCTCGCCGCCGATCTCAGCCATTCGGGCGGGGTCGATGCGCTGGTCGCGGCTTTGGGCGACCGCCTGATCGATATCCTGATCAACAATGCCGGGCTGGGCGTGGCGCATGATGTGCGCAATGCCTTGCCCGATCCCGACGACGCCGACGGCTGCATTTACGCCAATCTCTCGGCGCCGGTCCGGCTGATCACCGCGCTGCTGCCGCGCATGCGCACCCGGCCTGAGGCCGTGATCATGAATGTGACGAGCGGGCTTGCGATTGCGCCCAATACGGCGAGCTCGGTCTATTGCGCGAGCAAGGCGGGTCTGCGCAGCTACACCATGGCGCTGCGTGCGCAGCTGGCGGGCGAGCCGATCCAGGTGATCGAGGCGCTGCCGCCGGTGGTCGACACCCAGATGACCGCCGACCGCAAGACCTTCAAGATGCCGCCGCAAGAATGCGCACGCCAGATCATCGCCGCGCTCGAAAAGGGCCATGACGAGGCCAATGTCGGCATGGTGAAGCTGCTGCGCGCGGTCTATTCGCTCTCGCCCGCGCTGGCGCGCAGCGTGATGCGACGGTTCTGAGCTAGGCGCCGAGGCGCGCAGGGGCGAAGGCTTCCGGCGATAGCCCCGCGTCTGCACAATCCTCTGGAAAGGGCAGGCCGAGCGCTGCTGCCTCGGCGATGCGTGACAGTGCCGGCGCGGTCTGGAAGCCGTAGCCGCCCTGGCCGGCACACCACACAAACCCCGGCGCGCCTGCCGCCACCCCGATCACCGGCAATTCGTCCGGCGCGAAGCTTCTGAGGCCCGCCCAGCTGTGGCGGATGCGGCGAATGGGGAGGGTGGTTGCCTGCGCCACCCGGTCGGCGGCGATGGCGATGTCGAGCTCCTCGCCAGCGGCATCGCAAGGCTCGGACGGGGTCTGGTCCATCGAGGAGGCGAGCAATTGCCCGCGGCCTTCGGGCAGCAGGTAGAAGCCTTCGCCCACCGTTTTGGTGAAGGGCCAGCGGCGCACATCCGCGCTATCGGGTGCGGCGAAAGAGATGACCGTGCGGCGGCGCGGCTCGATGCCGATGGGGGTAACGCCTGCCATCCGCGCAATTGCATCCGCCCATGCGCCCGCCGCGTTGACGAGGATCGGCGCGGTGTAGTCCCCGGCGCTGGTTGCGATCCGCCACACGCCGCCCTCACGCCTGGTCGCGCTGACCCGCGCGCTGGTCACCAGCACGCCGCCCGCCGCGCGCAGGCTCGCTACGTGCCCCTGCAACATCGCATCGGTATCGAGCTTGAGCGAACCGTGATCGACCAGCGCCGCGTGGCACGCCTCAGGCTTCAGAATGGGAAGCATTGCGCGCGCTTCCTCGCTGCCGACCCGCGCATAGTCGCACCCGAACTGCCGATGCACCGCCTCCAGCGAATCAAGCGCCGCGATCTGCTCGGCGCGGGCGATATGCAGCGCGGGGTGGCGCGTGCCATGGGCGGCGAGATCGGGCAGGCTCAGCGCGGTCAGCATCTTCGCCTCTGCCGCGCCGAGACCATAATGTGCGAAAGCCACCGAGCGACCCGAGGCGTGGTATCCGGGTGCGCTCTCGCCTTCCAGCACCACCACTTGCCCATGCGCCGCCAGCCGCGCCGCGAGGCTCAGCCCCGCGATCCCGCCGCCGATCACCAGCATGTCCGCTTTTTGCATTGCTGTCCTCGCGCCCGTGCCTCGCCACTTTTGCCACGTTGACGCTTGGGGCGCGCTAAGGCAACGCGTTTGGCGAAGCCAAGAAGCCAATATGAGGGGATCCCCATTGTCCGCCAATATCGCCGAAATGGAACGCCGCCGCGAAGCTGCCCGCATGGGCGGCGGCCAGAAGCGCATCGAGGCCCAGCACGCCAAGGGCAAGCTGACCGCCCGCGAACGGCTCGATGTGCTGCTCGACGAAGGCAGCTTTGAAGAGCTCGACGCCTATGTCGAACATGACTGCATCGATTTCGGGATGGAAACGCAGAAGATCCCCGGCGACGGGGTGGTGACCGGCAGCGGCACCATCAACGGGCGGCTGGTGTTCGTGTTTTCGCAGGACTTCACCGTGTTCGGCGGCTCGCTGTCGAAGCGCCACGCCGAGAAGATCTGCAAGGTGATGGACACCGCGTTGAAGGTCGGGGCGCCGGTGATCGGCCTCAACGATTCGGGCGGCGCGCGCATTCAGGAGGGCGTCGCGAGCCTCGGCGGCTATGCCGAGGTGTTCCAGCGCAATGTGCTCGCCAGCGGCGTGGTGCCGCAGATCAGCCTCATCATGGGGCCGTGCGCGGGCGGGGCGGTGTACTCGCCGGCCATGACCGACTTCATCTTCATGGTGAAGGATTCGAGCTACATGTTCGTCACCGGGCCCGAGGTGGTGAAGACCGTCACCAACGAGGTCGTGACGCAGGAAGAACTCGGCGGTGCGATTACCCACACCACCAAGACCTCGGTCGCCGATCTGGCGTATGAAAACGATATCGAGGCGCTGCTCGCGACCCGGCGGTTTGTCGACTTCCTGCCGCTCTCGAACCGCGACGAGCCCCCGGTGCTCCCCACCAGCGACGTGTGGGACAGGCTCGAGATGAGCCTCGACACGCTGATCCCCGACAATGCCAACCAGCCCTATGACATGCACGAAGTGATCGCCAAGGTGCTCGACGAGGGCGATTTCTTTGAAATTCAGCCCGCCCATGCAGGCAATATCCTGTGCGGGTTTGGCCGCGTCGAAGGCCGCACCGTGGGCGTGGTGGCGAACCAGCCGACGGTGCTGGCGGGCTGTCTCGACATCAATTCATCGAAGAAAGCCGCGCGCTTCGTGCGCTTCTGCGACGCCTTCGAAATCCCGATCATCACCTTCGTCGACGTTCCCGGCTTCCTCCCCGGCACCGCGCAGGAATTGGGCGGGATCATCAAGCACGGCGCCAAGCTCTTGTTCGCCTATGCCGAGGCGACCGTGCCCAAGATCACCGTCATCACGCGCAAGGCGTACGGCGGGGCCTATGACGTGATGGCGAGCAAGCACCTGCGCGGCGATCTGAACTACGCCTGGCCGACCGCGGAAATCGCGGTGATGGGCGCCAAGGGCGCGGTGGAGATCATCTTCCGTCAGGAAAAGGACGACCTTGCCAAGATCGCCGAGCGGACGAAGGAATATGAGGATCGGTTTGCCAATCCGTTTGTGGCGGCATCACGCGGGTATATTGATGAGGTGATCCACCCCCACTCGACGCGGAAGCGGATCGCGCTGGGGCTACGCAAGCTGCGGACGAAGCAGTTGGAGAACCCTTGGAAGAAGCATGATAACATTCCGTTGTGAGGTGAATGGTGCTCGCACCAATCCTCGGTTGTATCGCCAGCGCGATTGTGTTCGGCCTGTTGGCGCGTTCGACTTGGCAAGCTTTGAAGCGGGGGTGGATTCTCTTGGGCGAACTGCGGCTGATTGATCGCTCCGAAATGCCTTAAGCCTATGTCGAAAGATTGGCTTGGCGAGCCGCAATTGCATTCATCGTCTTTCTGATTTTGCTCTATTGCACGATGGCTGCTGGTGGCTTCTACCGGCTGGAGCTTTAGATCGCGCAGATACAAGCGATCAAACAAGCGATCAAAGGAGTGAACATGAAACTCGGCCGTCTCAACCACATCGGGGTCGCCACGCCCTCCATCGCGGACTCGATAGTGTTCTACCGCGACGTCATGGGCGCGACCAAGATCCACACGCCGTTCGATCTCGAGGAGCAGGGCGTGAAGGTCTGCTTCGTCGACACCCCCGGTGCGGACGGGGCGATGAACGGCACACAGATCGAGCTGATCGAGCCGCTGGGCGAGAACTCGACGCTGGCAGGCTTCCTCGCCAAGAACCCGCTCGGCGGGCAGCATCATCTGTGCTTCGAAGTGCCCGATATCGCCGAAGCCCGCGCCGAGTTCGAAAGCCTCGGCAAGCGCATCCTCGGCCCCACCCGCATCGGCGCGCACGGCACCCCTATCTTTTTCGTCCATCCCAAGGACATGGGCGGCATGCTTACCGAGATCATGGAGACCCCGCACGAGGACGCGCACTGGTCGAATTGACGCAACCTACCGGAGAGAAAAATGTCCTACGAAACCATCCGCGTCGCTCGTGACGGCCCGCTGCTCACCATCACCCTCAACCGTCCCGAGCGGCTCAACGCCATGCCGCCGCAGATGGCGGACGAGTTGGGGCAGGCGTTCTATGACTTGGGCGACGCGCGCGCGGTGCTGATCACCGGCGAGGGCAAGGGCTTCTGCTCGGGCGCGGACCTTTCGGCGCGCGGCTCGGGCTCGGCGCTCGGCGGCAAGGGAGGCAGCCACGAGGCGCTCAACAATCACTACAACCCGGCCGTCAGCCAGCTGATCCGCGCCTCCGTCCCGGTGATCTGCGCGGTCAACGGCCCGGCGGCCGGTGTGGGGTGCAGCCTCGCGCTGGCGGCGGACTTCACCATCGCCGCCAAGAGCGCCTATTTCCTTCAGGCCTTCGTGAACATCGGCCTCGTGCCCGATGGCGGATCGACCTGGCTGCTCGCCCGCGCCATCGGCCGTGCGCGCGCCACCCGCATGATGATTCTGGGCGAGAAAATCTCGGGTAGCCAAGCCGAGGAATGGGGCCTGATCTACAAGTGTGTCGATGATGCCGACCTGATGACCGAGGCGCGCGCGCTGGCCGAGAAGCTCGCGAATGGCCCGACGCTGGCCTACGCGCACATGAAGCGCAACATCGCCACCGCGCTCGACGGTTCGCTCCAGCAGGTGCTGCTCGCCGAGGCGGAAGCACAGCACATTGCAGGCCGCACCAAGGATGCGATGGAGGGCGGCATGGCCTTCCTCCAGAAGCGCAAGGCCGAATTCAAGGGCGAATAGTCCGACCGGACTTTTCGCCCGTAGCCCCCGCGGAGGCGGGGGCCCCTCGCCGCTCTCGCGCGTTAGCGAGGGTAGCTGGACCCCCGCCTGCGCTGGGGTAAGGATTGGTGTATAGGCTAGAACATGACCCAAAAACCGACGCTCGAAGACTGGAAAGCCCTCGCCGACAAGGAAGTGCGCGGGCGCGACCTCACCTGGCAGACGCCCGAAGGTTTCGCGATTAAGCCGCTCTATACGGCTGAGGATCACGCGGACTTCGATCCTGGCCTGCCCGGTTTCGCGCCCTTCACCCGGGGGGTGAAGGGCTCGATGTATGCGGGACGGCCGTGGACGATCCGGCAATATGCAGGCTTCTCGACCGCCGAGGAATCGAACGCCTTCTACCGCCGCAATCTTGCTATGGGGCAGAAGGGCCTGTCGGTCGCCTTCGATCTTGCCACGCACCGCGGTTACGATTCCGATCACCCGCGCGTGGTCGGCGATGTCGGCAAGGCGGGCGTGGCGATCGATACGGTCGCGGACATGCAGATCCTGTTCGACCAGATCCCGCTCGATACCATGAGCGTTTCGATGACGATGAACGGCGCGGTGATCCCGGTGCTGGCCTTCTTCATCGTCGCGGCGGAGCGTCAGGGGGTGTCGCAGGACAAGCTCGAAGGCACGATCCAGAACGACATCCTCAAGGAGTTCATGGTCCGCAACACCTATATCTACCCGCCCGAGCCTTCGATGCGGATCATCTCCGACATCATCGCATATACGTCGGCCAACATGCGGAAATTCAACTCGATTTCGATCTCGGGCTATCACATGCACGAGGCCGGGGCGACGGCGGTGCAGGAGCTCGCCTTCACCATCGCCGACGGCAAGGAATACGCCGCCCGCGCGATGGCCGCGGGCCTCGACATCGACGCTTTTGCAGGGCGTTTGAGCTTCTTCTTCGGCATCGGCATGAACTTCTTCATGGAGATCGCCAAACTGCGCGCCGCACGCACCTTGTGGTACAAGGTGATGGACGATCTCGGGGCGAAGGACGAACGCTCCAAGATGCTGCGCACCCACTGCCAGACCTCGGGCGTGAGCTTGCAGGAGCAGGACCCCTACAACAACGTCATCCGCACCACGGTCGAGGCGATGGCGGCGGTGCTGGGCGGCACGCAATCGCTGCACACCAATGCGCTGGATGAAGCGATCGCGCTCCCAACCGATTTCTCGGCGCGGATCGCGCGCAACACGCAGCTGGTGCTGCAAGAGGAAAGCGGGATCTGCAACGTCGTTGATCCGCTCGGCGGCTCGCACTATATCGAGGCGCTTACCGCAACGCTGGTGGCCGAGGCCGAGGCGATGATGGCCGAGGTCGATGCGGCGGGCGGCATGACCGCCTATGTCGCGACCGGCGCGCCCAAGGCCGCGATCGAGCGGGCGGCGGCGGAAAAGCAGACCAAGGTCGACAAGGGCGAGACGGTGATCGTCGGGGTCAACAAGTATCGCAAGGACGCCGAGGACGCGCTCGAGACTCTGGAGGTCGACAACCAGATGGTCCGCAGCGGCCAGATCGCCCGCCTCGCCAAGGTGCGCGAAACCCGCGACGAGGCCGCATGCCGCGCGGCGCTGGCGGCGCTGACGGCGGGCTGTGCGGACGGCGCGAACGTGCTGGCGCTGGCGATCGAGGCTGCACGCCATGACGCGACGCTCGGCGAGATTTCGTCGGCGATGGAAGAGGTCTTCGGTCGCCACGATGCGACGCCCGCGCCGGTCAGCGGTGTCTATGCCAGCGCCTATGAATTCGACCGCCGTTGGGCGCAGGTGACGGACGGCGTGGAAGCCGTGGGCCGCCGCCTGGGCCGCGCGCCCCGCATCATGATCGCCAAGATGGGCCAGGACGGCCACGACCGCGGCGCGAATGTGATCGCTTCGGCGTTTGCGGACATGGGCTTCGATGTGGTCAGCGGCCCACTGTTCCAGACGCCCGAGGAAAGCGCCGCAATGGCCTTGGCAAAGGACGTCGACGTGGTCGGCGCGTCGAGCCTCGCCGCGGGCCACAAGACCCTGATCCCTGAACTGATCCGGCTTTTGCGTGAAGCCGGTCGCGGCGATATCAAGGTGACCGCAGGCGGCGTGATCCCGCCGCAGGACTACGACTACCTGCGCGAGGCGGGGGTGCGGGGGATCTATGGCCCCGGCTCGAACGTGTTGGAGTGCGCGGCGGATATCCTCGTGCTGCTCGGCCACAATATGCCGCCGCTGGATGGCGGACTGGACGATGCTGCGGAGTGAGCCTTGAGCCGGTCTGGGCCGTCGCAGCGATAGCGTACATCCTATGGGCTGTTCGGCGGCTCCACATTGCTTGGAACCAAGGCTACGTTCTCCGAGGTCCATGATCCAGATTTTGGCTACGAGCTGGGGCGGATATCGCATCGAGAAAGGCCGTGGCGCTTCTGGATCAGCGTGACCATAACGGCATTTCTGTTGCTAGTCGCTCTGGCTTTCCTGATTTGCCTGATCGCTGACACGCTCTGAAAAATCCCTTGCTGTCTAAACTTGCTGTCACCCTGAACTTGTTTCAGGGTCTATCGCGCCCCAAGCGGCGCTGCATGAAAGGATAAATGGATGCTGAAACAAGTTCAGCATGACGGTGTGCGCACTGACTGGACCCGCGCCGAAATCGCCGCGCTCTTCGATCTGCCGTTCACCGAGTTGCTGTTCCAGGCTGCCAGCGTCCACCGCGCCTACCATCCGCCCACGCAGGTGCAGCTCTGCACCCTGCTCAGCATCAAAACCGGCGGGTGTCCGGAGGATTGCGGCTATTGCTCGCAGTCGGTGCACGCTGTCTCCGGCGTCGAGGCGACCAAGCTGATGGACGTGCAGGCCGTGCTCCAGCGCGCGGCGCAGGCCAAGGATGCAGGCTCCCAGCGGTTCTGCATGGGTGCGGCGTGGCGCAATCCCAAGGACAGCGACATGCCAGCGATCGTGGAGATCGTGAAGGACGTGCGCACCATGGGCCTCGAGACCTGCATGACGCTGGGGATGCTGGAGCCGCATCAGGCGGAGATGCTCAGCGAAGCCGGGCTCGATTACTACAACCACAATATCGACAGCAGCCCCGAGTATTACGAGCGCGTTATCTCCACGCGCGATTTCCAGTGCCGGCTCGATACGCTCGATCACGTCCGCAAGGCTGGCATCAATGTGTGCTCCGGCGGGATCCTCGACATGGGCGAGACGCGCGAGGACCGGGTGGGCTTTATCCACACGCTCGCGACCCTGCCGCAGCACCCGGAGAGCGTGCCGGTCAATGCAGTGGTGCCGGTCAAGGGGACGGTTTTGGGCAATATGCTGGCCGACACGCCGCTCGCCAAGATCGACGATATCGAGTTCGTCCGCACGGTCGCGGCGGCCCGCATCACCATGCCGCGCTCTATGGTGCGGCTCTCGGCCGGGCGCGAGTCCATGAGTGAAGCCACGCAGGCGCTGTGCTTCCTCGCGGGCGCCAATTCGATCTTCACCGGCGACAAGCTGCTGACCGCGCCCAATGCGGGCGATGACAAGGACGGCGCGCTGTTTGCCAAGCTCGGCCTCACTGCGCTAAAGGGCGAGGAGCCTGCGCGGGCGGGCAGGGCGGCGGTGCCGGCAGAATGATCGGCCTGCTTGCGGCAGCGGCTCTGGCAGCGGCACCCGCGCCCGCGCCCGCGCCGCTGACCATCGGCGAAACGGTGACGCTGGAGGCGGTGGGGGCGCAGCGCAGCGTCAACATCATCCTGCCCCCCGACTACGCCGCCGAGCCGGAGCTTCGCTGGCCGGTGGTCTACATGCTTGACGGGGCGATGAAGCAGGACCTGATGATGGGCGCCGGCCTGATGCGCTGGGGCGCGCTGTGGGGGCGCAGCAAGGACGCGATCATCGTCGGGATCGAGACCAAGGACCGCCAGCGCGAGCTGCTCCCGCCCACTGCCGATGCCGCCGAGCAGAAGCGCTATCCCACGGCAGGCGAAAGCGCCGCCTTCCGCGCGTGGCTGGCGGGAACCGTCAAGCCTTTCGTGGAATCGCGCTACCGCACCGACGCCCGGGCCTTTCTCGTCGGCGAAAGCGCCGCGGGGCATTTCGTGGTCGAGACCTGGGCAGAGGCACCGCAGCTTTTTGCGGGCTACATCGCGATCTCCCCGAGCCTGCAATGGAATGGCGAGGCGCTGAGCCGCCGCCCGCTCGGCACCGCGATCCGCCCGGCACTTTACCTCAGTCTCGCCGACGAGGGCGGGGCAACCGAGATGGGGATGGAACGGCTGCTGGGCGTGCTGCCCAAGGATCAGCCCTACTGCTTCTCCGACCGTCGCACCCAATTGCGCCACGCGACGAGCCTCCACGGCCTACTCCCCGAAGCGCTGCAATATCTGCTCCCGACCGAGGCGGATTGGCTGGAGGAATTCGGCATGGTGCTGCGCTGCGAGAAGCGGGGCGGCTGAATGAGCCTTGGCTTCTCGGTCGATGCTCTGCTGCCCAAGGCGCGCGGGGGCGGGCAGCTCAGGATGGGGCTAGTCAAGCTGGAGGAACGCGACTGGCGCGACCCCGCACCGGACCTCGCGGCGCGGGCCGAGGGGTTTGCGGACTGGCCGCAAGGCGTGCAACTGACGCCCGAGGTGGACGCACCGGGCCGCGAGCTTGCCGCGATGCTGGGCGTCCAAGGCGCGCTCCCCGAAGCCGCACTGGCGGTTCACGAAGACCTTTGCCTCCTCACCAAACGCGAGGGCGAAGAGGTTTACCGCCTGATCGGTGCGGCGGTGGCATGGCCTTCGGACTGGCATCCGGCGGAGAAAATCGGCCTTCCCCTGCGCGCCCTCCATGCGCCGATTGCAGGCTACGAGGAGCAACTTGCGACCGGCGTCGACCGCTTCATCGAGACCCTGCGCCCCGGCCCGATCTATGGCCGGTGCAACTGGTTCATCGCGGCCACCGGAGAACGCCGCTGGCTGCCCGACCGGCCGCCCGCCGAAGCCTTCGCCCATGTCACGCCGGACAATGCAGGGAGCACCCTGTTCGTCCGCTCCGAACGCCAGACACTACGCCGCCTGCCGCAGACGGGCGCTATCCTGTTCGCCATCGGGATTTATGTCGCACCGCTCGGAAGCCTCTCGCTCGCCAATATCGCCATGCTGAGCCGCGCGGTGCAAAGCCTGCTCAATGGCGAGGGTGACCGCAGAGGCGTGCCCGCCTATGCTGCCAGCCTGATCGCATTTGCAGAAAGGACCAACCGATGATCGCCGTGCTCGTCTTGCCGCTGTTGCTGCAATCCGTCCCCACGCTGGAGGCGCCGCCTGTACCCGGCTGGAACTGCGCCAATCCGCAAGTGCAGGCGGAAATGAACTGGTGTGCCGGGCAGGACTATGCCGCGGCCGACGCAGACCTCAATGCGCAGTGGAAAATCACCGCCGCTGCAATGAAGCAGCGTGATGTCGAATGGGCCGAACTGAAATCTGCCGATACCCGACCGGGCTACTTCAAGAGCCTGCTTGAGGCCCAGCGCGGCTGGTTGCGCTATCGCGACGCGCATTGTCAGGTGGATGGCTATAGCGCGCGCGGTGGCAGTCTGGAGCCGCTGCTGGTTGCCACCTGCAAGGCCCGGCTTACCCGGACGCGCACCGAAGAACTCAAGGCGCTTGTCGAAAGCCCCGGCTAAAGCCCCAAATCCGCTAGCTTGCAGCAGCGCCAATCCCTCGGCATAGCTGGGAGACAAGATAACGCGTTCCTACGAGAGGTTGTCCGCCTTGTTCTCGAAAATCCTGATTGCCAACCGCGGCGAGATCGCTTGCCGGGTCATCACCACTGCCCGGAAAATGGGGATCAAGACCGTCGCGGTCTATTCCGATGCCGACGCACGCGCGCCTTTCGTGGCGATGGCTGACGAAGCGGTGCATATCGGCCCCTCTCCTGCGGCCGAGAGCTACCTGATCGCGGACAAGATCATCGCCGCCTGCAAGCAGACCGGGGCCGAGGCCGTGCACCCGGGCTATGGCTTCCTGTCGGAGCGCACCTCCTTTGCCGAGGCGCTCGCCAAGGAGAACATCGCGTTCATCGGCCCGCCGGTCGGCGCGATTGCCGCAATGGGCGACAAGATCGCGTCCAAGAAACTGGCCATGCAGGCGGGGGTGAATGTCGTCCCCGGCTTTGTCGGCGAGATCGAGGATACCGAACACGCGGTGCGCATCTCGAACGAGATCGGCTATCCGGTGATGATGAAGGCTTCGGCAGGCGGCGGAGGCAAGGGGATGCGCCTTGCCTACAGCGAAGCCGACGTGCGCGAGGGCTTTGAGAGCGTAAAGCGCGAGGGCCTCAACTCCTTCGGCGATGACCGCGTGTTCATCGAGAAGTTCATCCTCAACCCGCGCCACATCGAAATCCAGATCCTTGGCGATCAGCACGGCAATATCCTCTATCTGAACGAGCGCGAATGCTCGATCCAGCGCCGCCACCAGAAGGTGGTCGAGGAAGCGCCGTCGCCCTTCGTCACGCCCAAGATGCGCAAGGCGATGGGCGAGCAATGCGTCGCCCTGTCTCGCGCGGTCGGCTACTACTCGGCAGGCACGGTCGAACTGATCGTCAGCGGTGCGGATCCGAGCGGGGAGAGCTTCTACTTCCTCGAAATGAACACCCGCCTGCAGGTCGAGCACCCCGTCACCGAGGCGATCACCGGCATCGATCTGGTCGAACAGATGATCCGCGTGGCTTACGGCGAGAAGCTCGCCTTCACGCAGGATGATATCGGGATCGATGGCTGGGCGATCGAAAACCGCGTCTATGCCGAGGATCCCTATCGCGGGTTTCTGCCATCAACCGGGCGGTTGGTGGAATATTCTCCGCCGCTGCCGGGCTGGACCGAGGACGAGACCGTCGCGGGCAAGGCGCGGCGCGGCGTGGCGCACGGCGCTGGCTCGGTGCGGGTCGATGACGGCGTGTACCACGGCGGCGAGGTCTCGCGCTTCTACGACCCGATGATCGCCAAGCTAATCACCTGGGCACCGACCCGCGACGAGGCGGCGGATTTGCAGATCGAGGCGCTCGACAATTTCCGCATCAAGGGGCTCGGCCATAATGTCGATTTCCTCAGCGCGATCATGCAGCACCCGCGCTTTCGCTCGGGCGAGCTGACGACCGGCTTCATCGCCGAGGAATATCCCGACGGCTTCCATGGGGCGCCGATCAGCGAGGACTTCGCGCGGCGGCTGGCGGCGATCTTTGCCGGCAATGAATTCACCCTTCAAAGCCGCGCGCGCCGCATCTCGGGTCAGCTTGATGGCGATGATGGACGCGAGGCCGTGCTACGGGTCACGACCAAGTGGCTGGTGAAGCTGGACGATCAGCACTTCGAAGTGGAGCTGGGTGAGGGCCACGCGATGGTCGACGGCGTGCGGATCGAGGGCCATTGCGACTGGATGCCGGGCATGGCCCAGGCGAGCGCGACCGACGAAGCAGACCAGCGGTTCGGCCTGATCGTCGAGCGGATCGGCAACCGGTGGAAGGTCACCACCCGCGGCGCGGCGCATAGCGCGCTGGTGCTGCCGCTGCGGCTGGCGCGGTACCAATCGCTGATGCTCGAAAAGGCCCCGCCCGATCTCTCGCGGTTCCTGATCTGCCCGATGCCCGGGATGCTGGTGAAACTGCATGTGGCCGAAGGCGAGACCGTGCAGCCGGGTCAGCCGCTGGCGACCGTCGAGGCTATGAAGATGGAAAACATCCTGCGCGCCGAAAAGGAAGGCGTGATCGCCAAGATCAACGCGGCCGAGGGCGAAAGCCTCGCGGTCGATGCGGTGATCCTCGAACTGGAGTGACGTGAGGCGGGAACAAGGCTGTCGTCGCAGCCTCGTTCCCCATGTGACCGAGGTCATGCGCAGGTCATTGCGTGGTTGACGACGTTAGTTAACAGGGAAACTTTGCGTCAATCGGAAATCTTTCTTCGCATTGCAGCAATCAAGTTACGCGGGCTGTTGTAGGTTTGCGTCAGAGTTATGGTTTTCTGCGCGAAATGTGCGCATTGGGTCTTTTACTGGCGCGTAATGAGGGACATTAATTCCGCCGATTCGCGGTGTTTCCGGCGGACCGGATTAAATCTGTGTGGGGGGATTTGATCATGGCACATACGGGTACCGGCTTCTTTGACCGGAAGGGCAATTTCTTCAAATCGGCGCGCGATGCGACGGTGAGTGATCTGGCGGGCCTGCTCGGCCAGATCGGCGAGGGCGAAAGCCTTGCGCCGGGTATCGCCTATACGCTGCTTGAACGCCGTGCTGAAATCGAGCGCCTGTTCGGCGAGCATGACCAGATGCTTGCCGAGGAAGCGGCGATGAAGGCGATCCGCCAGGCCGAAACGCCCGACAATGTCTCCAAACTGCCGAGCAGCCGTCCGGCTAGCTGAACGCGGCAAGCTGGCGTCGGCTTACCTCAGGTGCAGATGCAGGCACTGGTTGAAGTCGGTCAGCGCATAATCGGCAAACGCCTCCCCATTGACAAACCCGCGCCGCCGATAGAGCGCCAGCGCCGGTTCGAACGCAGGCCCGCTGCCGGTCTCCAGACTCAGCACAGTTAATCCCTCGCCGCGTGCGTGATCGATGATCACCTCGAGCAATGCGGCGGCCAGCCCCTGGCGCAGGAAATCGGGGTGGGTGCGCATCGACTTTATCTCGCCGCGTGCATCATCGAGCCGCTTGAGCGCGCCGATCGCGGCGACCCGGCCTTCGACATGGGCCGCCCATACCGTCACATTGTCCAATTGCAGGCCAGACAGATCAAGCGCGAAGCTAAGGCCTGGCGGGGAGCCTTCGATCATTGTGCGCTGGTGATAGGCAATCAGATCGCACACCTCGGCGTCGGCGAGGTCTGCAAGCGTGATCATCATCCGGCAAGCTCGCCGTCGAGAAAGGCGGCAATATCGGCCAGATCGACATCGCGCGCGACGTAAGCCTCGCCGATGTCGCGCAGCAGCAGGAAGGGCAGGGTGGCTCCTTCGGCCTTCTTATCGTGGCGCATGTGCTCGACGAGGGCTGCGCCGTCGCAGGTGAGGCCGAGGCTGGCGAGCTTTGCCGGAAGACCCGCGGCCGCGATGGCCTGCGCCGCGCGCTCGGCATCCTCACCGGGTATTTCCCCGCGCCGCGCCGAATAGCGCGCTGCCAGCACCATGCCCAAGGCCACCGCCTCGCCGTGGAGCAGGCGGTCGGAAAAGCCGGTTTCCGCCTCCAGCGCATGGCCGAAAGTGTGGCCGAGATTGAGGAGCGCGCGGCGGTCTTCGGTCTCGCGCTCGTCCTCGGCGACGATTTGTGCCTTCATCGCGATGCTGGTGGCGATGGCGTGCGCGAGGGCGGTGGCCTCGCGCGCCAGCACCTTTGCGCCGTTCGCCTCCAGCCAAGCGAAAAACTCTGCATCGCCGAGTAACCCGTATTTCAGCACTTCGGCAAAGCCTGCGCGCATCTCGCGTGACGGCAGGGTGCCCAGCACCAGCGGGTCGATCAGCACGAGGGCTGGCTGGTGGAACGCGCCGATCAGGTTCTTGCCTGCTGCGGTGTTGATCGCGGTCTTGCCGCCGACCGAGCTGTCGACCTGCGCCAGCAGCGTCGTGGGCACCTGCACAAAGCCGCAGCCGCGTTTGGTGATCGCGCAGGCAAAACCTACCAGATCGCCAATCACTCCGCCGCCCAGCGCAGTCACATGATCCTTGCGGGTGACGCCGAGCGCCAGCAGCCAGTCGGTGAGCCGTTCGAGTACGCCCCAGGTCTTGGCCTCCTCGCCCGGTGCAACCACAAACCACTCCGCGGCCAGCCCGCTGGCGGCAAGGTTGGCCTCAAGCGCGGCGTGGTAGAGCCGATGGGTGTTGCTATCGGCCACCACCGGGACCTTGCGCGCTGACCCATAGCCCGCAAGGAAAGGCGCAGCGACCTCGGCAAAACGGCCGAGCAGGCCTTCCTCGATCGCCACATCATAGGCGCGTCCCGCCAGCGCCACGCGAATCACAGCCATTGGTCAATTGCCTCGATAATGGCGCGGGCGGTGTCGGCGTGGGGGCCGTTCTCGCTGACCACGCGAATGGGTGCCTCGGCATAAAAGGGCGCGCGCTCGGCGGCCAGCCGGGTGAGGATTTCGTGCGGGTCGCCGCCGCGCAGCAAGGGGCGCGTGTCGCGGCGCGCGGTGCGCTCGACCAGCGTTGCGACGTCGCAGTCGATCCACACCGCGACGGCGCGTTCGAGGATCAGCGCGCGGGTCGAGGGATCGACAAAAGCACCGCCGCCGGTGGCGATCACTCCGTGGCCTTCCTCGATCAGCCGGGCGATCACCCGCCGCTCGCCGTCGCGGAAATAGGGTTCGCCGAACTGTTCGAAGATTTCCGGAATGCTGAGCTGCGCGGCTTCGGTGATGGCATCATCGGCATCGACGAAATCACGGTTGAGCAGGGCGGCAAGCTTGCGGCCGACGGTCGACTTGCCCACGCCCATCAGCCCCACCAACACCACCGGACATGCGAGGCGCGCCGCCAGCGCGGCCACGTCGGCAGGTGTGTGATCGGGTGATGCTGGTGCGCCGGACATTGCCGCACGGCCTATAGATGGGCTAGGGCGCGTGCAATATGGCAATCCTCTCCCGTCCGCTGCCGGCCCGGCAGATTCTCGCCCGCGAACCGGTGCAGCGCCCGCGTGTGTCGCGGCGCGGGGTTGTGGTAGGCGTGATGGTCGCTGTGGTGCTGACAGGGCTGGCGTGGATCGATGGCGGTGAAGAGGCGCTGCACCCGATCGCGCAAGAGGTCGCCCTGCCCGGAGCCGGGCAATGAGCGTGCTGCGCGCGCAATTCACGCTTGCCGCCAGCGTTCTGGCGCTCGGTCTGGCCGGAGCATTGGGCGGCGCGGGGCTGGCCGGCTTGGCGAGCGCGCAAGGCAAGCCCGAATCGATCCTGCCGCCGGGGTTTGACGATCCTGAGCCTGCGCCCGCGCCGAGCCCCGCCGCGCGACCAAGCCCTGCGCCCGGCACCGCGCCTTCGGCCACCAGCGCGCCGACGAGCCTGCCTTCCGACGGCACCTTCTTCCCCGGCACAGCGCCTTCCGGCCCGGTCGATATACCGGCGCTGCCTTCGATAACCCGTGACGAGCTTGCGCGAATGCCGAGCCTGGAAGAGCTCGAAAACATGTCGACCGAGGAGCTTGACCAGCTGCTCGGCCTCAAGCCCAAATTCGATATTCCGCCGGGCGCACGCCGGGCGCTGACCCGCATCGGTGTGCTGGCGGTGTACGAAGGCGGCTTGCCGCCGCGCGCGCTTGCCAATCAGCCTGTCTCGCTGGTGCGCGCCGCTCTGTCGGGCACCAAGGGCCAGCTGGTATCACGCTGGGGCCATATCCTTATGCGCCGCGCGCTCGCCAGCCGCCTGGCAGCACCGCTCGGCATGGACCCGATCGAGTTTGCCGCGCTGCGCGTCGGGGTTCTCAACCGGATCGGCGAACACGCCGTCGCGCGGGCGGTGGTGCAGGATATCGACACCGCCAACTGGTCGACAAGCCTCACCGCCGAGGCGCTGACGGCCTACCTCGCTGCTGGAGACATCACTGGCGCCTGTCCGGCGGTGCGGTTGCAAGGCTCGGCCCGCGATGATGGCGAGTGGCAGCTGATGCAGGCGATTTGCAACGCCTATGCGGGCGAAAGCGCGCTGGCCGCCTCGCAGCTTGATCGCGCGCTGTTCCGCGAGGTTGCGCCGCGTGTCGACGTGCTGCTGGCGCGGCGCTTTGCGGGGGCGGCAGGCCGGGGCCAGCGCGCGGTGCAGATCGAATGGGACGGGGTCGACACGCTCAATCCGTGGCGCTTCAGCCTCGCCACGGCACTCGGCGAGCCGGTGCCCGAGGCCCTGCTCGAAAGCGCGCTCGAAGCGCCCGATGGCGGATATTACGCCCGCGCCGGCGCGGTGTTGCCGATGCTGCCTGCCGCCGACCGCGCGGCCTTTGCCGGGCGCGCCGCGCGTGAGGGGGTGCTGTCCTCGCAGGCGCTGATCGATATCTATAGCGCGGTCTATGCCGATACCGCAGCCGAGGGCGGTGCCGCGACCCACGCCGCCTCGCTACGCCAAGCCTATCTTGCCGAGAGCCCGTCCGATCGCATCGCCGCGATGCAGCGCCTGTGGGAAGCAGGCAGCGCGATTGACGGGGGCGATGGCTACGGCGCGCGGGTGCTGACAGCCTATGCCGCTGCACGCATTCCTGCCGATGCGGCCCATGCTGATGTGGCGGGCGGACTGATCGCGGCGATGTTGACCGCCGGGCTCGATCGTGACGCGCTGTCGTGGCGCACCGTGGTCGAGGAAGGCTCGCTCGGCTGGGCGCTGATCGCGCTTGCCGCGCCGAGCAGCGACCGGATCGGGCAAGGCGGGGTCGAGACCTTTATCGGCGATGATGACAGCGTCGGCGCGCGTAAATCGGCCTTCCTCGTTGCGGGACTGGCCGGGCTCGGCAAGGTCTCGGAGGGCGATGCCGGATCGCTCGCAGGCGATGTCGGGCTCGATCTTGAACGCCAGACCCGCTGGACCCGCGCCATTTCGCGCGCGGCCGAGGTCAATAATCCCGCGCTGGTGGTCATGCTCGCCGGGCTCGGGATGCAGGGGACGAGCTGGGCGCAGATGACCCCGCTGCATCTCTACCACATCACCGCCGCCCTCACCCGGGTGGGGCTTGGCGCCGAGGCCCGGATGATCGCCGCCGAGGCGGTCGCGCGCGGGTAATGTCTGCGGCAACGCAAGCGTTTCTCGCCATGCTAGCCGCCGAGCGCGGCGCTGCCCTCAACACGCTGGCCGCCTATACCCGCGATCTCGATGGCGCGGAGGAGGCAATCGGGGATCTCGCCGCCGCCCCGCGCGAGGCGGTGGCTTCGCTGGCGCAGGAATGGGCCTCGCTCGCCCCGTCGAGTGTCGCACGCAAAACCTCGGCGCTCAGGCAGTTCTTCGGTTTTGCGGTGGATGAAGGTTGGCGCAGCGATGATCCCTCCGGCGCGCTGCCGCGTCCGCGCACCCGCCGCCCGCTGCCCAAGGTGATCGGTCACGAGGATATCGCCGCGCTGTTCGCCCGCGCGGAAGCAGAAGCGGTGGGCGAAGACCTCAAGGCGGTGCGGCTGCTGGCGTTGATCGAGCTGCTCTACGGCTCGGGCCTGCGCGCGTCGGAACTGGTCACGCTGCCGCTGGTCGCTGTGCCGCGTGATGCGCCGTTCCTGACAGTGACGGGCAAGGGCGGGGCGACCCGGCTGGTGCCGGTCGGCGCGCGGGCGCTGGAGGCGCTGGCACGCTGGCTGGCAGTGCGCCCGGGCGCGCCGGCCTCGCGCGCGCTGTTCCCTTCGAAGGATGGCAAGCCATTGAGCCGGGTGCGCCTGTTCCAGCTGCTCAAGGGGCTGGCGGGCCGCGCCGGGCTCGATCCGGCGCGGATCAGCCCGCACGTGCTCCGCCACGCCTTTGCCACCCACCTGCTCGAAGGCGGCGCGGACCTGCGGGTGCTGCAGACCCTGCTCGGGCATGCCGACATATCCACCACCCAGATATACACCCATGTCGACGCCGCGCGGCTGGTGGCGCTGGTGAATGCGCGCCATCCGCTTGCCCACCTGCTTGCAACCCGCGCCACATCGGACTAGCGCCGGGGCATGATTTCCTACCTCGATTTCGAGAAGCCCGTCGCCGCGCTCGAAGAACGCATCGCGCAGCTGCGCAGCGTCAACGCGCTGCATGATGTCGATGTCGCAGCTGAGATTGCTCGGCTCGAAGCCAAGAGCACCGAGCTGCTCGCCAGCACCTATGCCTCGCTCACGCCGTGGCAGAAGACGCAGGTCGCGCGCCATCCGCAGCGGCCGCATTTCCGCGACTATGTTGCCCATGCCTTCAGCGACTTCGTGCCGCTCGGCGGTGACCGGCTCTACGGGGATGATCTGGCGATCATGGGCGGCTTTGCCAAACTGAACGGCCGGCGGGTGATGCTGATCGGTCACGAGAAGGGCAACGACACCCAGAGCCGCATTCGCCACAATTTCGGCATGGGCAAGCCCGAGGGCTATCGCAAAGCGATCCGCCTGATGGAACTGGCGGGCCGATTCGGCCTGCCGGTGGTGACGCTTGTGGATACTTCGGGAGCGTTCCCGGGGATCGAGGCGGAAGAACGCGGCCAGGCCGAGGCGATTGCCCGCTCGACCGAGGCGTGCCTGGCGCTGCCGGTTCCGATGATTGCCGTGATTGTCGGTGAAGGCGGATCGGGCGGCGCGGTGGCGCTGGCTGCGGCCAACCGGGTGCTGATGATGGAGCACGCGGTCTATTCGGTAATCTCGCCCGAAGGCTGCGCCTCGATCCTGTGGCGCACCTCGGACAAGGCGGCCGATGCAGCGCAGGCGATGAAGGTCACCGCGCAGCATTTGAAGCGCGACAATGTGATCGACCGTATCGTCAAGGAGCCGGTCGGCGGGTCGCAGCGCGATCCCGTGGCAGCCGCAAGGTTGCTGGGTCAGGCGCTGACCGAGGAGATTGACCTCCTCGCTGCCCAGAGCGGGGCGCAACTGATCGCCCAGCGCGAGGCGCGCTTCCTCGCCATCGGTGGTTAAGCTTCGGGTCGCCAAGGTCTTGTCCGCTGCCGTTTTCCCGATAATTTAGGGGAAGCCACAGAACGGCGGGATAGGACAGGCCATGGCTTTACTGACACGCAGAATTCTCGCGCTCGGGGCAGCGTCGCTGGCATTTGCCGGAGGCGCCGGCACGGCCGCGCAGAAGATCCCCGGCAACGCAGCCCCGATCACGCCCCAGGAAGCGCAGATGGGGGCGCAGTATCACCCGAAATTCCTTGCCGAATTCGGGGGCGCGATGAGCGGGCCCCAGGCGGCCTATGTCGAGCAGGTGGGCAAGAATATCGCGGTGCAATCGGGCCTCGGCAACGCGCGCGCGAGCTTTACCGTCAGCCTGCTCAATTCGCCGGTGCACAATGCCTTCGCAGTGCCGGGCGGCTATATCTACACCACCCGCCAGCTGGTGACGCTGATGAACAGCGAGGCCGAATTGGCCGCTGTGCTGGGACACGAAGTCGGCCATGTCGCCGCGCGCCATTCGCAGCGGCGGGAGAAGGCGGCGCAGACCAATTCGATCCTCGGCGTGCTGGGAGCGATCGGCAGCTCGATCCTGCTGGGCGATTCGGGGCTGGGCAACACCCTGTCACGCACCTTCCTGGAAGGCTCGCAATTGCTCACGCTCCAGTTCTCGCGCAAGCAGGAGCTCGAGGCGGATGATCTGGGCATCCAGTATCTCGCCCGGGCGGGCTATGATCGGCGCGCGATGGGGACGGTGCTGGCCAGTCTTGCCGCCCAGAATACGCTCGATGCCCAGCTTGTGGGGCGCAACGCGAGCGTCCCCGAATGGGCCTCGACCCACCCCGATCCGGCGAGCCGGGTTCAGGGCGCGCTGTCAAGGGCAGGGTCGGCTGGCGGCGGTGTCACGAATCGCGACACCTTCCTTACCCGGATTGACGGGCTGCTCTATGGCGATGACCCGGCGCAGGGAATGATCGAGGGCAGCCAGTTCATCCATCCCGAGCTGCGTCTGTCGTTTACCGCGCCGCAGGGGTTCTACATGGTCAACGGCACGCGCGCGGTGGCGATCAACGGGCAGGGCGGTCAGGCGCAGATGACGCTCGCGCCCTATAACGGCAATCTCGATAGCTATGTGCGCGCCGTCTTTACCGCCTTGGGGGGGGACAAGAACGGCAATCTCGCGCCGTCGCAGATGGAGCGCACCACGGTGAACGGCCTGCCCGCAATCTATGGCACCGCGCGGGTCAATAGCGGCAATTCGCAGGTGGATGTGGTGGTATTCGCCTACGAATTCGCGCGCGACCGGGCCTACCACTTCACCGCGATCGCCCCTGCGGGGCGCGCGGGGACGTTCAATCCGATGTTCCAGTCGATGCGCCGGATCACCGCCGCCGAGGCTGGCACGGTGGTGCCCAAGAAGCTGCAGGTGGTGACAGTGGCGCACGGCGACACTGTGGCGAGCCTGGCGCGGCGTATGGCTTATCCTTCCGCGCAGGAAGAACGCTTCCGGGTTCTCAATGCGCTTGGCAGCCGTGACCAGCTGGTGCCGGGGCAGAAAGTGAAAATCGTCGTCCGGTCACGCTGAGGTTTTCCGATCGCACTTGCGCGAGAAGCAAAACACCCACCCCGCCTCCGTGCCCGGCCACCAATAGTCCCACGATGCTGTGGAGGCCGGGCGCGGAGGCGGGGCCGGTGGTTTGCGTCACCGGAGGTGGCATGCACAACAACGCCACACAAAAGAAAAGCGGCGGAGGTTCCCCCCCGCCGCTTCCCTTGTCAACTAATCTCGACGCTTACTAGCCCGGGGTGTTGTTGTCGTTCAGCTCGTCGCTGACGTTAGTGAAGGTGGTGGCGAGGCTGTCGCCCAGAGCCTGCATGCCGACGATGGCAGCAACGGCGATGAGAGCGGCGATCAGGCCGTATTCGATGGCGGTCGCGCCAGCTTCGTCACGGAAAAGCTTGTTGATGAAAGTCATTAGTCGTCTCCTGGTTTCGGTCTTCGGTACCCATACCGTTCCGCTTGGCCCGGCCCGGTAATTTAGAGATTAACCGGCAGCTATTGAGAAATTCCTAACTCGAAACTTTTTTTCGAGGATCAGGCTCCCATCGCGTCCAGTGTGTTGGTCTCAACGGTGTCCCACAACTCCAGCGTCTCGGTTGCAACAAGTTGCAAAGACACCAGCAGGCCGACCACGATGAGAGAAACGATCAGGCCGTATTCAACAGCGGTAGCGCCAGACGTGTCGTCCTTTAAGGTCCTGAAAAGGGTCGTCAGCATCTCGCGCACCTGTTTATTGCGTCCTGATGCGCCCGAAACTCGGGCCACCGGGTTAAGAAAGGGTTGATGAGAGACCGATGGCTGAAAAGAAAACCGACGCTGCCGGGGAATGGATGCTTGTGGTAGCCGCCGCTTTGCAGTGTGCGGACGGGCGATGGCTGATGCACCTTAGGCCTGAAGGAAAGCACCATGCAGGCCTATGGGAATTCCCGGGGGGTAAGGTTGGACCTTCTGAATTACCTTCACAAGCGCTCGTGCGGGAGCTCGCGGAAGAGCTTGGAATCGGGTGCGATGCTGCGCAGCTGGCGTCGGTCGGATTCGCCGAAACAACCGCGCCAGAGGCGGGAAAAGAGATTGTCATCCTGCTTTACAGCCTCACCATGTGGGACGGCGAACCAGCGGCGCTTGAGGGCGGGGCGATTGCCTGGTGCACCCCGGCCGAGGTGCTCACCCTCGCCAAGCCGCCGCTCGATGCGATCCTGGCCGCGCAGTTGTTCCAAAAATACTGAATCGGCCCGAAGCCCACTTGCCAAGCCCGACTGACCCCCCTATGTGCCCGCCCTCAGCGCGCACCCGTAGCTCAGCTGGATAGAGCATCAGACTACGAATCTGAGGGTCGGACGTTCGAATCGTTCCGGGTGCGCCAACAAAGTCCGTTCCTCGAAAGAGGGGCGGGCTTTGTTGGTTCTATCCTAGGAACATTTGGACCCGCTCGGAATCGGATGCGGAGGAGCGGGCGGAATAATCTTTCCGGGTGCCGTGAGCCAAGGCGTGGCCTCACCCATCCCCGCCTCAGTCCCCGACGCTCTCCTCAAGCGCATCCATATCATCGTCGGACAGGCCGAAATGGTGTCCGACCTCGTGGATCACCACGTGGCGCACCAGCTCAGCAAAGCCCACGCTGGTCTCCTCCATCTCGGCCAGCAGCGGCTGGCGGAACAGACTGATGACCGGCGGCAGGCGCTCGTGATCCCATTGCGACTGCTCGGTGAGCGCGACGCCTTCATACAGCCCGGTCAGCTCGTAAGGGTCAGCCATGCCGACCCCGGCGAGCTGCTCTGCGTTGGCGAATTCGTCGATTCGCAGCACCAAATCGGCCAGATGATCACGGAACGGCGGCGGCAGGCGGCCTAGGACAGCGCGGGCGAGCGTCTCGAATTCGGCGGCGCTGGGCTTGGGCATGGGGCGTCCTCTTTTTGCAGCAGGCAGGGGATGCATTGCTCCAATCCTTGCCTACATATGCCAATATGGGTCGGCGCCCTAAAGGCGCAACCGGTGCAGGTGCGGTCAGAAAAAGCGGAACGTCAGGCCGGCTTGAGGGTTAACATGACGCGAGAATAACACACGAGGGGCGGGGGCGTTCGAGCTCCGGTGATTTGCGAAGAAAGACGACAGCATGAATTACGCTTGCGCCCATGACGACGAGTTCGATCCGGATAATCCGCTGGGCAAGCCAGATGTGCCGGAAAAGGTGCAGGACGCGATCCGCACACTGCTCGAATGGGCCGGCGATGATCCCACGCGCGAAGGGCTGCGCGATACGCCCAAGCGGGTCGGGCGCGCGTGGCTCGAATATTGCGAGGGCTACAAGGAAGACCCGGCAATCCATCTCAGCCGCCAGTTCACCGAAGTGGGCGGTTATGACGAGATCGTGTTGCTCAAGGACATTCCGTTCCAGTCGCACTGCGAACACCATCTGGCACCGATCACCGGCAAGGCGGCGATCGCCTATCTGCCCAACAAGAAGGTGGTCGGCATCTCCAAGCTTGCGCGGGTTCTGAACGGCTTTGCCCACCGCCTGCAGATCCAGGAGCGGCTCACCGCCGAAGTGGCGCAGTGCATCTGGGACAATCTTGAGCCGCATGGCGTGGCCGTGGTGATCGAGGCGCAGCACGGCTGCATGACCGGGCGCGGGGTCAAAACCCACGGCGTCGAGATGGTCACGAGCCGGATCCTCGGCTGTTTTCTGGATGATCACCGCAGCCGCAAGGAAGTGATGAGCCTGATGGGCTATTGAGGCTAATCTGCGATCGATTGCAGATTGTGAATATTTCCTTGCCTGTGATGATTTTGCATCATATTTGCTTGGCTTGATCGAGTCGCTTTGCTAATCTCCGCCTGTGACCAGCCAGTCAAAAAGCTGGGACAAAGCAGGAGAAAAGATCATGAAAAAGCTCGCTTTTGTGGGAGTTCTGCTTGGCGCTACTTTGGCGTCGCCGGCACTCGCCCTCGAGCATGAAGTGGCGATCGAACACCCGGCCGGCACGATTGCCGCCGATTATGACGGCGCGGTCCGGATCGAGACTCGTCAGGTCGGTGCCGCCAGCGCGGGTGGTCGTCCAAGCTCGCTGAGCTGCGAATGGAACGCCTCGCTCAGTGTCGAGCGCACCGCCAAGGTCGGCACGGTATTGCAGACCCGTCGATCGATGCGCCGCGAGAACGTGGCGCGCGGCTCCCGACCCGGCTGGTGCCAGACCCATGCCAAGGGGATCGCAAGGCTGGTCGATGCCCGCCGCGAGACGTTTCGTGCCGCGATGCTCGAACTGGTCGAGCAGGATCGCAGTGTGATCCTTGCCGAGGCCGATGCTGCCCGCGCCCGCGAAGGCTGAGGGGCCAAAATCTGGCACGATCAGGGGCACCTCCTTGCGGGGGTGTCCCTTTTTCGTATTTGCGATGCAGGCTAAAGGGGCATAGCGTGCTTAGGGGATCAGCCACATGGCCCTGCGAAGGAGAATTGTGATGTCGCGCAACTTTGCCACCCGTTTCGTTCTTGCCGGCGTGCTCGCCGGCGTGCTGGCCGCCTGTTCGGGTCAAGCCCCCACCGACGCACCCGCCGAAGCCCCCGCCGATGCGGTTGCTGGCGCCGAGGTTGCCGCACCCGTCGATGTCGCCGCGGTGCTCAAGGAGCGCGAGAAGAATTTCGAAGGCATCGGCGCTGCCTTCAAGGCGGTGCGCGGCGAGCTTGAGAAGGGCGCGCCCGATTTCACGCTGATTGGCGTCAAGGCCACCGACATCAACACCCGCGCACAACTGATCACGGGCCATTTCCCTCCCGGCACCAGTGTCGATGACGGGCTCAAGACCGAGGCGCTGGCAACGATCTGGGAGAAGCCCGAGGAGTTCAAGGCCGCCAGTCAGAAGCTGATCGACGAGAGCGCCAAGCTCGCGAGCCTCGCAGGCGTGGGCGACAAGGCCGCGGTCGCAGCACGGGCCATGGCGATGGGCGGCGCGTGCAAGGGCTGTCACGACAAGTTCCGCCTTGACGACAAGAAGTAAGCAACGATGACCGATCCGGTCGGCCAGGTCGCCGTGCCCGCGTCAGATGAGCCCGCATCTGACGTAAACGTGTGGGACCTGCTGCTGCGGCTGACCCACTGGAGCTTTCCGCTGCTGATCCTTGTGATGTGGTGGACGGCAGAAAACGACAAGTGGGCGTGGCATCGCCGGACCGGGCTGGTGTTGCTCGGCATCCTCGCTTTCCGCGTGTTGTGGGGCTTCATCGGGCCCGAGACGGCGCGCTTTGCCGGCTTCGTCAAAGGCCCAAAGGAAGTGCTCGCCTATCTGCGCGGGACGATGCCCGATGCGGCGCAGCGGATCGGGCACAGTCCGCTGGGCGGATGGAGTACGATGGTGCTGCTCGGCGCGATGCTGGCGCAGGTCAGCATGGGGCTGTTTGCGGGCGATCCCTATGACGGGATGACAGGGCCGCTCAATCCGCTTGTCGGCGTGATGACGGCGGACATGATCACAGAGTGGCACGAGACCTTCTTCAACGTGCTGGCCGGGCTGATCGTGCTGCACCTGAGCGCGATCGTGTTCTACGCCTCAGTGAAGCACAATGATCTGGTGAGCCCGATGCTGAGCGGGGCGCGTCCGCCGCTGGCGGGGGTGGCCGGGATCGGGCCGCTATCGTGGGGGCGGGGGCTCGTCGCCATCGCGCTGGCCGCCGGCTTCGCGCTGTGGATTGCTTACGGCGCACCGCCTCTGACCTGAGCGGCAAGGCCATGAAAAAGGGGCGCCGCCCGCATTGGGAGACGGCCCCTTTATTCTGCGGCTAAAGCCTCAGAGCTGGCCGAGCATGTATTCGGCGCTCGAAACCTTGAAGTCGCCGGCATCTTCGACATTGAGCTGCTCGACCACGCCATCATTGATGACCATCGAGAAGCGCTGGCCGCGCTTGCCCAGGCCAAAGCCCGAGCCGTCCATGGTCAGCCCGATCGCTTCGACGAATTCGGCATTGCCATCGGCCAGCATGGTGATGTCGTCGCTGCCCGCAGCCTTGTTCCACGCGCCCATCACGAAAGCATCATTCACCGCGGTGCCAACGATCTCGTCGACGCCCTTGGCCTTGAGATCGGCGGCCTTCTCGACAAAGCCCGGCAGGTGCTTGGCCGAACAGGTCGGGGTGAAGGCGCCCGGCACCGAGAACAGCGCGACGCGCTTGCCGGCGAAATAATCGGAGGATTTCACGGGCTGCGGGCCTTCGGCGGTGGCCTTGATCAGCGTGACTTCGGGGATCTTGTCGCCAACGGAAATCGTCATGGGGGGTGTCCTTTGCGGGTGGAGAATTCCGCAGCCCCCTATAGCGGCTGCTACGGAGTGGGCAACAAATAGACATATAAAGATAAGTTTATATTTGCCTCGGCGGCAGCGCACCGCTAGGGGCGTGGCTTGGAACAACCCGCCCCGCTACGCGCCTTCGCGCAGGAGATATGATCATGGCCACCCTCGCTGCCGCCCCGACCCACGAATATGTCATCAAGGACATCGCGCTCGCCCGTTTCGGCCGCGACGAGATCCAGATCGCCGAGACCGAAATGCCCGGCCTGATGGCGCTGCGCGAGGAATATGGCGCGGCCCAGCCTTTGAAGGGCGCGCGCATCACCGGTTCGCTGCACATGACGATCCAGACCGCGGTTCTGATCGAGACGCTCGTCGCGCTGGGCGCACAAGTGCGCTGGGCGACCTGCAACATCTTCTCGACCCAGGATCACGCCGCCGCCGCTATCGCCGAAGCCGGCATCCCGGTGTTCGCGATCAAGGGCGAAACGCTGGCCGAATACTGGGACTACGTGGGCCGCATCTTCGATTGGGCGAGCGAAGACGATCTCGATCTCACCTGCAACATGATCCTCGATGATGGCGGCGATGCCACCATGTTCGCACTGTGGGGCGCACGCATCGAAGCGGGCGAGGAAATGGGCGAGCCGACCAACGCCGAGGAAATCGAATTCCAGCGCGCTCTAAAGGCCTTCGTTGCGGCGAAGCCCGGCTACCTCACCAATACCGTCAAGGCGATCAAGGGCGTTTCGGAAGAAACCACCACCGGCGTGATGCGGCTCTACCAGATCGCCAAGGCGGGCAAGCTCCCGTTCCCGGCTATCAATGTGAACGATTCGGTGACCAAGTCGAAGTTCGACAATCTTTACGGCTGCAAGGAATCGCTGGTCGACGCGATCCGCCGCGCCACTGACGTGATGCTGGCCGGCAAGGTCGCCTGCGTTGCCGGTTACGGCGATGTCGGCAAGGGTTCGGCCGCTTCGCTCCGCGATGGCGGCGCGCGCGTGATGGTGACCGAGATCGATCCGATCTGCGCGCTTCAGGCCGCGATGGACGGCTTCGAGGTCGTGACCATGGAAGACGCGGTCAAGCGCGCCGACATTTTCGTCACCGCCACCGGCAATGAAGACGTGATCACCGCCGAGCACATGATGAACATGAAGCCGATGGCGATCGTCTGCAACATCGGCCACTTCGACAGCGAGATCCAGATTGCTGCGCTCAGCAATTACAACTGGAAGGAAATAAAGGAAGGCACCGACCTTGTCACCTTCCCCGATGGAAAGTCGATCATCATCCTTGCCAAGGGCCGTCTGGTGAACCTCGGTTGCGCGACCGGCCACCCTAGCTTCGTGATGAGCGCGAGCTTCACCAACCAGACGCTGGCGCAGATCGAGCTGTTCACCAAGGCGGACGAATACGACAACGACGTTTATGTCCTACCCAAGCACCTCGACGAGAAGGTCGCCGCGCTGCACCTCGAGAAGCTGGGCGTGAAGCTGACCCAGCTGAGCCAGAAGCAGGCCGCCTATATCGGCGTGCCCGAAGTTGGCCCGTTCAAGCCCGATCATTACCGCTACTAATTGCCTTAAACCGCCCGCTCCGCTCCGTTTTTATACGGGGTTGGGGGCGGGCGGGTTCATCGCCGTTGCACTGGCGTGCGAGCGCGCATAGCGGTGACGTAATGGACACGTCTCCGATATCGCTTGTGCTGATCGCTCTGGTGCTTGCCGCATGGGCGGTGGGCGCGGCGATGGTGGTGCTGCGTGCAAGCCGGAGTATGAAGCGCGCCCGCGCGCTCAAAGCCACGCTCAAACGAATGCAGACCCTGCTCGACGTGGCGCCTGCGGTGCCGCTGCTGGTGCGGGTCGACGGGCGGATCGAAGCGCCGGACAAGCTCGCCCGGCTGCTCGGCCTTTCGGCCATGCCGCAATATCTCAGCGAACTGGCCGCCGCGCCAGGTAACGCCAAGGCCGGAGGGCTGGCGCAAGACCAGATCGATCAGCTGTGGGCACGGGTGCAGACCACCCAGAAATCGGCCGCGCCGTTCCGCATGGCGCTCAACCTGACCGGCTCGCAGCGCAGCCTAGCGCTCTATGGCACGCTGGCCGATCCGCAGGTCTCGCCCGGCGGAGCTGCGCTGGTGTGGGTGTTCGACTTTACCGAGAGTCATGCCGAAATGGCCCGCCTGCGCGCCGCCGCCGCGCGCGCGACCGGCGATTTTGCCGCGCTGGTGGGCCTGATCGAGGCGGCGCCCATGCCGATGTGGTTCCGCGGCAGCGACCTGTCGCTCCAACTCGTCAACCAGGCCTATGTCGATGCCGTCGGCGCCAGCAGCGCAGGCGAGGTGGTGCAGAGCCAGATCGAGCTGCTCGAGCCCGAAGACGGTCGCACCCCGGCCGAGATCGCGCGCGATACCTTGCAGCGCCAGACCAAGTCCGAACGCCCCGTCGCGGCGACGATGCACGGCGCGCGGCGTACCTTGCGGGTGAGCGATCTGCCGCTCGGGCACGAAGGCGTCGCGGGCTATGCCATCGACATCGAGGAGCAGCAGCAGGTCGCGCGCGAATTCCGCGCCTTCCGCGAGGCCCAGCGCGCACTTCTCGATCAGCTGTCGGTTGGCGTGGCGCAGTTCGATGCCGAGGAGCAGCTCGTCTTCGCCAACCGCCCGTTCCGGCGCTTGTTCAGCCTTACCGAGGAAGCGATCGAGGCGCGCACGCCGTTTGATCGCTTCATGGCCGAAGCGCGCGAGCGGGGCCGAACACCCGAAGTCCGCGACTTCCCGGAATGGCGACGCGAGCGGCAGGCGTGGTTCGGCATGCGCGAGGCAGGCGAGGAGGCCTGGCCGCTGCCGGGCGGCACGCATCTGCGCATCGTCGCCCAGCCGC
>Ga0315899_10000954_pt1 | contig 33722 bp, 25 predicted proteins | sample LakEriMetagenome_2_FD_203518 | JGI IMG/M metagenome (GOLD analysis project Ga0315899, IMG submission 203518) | Freshwater fungal communities from buoy surface, Lake Erie, Ohio, United States - Buoy 4 MA112 | ecosystem: Environmental > Aquatic > Freshwater > Lake | place: USA: Lake Erie, Ohio...
TCCAATGTTCAAACAAGAGGGTTACGAATTGATGGGCGCTGTATTCGAGGTCTATAACGAACTTGGGTACGGAATGGCAGAAGATGTTTACCAGGCCGCACTCGAAATTGAACTCGGCCTGCGCAGAATTCAGTTCGCTGCTCATGCGGAGTTGGATGTCTTCTTTAAGGGGCATCTGCTTACACCTAAGTATCGACCTGATCTATTGGTATTCGGCGAGATTGTGGTCGAGTTAAAAGCTCTGAAGGAACTTTGCTCGGACCATGAAGCTCAGCTATTCAACTATATGCGAATCGCCAGAAAAAAGGTTGGATACCTGATCAACTTTGGGAAGAAGGGGGAACTTGAATGGAAACGATTTGTTGTTGATGATCTGCATGTCAGAACGAAGGGAAGCAATTGGGAACACTAATCTTCTCTAATCGAATACTAATGAAGAAAGGTGTTCTTCCGACCGGACTGGCAACGACGAAAGGGTAATTGGCAAATTCCTACGCGTGGAAACTGATTCCGCAGGTGCTTTTACGTTTTGATTCTGCCTTTTAAGATTAGTGTTTGATTAGTGGTAATTAGTGTTCCCAAACTTTCGATTCTGAGTTGAAAAGTTATGATGTTCCAGTAACAAGGCAACGGTTCATCGTTGATGATCGGCAAGTCAGAACGAAGGGAAGCAATTGGGAACACTAATCTTCCCTAATCGAACACTAATGAAGAAACTATGATTGAGATCAGACAGGCCATTTCCACTGACGTGGATACCATCACACTGTTCAACATTGCACTCTGTCGGGAAACTGAAGGACGGGAACTTGATCCGGTGACGGTTAATCACGGTGTGAAACGCTTTGTTACCGAAGCCAAACGAGGTAGATACTTCGTAGCTGTGATCGATGGCCAAGTCGTGGGACAAGCCGCCCACACGTTTGAGTGGAGCGATTGGAGAAACGGCGAGATCTGGTGGATTCAAAGTGTCTATGTGCATCCCGATTTTCGCGGCAAGGGAGTGTTCCGTGCTCTCTTTTCGCACATCAGGGAGCTCGGTGAAGCGGAGGCAGATTGCTGCGGCATCCGACTTTACATGGAGCGAGAAAACGACACCGCTCGGGAAAGCTACCGACGTCTCGGTTTCACTGAAACAGGCTACGTTGTTTTCGAGCGTTTGTTTTCCCGAAAGGATAAAACAGAATCGTGAACTCGAAACGTCTATTGCTTGATGGCGCCACGGGCACTGAATTAAATCGCCGTGGAGTCGACACCGGATTGCCATTGTGGTCGGCCAATGCTCTTACTACAGACTCTGGGCTGAACGTCTTGCGCGAGGTTCATTTGGATTACTTGAACGCGGGCGCGGACATCATCACTACCAATACTTTTCGCACTAATCGCCGTACACTCGTTGGCAAAGGTTTCTCCGCCCGCGAGCTGACATTGCGTGCGGTATCTACGGCTAAAGAGGCGGTTGCTGAGTTTGGAAAGCAGGCGATGGTGGCGGGCTCGGTTTCTTCGCTTGAGGATTGTTATCGCCCGGACCTTGTGCCATCCGATGACGAATGTATTGACGAACATACCGAGCGCATCGATCATCTAGTGCAAGGTGGTATTGACTTACTACTCATCGAAACGATGAACTCCATTCGCGAGTCGGTGATTGCGGCCAAGATTGCTGCGGCTACTGGCATGCCCGTTTGGGTTACGTTTGTTTGCGATAAAGATGGCTGTATCCTTTCTGGCGAGTCACTCACTCATGCCGCCGAATTGCTTATGCCGCTTGGCGTCAAGGCACTGGGTGTCAACTGCATGCCAGCCCACACCATTGCAAAACCACTCAACGAGTTACGTGCCATTTGTGGTGAGAGCTTTCCGCTCGTGGCCTACGGTAACATTGGTTTTGCGGACGACGAACAAGGCTGGATCAACACCGACGCAACCAACCCAGAAGGCTACTTGCAATACGCCAAAGCTTGGCCTGCGCAGACCATCGGTGCTTGCTGCGGCTCCACCCCGGACCACATCCGCAAGCTGAAGCAGTGCTGGTGATCAATACCAGCCCGCCAGCGCGAGCAGAGGAATCGATGGCTAGTTAACGTTCCCGAAGCGTTAGTAAACTGAGCGCCAATCCCCCAAGCTGTCAATCGCATGCGAAGGAACGAATCACCGGTTCGCGCGAATTAGGCGTGAGTTAGAGAAGGGCAATCCCTCCACTTGCGCTTTCGGGCTTGTATTGAGGGATCGATAGAATCGGAATTGCATGTTGTTTCGTGAGGCTATTTATTGACGCGCCGTAGCAAAGCATACAATGAACGTTTTATATACCTGGAGCTTACTTAGATGGTGCAGCGCGGATTCAAACAGATTGATGTCTTTACGGATGTGCCTTATCTCGGCAACCCTTTGGCCGTTGTGATGGATGGTGAGGGACTCGATACGGCTGCGATGCAGCATTTCACTAACTGGACCAATCTTTCGGAATGCACGTTCTTGCTCCCTCCCACTCCGCAAGGCGCAGCCGCCGGTGCCAACTATCGAGTCCGCATCTTCTGCCCGGGTCGTGAGCTCCCTTTTGCTGGCCATCCTACCTTGGGTACCTGCCATGCGTGGCTTGATTCGGGTGGCTCGCCACAAGCGGAATGTATCGTTCAGGAATGCGGGGCTGGTTTGGTAAAAATTCGCAGAGATGGTTCGCGGCTTGCTTTCGCGGCGCCTCGTCGAAACAAAAGCGGTCCGCTAGACGAAGCTAGCGTAGATCTGATCGCTCGCGGGTTGAGGATTTCGAGAAGCGAGATCATAGCTCATTCCTGGTGTGACAATGGCCCCAATTGGCGAGCCGTGATGCTTCGCAGTGCAGAGCAGGTTTTAGTTCTCAAGCCCGATGCAAGCGTTCTGGCTGGGTTGGATGTTGGAGTCGTTGGACCAAGAACAGAGGGAGACACACAATTTGAAGTACGTGCGTTCTTTCCCGGAAACAATGGCATGACAGAAGACCCAGTGACGGGAAGCCTTAACGCCGCGATCGCGCAGTGGTTAATAGAATCGGGTTTGGCTCCAGAGCGTTACGTGGCGGCTCAAGGCACGGCTATCGCCCGCCGAGGTCGCATCTTTGTCGAACAAGATTTCGAGGGAACCATCTGGATCGGTGGACACAGCGTCACCTGTATCGACGGGCAAGTCTCAATCTAATCGCCATTGCTAAGGAACAAACAAAACGTCAGGCCCCATACCAAACTTGGCAGGTAATGGTAATGACGAAAAATCCGCACTTCCATCGTCTAGCGTGAATTGCCAACGGCCCTCTAATGACAACTCAGCCTTTTTACTTTTTAGCCTGAACACTTGATCGATAACTCGCGGAGGCATTGCAATCACGATCAAGTTGACATCATCCGCAATAATCGACTCCGAAGGGAAAAGGTGCTCCACGAACTTCCCAGAAGCGTGAGGCTTCGCATGTGCAAGCTGCCCATTTATCCAAACTTGCTGGGTAGCTTCCTTGGAGTCAATCGAAATCGGCGAGAGCAAACTTAATTCGCTCTCTATCCACTCCGTGGGAATAAATGCAGTACAGCGCAGCCACAATGTCCTAGTCCCTTTAATCTGCTCCTCGGATTTCATTGGTAACGAGATTAGCTCCCAATGACGTTTGCGTTGCATAGATGGGGATTGCGGAGTCTCCTTGAGCTGAGTTGCGGTATCCACGCCAGACAATTGAAACTCTTGGCCACCGATCCATTGGTCGCTGCTTATAGTGGGGCAAACGTAGCGCTCGATGTGATGAATAACCCGACGGGTCCCTTCGTGATGGTCGACGTACGGCCAAGATAATGGGTTGTACATCGCATCCGTCAAATCCCTCAACAGTACAACGTTCATTCCGTTTCGAGCCATCTGCCTCAAACCGAACGGACGCCCTAGTACGCACATGTTAACGTGGACACCGGTTAAAACTACGTTTTTGATATTGCGAGATTGCAATACATTCCAAACTTCGCGACCAGAATCGCTTATGAAATCGACCTCCTCATCGATTGTGATGAGTGGCGACTGAGATTGCCAAGGCATCTGCGGATTACGGCCTAGATCCGCAAGCTTCTTTCGCCAAGTAGTCAGCTTCTCAGGTAGATCATCCTCGCCACCGTCCGATTGATCGATAGGAAAAACACCAGACTTCTCCGAGGGGATGGCCGAGCACCAAGCATCGATTCCATAGGGAGCATTGGCGACTTGGGAAGCAGATTGAGCTCGTTTTCGCGCGGGATGATCGCGATAGTGATTCATACAGTCACTGGGTGCGTGAATAATGGTCACGCCGCGGCGCCGAGCATCATTCAGAACCTCGTTCAGGCGAGGGGCAAACGCTTCCAATCGAACAACAGCGTTTTCAGAATGGTGATAGTCCCATACATCGCACACGATCATAGCGGTTTGATCTGGTTGCCAAGTCTCCGCGCGCTCGACGGCGACAGTGTCCCCTTTTCCTTCTGCGGCGGGTATTGCCGTGCGAAGGGTCAAGTGAATAGGCTCCGAACCGTAGGTTAGGGAAGCGCACATGGCCACAGTTATCAGAAAAAAACAAGGAAACGAGGGTCGATTAAGAAGCACGTTTGTTTTCCTTTACACACAGTTCGTTGAGAGGCGATCATTAGTCTAACAAAAAATGAATTGGCGTCCTATGTCACGCGGACGCTACGTGCAAAAAGTTCTTATTACTTCGTCTCCGCTTACCGTAGGTTTACAAAAGAGAGCTTCGCTTTTTGGTAAAGCGTCCTCGTACCAACGATTGCCAACTGGTACTCGCTATCGATTCTGTTAACTTAACAACATCAAAAATAGACCTAGGGAAATCAATTGATCATGTTCACTAAAACTTGGCATTCATTTTGGACTCTGTTCGTTGTGACTATGTTCGGTGCAGAATTTTGTCCTGCGCAATCTACGGACACCACACCAACGCTTCGCATCATGAGTTTCAATCTCTGGCATGGCGGGGATGCTGGTAAACAACCCCTATCCCAGACACTAGAAGTTATTAAAAGTGCACGAGCCGATTGTATCGGAATTCAAGAAGCCGAGGGGAACGCTCCTAACGGAACTCCACGTCCCGATAACGCGGCGAAACTGGCAAAGGAACTGAATTGGCACTACTTCGCTCAAGGCGCACGCAAAGGCATCATGAGCCGATTCCCTATCGCGAATCATACGCCTCGAAAACATGGGGTGACGATTACGCTCCCTTCAGGCAAACCGATTTATCTTTTTAACGTTCACCTGAACCACAGCCCTTATCAACCCTATCAATTGCTGAACATCCCGTACGGCGATGGAAAATTTATCAAGACCGAAGCGGAAGCGATCGATGAAGCACGCAAAGCTCGCGGAACCGAAATCGAAGAAGTACTCCAAGAGATCAAAGCGGTCGAAGCGGAGGGGCATCCGATCTTCTTGACGGGTGATTTCAATGAACCAAGCTGCCTCGATTGGACAGCCGAAGCCACTATGGCAAAGCGATGTCCCATCGAAGTTCGCTGGTCAACGACGCAATCATTGATCGAAGCGGGGATGATGGACGCCTATCGACAAATCTTCCCAGATCCGACGATCAAGCTCGGCTGGACATGGACTCCATTGACCAAGCCTGATGATCCTCGCGACCGTCATGATCGTATCGATATGATATGGTTCAAAGGTGTGAGCACAAAAGTAAAGTCGGTCGAAATCGTCGGTGAGTCAACTGAGACGGCCGACATTGTGGTCACCCCATACCCGTCCGACCACCGAGCCCTCATCGCAGAAGTAGAAACACCGTAGAGCGTAATGGACGGCCAGCACTAATCGCATCACCCCACACGAACGAAGTCTAGGGAGGGGCAGCCCGCGATAGTGTGGCTGGGAAGGGGCTGGACCGCGTCCCTGTAACAGAGTCGTTGCGAAATTACGGCGGGGATCGCCGCAGATTAGTCATGCCGGAGTATTTGGCGAGCACATCGGGGTCAAGCTCCTGTCATGGGGCAGGCTTTAATGGAATGGTTGCAGCGCTGTACTGGTGTTTTTTTCCATTCGATTTTTGGTCCCATCACCGCTTAGTAGACACCCTTCTGGCTTGGGTAGTCGTAAATGATCTAGATTGGGAAAGTCAGCTATTTTCAGAGTAAATCGAAAGCATTTCGCCCGGTAGTTTGTGCTTTTTGGCTGACATCGCCCTATTTTTGGGAAGAAAATTCTTTGTTTAAAGCTAACGTTGCCCCCAAAAAGCTTGGATATCCGGGCGTGCAATGCGATTAACCCCACCAAACGGAGCAGGAATGTTGATTAATCTGGCAAGTGGATTTTATGTGGTTGAATCCATTTCATCTCAAAATACTATGGAATTCCTAACATTTTGATTCGTGGGAGGAACTACACCGTTCCGTCAGTAGCACCCTATGAAACCATCCAAATCAACTAAATCGAGACAGCGTTCCCGTCCAATACCTACTGGCAAGTCTGTAGCTTCGATTTCAGCACCCCGCGTTGAAAGTAAAGTTGCCGATGTAGAGTCATTAACGAAATTGGACCTAAAGTCACATGGAAAACCAATCGCGATCGCGATTGCGATCCTCTGCTTAACAACCCTGGGTTTATACAGTCAAACCTTAGTCGAATTAGAATACCAGTGGCGTACTGAGGCTGATTATTCGCACGGTTATCTAGTTCCCGTTTTGAGTTTAGGTTTGCTTTATTCGCGGCGTGACACATTTCCAGGCTTGGATGGAAGGCTTCATTGGTCAGGAATTGGCCTATTGTTGTTAGCAATCCTGATGAGGACGATGGGACAACTCTATTTCATGGAGTTTCTCACAGGTTGGTCGATCGTACCGTGGCTCGCTGGAAGCATGGTGTTGTTAGCAGGAGGTCGGGCATTCTGGTGGGCGATGCCAGCGTTAGCGTTCTTGGTTTTCATGGTGCCTTTGCCTTATCAGATTGAAAGTCTTTTGAGTTGGAAGCTTCAGTCTTTAGTTACGGTATTATCATCTACGATTTTGAGAATCTTGGGTTTTCCCGCAGTTTCTGAAGGGAATACGATTTGGATCGGACAGTCTCAAATGTTAGTTGAGGAGGCATGTTCCGGACTACGCATATTCGTAGGGATGGCAGCCTTCGGATTTTTCTGGGCCTCGTTGATAAAGCGAGCATGGATAGACAAGTTTATTGTTCTGGCTGCCATCATTCCGTTATCGATCATCGCCAATACAGTGCGAAGTGTAATTATCTGTGTAGGTTACTATTGGTTTGACGACACCCTCGCCACAAGGATCCATGACTGGGCGGGTATTTTTATGATCATTTTGGCGGCCACACTTGTTTGGTTAGTAAAGGAGTATTGGGAACGGGTTTACCGTCCCGTCTGGATTTACATACCAGCCGATCGTTTGCGAACTGACTAACGGGGGCATATTCACGCGACGGTTTCTGTTTGAACCAACGACAAATAACTTAATTGAGATTAAATCCAAAGATAAAACATGAATCGTTTACTTTCCAAGCCTAAACATTTAGCAAATGGCGATCCATGGCAGGAACTACCATTTGATCCTTGGCTAGTTACTGCCACGATTCGTCGCAATTGGCCTTGGGCATGCCCGACTGGTCTTGTTTTGGCCTCGTTGGTTTCGACATTCGTATATTTTTCTTTCGTCCCTGAATACCTCGCATCTCATCTCTTGGAAGCGAATCGTGACTTCGTAATTTTTCAGGGAATCATGCAGGGCCCCTCGGAGTTGGTGCAGAATGAGAGACCACTTATAGAAAACCACCTGGTACTATCGCCCGTTTTGTCAGACGCGAAAGTATGCGAAGCGCCCAGCTTGCAGGATGTGCATTCGCGTGAAATAAATATTCGGCGTAATCTGAGTGTGAGTGATGCCGGCTCCCGTAATATCATGCGTATCTCTTATCGTGATTCGAATCCGGTAGCAGCGGCCAATGTATGTAACGCGATCGCACGATCATATCTGCAGCAGAGACAACGTTTCGACGATCGTAGGATTTCCGATCTCGAAGGCTGGCTCCAACCGGCCCTACGGACATGGGAGGACGAGGTCGAGCAGCATCGTGAACGAATTGTCAATCTGAGTAAACAAGCAAAAGGGTTCGACCCGTTTCAGGAAACAACTCGCATCAATAGCGATACAAGTTATCTAAGCAATCTTCGGGATGAGTTGAGTTCACTGCGATCGCTAGAAGCGGTTTTGGAAGCGGAGTTATCGATGCTAAAGGAAGGCCAAACCCGTACGGATCAGTCATTACCTGTCGACCTTGATCCAATTGAATTCGATGCTCTCATTGAGGCGCATCCTGAAGTATCGAGATTAAATGAGTTGATCAAGGAAAAAAGTATCGAGATGCGGATGATGGAAAGTTCAGACCTCGTACGGACACGACAGGTTTGGTACGACGGTTTGAAAGAAGATCTAGCAAAACTGAAGAGCGAAATGGAGATAGCCAAGGAGACGTTTCGCCCCGAGGTGATAAACAAGTGGCGAGAATCGACGGTGGTGTCCAAATCGACGGAATTAACCAGGACTCGTACACGACGGGAAGTTATTGAAGCCAACTACAGGACCGAAGAAGAACGACTTTCTAATTTCGCTGGTGAAACAGCGGAACTCTACTTTGCGCAGCAAAAGTACATGCAAGCTCGCACCATATTGGAACGGCTAAATGAACGAACAGCCTCTCTTCGGACTGAGCGACAGAAAAGCAGCACAATACAAACGCTCGCTGAGGCAACTCCTCCTACCGTACCGATAGAAACCATTCCGTTGAAAAAAATCGGGCTATTCTCAGTTGTATCGTTTTTAGTCCCGTTTGGTCTGGCATTTTTGAGGGAGATAAAATTCAAACGAATCTCCTACGCTGAAACACTTGAGACCAGTGAAGAAATTCCAGTTTTGGGGGAGGTTGCAAAGCTCCCTAATCGCTCGGTTTCTGGAAAGAATCAACGTGTCTACGACGAGAGTATAGAGAGTCTTCGGGCGAATTTTCTATTAGCCCAGACCGAAAAAGCTCAAACGCTGGCGATAGCCAGTAGTATGCCCCGCGAAGGAAAGAGTACTCTTGCAGCCCATCTTGCTCTCTCGTTGTCCCGATTAGGAAATGGACCGGTTCTTTTGATAGACGCTGACATACGAAGTCCGGACCAACATAACCTGTTTGGTCTACCAATGTCTTCTGGATTGGCGGAAGTCTTGAAAGGTACCGTATCACTATCGGACGCCATTGACCGTCGTCTTGGTGACCACTTGCACATTCTTACTGCAGGACAGTTACGCGGAAATCTTTATCGCATGGTCGCACCTGAGAAGATTGAGGCATTAATGAAGGATGTTAAGGAACTCTACAGGTACATCATCATTGATACCGCCCCAGTCCTAGCAGCGAGCGAGACGATGCAATTCGCCTCAGCGGCCGATGGAACTCTTTTATGTACGATGCGCGATTTAAGCCGCCAAGATCAGATACAACGTTGCATCCGAAGACTTGAATTCTCAGGGGCCAAAATTCTTGGAACGGTCTTCAGCGGCATTCCTGTTAGACAATATTACTACCGTTATGGAGATTACCATTATCACCAACTCTCGGAAGAAGAACCTCAATCCGGTGAGTAAAGGTATTTTCCATTTGAAACCCCCGAAAAATTGTTGATCAGGATAGTAACAAGGTGAGAAAGAGTTTGGACATGCAAATCCACGATAGTACAGAGGCTTCTACGGCTTCGTCCAGCAAACTGAATGCAGGTGGATTGGAGGCACCAATACTTCTTCAAGAAGTTAATAAAGTCTTGGGGTCTTCCGACCGCCAAGTTAAATCCAAGATCCGATGGGAATGGAATCTTAGACTTTTGGGGATTTCCCTTGGATTGATCTTGGGCATATTTCTAATCGCTGTTGTGGTTCATACGATACAGGCGAGACGCATTGCTGAGGGACTGTCGCATCTCGCCAAGCAAGAAATGGCTAAACAAAATTACGCCATGGAAATTAAATGGCTAAAGCAGTTGGTTGCGTTCGATTTTCGCTACGACCACGCGTTGGAACGATTAGCGATCGCTTCCAATCAATCGGTGGGCTCTCCTGCGGAGGTGGAGCAAGCCCGACAATCGCTCATACGGGCTATGGCTTCGCTCGACGAAACCAAGGACCAAGAACGTCTTCAGCTTTTGCGACGGCTGTTGGTCCAAAGACTGCTCGAAATACCAGCAACCTGGGCTATGGAAGCGGAAAAACAGATTTTGTTACTCAATGCTCCCCCCGAGGATCACGAAGTTCTGCGATGGTTGGCATTAAGTCTATACATCCAAGTAGAGAATGGCGAATGGAGGCCACGAGAGAAGAAGCGATTCGATCGAGACAAGGAATTTTGGAAATGGATGAGTTGTCAAAGTGTCGGTGATGTACTCGAAGCAGCAGAGGCAGCCAATCCGAGAGCAATCGACCTAAAGATCGCGCTCGGGAGCGCCTATTTGGAACGCCCAGAATTGTTCGAAGTATCGCTCGACGAAGCCACTAAATCCCGCTTTGAGGAGAAAGCGAATCGTGTCGTCGTTGATCTGAAAACGCAGGACGACGGACGAGCTCAGTGGACATCCTATAATTTTTCCCAGAAGCTGGGGAACAAGCAAACCGAAGATTTATTAACGCAAATTTCTTCCCAGGCTTTGGATCGTTTATCGGCTCCATCCGGTTCGTCCTCTAATACAGAGCGATTGGATATACTTCCTGCCTCGCGCTATTGGGATTTGGCAATTGCAACGACGCGAGCAGCCAAGTGGGAGGCCGAAGGTCGCGTGCGCGAGTCAGACGACCTCTACGAACGCTTGATCGCCATGGATAATTCTAAGGTTCCAGAGCAGCAACTGGCTGACCTATACCTTCAGTATGGTGGATCTCAATCGCGGAGAGGAGAGATCTCATCTGCTCTTGCAACCTTGCGAAAGGGATGCAAAGAAACCAGCCCAGCAAGCGCCTTGGAACTTTGGGAACTTATTGCTGTGATTCAATGCACACAGAACGATCCTGAACAAGCAGCAATTGCTCTAAGCGAATTGGAGCAAGCCATACAAAATGCCCGTAATCAGTATCTTGCTTCTCCCACTCGGGACGCGATTCGCGAAAAGGAACTCAAGCGTTTAGCGCAGATCCGTTGGCATGCTGCGCTACTGCGTTCGGAACAGGCTTTAAAGACGAAACCATCTTGGGAAAATATCCAAGTGCTGGTCGAATTGCTACAGACCCAGCAGGACATCGTGGGGAACCTTCGATTAAAGGGTCAACTACTTCTGGCCGACACCTATGCTCGAATCGGGTTCTGGGATATGGAAGCGAGAACGCTTGAAGACGTTCTGAACTTGGTACCAGACAACAAGACTTTTCGAAAACGGGTTGCCGAGACTTGGTTAAAAGCTGGTCTGTTATCGCGAGCAGAATTGCAATTTAAATTGGCGGATGATGGCAGTTTTTCTGACTCGCTGCAACATTTTCAGGTCATGCTCGAACTTCAACGTTCTTTACCGAAGTCCCTACGAAGAATAGATCGTCTGCGACAATTACAAAAGCAAACGCGACAACGAATGCTTAAAGAAAAGGAGTCTACCCAACTCCATGATCGGGCGTGGGTATTCGAATTGATGGAATCCACCCGCGTGGTCGATTCCCTTGAGTCAGATAAATTGGAGTTGGGTTTGGATAACGAAAAGGGATTGGCCCAACTGGTCATGACCTATCCAGACCAAGCTGAACTTCAGTCACTCGGGGCGCGAACCTTCGCCGCTGCGGGCAAGGCTGATATCGCAGCAATCGCGTTGGGCAATTTGGATCGATTGAAACCGGAAGCCCCCAAAATCTGGTTTGAAACTAATCTGCAAATTCAGCTACAGCAAAAACAATTCGTCAAGGCCAAGGAGTTCATTCAGAGTTTCGCAGAGTTAGGCGTCGTTTCTCGGGAAGAAATCAATCAAATCTCCGCCCGTGCATTTGCGGAAGCGGGAGATATTAACGAGTCCTGTCGTATATTGCTCGATTCCGCGGAAACCGATGATATAACCTACTTGTTCTTTCTCGCCAATCTTCTACTTCAAGCGACGCTCGACGAACGTCGACAATCTGAGCAGCCGCCGTCGCCCCAGGACTTGTCAAAAGCTCTCGAGAACATTGTGGCTCGCATACAAAAACTCGACGGGCCAAAAGGTCCACTTGGACAGTACCTCAACGCCGCGATGATTTTAAGAAAAGCCCAACGAGATGGTGATACTAAGGAGCTCGATCTTGCTAGTAAGGCGATCGGTCGCGTTATTGAAGTTCGCCCAAGATGGGTAGAAGGGTTAAAGCTAGGGGGAGATATCCTCGTTGCAGCAGGCGATGCCGAAGGGGCTGTGAATTTTTATAAGCGAGCCATTTCGGAGGGGGATTCGCGGGTTGCAACGACCTTTTTGTTAGCACAACAATTAAGCCTTCTCGGACGATTCAGCGAGGCAGAAGCTGAATTCCAACGCATTTCACACCTCGGACAATCAAGCCGTGTCATCACGGAATTTGCAATTGGTCTCGAACAACGTCGAGGGAATGAATCGAAAGCGTTGGAATTAGCGAGGGATGCCACTTCTCGCCATCCTCAAGACGCTTCAGCTTGGATGATCCAGGCGCAAGCAGCCTTCTATCGTTACACCTATGCCCCAGAACCGGAAGCAGGTTTACTAGACGAGGCGGAAGACTGCTTAAGGAAAGCCAATGAATTGTCCCGTGGAGCAGACGTGTCGGTATGGCTTTCTCGACTTCGAATCGTTTCGCGATTTCGGGGTCCCGAAGCGACACTTGCTCTGACTGAGGAATTGCGTCAGAGCTCCATTTCCGAGAAATCAAAAGGTCTCCTGGCCGCCCAAGCTTATATCGGTTTACAAGATTACGCCAATGCGATTGAATCGTTGACGGTTAGCGCAAAAAACTTTCCCTACGATGTCGATATTCTCATCGCGTTGGTGGAAGCCTACCGATCAAGCGGTCAATCCAATCAAGCTCTCGATACTTTAGAAAGAGCTTACCGACTAAATCCGAAACGAAGTGACATCGCCCGCTCACTAGCGATAACACTAGCGACCAACGCCCCCAGGGGCACCACCGTTCCATGGGCGCGGATCGCATCAATTGTCGAGGGAATCGAAGCTCAGAGTTCCGATTCTCGGAATTTATTCCTTGCATTTCTTTTGGTGACCCAAGGATCCGATTCACAGCATGCTCAAGCGCTGAAGTTGTTAGGGGACTTACTCCTCAGTTCAGAACGCGGTATTGCAGAAGATGCGATCCGCCTGTCAATCAGCATTCACCGTCAATCCTGGGAGCTGGCAAAAAAGCAAGATCGAGTCCAGCAAATGTTGGTTGCACAACAGGAAATCCAGCGACTGTTTGGAATTCTTTGGCGATCGCCTGAGCGCGCAGCCTTAATCAATGATCTCTATCAACATTCCGACTTTTTGTTGCAGGCCGGTGATCGAAAAAGCGTGGTTGATTGGATCGTTGAGTTCGACCGAATCGCCCCGAATAGCCCCATGCTTCTGAATTTACGATTCCAGTTAGCTTTGGCTGAAGGACAGAACAAAGGTCTTCCGGACAAAGTTCGGGAGTGGGTAGGAGATAAACAACAGCGGAATAATGCCTCCCTTCTCGCAGAAGCGGGACGACTTCTTTCCGAGCAAGGTTTCGCTGTCGAATCGCTTCCTTATCTCGAAGAGGCGTATCGAATGGATTCACAGTTTTTGCGACCGTTCATTGTTGGGCTTTCTCGCGCTGAGCGACTGGACGAGGCGCTGAAGTTATGCGTCGAACGATATAAAGCCGAGCCCAATGTAGAGACTGTCTGTCTATTGACAGATTTGTCGATCTTAAGCCTCAGTCGCTCCCCATTGGATCCGGGTATCGATAAGATGATCAGTGACTCTTTAATGCGATTTCCCGCTAGTCCCAAACTTATGGAATTGGTGGGAACCCTTCGTCTGTTCCAGCAGAGATACCAGGAATCCTTTGAACTGTTGGTTCGCGCTGAGAAACTTGCTCCGCGCAGTATTATGACACTCAACAATCTCGCTATCGCAGCCTCTGAGATACCGGGGAGGGAACGAGAGGGACTCGCGAGGATCGAGAAAGCGATCGACCTATACGGCAACACACCCGAATTGCTCGATACTTTAGGCACGGTCCAATTGGCCTGCGGATTGGCGGACAAGGCAGAGGCATCTTTAAAAAAATCTTGGGATGAAAAGCCGGATAGCCGGACTTTATTGCATCTCCTACAAGCGTTCCAAGCCCAGGGTAAATCTAAGGAGCTTCGAGAACACATACGATCCTTCCAGCTTTCTGATCTGCGAGGTTTGGCGATGACGAAGCGTGAACAGCTAGCCATCGAGTCTCTCTTAAAGTCGAAAGATCTAACTAGTAACGAAGGGGCTTCACTATGACGCAATTAGCACTAATTCAGCGGCTAGGTTTGATCATTGGGTTTGCGATTTTAGCCAGCCTAGCTCCCTCCTGGCTCGAGGGAAAATCGCGACCAGGGGTACCCTCTGAAAAACTTGCTGAAAACCTAAGCACCTTCCCGATGAAACTCGGGGACTGGGAATGCGTTTCGGAAGAGACGCTTAAGCCTCAAGTCGAGCGCACCCTGAAGTGCTATGGCTATATCAATCGCGTTTATTGGAACTCACAGACTGGCAACCGCGTTTCGCTCGCCCTTTTGTTCGGACCTCGGGGGCCTATGGCGGTCCATACCCCAGAGATTTGCTACAGCAGCCGCGGACGATTACCCGTCGGCGAACCACGCGAAGAGGCTCCTCGCGGCGCCGTCAGTGGCAACTCGTTTTGGCGTTTAGGTTTCAAGCTACCCCAAAGTGAGAGCTCGGATATCGACGTCTGGTATGCCTGGAGTGACGGAGACGAGTGGATTGCCAGTTCCTACCCTCGTTATTGGACAACTGATCGTCTCTTCAAAATTCAACTAGCAGGCCCCTCTTCACCCACAGGTGAAGAAAGCGCTTGCGAATCTTTTCTTCAATCTGCTGTTCCTGCGTTCCGTACCTGTCTTGAACAGTAAGTACCTCTCTTGAACAGCACGAAAACAAAACGTCCCTTTTTTACATTGCAACCACAACATGAGTATTTTGGCCGAAACGATTCCAAGCAGGGAAGAGCAGACAGAATCAAGTCATAATTCACACCCGGATGAATATCATACCTATCCGTTTCCTATTGAGCCCTGGCCCGAATTTGGGAAAAGAGTTCCTGACGGGGTCACCCGTTGGCACTACTTTCGACGCAAATATATGATCGAGAGAATCATCGGTTGCCTGTTATTAGTCATGGCTAGTCCAATCATAGTTGCGCTGTGGTGTCTGGTACGTTTGCATTCAAAGGGAGGAGGTTTCTTTCGTCAGACGCGCGTTGGATATCGGGGTAATAATTTTGAGATCATCAAGCTCAGAACTATGTATGCCGATGCCGAAGCCGATGGCAAAGCTCGATGGTGTGTAAAGGGAGATCCACGAATCACTTCTCTGGGGCGAATCCTTCGCAAGACCCATTTGGACGAATTGCCACAATTGATTAATGTCGCCCGAGGGGAAATGGCGTTGGTTGGGCCTCGCCCAGAACGCCCCTGTTTTGTTGCCCAATTGAAAAAGGAAATCGAAGGATACGAACGACGACTCTCGGTTGTACCTGGAATCACCGGATTGGCGCAGATCAATCTACCTCCCGATGAAACAATCGATGATGTGCGGCGCAAGCAGTACTTGGACTTGCTCTATATCGATCAGACCAATCTTTGGCTGGATATTCGCATGACTCTGGCAACTTCGATTCGAATGTTCGGAATTCCGGGCGATATCGTGATTCGAATGCTAGGTCTCTATCGCCCCATCCCTGCATCGCTTGCAAAACAAGCGTCAAATCCTCGTCGAACGATCGTTATCGACCGGACGGTAGAGGACGATGTCTCGCCAAAAAAACCTTTCCCGCAAGCGATCCAGCGATCGAGTCTACAAGTTTCCCACTCAGCACAGACGCGAGCACTCCCATCCTTCGTTCCCAACGCATTCACCGTCGACGTGGAAGACTACTTTCATGTTTCAGGATTTGCGAACTGCATTTCCTCACGCGATTGGGACTCGTTTCCCTGTCGTGTTCAAGGCAATACCGAGAGGTTGCTGGATCTCATGCAGGAGAAGAAAGTTCGTGGTACGTTTTTTGTTCTCGGTTGGGTGGCAGATCGCTACCCGCGGCTGATCCAACGAATTGCTGACGAAGGTCATGAACTGGGATGCCATAGCTATTGGCATCGACTGGTCTACGAAATGACTCCTACAGAGTTTCTTGAAGACTTGAATCGCGCACGGGTTTCCATCGAACAAGCTGCCGGAGTAAAAGTTTTTATGTACCGAGCCCCGAGTTTCTCGATTACCAAATCGTCACTTTGGGCCCTCGATATTCTGGCTGAGCAGGGGTTCACGGTAGACTCGAGCATCTTTCCTATGAAGCGAAAACGGTACGGGATGCCGGACTCCACATCGGAAATCCATCTGCGTCAGGGAATTCGCCAATCCATTCTCGAATATCCCCCGACTGTCTGGCAGGCGGGCCCTATTCGTGTGCCAATCGGAGGAGGGTACTTCCGACTAGCACCGAAATGGCTCACCTCTGCTGCTATTTGTGGAACTCGCTGCGCCGGGGTTCCATCCATGTTCTATATTCACCCTTGGGAGATCGATCCTGAGCAACCGAGGGTGGCAGGTGCCACTCTGGCAAACCGGGCACGGCATTACGCTGAAATAAGAAGAACTTATGGAAAGTTATCCTGGCTGCTGGACCATCATCGCTTTTCCACAATTAGTGACGTCCTAAGTCATTTCCACGTACCCCAAACCACACCAGCTCCGAGCGCATACACCGAATTGGTAAATACATGTTAGAGGCTGTTGCACGCAAATCATCTCCAACTATTCAAACAGCGAAACCACAAATCCTATTTCTGGCACATCGTTTCCCTTTTCCTCCGGATCGTGGGGACCGTATCCGATCCTGGAATATTCTCCGCTATCTATCCGCGAGAGCAAATGTAAGTTTGGCTTGCATTACTGAGTCACTGGTATCCAGGAGAGACATAGAGTTTGTGGGATCGACTTGTCAACGACTTGCCATTGCGCCTGTCGGTCCTCGTTGGCGCTGGGTTCAAGCAGGAATGTATTGGATGACCGGGAAATCGTTGAGCGAAGGGTTGTTTTGGTCGAGAAGTCTTTCTAAAACGCTCGATTACTGGTCGGATCTCGTTGAATTCGATCAGGTCTTTGTCTATTGCAGTAGCATGTTTCCCTTCGCCGAGCGAAAAGCTTTGCGCTCGATTCCATGCGTGGTCGATTTGATTGATGTTGATTCACAGAAGTGGAACGACTATGCCGTCCATTCTAGCTGGGTGAAGCGGAGTATTTTCCGATCCGAAGCAACCCGAATTCGCCGTTTGGAACACGACTGCATCGCGAGAAGCAAAGCGGTACTACTAGCATCGGAGGCCGAAGCAGATCTATTGAGGAGCCAGTTGCCGCATCGGAGTGCGTCTATTCTGGGTGTAAGCAACGGTGTGGATTCTGAATATTTCCATCCTAAACACCGTGAAAAGGAGAAACTTTCTTCTCCCCAACCGCTCGATGGAAAACGCACTTCAGAATTGCGACTTGTCTTTGTGGGCGTATTGAATTATCTGCCGAATGTGGATGGCTTACGTTGGTTCCTAGAACACGTTTGGCCAAAACTACGGCAGCACCTTCCCACCGCAACGATCGAAATCGTCGGTAAAGATGCTAACACGCAGGCTCAGAAGTTCGCTAGCTATCCCGGAGTGCAATTGACCGGTGCGGTCGCGGATGTGCGACCGGCGATCGCAGATGCCGACGTGGTGATTGCTCCTCTGAAGATCGCACGAGGAATTCAGAATAAGGTTCTCGAAGCCATGGCGATGGCGAAACCGGTTGTTGTCACGCCGCAGGCTGCCGAGGGGATCGATGCAGTTCCAGACAAGCATTTCGTCGTAGCGGATTCCGTAGATGAATGGCTAGAAAACTTGATTGCATTGGCTCGATCACCTGAGGTGTGTCAGGAAATGGGGATGGCGGCTAGAGAGCTGATTGAAAAGGAGTTCAATTGGTCATCCTGTCTCGAACCTTTGGATGCTCTGTTAGGAATCAGATCCTCTAGCGCCCCCCACTCGCATCTTGCCGATCAAAAAGTTGAGTAGATAAATGCACGTGCAGACATCGATCTCAGTAAGGCCCCGTGTAGGATTTGTGGTTCATGTGATGCAGGTCGCAGGGGCAGAGATGCTCGTAACTCGGATCATCGAACGTCTGCGTAACAAGGTCGAACCAACCATTTTTTGCCTTGATTCTTTGGGTGCTCTCGGTCAAAAGATGCTGGATTTAGGAGTTCCCGTCGTCGTTCTCGGTCGCGTTCCTGGGATTGATTACGCTTTGCCTTGGCGATTTGCGAGGGAACTGCATCGCCGCGAGATCGATATTCTTCACGCCCATCAATACACACCCTTTTTTTACTCTGCGTTGGCCAAGCTCTATGGAGCTTGGAGAGTGAAAATTATCTTTACCGAGCATGGACGACATTACCCAGATCATGTTTCTTGGAAGCGACGATTGACCAATCGATGGGTATTTTCCCGCCTCTGTTACGCGCGCAGTGCGTGCTGCAATTTTGCGGCGAGGGCGACCGAAATCAACGATGGCCTTGATCGTGTCGAGACGATTGCTAACGGAGTTGATTTAACCGAGGTAACCCCACTGGGGTCTTCAGAAGAGAAGCAGCAACTACGAGGGCGTTTGGGATTGGATACCGATCGACTTTACGTTGCATGTGTGGCACGATTTCATCCAGTGAAGAATCATGCGATGTTGCTTCGAGGCTGGAAAATCGTTCAGGATCGGATACCCGACGCGAGGCTCTTGCTGATCGGCGATGGTACTGACAGGGAAAAAATGGTTGCGCTGGCTGAGAATCTCGGGATCACCTCCAGCGTCCAATTCTGGGGTGTCCGGCACGATGTCCCCGACCTTTTGCGAGCGGTAGATGTCTTCACCCTAACGAGCGAGACAGAAGCATCGTCCCTGACGCTCCTGGAAGCCATGGCATGCGGGTGCCCCGCAGTCATCACCGATGTAGGTGGTAACGGCGAACATGTGACCGACGGTGTAGACGGGTGGCTGGTCCCGCGTCACGATCATGCAGCGCTCGCTGAACGATTGACCCGAGTTCTAGAGGAACCCGAGTTGCGAGATACGGTAGCTTCCGCAGCCCGCCGGCGAGTCGAACGGCAGTTCTCCTTGGACGATACCGTCGCGAAATACGACGACCTCTACATGTCGGCAGCACGAGTTCAGTCGCGATGACGGCCGTTCTCAAGTTTATAGGACAAACGTTTGCGTTGTGCATGGTTTTACCGCTATTTGTTTCTCATGCGATCGCTTCACGATTGAAATCGTCCGACGATTCCTTGGTGGGTCATTCCCATCTTCTCGCGGTATTTCCGGGAAGAATAGGATCCTATTTACGGGTTGCTTTTTACCGCAGGGTGCTCGCATTCTGCGATCCGAGCGCTTGCATCGAGTTCGGAGTTCTATTCTCAAAATGCGGGACAACGATTGGCAAGAACGTATACATCGGGCCCTATTCTCAAATTGGTTTGGCAACGATTGAAGATGATGTTCTGATCGGCCCCTCGGTCTTGCTGTTGAGCGGTTCCACAGCGCATGGATTTCAACGGCTGGATATTCCTATCCGTGAACAATCAGGTGTGGTGCAACGATTGAGGATTGGTGCCGATAGTTGGATTGGAGCTGGCTCAATTCTCATGGCCGATGTTGCATCTCAAACCATCGTTGGAGCCGGAAGCGTGGTCACCAAGACATATGCGACGCAGCAAATCCTTGTAGGTAACCCAGCCCGCCTACTTCGCTCGCGAACCCAGTCCGACACCCTCTCAATCCAGTAAACACCTTCAGAATAATCGCTACATTCGACCCATCTGCCGCAATCCCCCCAAATTCCGGATCGCATTTACTCAAGAAGCTTTAGATTCGTGAACTGAGGTCTAGAGTACTACAACAAAGCAGGAAAAGTGATTCTGAAGGGCCGGTCTTGAACCGCGGTCACCCACGGGAACGAAGTCTAGCCTAATCAGGAGAAGCACATGAATTTATTCGAAAATACCCACAGCCATGGGTGTCGTTTTCCATGATTGATTCCCAACGATCCACCACAATCATCGAGCCCACCTCGGGTTGGAAGTGCATTGACACCCAGGAACTCTATCAATATCGCGACCTGATTCGATTCCTGTCCTGGCGTCAGATCAAAGTGCTTTATGCGCAAAGCGCGCTGGGTATCGGATGGGCAATCCTGCAACCGCTTCTGACCCTTATGGTATTCGCGGTGGTATTCGGTAAGTGGACACGTGTGGATTCTCATGGCGTCCCGTATCACTTGTTCGCGTTTTGCGCAATCGTTCCGTGGACCTACTTTGCAAATTCGATTCTTGAATCGGGGAGCAGTTTGGTTTCGCAGTCGGACATGATCAGCAAGGTATATTTCCCTCGCGTTATTCTCCCGCTTTCAAGTGTACTTGCAAAATTACTCGATTTTGCGATCGCGTTTTCGATATTGGTACTGCTCCTCTGGATGCAGGGTTATCCGCCCACGATTCGACTCTTGGCTCTCCCGATTTTCCTGTTCGTTATGATAGTTTCGGCACTTGGGATCGGTCTTTGGTTAACAACTTTAGCTGTCCAATATCGGGACTTCAAACACGCAATGTCATTCCTTGTTCAGCTGGGGATGTTCGCATCGCCGGTCGCCTACTCGACAACTGCCGTCCCTGAGAATTGGCAAATTTGTTATGCACTTAACCCGATGGTTTGCGTGATCGAGGGTTGCCGAGCGGTATTGCTTGGATCGACCGAGGTCCCCTGGGGATTACTAGCGATCGGAGGATTAAGTGCTTTGACGCTTTTGATTTCCGGCTTGCTTTTCTTTCGAAGGCAAGAACGTTTATTCGCGGATCTAGCATGAATTCGATGTTCGCTATCGAGGTACAGGGGCTTTCGAAGGCCTATCGGATCGGTACGCGCGAGGCTCCTGTCGACTCTATGATGCAGTTGGCGGGCCGAATATTGATGTCCCCGTGGCGAAATTGGCGTCGCCTCGGCCGAATGGATGTCACCAAAGACCTAGGCACCTCGCAGGACCTTCATTGGGCTTTACAAGATCTCTCTTTTCACGTCCGTGAAGGGGAGTCTTTGGCGGTGATCGGACGCAACGGCGCAGGAAAAAGTACATTGCTGAAGATTCTTAGTCGCATCACAGAACCGACGTCAGGACGCGCCGTGATCCAGGGACGAGTTGCCAGTCTGCTGGAAGTGGGAACCGGCTTTCATCCGGAACTTACAGGCCGCGAAAACGTCTACATGAACGGAACCGTTCTGGGGATGACCAAGAGGGAGATCGACCGAAAATTCGAACGCATAGCTGAGTTTTCGGGGGTTGAAAAATTCCTCGATACCCCCGTGAAACGCTACAGCAGCGGCATGAAGGTAAGGTTGGCGTTTGCCGTCGCCGCGCATCTCGATCCAGAACTTCTGATCATCGACGAAGTGTTGGCGGTCGGTGACGCGAGTTTTCAAAAACGGTGTATGGACCGAATGGCGGAAATATCCCGCGAGGGACGGACAATATTATTTGTCAGTCATAACTTGGATTTGGTAGATCGTCTGTGCCATCGCGCGATCGTGTTACGACAGGGAAGCCTGCAATACGAAGGAACAGTCCAGGATGCGATTTCGCACTATTTGACCGACGAAGCGCAATGCGGATCCGTTCGCGACCTCACGGTTCACTCGAGATCCGGCGATGGTAGGGCGCGGTTCGCGCAAGTCGAGATACAGAATTCATTGGGCCATCCCTGCGTGTTTCATCGCTTTGGCGATACCCTGCGCGTCGCGATTACAATCGATGCGGACTGCGAATTGCGTGATGTAGGAATTGCAGTAATCCTGAACTCAGCGTCTGGGAATAGGATCATAACAAGCTGGAATCGCGAAACCGACTCGACGTTCCATTTCGATCGAGGAAGCCATCGATGTTATTGCGATTTCGAGAACCTGCGTTTGCGGCCTGGCCATGATTTATGGGTTAGCCTTTGGATGGAGCAAGGTGGTAGCGTACTCGACTTTGTCGAATCGGTTATCGAGATCCAGTGTCGCGCGGAAGATGAGGCAAGCCAGAGGTTATCGACCGACCGATCCCAGGGAGTGATCGCACTCCCTCAACGATGGGGCATCGAAACCATCGATCATTCCCCAGCGAAAGAAGTCGTGGTTCACAGATGATCCAACGCCTGCTCCCCCTCCGCGTGCGGGCCGCCATGCGTTCCATCGCTCGGCTCATCGAAAAGGACCGGGATCTTGTTTTTCGTGTTCTACGCCGTGTCAGAGTGAAATCGCTGATCGACGTGTTTGCATCTTTCGAAGATGGTGGAGGACAGGGTGCATCGCACTATTCGATCTGGTTAAAGTCCCGATGTACACCCCTTACTTTGAGAAGGGGATCGAGCGACTTTTCGGTATTCCGTCAGGTGATTCTCGAGGATCAGTACGACCTAGCCGAGATCAAGCATCCGAAGTACATCGTTGATGCTGGTGCCAATATCGGATTGACAAGTATGGTTTTCCTCGAACGATTCCCTGACTGCAGGGTGCTGGCTATCGAACCTGATTCTCAAAACTATTCCATCGCAAAAAAGAACCTTGAGGTCTACGGCGATCGGTGCCTTTTATACCCCGTAGCCCTTTGGTCAGAAGAAGGTGTTGTCGAAGTGCAGCGAGGAGTATTTCGCGACGGCCTGGATTGGTCGTGTCATACTGTCGCCACGTGTGAGTGGACTGCAACGGCAGTCGACGCGCGCACGATGAACTCACTCCTCGCCGAGGCCAGATTTCCTCGCATCGATTTTCTCAAAGTCGATATAGAAGGAGCCGAGTTGCAAGTATTCGGGGAGGGAGATACGCATTTTCTGGAGGTAACGGAGATATGCGCGACCGAGTGCCATGACGATCGATGTTCTGACACATTTGTCCAATGCGTAAATAGGTATGGATTCTCCGTTCGATACGAGGGTGAACTGGCCATCGCTTGGAGGCATTCAACATCCGACGATCAGGCTGCTAACGAATGCAAATAACCACCGTCATTCCTGCTTACAATGCGGCTAGCTATATTTCCGCAGCAATCGATAGCGCGCTCGATCAAGACGGGGTCGACCAACAGATCATCGTCATCGATGATGGTTCCATAGACGAAACTCCGTCAATTCTCCAATCCTATGGGAGTCGGATCGATACGATTCGGCAACCCAATCGCGGGCTTTCCTCGGCGAGGAATCGAGGAATCCAAGCCGCTCGGGGCAAATTCATAGCCTTTCTAGATGCAGACGACGTCTGGTGTCAGGGCAAGTTGTCGCGTCAGGTCGCTGCTCTCGAGCGATCACCGACGGCCATCATGGTCCATTCACGAACCGTATCGTGGGACCCCACGAGCGGAGTGGAGAGCGAGTTCGTCAAGGCTCCATCGGAGGATTACCAAGGTGATTGCTTCGCAAAACTGTATCGGTCCAATGCGATCTGCGTCTCGTCGGTGATGGCGAGAACTAGCCGCCTACGAGAAATCGGTGGTTTCGATGAACAGATTCTTCGCCCAACGACACAGGACTATGATTTATGGATGCGGATCGCGTTCGAAAGCCCGATCGTCTATGACGGGGAGAAAGGAACGCTCTATCGCCGTCATGACAGGAATGCGAGTCATCAAATGCAAATGATGCTCGAGGACCATATTTACGTGACTGAGAAGGCGCTCTCCTACGGTTCCGAACGATTGCATCGAGAGCTAGGGAAAAGTATTTGCCGCATGAGGCTGGCCGATCTCTACTTCGATTTAGGATATTGGCATTACGGTCATGGGGATCTCGTTTCAGCGCAGCGATGTTTTCGCAGCGCCGTACGTCATGGACGCCGAGATCTTCACAACCTCCTTTTCGCGTTTCTGCCCCTTGGCCTTCTGGCCAAAGCCTCGCGCAGGCATCTAGCCAAGGTTACCGCCTAGTTCGATGGAGATAAATGCGAATGGCTAAAAATACCCAGGGGATCATTCAGTTGCTCGCATCAAGTCAACTTGGAGGGGGCGAGATGGTCGCAATCGATTTGGCCGGTTCCCTTCGCGAGGCGTTCGCAGGGATACGGGTCTGGACGCCATCCACAGGGGCAGCGTTGGACGAGGTGCGGCGCAGGGATATCCAAGCGACTTCAATACCATACCTTGGAATTCTCACGGAAAGATCGACGGCTCGCGTTCGTGCGTTTATCCGGGCGATGTGTGCGCTGGGACGCTATCGACCATCCTTAATCCACGCGCACTCGCCCTACGCCTACCGAGCGATTTCTTTGTTTCGCCGGGCATTTCGGTTCCGTTCTATAGTCCACATCCATCTGGATACCGATCCGAAGACGCTGAGTTGGTGCTTCAAAAACCCGCCTGACATGGTGGTTGCCTGTGCCGAATATCTGGTCCCATCGATCCAAACCGCCCTGAACGCCGTTGGGGCTGATCAAACGAAGATCATCGTATGCCGCAATTCGGTCGATATAGAGCGCTTTGTTCCAGGAGATCGAAATCGCGCTCGGCGGGAGTTGGGTTTCTCAACCGATTCCATAATTCTGATGATGCTGGCCAATCTCAGTCCTCATAAAGGACAAGAGACGACAATACAAGTGGTTCGTCTCCTGCGCGATCGAGGATTGCCTGCGGAAGCCTACCTGGCAGGAGTGGACCGAGATCAAACCAATTACGAAGAGGACCTGAAGCAATTGGCTCATTGCTCGGGGGTTGCAGACGCGATTCACTTGCTTGGTTTCCGACGTGACACCGAACGCCTGCTTCAAGCGGCCGACTTTTTTTTGCTACCATCGACTCATGAAGGCCTTCCCTTATCGATCCTCGAGGCGCAGTCGGTACGAGTCCCCGTCTTGGCCGCTCCCACGGCAGGAGTTCCTGAAGTTGTTAAACATGAAAAGACTGGATATCTCATTCCCGCAAAAAACGCTGAGGAGTATGCGATGACCATCGAAAGGTTGTTGTCGTCCCCTTCCCATGCACATCGCGTGATCGATCGAGCTCAAAAAATGGTCCTCGCGGAATGTAGTCGAGCCACTTACGTACGATCTATTTCGGATCTTTATCGCGGACTTATCGGGCGAGGCTGATCGCGCATTTATGACAGGCATTACACAACGTTGGTACACCGTCACGGTCGATACCGAAGAGGAGTGGGATTGGTCGAGCGGCTATTCGACTCAGTCCCGTGACGTATCGAACATCCATGCACTGGAGCGATTTTCCGAAGCGTGTGTGAGTCATGGAGTTCCAGTCACCTACTTCACGAATCATACGGTTCTGTCACAACCCGAGACGCGAGCGGTGATCCAGCGATTGCACGCGAGCGGGATGGCGGAAATCGGATTGCATATCCATCCGTGGAATACTCCACCTTTAGCACAGAGGATTGCTGTTCCGTGCCGAGACAGTTTCCTAGCCAATCTTCCACGAGATGAGGCGATTGCCAAGCTCGATACCGTTTACGAAGCATTTGAAGAATCCGCGTTACCAGTACCGACCAGTTATCGCGGTGGGCGTTATTCCACCTCACCGTGGATCCAGGAATACCTGGTACATCGCGGATGCATCGCGGATGCGTCCATTTTGCCATACACTACATGGTGCGATGATGGCGCCCCGGATTTCCGCGATCGCAGCCCAAGGCCAGTCAGGCGATACATGCAGGGTTGGCCGGCGGCCCTGTGGGAGATACCACTGACAATGGGTTTTACCCGACTTCCATGGAACAGATGGCGATGGCTCTATCGATGGGGTGAGCAAACTCCATGGCGGCAGTTGCGACTTATCGGCATTGCAGAGCGATTATTCATCCGACGCGTTTGGATCAATCTCGAACACGAATTAGGGGAACGAGCGGCGGACCTGCTACGGGTGATTCGGCACACGGATTTGCAGCACGTCAATATCACCTTGCATAGCTCGTCTTTGAAACTAGGCTGCAGCCCGTACGCGACGCACAACGACGACATCGAACGACTTTACCGACGACTCGATGAGATATTGACACTTTTACAGGAATGGCCGGAATTCAAGCCGGTCGTGGTTTCAGATTTAGCAAAAAACTTAGAGAGAATCTACGATGCGAGTATTGGGAATAAGTCCACTCGATAAGGACGCGACGGTTTCATTCTTTGAGCATGGACGGATCGTTTTTGCTTGCGGAGAAGAGCGACTTAGTCGAACCAAACTGCAGGATGGGTTCCCTCACCGCGCTCTGGCAATGGGGCTGAAGTGGACGGGGTGGACGATTCCGTCCATCGATCGGGTAGCTTACGCGTTTTTTGATGCGAAACAGGAATCGGCCTTGATCCGAGAATCTCAACGGCTCGATCACGAATTTCAAGACTCTGAGAGCCTCTTAGATATTTGCCGTGAGCGAAACACACTCTTTCGACGCGAATCAAACCTAGATAGTGCGATTACGATTCCTGGGATTCCCAACCGCGAAGCGGAGTACATGGTCAAGAAACCATGGCACAAGAGGCTCGGTTATTGGTGGGCGACTCGGTTTCCTGCAGGCGAAAAGCGAACACACCGAAAATGGTTCCAAGATTGGATCGATCGCGCTATTGAGGAACACGAACATTGGAATGAAGTCTTATTAACAGCCCTTCGCGACCTAGGATTGGAGAAGAAGCTGGTTCGTTTTCATCACCATGATACGCATGCAGCCAATGCGTACTATTCATCAGGTCTTGAGGAAGCTCTAGTATTGGTACTCGATGGATATGGCGCAGGGTGCGCGGGTGGAGTGTATTCGGCAACCGATCAAGGACTGAAGTGTCTGCATCGGTATCGGTTTCCCAACTCGCTCGGGATTTTTTATGAGCAAGTGACTAGCGGCCTCGGTTTCAAACCGAGTCGCCATGAAGGCAAGATCGTGGGTCTGGCGGCTTATGGAGACCCGTCTTTGATAGCGCCGTATCTCCGCCAACGTTTCGATCTAGACAAAGGAGATATCCGTATCCGCGCAGGACAAAATGGATTTGTCTGCAGAGCCCTAGCGACACGATTTGCGAAACGCGACGTTGCTGCCGCTTATCAGTATACTTTAGAGCAGGTCGCATGCGAAAGCGTAGCTCATTGGCTGCAACGCACAGGACATCGCCATGTCGTGATGTCCGGAGGTGTTCACGCGAATGTGAAACTCAACCAACGTATTCAGGAGGTACCCGGTGTCGACGGCGTATTCATTTACCCCAATATGGGTGATGGAGGTTGTGCCACAGGAGCCGCGATGTTGGCCTATGGAACAGAACATCTGTCCTCTCGATCACTGCACGATGCCTACCTCGGTCCAGAGTACTCTGATTCTGAGATTCAGGCCGCAATCGAGGAAGCGGGTTTGACCTACCAACGATACGACCAGGTGGAAGAACGAATCGCAAGCTTGCTCGCGAACAATGCGATCGTGGCCCGCTTTGCAGGTCGGATGGAATATGGTCCACGCGCTCTAGGAAATCGTTCAATTCTCTATCCGGCGCGTGATCCCAAAGTGAATCAGTGGCTCAATGAGCAACTGGGTCGGACAGAGTTCATGCCGTTCGCACCGGCGGTCCTGGCCGAAGAAGCGCCGAACCTCTTCCACGGGGTTCGTCACAATTCGTTGAAGACTGCGGAATTCATGACGATCACATTCGATTGCACGGACCGCATGAAGCAGCACAGCCCCGCCGCGGTACATGTCGACGGAACCGCGCGACCTCAATTGGTCAGCGAGTCCTCCAACCCAAGCTTTTACGCAATTATCAAACATTACCAATCCTTGACGAATATCCCCGTCTTAATCAACACCAGTTTCAACATGCACGAGGAACCCATCGTTTGTTCGCCCCAGGACGCGGTGAGGGCGTTTCTGTTGGGAAACATCGACTATCTGGCAGCAGGAAATTTTCTGGTCAAGCATCCTAAGGCACGCGAACATAAGGCCCAGCACGCCGCCCTGGCGAACGCATCTGCGGATTAATTGACCTCACCGACACTATGGAAAATACCGAGACAATGACAGTGGAGGAACGAGATTCTTCTCGTTCCGTGCCCAGCCGACCACATACGCTTGCTCGGGCGCCCTTGGTACTGAGCGAAATTTTTCCACCCACCAAGGGTGGTAGCGGTAAATGGCTGTCCGAGATCTACGCGCGCATAGGTTGCTTTTCCGGCGTGATGGTCGTCGGTACCCCCCCTCAGGTTGGATCCGATTTCGACGATCAGCGCTACCCCAAGCCGATCCTGCGCGAAGATCTATCGATGTCGTTTCGCGGCCTCGCCAATGTGTCGAGCTTGTTCGCTTACGGACGCATTTTTAGACGGGTTTCTCATCTCGTGAGGTTACATCGCGCGACAGAAATTCATGCAGCTCGCCCTTTGTTCGAGGGACTCGTGGCGCGATGGATCAAATGGCGGTGGGGAATCCCTTATCTATGCTTTGTCCATGGGGAAGACATCAATGTTGCCATGACCAGTCGCGAGCTTTCACTGCTTACCGCTTCGGTACTGAACAACGCAGATAAACTAATCGCCAACTCTAGCTTCACCCAGGAACTGTTACTGTCCGACTGGCGGATCCCTTTGAACCGAATTCAGTTGATGCACCCCGGCGTGGATTGCGAATTCTTTCAACCGCTCCCTGTATGTACTCCCCGCCAATTCTTTCCTCAAGACCGTCGGGTTCTTCTGACCGTCGGAAGGCTTCAGGAACGCAAAGGCCACGACACACTCCTGATGGGAATGCCATCCATTCGCGAACGACACCCCGACGTGCTGTACGCGATTGCGGGAGATGGTGAACAGCGGCCCAAGTTACAAAGACTCGTCGAAAAATTGAACCTTCAAGAACACGTCCGCTTCCTGGGCGAGATAGACGATAGCAAGTTGCGCCAATGCTATCGCGAATCCGATCTCTTTGTACTCCCCAATCGATCGGTAGGAAAAGATGTGGAAGGATTCGGAATCGTCCTACTCGAAGCCCAAGCGTGTGGCAAACCTGTGATTGCAGGCCGAAGTGGGGGGACTAAGGATGCGATTGATGATGGGGAGACAGGGCTATTGGTCGATTGCCAGAACCCAGAGAGTCCCGGGGAATTGGTGAACGCCATCTGTGACTTGCTCGGTAATGCCGAACGGCTCAGGGTCTTCGGCGAGGCAGCCCGATCTTTCGTAAAAAACACCTTCCACTGGCCGATACTGGCGCAACAGGCCGAACACGCCTTGGCCCTGTCGACTCAATAAAAACAATCATCTAGAGATCGACTTGCCATGGGAGCTATTTTTGTTTACGCGCTCTTTTTCATTAGCTGCGTTATCGCTCTGGCTGCGCCGGCGCTCGGGTGCGTAGCCTTTTATTTCTTTAACCTTCTTGATCCTGCTTGGAATTGGCGATGGGATATACCTCAGGATCCTGGTTTTCAAAAATGGCTCGCTATCGCGATACTTCTCGGCTTTATTGCGCATCAAGGATGGCGTAGGCGTGTCACACAAACCACGCTGCTGACTCTCTGCTTGCTGATAGGATTCGTAATGCTTTGCTACCTCAGTTCAGTGAATTCGGCATATCCCACCAAAAGCGCCGTTTATCTTGATATGCTTTGGCGCATAGCGCTGATCGTCGGAATTAGTTTAATCCTCGTCGCCGATGAGAGTCGAGCAATGCTGCTGGCGATCGGCTGCGTGCTTGGACAGGCTTATAATAGTTTCCAAATCAATCTGGAATACGCGCAGCTCGGCTATTGCCGCTATGCTTCAATGACAGATTGGGGACTCAAGGGGTTAGACAATAATGGATATTCAATTCTAACAATCCCAGTGCTGGCGTTGTCGATAGCCTTTGTTCTTTCACCTTGGAAATGGTGGATCCGGGGGATCGCTATTGCGATCTGCCTGATGCAACTGCACCAATTGATGTTATTAGAATCACGAGGTTCGATGTTGGGAGCCGTGCTCACCGCCGTGATTGCCGTTTGGTATTGTCCTAAATCAGCAGTCACCAATACCGTTCTTTTGGTAGGTTTCGCGCTTGTATGCCTTTTGGCTGGTCCACCTGTGGTTCGCGAATTCGCGTCCAGCTTTGGCGGAGAAGGAGAACTAGACGTATCGGCAGAAAGCCGATTTCATCTTTGGAAGGCAGGCGCTGCGATTATATGGGACTACCCCGTGCTTGGTGTTGGGCCTGGATGTAGTGGATCTTTCGTCCCACTCTATTACGACTATGCTCTTTTGAAAGCGGAAGGCGAAAAGGCGCTTCATAATTTGTTCTTCGAAATCATGTGCGAAAATGGTATCTTCGCTGGATTGATCTACTTCGGATTCTTTTTGGTACCGTGGTCGATGGTATGGCTAAACCGCAGACGGTTCTTTCGTGAAAATCCGCGACAATGTACGCTCGCTTTGGGTGTTATCGCGGGTATTCCAGGCTATTTCTTGGCTAGTATGTTTTCGAGTGGAACACTGATCGAATCCAGCTACCTTTTGCCCATTATCGCGTGCGCTCTGATGAGTATGCGTACCAGGGATTCTCAGGCTCTGTCGCAGGAGATTGAATGAAAGGGGAGAGGAATGCGTGGCTAGATACGCTCCGCGCCACGGCAATTCTAGGGGTAATCGGTTGTCACATCAGTTCCTCATTCCGCGAACTGAACGCGCCACATGAACATCATTGGCTTGCGATTGCAGGCCTCGGCGGTCATGGAGTCGATCTGTTCTTTGTGCTCAGCGGTTGGTTGCTCGGGTGTTTGCTGTTGTCGGAGAAGACACGAACAAACCGTATCGATGTAAAACGGTTTTGGATTCGACGTTGGCTGCGAACGCTTCCCGCCTATTACACGATCCTGCTCCTGACCTTGGGTCAGCGGGTTCTCCAAGGAAGCTGGCAGTTTGAAGATGGGTACTATTTCTTATTACTTCAGAACTATGCGCTCGATCCGCTGCCATTTTTCGGTGTGAGTTGGTCGCTGTGCGTCGAGGAACAGTTTTATATACTGATCGCGCCGATGCTATTCCTCATCCCGACGAGGAATCTCATCACCGCATCGCTCATCTGCCTCGTTACAATACCAATGATTGCCAGGTGGTTAGTCGCAGACCCATACCCATGGATAACTCATTTGCGGATCGATGGATGCGCCATGGGGGTGTTGCTGGCCCATCTCTATTTGAATTATGCAGACTGTTGGAAGAAGATTCAAACGTGGGCTTCGTACGCCATTCCGATTGGACTGGCGATTCTCCTTTTCGCCGGAGTGCAGAGGTATCTCGGTAACGATGGCGATCTTCCATTGACATTCTATTTTCTTCTCAGCGGTTGTTTCGTGGTCCAATCGCAGACGAGTGATTTCTGGAAGCGTCGGGCGACGAACTCTCTATTGAAATACATAGCGACACGTTCCTACTCACTCTATCTGGTCCACATCGATGCCCTCGCGATCGCTCGACGTATCAACGATGATCATTTTCTGATCTATGGATTGATTTGCATTTTGGTCAGCATACTCCTCGCCGAATTGCTCTTCCGTGCTGTCGAGCAACCCTGGATGACATACCGCGACCGTGGAGACCGCGATACGATAACGAAGCTGGACAGTCAACAAGACAGTCATCAACCGATCCCTTCATCGATTCCATAACGACAGACGAACAAGGTACTGCTGCATCGATGTTTTTTTCCGGTGTTTATGTGTTGGCGGACAAACCATGGGTCCTAGCGGTGGCAGACAATACGCTGGCCACCGCAACTCGCGAATCTCGCGCAGCAGGCCAACGACCGCACTACCTCGTCTTTCGTACCTGGTATGGAGGGGATCTGCGTGGGGGAATCGCTGCGCTTCGACTCCTGGCGCGAGCGCGATTCCCGAAAGTCACCTGGATGTGCAACGCTCCGGCTGAGGTCGCGATGCTCCGCTCGCTCGGGCAACGTGCGATCTTTTGCCATCACAATCTCTTCTGTAATGAAAACGTATTCGATATTCAACCAAATCCGGTCGAGTATGACGCGATCTACATCGCCAGGCTCGACCCGTACAAAAGGATTTGGTTAGCCCGGGATATCCCAAAACTTCGAATCGTTACCGCGAATCCAAAAGATGCCATTCGCCTGAAGGACTGGGGATGCAACCACGCGAATGTCAATCAAGAGTTCATGGAATATACAGCGATCGCTCGCGAAATCAGCAAATCCTGTTGTGGGTTGGCGCTTTCCAAGAAGGAAGGAGGTATGCTGGCAACCACCGAATACCTTCTGTGCGGGAAACCTGTCATCACCACCCCTTCTCTCGGTGGGCGTGAATATTGGCTTGATTCGAGCAACTCCCTTAATATTACCGACTCTGCGCCGGATATAGCCAGTGCCGTCCGCTTGGTCGGAAACTCTACTTGGGATAGCAATACAATTCGCCAAAGCGCCTTGATTCGACTCCAGTGCCAACGCGGGATTCTCCTGGAGTATCTCGAGAAATTAACGAAACAGATGAAGCGACCGGCCGCATCCCAGATGGATGCGGATTGGTTGTACCAACAGTTTGTACTCGTCAAGGACATGCAAAGATTCCTAACTACGTCCCGATAAACGATCGATACTCCCTCGATTCCCCCCCAAAGAGAACGATGAACTACCTAACGCAAATCCAAGGTCATACCCTCTGGCGCCCTGGATTACATTCCGATGCGATCGTTGTCGACCTGGGCGCCAATCGAGGTGCGTTCTCTTCGCAAATGATCCATACCCACCGCTGCCGTTGCTACGCCTTCGAGGCCAATCCGAAGTTGGCCTTAGGAATCCAAACATCGCCAGCTTTGACGGTTTTTCCTTACGCGGTCGCTCGGGACAATGGTGTCCTGCGATTCCGTCTAGCACCCAATGACGAGGAATCGATGATCCAACGTTCGTCTGCCGAAAGCTCCGAAGGAGTGATCGACGTCGAAGCGATTCGTCTCGAACCCTTCTTAAAGAGCCTGGGTATCTCCAAGATTGATGTCCTGAAAATGGATATCGAAGGAGCGGAAATCGAAGTCGTGGAAAGCTGCTCCGACGAATTCCTTTGCAATGTCGGGCAAATCACGATTGAATTCCATGATTTCTTGGGGCTGACCTCCCCCGATGAAATCCATTGCGTAGTGAAGCGAATGGAGTTACTTGGATTCGCATGTATTAAGATTTGGAAGCATGCTTGGGGAGATGCCTTGTTCATCAACCGAGCGTGGCACACTCGATCGATGCCACAGATTCTTTGGTCCAAATATTGGACCCGCAACCTTTGGGGTGCCAAAAGAGTCTTGGCTAGAAAATTTTTACGCCAACCCTCGGAAAGGGGATCAGCCTGATGTGTGGAATCACAGGAATCGTATGGACCCATCCCTCAAAACGTTTAACGAAGTCGGAAGTGGAATGGATGACCCATGCAGTCGAGCACCGCGGTCCAGATGGGCACGGTGTCT